>JGI24698J34947_10001282_pt1 | contig 13147 bp, 9 predicted proteins | sample TergutMp193P3_FD_34947 | JGI IMG/M metagenome (IMG submission 34947)
CCTCCCCCCGGGGGGGGGGCCAGAGGGACACGCCGGTTTCCACGGCCAGTTCCATCGCGTTTANAAGACTGCGNGCGTCTCCGGCGGCAATTTCTACAAGGTGTTCAAGAGCGCCTTCCTCAAANTGAACGNTCCAGTTTCCGTAACCGCGTTCTTTGTCCGNGAGGGTTCTGCGGGCGGTTTCCATAAGCTCGCCGTCTCCAAGGGGCTTTAGCTGGAAAATACGGCTTCGGCTGACAAGGGCGCGGTTTACCTCGAAAAACGGGTTTTCGGTTGTCGCGCCGATCAGNATTACCGTGCCGTTTTCTACCCAGGGGAGGAGCGCGTCCTGCTGAGCCTTGTTCCAGCGGTGGACNTCGTCCACNAANAGGATGGTTCTTTTGCTGTAGAGCCTGAAACGTTCGTCCGCGCGGTCGATAACGGCGCGGATGTCTTTTACGCCGGAGAGGACGGCGTTGAGGTTTTCAAAAGCCGCCCGCGTGGTATTCGCGATTACGGATGCGAGGCTTGTTTTTCCTGTTCCCGGCGGGCCGTAAAGTATTATCGATGAAAGCCGGTCCGCCTGAATCGCGCGGCGCAGAAGCCTTCCCGGTCCTACAATGTGATCCTGGCCGATGATGTCTTCGAGGGTGCGCGGGCGCATCCGGTCGGCAAGGGGATTGCGCTTTCCGGCGGCCTGCCCGGATTCATTTTTTGCGGAAAACAGCTCGTCCATCAGCTATTGATGCTGGCCGTCTTCGGCATTCCACTGAGGCGTGTTGCTCCGGACGCGGTATGACCAAAGGCCGCTTTGCTGGGTAGAGGCGAAAAGCGTCATATTATCATCAATAACGCGCGGGGCCTGGAAAATGAAGTTAACGGGATGTTTCCCTATTGTGGAAATGAAAAGTTCGTTGTTATCAACGGTGCTTCGGTCGTTTAATCCCGGCTCGACGAATCTTGTTCCNGTTATTCCGTTTTCATCCAATTCCAGTTCCATGTAGCCGTATGTATAACCCGAATTGGTAGAGTACTCCAGAGCGTCCTGCCTTCCGGCAAGAAGAAGCCTGCGCGAGCGCGAATCATCAGTTGGATCAACCCAGACTGCGAGCGCGCCCGTAGACATTCGGCTGTCCATGGAAACGCCCGCTACCTTCGTAACGCTGTCTTTTACGGTATACAACTCTCCGCCCCGGGTAATAGCGGCAATAGTATTAACGCTGTCTTTTAAATTTATTATCCCAGTGAATTCTATATTGCCCGAATCGGGAATCAGTATTGTTCCGTTTTCATCAGAAAGAGAAGCTGTTTTAAAAATACCCTTGCCCTTGGTGCTGATGTAGTACGTTCCGTTTCCGTCATAAGCGGCGCCGGAAATCTCTCCCGAAACAACGTCAATTTCTATGGTCTCTTCACCATCGTCATTGGTTTTTCTTGTCAGGTGTTTGAATTCTTTTATAGCGTTTTCATTATCGTGTAGATACCGGATGTTATAAGTACGGGAATTTTCGGTTCTTACCCCTATAAATAACGTATCATGCGCCGCAAAAATGTGCTGTATCGAAATGTTAGCGTTTTCAAGTTCGCATTTTACCCAGCCTGAACCGCTGTATTGTTTTAAAGACGTCTGTACGCGCGAATTGCTGTCATTGTTGCAAAGCGCGTACAGGCTGTTTGAAGTTGATGCGATTTGCACGATTTTTTCATTATTTGCGGGAGCGCCGATATTATCGTTCTTTTCCCATGCACAGTAGTCTGGACTTCTTTCGGCATATTCCCAAAGGTCTTTGCCCGAAGCTACAAAAAGGGCGTTATTATAAACCGCGAAATTGGTCGGCGCTCCTTTTATACTGGGTTCGATTGGCTTTACTTCCAGATAAATAGTGTAGAAAACAGGAGAAAAAGGCTCAACATCGCAGGAGCCGGTCGTAAAAAATACCGCAAGCGGAAAGAGGCAATAAATTATAAAACGTTTTTTCATTTTATTCACCATATAATTAAAAATGATAACGGGCGGAAAGCGTAAATTCCAAAAAGTTTCCGTCCACGTTCTTATGGGGTTCATTCTTTACCCACTGGGGAAACCAGCCCCAGTTTCCCGTCAGCCCGAATGACCATTCCGAATTAAACCTGTAATAAGCAGCCGCGCCTCCTTTCATGTAAAAACCGTAATAACCAAGATTTAAATAACGGTGCCACGCCATGCCTAATGTCAAGTTTACCGGAAATTCAAGCCTCCATAAATAGAATTGATAACCCGCTCTAAAACCCAGGGGAATTATGTAGAGTACATTTCCTCCCANNGTGGGAAAAAACACTCCTCCTACNTCTCCGCCCAGATAAATATTCGGGCCCAAAAAATAATTGTATGACAGAGAGCCGGTTCCGCCCAACGGAGGGGTTATATTATGCTTGATCNNTTTTCCGTTGTTTAAAAAAACCACGGGAAAGGGCATTCCGAGGGATATTATAAACGTTTGATCNCCTCTTGCGTACATATCTGTCGTGTAGATGTCCCAGTCAGGCTCTACTTCGGGATTTTCTCCTTCGCTGTCTTCCTGGGCCGCAAGCAGGAAGGGCAGTCCCATTAGCAGTAGCAGTAAAAAAAACAAGGCTGCTGCCTTTTGCATACAAAACACTCCTTCGTCCGGCTTCTTATTAAGCACCGCCTTATTAAACAACAAATNGGGCCGCGTATGGGTTACTGATCCGNNTTGGAGGATCTCTCCAATGCCAGNTATTCAAGCAAAACAGGGTATTTGGTCAGTAAATCTCCGTAACGCTCAAGTTCGTCAAAGTGAAGCTGGGCCTCTATATGGCTTTCNGCCTTTCTGCCGAACGCGGCGGTGACAAATTCACGCTGTTTTGTAAGAAATTCCTCGTATAAGAGACGCACCTGCCTGTAAAGGATGAAATCCGGGAAATGCGCGGACTGTATGGTAAACGAAAAATCGCGGATTTCCGGGTACAGAACGGCAATTTCCTCTAACATTTCCTCATCGGGGCTTCCCGACAGTATTTCTTCCAGGTGCTGGGCGTCGGTTTCCACGGAAACAAGACTGCGCAGGATGTAAATNTCGATATTTTGCGCTATNTCCCGCGAATAGGCGTCCAGGGCTTCCTGATCGGTAATNTTGTTCCGCTCGACAATCTGGACAAGTTTATCAGGATCGATGCTGAAGGCTATTACNGCCTTCAAAGTCCACGAAAAGTCGGCTCCGAGGCCCGCAAAAGCGGCATAACTGTCCCCCGACGGCAGAGAACTGCTGAAATCCACGGTAAACTTTTCAGGATCAAGGCGGAAGACCGCTATTTGCACGTTTGTCGGTATCAGTTTGTACCATATCCAGCGGAATTCGCCGGAACGCACGGGAACGGGATCAACTCCGTGAGTTTTTGAGATAACCACGCCGTATGAGCCGGGGGGGACTTTAAACTGCGCCCAGCCGAGGAGAAAAACCGCCCCTCCAAGGATTATCAAAAAAAACAAAGTGAAAAAAAACTTTTTCATACTGTACTATAATAATACATAAGTCTGTTTTTTGGCAACTGTATGGAGAAAGAGATTCGCGGCATAAAAAGCAACCGGGGGAATCCCGCATCGTGGGTTCTTTTATTCAGTTTAACCTTCTCTTTGCTTGCCTTTGTTGTCTATCTTGCGGAACCGGGTTTTTCGGACGAAACCCTGTTTTTTCTGCTTGCCGTCCTCAGGTACTCTTCGTTTTTGGTTTTTGTCTGTTCTGTCTATCTGATGATAGCCGGTATCTGCCGCTTTATCCGCTGGCCTTCGGTAATGTTCTTTTTGGGGATTTTCCTGTATCTTTTAGGCGCATTGTACGGAGCTTGCATAATAATCATTGACGCATTTATTATTTCTATTACCGGAGGAATCGGATGAAAAGACTGTATGCCCTAAGAGGCGCTGTTCAATGCGCGAATGACGAGGGGGACATCTGCGAACAGATTGTNAAAATGTACGACGAGCTTCTNNGCGAAAACAAACTTGATGAAAGCGGCATTGTCTCCATTATTTTTTCCGTAACCGGCGATCTGGACGCGATCAATCCTTGTACCGCCCTGCGGAAAAGCGGCCGCGCGGGGGAGCTTGCGCTTTTTTCCGCGCGCGAGCCGGAAATCAAAAACTCGCTTGCGAGAACGGTGCGCGTTATTATCCACTGCTATCTTGAAGAGGGATCAAAAGTACGCCACGTGTACCGTAACGGCGCGGAAGTTCTGCGCCCCGATCGGGCAAAAAAGTGAAGGCCGCTAACGTTCCAGTTTGAGGATTTTCCACACTTCGGGGGTTTCCTGCCCGAGGCGCCAGAAGCCGATTGAGGCGACGTTCATGGACCTGTACATTTCCATTCGGGCGGACAGGGAATATTCGTCTTCGTAGTAAACTTTTATGGATACCAAAACATCGTAGTCAAAGACCGGGACTTCGTTTTCCCTTCTGATTTCGGTAACGTTATTCTCGTTTATAAGATTTTCCGTTGTGGTGTAAACCAGGGCGCGCGAAGGATTGTAATCGCCCCATGAGCGGCCGTAGAAGGGAAGCCCCATTATCAGCTTTTCCCGCCCGATTGTGCGTAACGAGTATTCGGCTACCTGCCTGCACCACGGTATGGAAGCGACCGACCCCGGTTTGCTGCCCGACCAATGTTCGTCGTAGGCCATTACAAGGATGCGGTCTACGTGCGGCTTGATTTTTTCGTAGTCGTACACGTCGTCGGCGATTTTCCTTGTGCGGGCGGGCAGGGCAATGGTGAACATTCTGTCTCCAAGACCCGCGCGCAGTTCTTTTAAGAATGAGATAAATGTCTCCCCGTCCCTTGCCGGGATATTCTCAAAATCTATCTGCAAACCGTCGTATTTTTTCGCGGCCGTCAGAAGGTCGGCGATAAGTTCCCTTCGTTCTTTACTGCCCGGCATAAGGACAAAGTGAGTAAGGGAGCGGCTGTTGCAGGCGACAACCATGTGAACGCGCCCGGGAAACAGAAGTTTTCCCCTTATGGGCACGTCCGTCAGTTTGCCGTAAGAGTCTACTTCCGCGCCGAAGTACCCGATGTCCGAGAGCGGAAGGTCTTTTGTAAGAGCCGCTTCCCTGCCTGCCACCACATAGGCCCAAATCTCCTGAAAAGCCGAAACCGGCAGAGGCTCCCTTTCGGCAGACGGTTCATTTTCTGTTGCCGCGATTTCATCATCCGTATTCATTGAATTTTCCGTTCGTGCGTTTGACTGCCGGGCACGGCCGTCTGGCGACCCGGAGCAGGAGTATAAAAACAAAAGAACGATAACGCCTGTTCCAAAACCGGCCTTCAAAAAGTGTTTCACCATTTATATTGTAATGCAGAAAGCGCGAATTGTAAAATTTTGCCGTATCTATTCACTTGATATGCGGTTTGTGCTATAATCTCCCTGTTCGGAGGAAAAATGAAAATAGGGCTGGATACTTTTGCCTGCGACGGCGGCAAGTCTGGAGTAGGCATGTATTTAACCCAGTTTCTAAAACGCGTGCGGCCCTCTTCTCAGGCTCTTTTTGAGCTTTTCGGCTGGGAATACGACCGGTTTGCCTACAGTGAAGTATCGCCGAACTTTGAATTTATCCCGCAATGTTCGGTTCACGGGAGAACGGCCAACGCGCTTTGGCATCTTTTTAAATATCCCAAATTTGCCGCGCACCGTAATTATGACGCGTGTTTTTTCCCCGCCGCCCACATACGCCCTCCCTATCAATCTCCGTGTCCGTCAATCGGCGTGGTTCATGACATGGCGGCTTATTGGGGCACGCTCAAAACCAGGGTTCATCTGGGAGCGATTTTACGGGTGATTATACCGGATTCGCTTCGGCGGCTGGACAGAATTATTGCCGTAAGCGAATGGGTAAAGAAGGAACTGATAGAACAGGCGCGCGTAAAGGAAAACAGGATCGAGGTTATCCCCAACGGCATCGATCATTCAACCTTTTACCCCCGGCAGAGGAACGAAGAGAGCGTGCTTTTAATCCAGCCGTTCAGTTTCAGGCGGCCCTATGTTCTGTGCGTTTCCAGAATCGATCACCCTGTTAAAAACCACGTGGGGCTGATAAAGGCTTTCGGCATTTTTAAAGAAAAGACAAAGTTTCCGCACAGGCTGGTGCTTGCGGGCAGAAACAGCAGTAATGCCGGCAAGGTTATGGAAGCTGCCGCGGCTTCCGCGTGGCGCAACGATATTTTCCTTACCGGGCACTTTCCGACAAAGAGCCTGCCCGAACTTTACTCGGGCGCGGATTTTGTCGTTATTCCGTCGATGTACGAAGGTTTCGGCATGGGGGCGCTTGAGGCTATGGCCTCCGGGGTGCCGGTACTCTGCGCCCGCGCCGCATCCCTTCCCGAAACGGCGGAACACGCGGCGCTTTACTTTGATGCCCTGAACTGCGAGGACATGGCCGACAGGATGATAACCGTAAGCACAAACCGCGATATTTACAACGAGTGCCGCCGTCTGGGTCTTGAAAGAGCGAAGGCTTTTTCCTGGGATCGATGCGTGGAGCGCACGTTGCAGATAATCTACGAGACGACGGGGAAGTANCGCGNNTACTTCCAGCTTATGATTACCCCCAGCCCGTTTTCGCCGGAAAGAATTTCCCCCGTATCTATTAACANGGAAACTTTTTTCCCCGATGAGACAACCTGCGTCCTCGGCGGCGGGATTACCGCNTTTCCGTCGCCGTCCGTGANTGCCATTGTAGANCTTCCCTGCGCGGCGAAACTTAATCTGACGCTGTAGCCCTGNGAAACCTGNTTCATCAGATCGAGAAGNTCNGNNTTTATCCGCTGAGAGGGTTTTTCGTTCAGCGTTATGCGAAGAATGTTCGAGCCGTTCTCGCTGGTTATGGAAGCGCGTTTTCCGGCAGGGTCAAGGAATTTAAGAAGGGCGTTTGTGTCTTTAAATTCCAGCGTCACCTTATTTACGATGTCCTGTTTTTCNTCGCGGCCGGAAAAAGACGCNAGCCTCATTCCGTCCACGCGGGANGCGGTCCTTTCCCAATCGGCGCGGCCTGTGGGGATTATCTGCCANCTTTCGTTGCCGTCGAGCCTGCCGACGGTTTCCGCCGTTCGGGAAAAACGGTACTCAAGCGTAACCCTTGCNGACCCGTCCCTGCGCATCTGAATATCCGCCGAAATCCCCAAGCAGGAATTTAGNGTCAAGAGTAATAAAGGCAAAAACACCGGCAGCAGGCGGCGTTGAAAGTTATTGTTAATCATCAGTATTCCTCCGAATGTATGCTCATGTCCTGGATACGGACCGGGGTTTCTTTTTCAATCATGTCAAACGCCTTGCGAAGAACCGTTTCGCCGAAAGTTCTGGAATTGGAAACAAGGGCGCCTCCTATTTGGGCGAAGGAAAGGGAATCCTGAAGATCAACCTCCGCCGCGCTCAGATGAAAACGGCGGCGCATTTTTTCCATTACGGACTTGATCACCCGGCGCTTTTCCTTGATGTTGTCGATATCCGGGATCTCGAAAATTATCTGCATCATAGAAACAACCATTGGAATACGGGTTAACCTCATTCTCAAACATTAAACTTTGTTTCATGCTATTATAAACATAAAATGCCGTTTTTGCGAAGAGCCGCTTTGTTCATTCTCGTTTTTCTGATTTTGCCCGTCTTTTCGTCCGCCCAGGAGAACGGCGAAGAACCCGCGGACATAAAGTCCGAAGGCATAGAGCCTGCCGGCGGAGAATTCGCGGACATAAAGTCCGAAGACGTAAAGTCCGATGTTGAAGAGCCTTCGGGCGATGAGCTTGCGGACTCTTTGCCCGCAGCGGAACTAAATCTGGACGATCTGCGCGGCAGAATTACAAATGAAGCGCCTCAGGAGCTTTTAAATTTTTCATTGAAAGANTCCAATGTTTCTCTCTTTTTAACCGGTTCGTGGAAGGGCACTTTGCAGGCGAANTTCGGCTTTTCCACTTCCCCGCTGGGAACGGGTTTTGCCGCTCCNGAAACGCCGCTTTTATTCACGCAGGAGGCCGATCTTACCCTGTCGCTTTGGATTAACAAAAGGTGGTTTGTGGAAGCCAGTTTTCTTGACGATTCGGCCATGAACACCTACCGCGCCGGGTATCAGGGGCTTGAAGGGGAGTTTGTCCAATACGCGGGAGTCGGAAATACCGGGCTTGATTTCCCTTCGTTTCCGTATCTCGATCTTGGCGGCGATTCTCCGTCTTCATTCGGCTTTTACAGCCGCCTTGGAAACGAAAATTTGAACGTTCACACGCTGTTCCGCTACGACGCGGCTTCCAGAGAAGAAAAGGTTTTTTCAGGCGGCAGGGAGCGCACTTACAGTTATGTTCAGGTTCAAAACCCGGTGCGCGGGATTTCCTTTGTACTGCCGGACACAGATATTGATACAGACGTGGTTGTTTATATCGAGGATGAAGACGGCGCGCTTAGGGACTCAGACGGGCGCAGATGGCGGCTTGCCCTGCCCAGCGAATACGCCGCCGGAAGGACACAAGGGGTTCTTGATTTGAGCATCAGGCCGCCAGGAATGGTCGCGGCCGCCTATTCAAAGAGCGGGAACGACAGGCCGTGGAATGTTTCAATGGGCAGTTACTCAGGCTCTGCCGGGGAATTCCTGCGCGGTGTCCAGCAGTGGTTCAGCGTCAACCTTGAGGATTACCCGCAATGCGGAGGAAGCGGCTCTTCGTCAAGGCCGGGAGAAGTTGTCTTTAACGGAGTTTATGCCCTTGTTATCCGCCAGCCGGGAACTTTTTCACCCTTTGAAAGGCAGAACCGCTATGACGCGCCTTCCAGCACGTCGGAACAGGCCGACGTTGTGCGCCTTTCTTCGGGAACCGTTATCAGCGGTTTTGAGCTTGTCCCTCTTGATACAAGCGCCGCGTCAGCCGACATTCCGCTTTATACAGCCGCTGTCAGCCAGCGTAATGTTTACGAACTGCTTCCTTCGGACAGCGGCTTTGACCGGCGCGATCCGCGGACACTCTGGCCGCTTGCGGAAGAATACCCGGAAATCTACCTTCCCGGAGGCGGCGCTTTTTCAGGCGACATCGGCCTGCGCTTTACAAATTACGGCAGTACGGGCGCTTATGTAATCGGAGCCGACGCTGTTCCCGGTTCGATCCAGGTTTGGCGAAGCGGGATTCAGGATACCAATTTCAGCTACAATCCGTCATCGGGAGAAGTTACTCTTTACGGTTCTGTCGGCAGAAACGAGTTAATTCGCATAACGTATTTAAAACGAAGCTACGAGACGCGGCTTGGCAGTATTGCCGCCGGTCTTGGCGCGGTTTACCGCAAAGGCGAAAGCCCGTTCACGGCGCAGGCCGCGTTAGGCCTTCGCTGGAATTTAACGGAAGCGTCTTCTTTTACCGAGGAAGATATGGAAAGTACCGGAAGCGCCGGCCTGAGCGCGAAAGCGGCGTGGGATTACAACGATTTCAAAGCCCACGCGGCGGCGGCTTTCGCCCTTGAGCAGACGGACACCACCGGTCTTTACAGAGCCGCGGGCATGGAGGGCAATGAACTGGTAATGGCGCTTCCTCCTGAAACCGCGTTTGTCTCGCAGCCTCCGGCATCGGCTCTTGTTACCGGCCTTGACATCGGCAATCGCGCCGGTTTGGTTTACAGAAACTACTATAACAACACNGTGCTGGGTTCTAACATTATGCCCATTGACTGGAGCGGCGCGTCTGTTGTCGCGGGCCAGAACAGNCCCTATCCGGCAAAAGACCCGCAGATAAATGAAACTCACGCGCTTGTCGCGGAATTTTCACTTAACGGCGCGGAAAAATGGACGGGCTTTCAGGTTCCNACCGGCTACGATTCTGAAATTCTTTCCAGAGCGGGCGAGATCGAAATTCCCTACAGGCTTTACGGCTTTGACAGAGTTCCCCCCCCGGCNGGNTTTAAGCTGATTTTCCAGATAGGNNCNCTTTCCGGCGAGGATTTTGCACATAACGAAAATATCGATCTGATTTGGGAGCGGCAGATTTTTTCCGGTAATGAGGCTTTTGATACAGACATAAGAATCGCCCGTTTTGTTTTGAAGGACGAAGACAGGCTTAAACTGGGCGATGCGGGGTACATGCGCCTGATAGCCGTTCTTGACGGAATAGGGGAAGAAGTTTCCGGGCGTGTCCTGCTCTCTCCGCCGATTGTAAGGGGGACCGCGTTCAGGCCGGTAACATTTGACGGCGAAACTGTCAGCGGAACATCCGGTTTTTCTTCGGCAAGAAACACGGTAACGGCAATGGAAACAAGAGAAACAGGAACGGCTGTTTTGGAATCGGCCTACCGTGATATTTTAAAGCGGCTTCATCCCGAAGGCGAAGCGCAGCGGGTATTAAAGATTGAGTGGGAAAACATGGAAAGCGGAATCTCCGCCGGCGTTGACGGAAGAATAGGCAGTCTGCCGCTTTCCGGTTACCGTGAGCTGTCATTTTTTGTAAAAGGCACTGAAATCAACGCCGGAACCATGAGTTTTATCGCCGCAGGGGGGCCGGACTCAATTTCTCAACGCCAACTGGAAGCGCATATACCGTTAAGCGCGTTCGGGGCAGGGAAGTGGTCGAAGGTGACAATCCGCTATCAGGGAAATAATACGGCAGTCGTCGTGGACGGAGGGGATTCATCGGGAGCATGGCTGCGTTACCGNCCGGCNGCGCAGTCCGCGGAAAAGCTCAAAGGAANATCGGGTTACATCGCTATAATGATAAATCCCGAAGACGAGTTTACCGCTCTTGACGACTCCGGTATCATGATAGACGAAATTATACTTGAAGACTCCGTNATGGTTTACAGGATGAACGCGGGNGCGTCCGTTCAATACAGCAGGCAGGGGGCTTTTCTTTCAATCCGCGGAACGCCGGTGTTAGCTGATTTTTCCGTTTCCTCGGCGGTGGAATCCGAGGTTCGCTCGGACCCGGCGTCTTCAGACGGTACGTCTGGAGACGGCGCGGCAGGAAGCGTGGTAAACCGCACCGGAATGGAAATCTCGCTTTTTGGAGTAAAGATTTCTGGAAATTTGCAGTTCACGGCGGCGAAAGACACTTTTTTATGGAGCGCCGATCACGGCATTTCCAGGAAATGGGGTCCTTTTTCCATAGGGGAGGAATTTAACGCCTCCCCCGGTGATAACAGCGCGCGCCACAGTTTTAACATGGGGTTTAATTCAATTTTTTTCGCGAAATTTGACGCGGACGCGGCTTATGAATTTTCCAGGCGTGAGCGGAAGTGGAATCTCGGCACAGGGTTCAAACCGCGAAAAGAATATATTCCTTCCATTACAGTTAACGCGAAGGCCGCATGGACAAGCAGGAACGAACGCATCGGCGAAGATGAGAATTACGGAGAGCTTTGGGTGCGGACATGGGAGCCGATGATTCCCGACGCGGGAAAAGGCGAAGACGCAAGAAAAACTTCGACTCAGATTATCATAACGGAAGCGGCAAAGCCCGTAGGCGCGGTTTTAACATTTGAGGGCAGTACAAATTTTACAAATGCGAATAACACCACGCATTCGGAAAATTCCGTCTATCTTGACGTTCCGGTTGTTTTCAGCGGCGCGGCGCTGAATTTCAGATCGGGACGCGGTTTTAAAAGGCATCTTTACCATTCGGGTAAGGACGCTGTTGAAGACGGAGAAAAATTTTTCGAGGCTGTAAACGATTCTATTCCGATGTGGCTGGTTGTTCCCGGCTATTCGCTTTTTGCCCCTGAGTTAAACGAAGCGATGGACAAAGGGCTTGAAAACTCGCCCTCTTTTGAAACGGCGTATTACACGTCATTTAACGATCATTTCAGTACAAAATTAAACCTGCCCCCGGTTTATAANCTTGCCTCTTTTGTGGTTCCTTCCACCGCGTCTGTCCGTCTGGAAAGGGTAATGGAGCAGAAACTGGATACAAGATCGGACATGCTGAATTTGAGCGGCAGTATGGGGTTTTCGGCGATAAATATGTTCGGTCTTTTGGGATACCGTCCGNTTTTTAAATTTTATCAAAGCGANGANTTTACCCATACGGTTGAAGCNGCCGTTATTTTTCCTCGGGATGAAGATATTACATGGAGGATACAATCCGCCGCGGGCATGGGCTTTAAGGGCTTTTCAGGCGGCGTGTTGAATTTCACGAATACGCTGACCATGCGCTCCGGCTGGTTCTGGCTGGAAAGCGCGGCGGTTGACTGGACTGTCCCGGCAAAAAAAAGCCTGTTAGGTGTTTTTTACAAATGGGTTGCCGATGCCGCCGCGAAACAGAGTTCATGGCTTACGCTTTCCTCATTGTTAAATTCCGAANATGAACAACTGCGCAAAGAAAGCCTTGAGCTGACAATGGACAAATCGGGAGATTATCTGCGCTGGTCTTTNACGGCCGGCCATGAATCAATCATAAGAATTTTGGGAAGGCTTAACTTTTCTGCTTTCGTAAAACTGCGCAGCGGNGAAGATTTAAAAACCGAAACTTTTATTTTTGACNTTCTGCTCGGGACGACTCTAGGGGTTAGTTTCTGAAAATACTTCCAGGTTTTGGTCTGTCTGCTCTTCCGCCAGAGCCTGTTCAGTCTGCTCGCGGTCGCGCTGAGCCTGTTCCCTCTGGGCCTGTTCTCTTTGAGCCTGTTCAGCCGTACGCTGCATATTATTAACAATGCCCCTTAAACTGTCCCTGTTCGAGGAGCTTATACTGCTGTTTTTCATCAGTTCCTCAACCGCATCAATGTCTTTGAAACCCTCGCTGACGGCTGTTTCCAGTTCGGTAATTCCCTCGCGGCTGTCGCTGTCCGCGATTAACAGCACGCGCGCAAGCGAGAAACGAACGTCGCTTCGTTTCGGCTCTGCCGCCGCCGCTGTTGTTGTGGTTGATGTTGAGGCAGCGGCTGTCGCTGTTGCGGCGGTATCAGAAAGTATTTTCCGGTATTCCTCAATAGCCCTCGCGTACATTCCGTGATGTTCAAGAATTTGCGCGTACTCATAGCGGACTTTTGAATCCGCGTTTAAGTCAAGCCATTTCGCGTAATTGTCCATTGCCTCCGCCTTGTTTTGCGCTTTCTGACTGCGGGCGTAGAGGAGCAGAACATCGTTGTTGTCCTGAATCGCGAACGGAAAATTTTCAAGGACTTTCTCCGCGTCTTCGTAACGTTCCATGGCGTATAACACAAG
>JGI24698J34947_10001283_pt1 | contig 13145 bp, 12 predicted proteins | sample TergutMp193P3_FD_34947 | JGI IMG/M metagenome (IMG submission 34947)
TAGGGTCCTATCGCCGCCGGAGCCGCGCTTGATGTTACTGTTTCCATGATTCCTCCGTTAGATCACCCAGTTATCAACGCCGTCGGGACATTGTTCAAGCATATCCTGAAGCGTTACGCCGCCAAGATAATCGTCGATAACTTTTTGCAGCCCTGTCCACATAGGCAGCGTCTTGCAATAAGCGGCTTTTTCGCAGTCATTAATGTCCTCTTCAAGGCATGTTACAGGAGCGAGATTTCCCTCGGTAATCCGCAAAATTTCCCTGACCGTATACTCCGACGGCCTTTTTGCCAGCATATATCCGCCCTGCTTCCCACGGTTTGTACGAAGTATATTTGACGTATTTAACAGGGACACAATCTGCTCCANATACTGNTTNGAAATATTCTGCCTTTCGGCAATTTCTTTCAGGGAAATAAATTTGCTGTTGTGCTCCGCTAAATCAAGCAGCATTCGCAGAGCGTATCTGCCCTTTGTCGATACTTTCAAACTTTACTAACCCCCTTTAAGCCAATATACATAATAATATAATATGTGTACTATGTTATCAAGAGGAGAACCTTCGTCAGCGAACCTTTGGTTCGCAGGGCTCGGTTGAGGTTCAATAGGCGAACCTTCGCGAAAAAAAGAAAGATGACAAACTGCTAGTTCGTTGTGTTCGTAAAGTTCGCGGCTATTAGCTCTTCATATTTTTCCCCAGCGCGATTCCTATTTGCCGCTTTAACTCCATAAGCCCGCTTCCGTCTTTCGCGGAAATCGCGGTACTGCCGGGAAATTGCGATAACAATTTTTCAAGCGCGGAATCGTCAATTTTGTCAATTTTGTTCAATACGATGATAACCGGAACATTTTGAGCGCCCAATTCGCCGAGTACAGAATTTGTCGTCTGATAGAAAATTTCTATGTCCGGCTCGGAACCATCCAGTACATGAATTAAAAGATCGGCTAACGCGGCTTCTTCCAGAGTGGAGCGAAATGCCTTGATCAGCGAATGAGGAAGGCGGCGGATAAAACCGACGGTATCAACCAACAGCGCCGCCATGCCCGGCTCAGGTTCAAAGCGGCGGGTCGTAGCGTCAAGGGTAGCGAAGAGTTTATCCTCTACCGGAACATCCGCGCCCGTAAGGGCGTTGAGCAGGCTTGATTTTCCCGCGTTGGTATAACCTACAATGGCGCATACGGGAAGCCCCTGACGTTCGCGCTGTTTCCTCTGAATCTGCCTTTGCTTAAGAACAGCCTTCAGTTCTTTTTCAAGTTTTTGAATCTTCTGTTCAACCTGGCGGCGGTCGGTTTCGAGTAAAGTTTCTCCCGATCCCCTTGTCCCGTAACGCCCGCCTCTCTGGCGGGAAAGGTCTATGTACTTGTGGCTAAGACGCGGAAGGGAATAGACAAGCTGCGCGAGTTTCACCTGAAGCTCCGCTTCGCGCGTAAGGGCGCGATCGGAGAAAATTTTTATTATCAGTTCCTGCCTGTCAACTGCGGGAATTTTCGCCAGTTCTTCCCAGTTCCTCTGCTGCGACGGGCTTAACTCAAAATTGAAGACAAGGCAGTCCGCGTTAAGCGCGGCGGCTTTTTCCGACAGTTCCTGCGCCTTACCGCTCCCCATCCCGTATTTCGGCTGTTTCTCCCGCACATGAACAAGCTCCTGCCCGGCAATTACAAGGCCAAGAGTAGACGTCAATTCCAATAATTCACGCTCAAGCGACTGCGCTTCAACTTTATTGATTTGATTGTCCCAAACGCTCACTAAAAAGCCTTTCTTAGCCGGAGTTTCAGTATCGTAAAGTTTCTGCATTGTTAATTTATATCATAAAAAATAAAGTTATATGCTATTCACTTGCGAGCTTTAGGGCGATAAAATACAGCTTTTCATAACACCTTCAAAAATGCTAAAATAAACCAGCGTCAAAAAAAGGCAGGGGTTATGAAAAAAGCGGCAGTTATCATGGGCAGCGACAGTGATTTGCCTGTACTGGAACCGGCATTTAAAAGGCTGAAAGATTTCGGCATACCTTATGAAGCTCATGTTATGAGCGCGCACAGGACGCCGGAAAGAGCGGCGGATTTTGCGCAAAACGCGAAAAGCAAAGGTTTCGGCGTAATTATTGCGGCGGCGGGGAAAGCGGCGCATCTTGCGGGGGTGCTTGCGGCTCACACGACATTGCCTGTCATCGGTATCCCGGTTAAATCATCCGTCCTTGACGGTCTTGACGCGCTGTTATCGACTGTGCAAATGCCTGCCGGTATCCCGGTAGCGACTGTAGCAATAGACGGCGCGGATAACGCCGCGATTTTAGCCGCTCAGATAATCGCCCTTGGCGACGAAGCTCTCGCGGAAAAAATCGCCAAAATGAAAACCGACATGGCGGAGAAAGTTATCGAGAAAGACAAACAACTTCAAGAGAAGATAAAATAGTATGGGAGGTACTAAATTGAAAAAGCTCGAACAAGTTTATGAGGGAAAGGCGAAAAAAGTATTCTCGACTGATGATCCCGATTTGTTCATCGTGGATTACAAGGACGACGCGACTGCGTTTAACGGCGAAAAAAAAGGGACAATCGCCGGGAAGGGAGTTATCAATAACCGCGTTACAAATCATCTGATGAAACTGCTTGAAACAAAAGGCATACCTACCCATTTTGTCGAGGAACTTTCAGAGCGCGAAACGCTTGTTAAAAAAGTGAAGATAGTACCTATTGAAGTTATTGTGCGTAACATCGCGGCTGGCTCTCTTTCAAAGCGGCTCGGCCTTGCTGAAGGTACGAAACTCGCGTCCACTGTTCTTGAGTACTGCTACAAGGACGACGCCTTAGGTGATCCTATGATTAATGATTACCACATAGCCGCATTAAATCTTGCGACTCCGGCGGAGCTTGAAAAAATCTCAGCGTATTCCTTCAAGGTAAACAATATTCTATCCGAATATCTCAAAGACCTGGGGATAGAACTGATTGACTTCAAGCTTGAGTTTGGACGCGCAAAGGACGGGAGCATTGTGTTAGCTGACGAAATTTCACCTGATACCTGCCGCTTCTGGGACAGCAAAACAGGCGAAAAACTCGATAAGGACAGATTCCGCCGCGATTTGGGTGGAGTGGAAGACGCATACAGGGAAATCCTAAAACGTCTGCTTGGGGAGTAGGCATACAAAACTTTTTACGGGAAAAAGGAAATAAATGCAAAACAGTTACAGTGAAAGTTACAAAGCCGCCGGTGTTGACGTAACCGCCGGATACCGTGCTGTTGAGCTTATGAAAAAGCACGTTGAGCGCACAAAGATTTCCGGCGTACTCGAAGAAATCGGCGGTTTCGGCGGACTGTTCGCCCTTCCAAAAACCGGCGGCGAACCTGTGCTTGTATCAGGTACTGACGGCGTTGGTACAAAATTAAAAATAGCGTTTTTAATGGATAAACACGATACTGTTGGAGTTGACTGCGTAGCCATGTGCGTTAACGATATTATCTGCGCCGGCGCAAAACCTCTGTTTTTCCTTGATTATATTGCTTTAGACAAAAATATACCTGAAAAAGTTGAGAAAATAATCGCCGGCGTCGCCGAAGGCTGCGTACAGGCGGAATGTGCCCTTGTCGGAGGAGAAACCGCCGAACATCCGGGAATGATACCTCAGGACGAGTACGACATCGCGGGTTTTTCCGTAGGCATTGTTGAAAAATCGAAAATCCCCGATAAAAAAAAGGTGAAACAAGGAGATGCTATCATCGCTCTTGCCTCATCCGGCGTACANTCCAACGGCTTTTCNCTTACGCGNAAAATTTTTGACATAGACGCGAACGGCAAAATACTTGAGAAGCGCTTTGACGAACTCGGCAAAACATTGGGCGAAGAGCTTCTGATACCCACAAAAATCTACGTAAAGCCTGTTTTGCGTCTTTTGGAAAAGGTCCCTGTCCGTTCACTATGTCACATAACAGGCGGCGGCTTCCATGAAAACCTTCCCCGCGCTTTCGGTGAAAATGTGGGAGCTGTTGTTAAAAAAAACGCGATAGAAATTCCGCCGATTTTTGAATTAATTGCCGCCGCAGGAAAAATCCCCGAGCGCGATATGTTCAACACATACAACATGGGAGCGGGAATGTGCGTAATCACACCGGCGGAAAACGCGGATGAAGCTCTGCGTGTCCTGCGCTCATCAAGTGAAAAAGCCACGATAATCGGCGAAATACGTGATGGTATTTCGGGAGTTAAGATTGAATAAAAGAATTATTTCCAAAGATTTTCACGCAAAGGCACAAAGGCGCAAAGAGCGCAAAGGAGTAATTCCTTACCTTTTCTCCGCGTCTCAGCGTCTCTGCGTGAGATATATCAAGTAATTTTTATGATAAAAATAGCAGTTCTTGTATCAGGCGGCGGGACAAACCTTCAAGCCCTGATTGACGCGTGGAAAAAAAACGAACTTGGTGGGGGAGAGCTGTCGCTGGTTATTTCCTCAAAACCCGGCGTTGGGGCATTGGAGCGTGCGCAAAAAGCGGGTATCAGGGCAATTACAATTGAGCGAAAGAAGTACGCCGATATTGCGGACTTTGACGCCGCTGTTGCCGCCGCGTTATCTGAAAACGATATCGGCCTTGTCGTTCTTGCGGGATTTTTGTCTGTTCTGGGAAAACGGACTCTTCAAGCTTACGAAAACAGAATTATAAACATTCATCCGGCTTTAATACCGTCTTTCTGCGGGAAAGGTTTTTACGGGCTGCGCGTTCACAAAGAGGCTCTAGAATACGGCGTAAAAGTGACAGGCGCGACTGTTCACTTTGTCAACGATGTAATAGACGGCGGCAAAATAATCCTTCAAAAAGCGGTTGACGTTCTGCCCGATGATACGCCCGAAACGCTTCAACAGCGCGTAATGCGCGAAGCCGAATGGGTAATTTTGCCAAAGGCAGTGGCGATGTTATGTGAAAAAATAAGAAAGAAGAATGAGGAATTAGAAATTAAGGGAAGAGCATTTTAAAAGGAGTTATTATGAAAGTGCTTATAATTGGCAGCGGTGGCCGCGAACACGCGATAATCAAGGCGCTAAAAAAAAATACGCGCATCGGTAAAATTTACGCTGCCCCGGGGAACGGCGGCATTGGCCGAGACGCTGAGTGTGTGCCGGTAAAGGCGACAGATATTTCCGCAATGGTCGATTTTGCCGTTAAAACGGCAGTTGATTATGCAGTCGTAGCGCCGGATGACCCTCTGGCTCTCGGAATGGTTGACGCCCTTGAAGAAAAAAACATACGATGTTTCGGCCCGNACAAAGANGCGGCGCGTATCGAAAGCAGCAAGGTTTTTTCCAAGAACCTGATGAAAAAATACGACATTCCCACAGCGGCTTATGAAACNTTTTCAGAATCGGATAAGGCGGTGAGTTATTTAAAATCAAGCTCAGTTTCTTTTCCTGTTGTGATAAAGGCGGACGGACTTGCGCTGGGAAAGGGCGTTATAATCGCAGCTGACCGCGCACAGGCGATAGACGCTATAGTATCCGTCATGATGGAAAAAAGATTCGGCGCAAGCGGCTCAAGCGTCGTAATCGAGGAATTTCTGACAGGCCCTGAAGTTACTGTCCTTGCCTTTACGGACGGGAAAACTGTTTCTCCCATGATCTCCTCAATGGACCACAAACGCGCCTTTGACAACAACGAAGGGCCAAACACGGGCGGTATGGGCGTAATCGCTCCAAATCCACACTACACGGACGAAATCGCCGGAGCCTGTGAAAAAAACATCTTTTTACCGACGATCCGCGCAATGGAAAAAGAAGGCTGCCCTTTTAAGGGCTGTCTTTACTTCGGGCTTATGCTTACGCCGGGCGGCCCTATGGTAATCGAGTACAACTGCCGTTTCGGAGACCCGGAAACACAGGCTGTTCTCCCGCTTCTGGAAACCGACCTTCTCGACATAATGGAAGCTGTAACAGACGGCAGACTCGCAGGTATCAATATAAACTGGAAAAATGACCATTGCGCCTGCGTAGTTCTCACAAGCGGAGGCTATCCGTCGGCGTACAGGACAGGTTTCGCGATTTCGGGCCTTGATGAAAACGGAGCTGTCAGAGAAAGCGAAAGCGTCATTTACCACGCCGGAACCGAATACAAAGACGGCTCTTTTTTCACGGCGGGAGGCCGCGTCCTTGGCGTCGGAGCGGCTGCTGCTTCCTTAAACTCCGCCCTTGAATCGGCCTATAAAACCGCCGCTGCCATTAAATTTGACGGAGTTCATTACCGAAGGGACATCGGAAAATACTAATTCCTGTAATATTCTTACTTGACAGTCACATAGATAGTAGTCAAATATATACTAATACTGTTTATATAAATGTTTATATTTTCGATAATATAGTACAAGAGGAGAANNAAACAGAATGAAAATTAACAGGAAGCCGGTGCTATTCATATTACTATTGATTTTTTGCTTTTTTACTGTGATAACAAACGCAAGCGGACAGTCGGAATTCAATCCATGGGCGCTTGAATACTTTAAACGCTGCCTTGAATGCCTTATTATCGGGGATTATGACAGCGCTATTTCATATTGTAACGTTGTTTTAAGATACGAACCAAATTCCGCCGTAACATACACGCTCCGCGCAAGGGCGCATTATGAAAAAGGCGATATGGAAAACGCCATAGCCGACGCCACACGGGCGATAAGTCTGGACAGTAACAATATCAGCGCCCGTACAATCAGAGGAAACGCCTATATAAGATCAGGAAATTTTGACAGGGCTATTACCGATTGGCAGGCGGTATTGAGAATTGACCCTGAAAATACCGACGCAAGGCGAAATATTGATTTGGCGCAAGAGCGGCGGGAAAGCTGAAAACAAAGGTTGATTTTACGTTCAAATAATGGTATAAATTCCCTATAAATGACAAACGCGCCGTTTTATGCGTCCGGTCTAAAATTTTCATGCAAGCGCTGTTCTACCTGCTGCCGTTACGACTCAGGCTATGTTTTTCTTTCCGAAAAAGACCTGAATAAACTGACGGACAGCCTGGATATGGACAAAGATCGTTTTGTAGGGAAATATTGCAGATGGGTAACAGGCATGCGGGGAACGGAATCTTTGTCTTTAAGGGAAAAATTGAATAAAGACTGCGTTTTTTGGGACTCGGGCTGTTCGGTTTACAATGTCCGTCCCTTGCAGTGCAGTTCTTTTCCATTTTGGCCTTCCATACTTTCTTCACCGGAAAGCTGGAAAATCGCCGCCGCAGCCTGTCCGGGAATGAACACAGGCGGGCTGCATACACAAGAGGCTATAGAAAAGTGCGTAGAATTGCGCGGCTCTCAGCCGATTATAACAAAAGACTCATGGAAATACATGAGCAGCCTTGGACAGGGGGTATAGTTCAATGAATATCCGTTTTTGGGGCGTACGCGGTTCCATTCCGGCGCCGACTGCGCCCTCCCGTATCAAGAGTAAAATTTCCGCAATTGTGGAGCAGATAACGGCTGAGGATTTGGTTGACGCGGAAAGCCGTGAAAAGTTTTTGGCAGGACTCCCGCCCTGGCTTTTCGGAACTGTAGGCGGAAACAGCCCCTGCGTAAGCGTCTCATTTGACGACAGCGACGAATGGGTTATTTTTGACTGCGGGTCGGGAATTCGCGAAATGGGTATAGCTCAAGCGGGAGAAAAAAAGAAAAAGTCCCAATATCATGTTTTCTTTTCCCATTTTCACTGGGATCACATACAGGGACTGCCGTTCTTTGGCCCGGCCTACAATCCGTCGGTAAAAATGGATTTTTATTCGCCTGTAGAGGGAATAGAAAAAATATTGAGCGGGCAGATGGTTTATCCGTACTTTCCCATTCATCTCAGTTCAATGGGATCAAAAAAAACTTTTCATCACCTTGAAAATGAAATAAATATCTCAGGGCGCACAATAAACTTTAAAAAAATGAACCACCCGGGTGATTCATTTGCCTATTGCGTTATAGAAAACGGCAAGCGTTTTATTTACTCCACAGATACCGAACTTACCACAGGTGATTTTGCCAAGAACGATGAAAACACCGCTTTTTTCCAGGACGCGGACATAATAGTAATAGACTGCCAGTATACCCTTGGCGAAGCGACAGAAAAATACAACTGGGGACACAGCGCGTTCAGCCTTGCCGTGGACTTTGCCGCCAACTGGGGAATAAAGCACATGGTTATGTTCCATCACGATCCTGCATACGATGATAATAAACTTTACGGGCTTTTGCAGTCGGCGCGGTGGTATCTTGAAAGAATGAATATAAAGGGAATTGAGTTAACCCTGGCTTATGAGGGTCTTGAAATCTCAATTTAACGGAGTTTGATTATTTTAACAAAGAAAAAACGCAGTGTTTTTTTCGCGGTAATCAAGATCATCTCTCTGCTTGTCGCGCTGTCTCTTTTAATAATCATTGTATCGCTGGGACTTTTCATGCGTTATAATTCCCCCGCGCGCCTGGAAAAACCCGTAGACTTTTCACAGCTGGACGGCATAAGGCAGACTGACAGCGCCTGGTACATCGACGTGCGCAGGGGAGAAAGCTCCCAATCGGTGGGACTGCGTCTTGAAAGAGCCGGGCTTATAAGCAGCAGATATTTTTGGAACCTTCTTTGCCGTATAAATAAAGAGCCTGTCAAAAGCGGCACTTATATACTTGAAGCGCCGGCAAGCCAGATAGCCATTCACCGCCTGCTGGTTTCGGGAAAGCAGATTCTTTACAGGATTACAATTCCCGAAGGCGCGACACTGAAAAAGACGGCAAGAATACTTGAGGAAGCAGGAATCTGCCTGGCCGGAGATTTCCTTGAAGCGGCTGTAGATCCTGAAATTTTGAGCCTCTACATGGTACCCAATTCGTCGATGGAAGGCTATCTTTTCCCCGACACCTACCTTTTCCCAGCCGAATATCCGGCATCCGGGGCAATAACGGCAATGGCGGACAATTTTTTCAGCAGGGTCGAAAATATCGATCCTTCCGCTGTCAATTTGACTCCGCAGCAGTTAAATGAAAAAGTGATAATCGCGTCTATAGTTGAACGCGAGTACAGAGTCGCCGAAGAAGCGCCGGTTATGGCGGGAGTTTTTTATAACCGTCTGGGAATAAACATGGCGCTTCAATCCTGCGCCACAATCGAGTACATTATCACGGAGATACAGGAAAAACCTCACCCCTCTGTTCTTTACAACAGGGACCTGGAAATACGCGACCCCTACAACACCTACATACGGCCCGGCCTGCCCCCCGGACCTATTTCTGCCCCCGGAGCCGTCGCTCTGCGCGCCGCGCTGTTTCCGCAAAAAAGCGATTTTTTCTATTTCCGCCTTGACGATCCTCAAAGCGGAAAACATTATTTTTCAAGAACCCTTGACGAGCACATAAGAGCGGGGCAGTTGATTCTCAAGGGCAGTTTATAAATGGGAGCGTCATGTCCCTCATATCAAAATCTACTATTCAGGAAGTAAATAACAGGCTGGACGCAGTCGCCATAATCGGGGACTACCTGCGTCTTGAGCAAAAAAGCGGGCGGTGGTGGGGACGCTGTCCCTTTCACGGCGGCGGGCAGGAAAAAACCCCCTCTTTCAAAGTAGACCCCGATTTAAAAATGTACCACTGTTTCGGCTGCGGAAAAGGCGGCAGCGTAATCGGCTTTGTCATGGAAATGGACAAACTCAGCTACCCGGAAGCGATCAAAAACCTCGCCCGTAAAATCGGCGTAGAAGTTGTATACGAAGAAGGCGGCNCGCAAGAAGGCGGACAANACAGTTCCTTTAAGGAAGAACTGTATGAATTGTATCGAAGAACAACCGTAACTTTTCAGCATTTTCTTCATNAAAAACTTGAAGGCAAGGCGGCTTTTGATTATATTCAGGAGAGGGGTATCAGCGCCGATATGATCGACCGTTTCAAGCTAGGATACTCGCCTTCCGACAGGAATTTTTTGCATAAATTCCTGAGACAGAAGGGATATTCGGATGATTTTCTTGATAAATCGGGGCTGTTTTCGTCCAGATACAAGACTATCCCGCTTTTTTCAGGGAGGCTTATGTTCCCAATCAGCGACAAACAGGGCAGAATCGTGGCTTTTGGCGGGAGAGTAATGCCCGGCATAAAAAACAGCGACGGCAGCGAGCCTCCCAAATACATTAACTCACCGGAAACCGAGGTTTACAAAAAGAGCCAGACCCTCTTTGCGATAGACCATGCCAAGGCGGAAATCAGGCAGAGCAAATGCGCTTATCTTGCCGAAGGATACATGGACGTGCTCGCGCTTCACAACGCCGGTATAACAAACTCGGTCGCTCCGCTTGGTACCGCTTTTACGGACGAGCAGGCAAAGTGGCTCGGCTTATGGGCGGAAAAAGTTATTTTGGTTTTTGACACAGACGAAGCCGGGCAAAAAGCGGCTTACAAGGCGATTACCTCCTGCCGGAAGAACGGCCGTTCCTGCGCCCTTGTTCAGATACAGGAAGGGCTTCAAAAGGAAGCTGAAGACGCAAATTCTGAAAATTTTAAGGATCCGGCAGATATTTTACAGAAATTTGGCTCTCAGATATTGAAAAAAATAACGAATTACGTTATAAATGACTTTGAATACCTTTTATCCCGCAGTAAATCCCAATATGCCGCGGAAAAAGGCGATTTAAACCGCGCCGCGGCTTTCATGTTTCCGTATTTAGACGCACTGGATTCCGAAGTTGACCGGGATGACAGTATAACAAGAATAGCGGATACATATAAAATTGACCGCGATGCGGTNCAAAAGGATTATACGGACTGGAAAACGGGCGGCTTCCGTAATGNTAAAGATAAGCAGGCNGATGTTTCTGTTAATCAACAGATCCGCAGAAATGCCGAACTTTGCCTGCTTGCCGATGTAGCGATAAATATGGAACTGTATCCTGAATTTCGCACGGCTGTCGAAATCAGGGATATAGACGATCTTCGCGCCAAGGAAATTTTCATCGCGCTGGAGGAATGTTACAAGCACGATGAAAGCGGCACGGATTATCTTCTGGCAAGGATCAANGACGACGCCTTGCGCAATTTTATCGCGGACAGGGGAACTTCCCGGGAGTATAAGGATAATCCGCGAAAGATCATGGAGGACGGAATAAAATCAATCAGAAAAAAAATATTTGATAAGAGGCTTAGAGAAATTAANTCGCTGATGCGNGAAAGCGAACGGACGCCTGATGCNGTTGTGAATATCGACGAATTGCTGGCGGAAAANAAATTCATAGATACTCAAATTCGAAAACTTGAAGGAAGATAATTAATGTTAAATCTGTTGAAATTTAAAAATAAAAAACCTTCTCCTTTAATNAAATATTTTTCAANAAGCCAAAAACATATATTGTTAAAAAATACGCAGGCTGAAAATANGGAAAAAAATTCCATAAACGCCGAACAGTCAGTATCCGCCGAACAGGCGGCTTCCGATCCNGCTATCATTAAACTTCTTGATTACGCGAAGCAGAAAAAGACTCTCTCCTACGAAGAACTCTCCGATTTTCTGCCTGAGCACATAACAAACTCGGACAAAATCGAACAGGTTCTGGCTCTTCTTGAGGCGAACAACATCAGGCTTGTGGAAGAAGATGACGCATCCGAAGAAGATGAAAACGACGCTCCAAAAGATCAGGAAAGCGCCAAAAAGAAAGCTGCCGCGGGCAATGAAAAAGATCCTTCTCTTGTAGACGACCCCATAAGGCTTTACCTTCGCGAAATAGGAAGGGAACATCTTTTAACGGCTGAACAGGAAATTGAACTTTCCAAACAGATGGAAGAAGGCGAAAATATCGTAAAAGGCGTGATAAAAAGATCCGGCATGATAATTCCCGAATTCAACCAGATAGCGCAAAAGGTGTCCAAAAAAGACCTGCGCGAGCTTAACCTTACCAAAAAAGAAATTACTGAGCAATTGACGGAAAACCGCAGGTTAAACCAATTTTACAAAGAAACACTGCGCATGATTCAGACTGATTTAAGAAACTATATTGAGTTAAAAAAACAGCTTATCGCCAGGGATATGGACTATCTTGAGGACAAGGAATGTTCCATTATCCGAAAACGAATAATGAAAGCCGTTAAAAATACGCAGATTCATCCTGATGAAATACAGGCCTTTTCGGATAAATTTATTTCAGCTTCAAGAAAAATAAAACGTTACATTAAAGAACAGGAANGGCTTGAAAAACACCTTAAAGTAGCGTCTGTAAANGAAATCCGCACCCTCGGACGCTGTCTCACGATAAAAGACGAAAGAGAGCGGCTTGAAAATGAANTGGGCCTTTCTTCCGATGAAATAAANGATAAGATAAGGCAGATACAGATAACGCAGAAAAAAATGAGGACANTGGAAGAGGAATTTGAAGAAACAATCGAAAACATCAATCAGATGGCGGGTGAAATATACCACGGCAGGATAATGATGAAGAACGCCAANGACAAGCTTATAAGGGCAAACCTTCGCCTTGTAGTTTCAATAGCGAAAAAATACACAAACAGGGGACTTCANTTTTTCGATCTTGTCCAGGAAGGAAACATCGGCCTTATAAAAGCGGTTGAAAAATTTGAATACCAGAAAGGCTTTAAATTTTCGACATACGCCACATGGTGGATAAGGCAGGCGATTACACGCTCAATTTCAGATCAGGCAAGGACAATCCGCGTTCCAGTACACATGATCGAACAGATCAACAAGGTAGTCCGCGAATCAAGGCAGCTCCTTCAGTCTCTGGGACGCGAGCCTACGGACGAGGAAATCGCCGAAAAACTAGGCTGGACGGCTCCGCGTGTTAAATCCGTAAAGAATGTCGCGCGCGAGCCTATAAGCCTTGAAACGCCGATAGGGGAGGAAGAAGATTCGCTTTTGGGCGATTTTATCGAGGACAAGGACGTTGAGAATCCCGCCAATCAGACCGCGTTTAAAGTCCTGCAGGAACAGCTTGGGGGAGTCCTCTCAACGCTTCCCGCGCGCGAACAGGAAGTGCTTAAAATGCGTTTCGGCCTTGACGACGGTTACTCGCTAACCCTTGAAGAAGTAGGCCTTTATTTTAACGTAACACGCGAAAGAATAAGACAGATAGAAGCGAAAGCTCTGCGCCGCCTGAGGCATCCAAAGAGAAGCCGCAGGCTTAAAGATTATTTAGACCA
>JGI24698J34947_10001284_pt1 | contig 13142 bp, 9 predicted proteins | sample TergutMp193P3_FD_34947 | JGI IMG/M metagenome (IMG submission 34947)
GCGGTCGCCGAATCGAACCTCCGGGTTGTCGAAACCGAGATTAACCAGTACGCCTATATCACTTCCCCGATTGACGGGATCGTGCTTGACAGGCGGATAAACGCGGGCGACACGGTCTCCGACAGCGGCACGACAGCGATATTCACGCTGGCGGAGAACTTGCGCGAGATGCAGATTGAGGCGGGGGTGGGCGAGCTTGACATTTCATCCATAAGCAAGGGGCAGCCTGTTCGTTTTACGCTTGAGAGTTTTCCAGGCCGCAGTTTCACCGGGGTGGTTGAAAACATCCGCATGATTCCCGCGGTTTCGAGTAACGTGGTTTCATATACGGTGATGGTCAAGGCTGAAAATTACGACGGCTCCCTGCTTCCCGGAATGACCTGCGCGGTTGATTTTATCGTGGAGCGGAGCGAGGATGTCCTCTTGGTATCCAACGCGGCCCTGCGTTATCAGCCGACAAATCTCAGCGCCGATAGAATAGAGGAGATGATTTTTAACGCGAGCATTGCGGATTTAAGCACCGAACAGCGTCAGACGGCGATTGACGCGAGGAACCAGACAGCGGCCCAAACCACTGTCCAAAATAATGCGCGTCAAGGCCAGGGTGGGAATACCGGTATAGCCGGTCTGTTCGGGGGAGGCGGTGCGCGCATGATTGGCGGACAGTTTGGCGGCAGGCAAGCGAATACGGGTACGACGCGAAGTCAGGTCGCCGTCGTTTACCGCAATCTCTGGTACATAAACGGTGATGGCAAACTTGAAGTGATACGGATCGAGACCGGCATTTCCTCAGGCTCATTCACCGAGATTCGTTCTCTGGAAGACCTTGAGGGAATGCAGGTAATTTTGCGGGAGAGAGTATAATGCCCGTCATTGAGCTTAAGGGCATTAAACGCGAGTACAGGATGGAAGCCAGGAAGGGTCCAAAAAAAAGCAGGCGGGAGGACAGCGGATCAACGGAAGCCGTGGTTGTGCGGGCCCTGCGCGGAGTGGATTTTTCGGCTGAGGTTGGGGAATTTGTCGCGGTGATGGGCCCTTCGGGTTCCGGCAAATCCACACTGATGAACATACTCGGCTGCCTTGACAAACCCAGCGCGGGAAGCTATTTCCTTGACGGCATCGAAACTTCCAAATCGAATTCGGATGTTTTTGCCTTCATCAGAAACAGGAAGATAGGTTTCGTGTTCCAGTCCTTCAATTTATTGGCCAGAACGACGGCGCTGGAAAATGTGGAGCTTCCCCTGTTCTACCGCCGCGCCGAAAAAAACGAGAAGCGGCGGGACGCCAAGGCCCGCAGGGAGCGCGCGTTGGCTGCGTTGAACGAAGTAGGCCTCCTTGAGCGCATGGATCATTTCCCGTCCCAGCTTTCGGGCGGCCAGCAGCAGAGAGTCGCCATAGCCCGGGCGCTGGTAAACGACCCGGCGTTTATCCTGGCCGATGAACCGACCGGCAATCTTGATACGGGGATGAGCCTTGAGATAATGGGACTTTTTCAGGAACTCAACAGGCGCGGAAAAACGATCGTCATGGTAACGCACGAACCGGAACTGGCCGCGTATACCAACCGGATCATCACCCTGCGGGACGGGGAGATTGTTTCCGACAGAAAACCGGAAGCAAAGCGCGTCGCGGCGGATGATCTTGCCGGATGGAAGGCGGAACACTCGCTTCTGTCGGGGGATGAGTAATGGACATTATCCAGCTCTTCCAGACTTGCCTTCGCTCCATTCTGCGCAACCGCATGCGGAGCCTCCTGACNTCGTTAGGTGTAATNATCGGCGTCGGGTCGGTGATCATAATGGTTTCCATAGGCGAAGGCACCCAAAAGCAGATAGAGGGCATGATAACCGCCATGGGAACGAATCTGCTTCAGATCACGCCGCGGCGCCAGATATCGCGCGCGGGGCAGAATACGATGACGCGTGTTTCCGGTTTCACCAAAAAAGACATTGAAAAACTCAGGGAGGAGTCGAGTTTCGCCGCCGCGATTTCCGGCGTCGTTAACAGCAATTCGACCGTTACGGGCGCGGAAGGGAACGTGCAGGTTTCGGTTATTGGCGCCGAACCGGATTACAAAATCGCGCGAGATTACACGCTGGCCTCCGGATATTTCTTTGATGATTATGATATGGCCAGCCGGAACAGGGTGGCCGTTCTGGGTCCCGCCACCGCGGAAAGCCTGTTTGGCGAAAGCGAACTTGCAATGTCCCAGCAGATACGAATAGGGACAAATTATTTTACCGTCATCGGTATTTTGGCGAGCAAGGGGGCGGGATTTGGCGGAAATCAGGATGATGTTGTCATAGTTCCCCTGGATACGGCGATGACCCGGCTCAGCGCCCGGACCATCAACACGATTGTAATGAGCGTGAAGAGCAAGGAGTATATGGACGCGGCCCTGAAAGAAGCCGATCTGATACTCAGGGAATCCAGGAATATCACCGACGGGAATAACTCCGATTTTGATATTATGAACCAGACGGACATGATGGATATGGCCTCGTCCACCACAAGAACCCTGACAATGTTTTTGGCCGCCATTGCCGGCATATCACTTTTTGTCGGGGGCATCGGCATCATGAACATAATGCTCGTCTCTGTTACCGAGCGCACCCGCGAAATCGGCATCAGGATGGCCGTGGGAGGCCGCAAGCGTGATATCCTCCTTCAGTTCCTTTCGGAGTCGGTGATCCTGAGCCTCATGGGCGGCGTTCTCGGCATCGGCATGGCGGTTTTGGCGTGCAGGCTTGTTTCAATGGTGGGTATCCCCACCTCGATCAACCCGTTAATCGTAACGGTCTCGGCTTTATTTGCCGCCTTTATCGGAGTGATCTTCGGCTACTACCCGGCGCTCAAAGCGGCGCGGCTCTATCCAATCGACGCGCTGAGGTACGAATAATTAACGGATGAACATCAATAACCTAAGAATTTTAACCACGGAGGACACGGAGTAACACGGAGGAAGAAAGTAAAAACTCCGTGAAACTCCGTGGTACTCCAAGCTGTCCGCAAGGACAGCAAAACTCCGTGGTTTATTTTGGTATTTTACCACGGGTGTCACGGAGGAAAGATGAAAAGAGTAATTTTTTTGGCATGTATACTTGCGTTAGTGAGCGCGTGGCTGTCAGGCGAAACGATCGATCTTGAACAGGCGCGTGTTTTGGCGCTGGCCAACTCGCGCAGTCTCGCGAGGTACAATCTGAATATACGGAGCAGTGAGCTGAATGAAAAAGAACAGTTGTATTCGATGCTGCCCTCCGTGTCTGCGAGTTACAGCGCGAGCATGAGCTACCTGGACAGTAACTGGGGTTTAGTGAATCCCCTGGACACGTTAAGCGCAAGGGCGACAATCTCCGTAACGCAGACAATTTTTCAGGGCGGCAGGAGCTTTATCCAAAAAGCCATCAGAGAGATAACTACCGAAAGCGTCCGAAACGAAGCGATGGCGGAATACTTCAACGTGCTCGACTCCGTGGACAACGCCTATTATTCCGCCCTTGAGGCGGCGGCAAGCCTGGAGGCGGCCGAATCTTCTTTGCAGGCGGCAGCTTTAAGCCTTTCAATGGCGGAGATCAGGCTGGCCAACGGGATGCTCAACCAGGGCGATTACATGCGGGCTCTGGCGGACAAGGAGTCGCGGGAAAGTTCCCGCAACCAGGCGCGGCGAAGCCTGGCTTTGAGCATATCGAGGCTGAATAACCTCATCGGCCTTGGCCAGGCGCCGGAACTAAGCCAGATCGACTTTTCCGCTTATGAGGAAGTAATCCGGTATCTCGCGGGTATTTCCGATGAGGAAGCCGGCGCGTTATACGCAAGGCTCTGGAACGCGATAGCTTACGCGAATCCCTCGCTTATGAACGCGGCATTGACCAGACAGCAGGCGGAATACAACTACACCCTCTCCAAAAGGGACTATGTTCCCACGATCAGCGCCACTGTTTCGGGCGGGTTCAATTGGTCAACCGCCGGCGGATTCTCAACATCGCCGTCAGGTTCGATTTCACTCACGGGAAGAATACCGCTTGATTTCTGGGTTCTGTCAAACAATCTGGAGAAGAGCAAAAACACCTATGATTCGGCGCTGATAAATTTTGTTGATAGGCAAATATCGGTCGAAACAGATCTGTACAGCTCCATGATCAACACCATCGCCCAGGCGGAATCTGTCCTTTCTTCCCGTAGAACGTTGGACTACGTCGAAAGGAACAATGAGTACGTCATGGAACGTTACCGGCTTTCCCAGGCTTCCGTTTCGGATTATGTGGACGCATCCTCACTGCTCATAACAAACCGCAACAGCTATATAAGGTCAAGTTACGGATTTTTGCAGAGCCTTTCAAAGCTCCGTTCTCTTGCCGCGATGGACGACGAGGAGAAGCTGATTAGGCTTTTATTGGGGAACTAGAGAAAAGCAGGAAGTAGGTTCCTCCTACTCGATTCATTCTACCTTGAAGCGCGACACTTCCCTCATCAGGCTGTCTATCCCTTCGCGGTTCTTGCTCGAAATATCGTTCACATGATTAACGGCGGCATTGATCTGATCGGCTCCGGTTGCCATCTCATTCATGCCCGATGTGATCTCCTGCGTCGCTTTTTCAAGGTTTTTGCTCTCTTTGATTACTTCCTGCGCCCCAGTAAGCATTTCATCGGAGCCGCTCTTTACATTGCGGGTTATCTCGGTCACATTTTCAATGCCGTCAAGTATCTGTTTGCTTCCCTGACCCTGCTCCTCCATGGCGTTGCGGATATTTGCTTCCTGCTGTGAAACTGTCCTCACGTTTGTGTCTATTGCTTCGAACCTGTTCAATACGGTTTCGGTGGAGCGGGTGATCTTGTCGATGGACTCTTTTATCTTTTTGAGTACATTACCGATGGTCTTTGACTGCTCGCTGGAACTTTCCGCCAGTTTGCGGATTTCATCGGCGACTACGGCGAAGCCCTTGCCCGCTTCGCCCGCGTGCGCCGCCTCTATCGCGGCGTTCATCGAAAGCAGGTTAGTCTGGCTCGCGATGTTTTCCATAACGGAGTTGATCTCCAAAAGGCCCTCAGACTCGCGGGCGATTTCCTGAATGTCAGTCGCTACCTCCTGCAGCCCGCTGTGTCCCACTTCAGAGGCTTCCTGCAAGGTCTTTACATTGTCCCCGTTTTTAACCAGTGTTTCGGTAACGGACGATATATTGGCGACCATTTCCTCAATCGCCGCCGACGCCTGCGACACATTTTGACTCTGCTTTTCAACATTGCCGTTGAGTTTGCTGATGTTTACCGTAACCTGCTCCATTGTCGCGTTTGTTTCGGTTACGCTTGCGCTCTGGTTTATTACGCGCCCTTTTATGCTCTGAATGTTGGCGGTTATTTCATTTACGGCGGCGGCGGTCTGGTTCATGTTGTGGGAGAGATCATTGCCGATGTCGGATAACTTTTTGGCTTCGCCTTTAATAATAATAACAAGGTGTTTGATTTTTTCCAGTGTCTGGTTAAAGTATTTCGCCAAATCGCCCACTTCGTCACTGGAATGGATGTCAACAGTCCGGGTCAGGTCTCCCTCGCCCTGGGCAATATCCTTGAGGGTTGCCGCTACCTTAACGATTGGTTTCGCGATGTTCAATGTTATAAGCGTCGCCGCCAGAACGCCCGCGACTAACGCGACAATGATGAGCACTATGATGATGTTTTGAAACATTGTGCCGATTTGGTAGATGTCGCTTATTTTATCGTTAAGCAAAGCGCCGTACCGCTCCTGCATTGATTCCAGACCGGTGATGACTTGCAACGTTGTCGGCAAAACATCCGCCCTGAATATCCTTACCGCCTCGTCCGTTTCCCCGCTGTTAAGATCATTGATAATTTCCGCCGCTCTGGCATGAATCAAACGATGAGGCTCTATAATTTGATTAAGCATCGAAACAACTTGCGTGTCGGTCATTCCTCTTGCCTCGTCGCTGTTAACCCACCTGCCCAAAGAGCAGGTAGTCGAATCAAGCGAACCGGTAAACGCCGCTCCGGAATACACCGTCTCGGACAGCCCATGTCTCCAGACATAATGCGAACTTAATATCGACGAGATACTTGTCCTTGTATTCGCCAAATCAAGAACATCCTCGGACAAAGACGTGAGTCTTGTGTCGATGTATAATCCCAGTACGCCGAGAAAAATGCCTATCGCAACAACAATAAAAAAACCGCCAAAAAGCTTTGTACGTATTTTCACTTTTATCCTTCCCTTCCAAGCACTCAATTGCTTCCTCAAGTATAACCAATTATTTAACGTATTTCAATGTCCATTTCATTGGAAGGCGGGGTTAATACCTCGCCTGTTTAATTAATTTCCTCTCCAACGAGGAACCTCGTGGCTTGCCACGGGGTTCCTCATCCACTGTCTCCCCTGACAAACCTCAACAGCCTCTCGTCCACCAAAAAACTCACTATGCCGCCGGGCGCCGGGATCTTCGTCCTGGGGCCGGCGATGATTTCCATGGAAAATTGCTCCGCGTTATGTTCCGGCGCCGGAAGTGAGACTTTCACGACCAGGTTCGGGCCGTTGAAGAAGGAGCCCCGGCAGAGCGCACTGAAGCGTTTCCGGCCCGGCAAGGCGCGGCTCGAAGGAGTCGAAGATTCATCGAGGCTTATGGCGTCGTGTGGGATGAAGAGTTTCGCCGGTCTGACCACTCCAGAGTGGTCAGACGGGACGTTCATAATACCGAGCGGAGTTGACACCTTATAATGGGTATTTTCAGGCGGCGTGTACTCTATCGGTGTATATGCCATCGGCAAATAATCCGGCGACATGTACACCGCCGGTATGTATCCGACGCCGCCCGGATCCCTCCCAATGATTTCGCAGGACAATACGTGGCCCGCGCCCAGAAACCTTGCGGCGAATTCGGTTTTTGGGGAGAGGAATAACTCCTTGCCGGCGCTGCTCTCGACGACGCGCCCCGCTTTCATGAGGGCGATGCGGCTGCCCAGCATTATCGCCTCTTCCCTGTCATGCGTCACAAAGACGCAGGGCGCCTTCGATCGGGAGCGAATCTCAAGGAACTCGTGCCGCAGCTCTTTTCGTAGGGGAAGGTCCAGGCTTGAAAAAGGCTCGTCCAGAAGCAGCGCGCCGGGGCTCACCGCCAGGGCGCGGGCGATGGCGACGCGCTGGCGCTCGCCGCCGGAGAGGGTGTGGACGCGCCGTGACGCGTAACCGGGAAGCCGCACGAGTTCCAGCGCCTCATCGACAATTCTCCGGCGCTCATTGCGCCTAACCTTGCGGATGAAAAGTCCGTAGGCGATATTCCCGCCCACGTCCAGGTGCGGGAACAGGGCCAGGTCCTGAAATACCATGGAGATATTCCTCTTCCAAGGAGGCAGGTCGCCGACGTCTTCGCCGCCGATAAGCACCCTTCCCGAATCCGGAGTCGCCGTGTCCGGTGACGTGAGACCCGCGATCAGGTTCAGCGCCGTCGTTTTGCCGGAACCCGAAGGGCCCGCGAGGACAAGGGTTTCACCCTCGTCCACTTTCAGGTCAAGCGATACTGAAAAGTCCCCGTAGGTTTTTTTTAGCCCGATTACTTCAAGGCTGCCTGCGTTATGCGGCATTTTTCCTCCCCCATTCAGAAAAGAAAAGGCAGACGCCGCAGACGGCAATTAGAAGGGTTCCGGCGGCGCAGGCGTTCCCGTAGCGGTAGGCGCCAGTTGCCCTGTAAATGTAGAGGGGCAGGGTTTCCCATTTTTCCATGCCCAGCATCATCACCGCGTTGAGTTCCCCAAGGCTCAGGGCGGCGGCGAAGCCCCACGCGGAGCGAAGGCGGGAGAGGGAGAGGGGCAGCGCCGTTGTGAACAGGGCGCGCAGGGGAGTTGCGCCTGACACCAGCGCCGCGTTCAGGGTGTTGGCGGGCAGGGAACGGAACCCTTCGGAAATGGAATTAAACGCGAAGGGGAGCGCGTTGATCCCATGAAGCAGGATCAACGCCTGGGGGGGAAGGTTCCCGCCGTATAGAATCAACCAGCCCAGACCCATGACTATTCCCGAAGACACCAATGGCGCGGCGGCGAAAAACCTTACGACGCCGGCAAACGCCGCGGTTCCCCCTTTTTCTTCGAGCAGCTTAACCGAGAACGCGCCGAAAATCGCGAGAACGCACGCGGCCGTTGCGGAAGAGAAAGCCAGAAAAAGCGAGCGGAAGAGGGCGCTTAGAATACTGTCCCCTCGAAGGGCATCCCACCATCCTCCGGGGAAGATGGCCCGCCACCATACAAGGCCCAGAACCTCGGAGGCGGAACGGGAGGGTCTGTAGAGAAAGGATTCCAGAACCACGGAGCCGATGGGCCCGATGATAAAAAACGCCGCGAAGACACCGTAAGCGATCGCTAAAAACCGTGACGCCGTTGTCGCTTTCTTTTCTTCCGGACTGCGGTTTTCCACATCCACTTTTATTTCGCCGGATTTTTTTCTGAAAAAAACGTAAGTCAAAAAGACGGAAACCGCGATCAGCGTTTCGATGAGGGCCAGAGCCCCGGCGTTATGGTAATTCAAAAAGACCCTCGCGTGGCGGAAGATTTCAACCGCGAGGGTCGTGGAAGCGGTTGAGCCCAAAACCAGCACGACCGCGAAACTTGTGAAACTGTAGAGGAAAACAAGAAGCGCCGCGGACATCACGGCTGGGAAGCCGAGTGGGAGGATGATCGTCAGGACGCAAATTAGGGGGGATGCGCCTAACGCCGAGGCCGCCGGGCCGTAGGCCTTCCGGGCGCGTGCGATTCCATCACCGGCAAGGCGGATCACCAGCGGGAAGTTAAAAAAACCGTGGGCAAGGATGATGGCCGCTGGCTTGTAGAGAATCCTTAAGGGACTGCCGCCGGGGATAAGCGCCAGAAAGCGGTTTATCCAGCCGGAGTTTCCGAAGAAAAGCACGAAACCCAATACCACGAGGATTGACGGCATGGCGAAGGGAATCGCGGTTACTGCCCTGACGATAGGCGTAAACCTCGATTGGCTGTTCCCGATGATCCACGCGCCGGGAAGTCCGATGGCAAGGGAAACAAGCAGGCTTAAAAAAGCCTGCTTTATCGTGAAGAGCGTTATGTGTAAGAGCACGGTATTCTCAAAAACGGAAATCTTTTCCCTGCTGTTGAACGCGTTCCAAAAACTCGCCCCGTAGGGAATGATAAACGAAAAGAGAACCGCCATGACGAGCGGCAGCGCCAGCAGCCATGCGCTTACACTCCTGCGTGTTGTCATGGATTCAGCATCAACGCGGCCCACTCGTTAAGATCCGCTTCGCTTACAGGGGCGCCCATGAGCGGTTTATCGCTTTTAGGGTTTATCCTGAAAGAGGACGGCAGGGGAATGTCAATGACCGGGTACATCCAGTTTGTCAAGGGAATGATGTTCTGGAAGTCAGGGCTCAGCATGAAATCAAGGAAGGCCTTCGCGTTTTCCTTGTTTTTTGCCGAGGCCAGAAGACCCGCGGCCTCGATCTGCAGGGCGTGGCCGTCCGTGAAAATCGCCGCCTTGTAGCGTTCGGTATCCTCATACTCAAGGTGATAGCCGGGGCTCGTCGTGTAAGAGAGAACCATCTCCGATTCCCCCCTGGTGAAAAGCCCATAGGCCGTGCTCCAGCCCTCCGCGACGGTGAGAATCGAAGGCTGAAGCCGCCGCCAGTAGTCCCTCCAGCCGTCGCCGTATACTTCCTTGACCCAGGCGAAAAAGCCCAGCCCCGGCGACGAGGTGCGCGGGTCGATGAGGATGAGGTTCTGCCGGAATTCCGGATTCGTGAGTTCTTCAAGGCTTCGCGGCGGGCGGACCAGTTTTTCAGAATCGTAAACAATGGCAAAATAACTGTAGTCCACGGGAGTTAGGCGAAAGGACGGGTCCAGAACAAGCTCAGGCAGAATATTCCCCGCCCCATTGGGCCTGTACGCTTCAAGGAGATTCGAGTCCAGGAGGCGTTCCGCCATGTTTTGATCAACGCCGAGTATTATGTCCGCGCCAGAATTTTCCCTCTCCAGTAAAAGCCGGGACAGGGTGAAACCCGCGTCCCCGCGGCTTACCCATTCGATCTTTATCCCGGTCTTTTCCTCAAAAACCTTTGAGACATCCGGGCCCGGCCCCCATTCCGAATTAAAGGAATCGTAGGTCCAGATAACCACGGTCTTGCTTGATTCCGGGTTTTCCACAGCTTTTTCTTTCTGGCAAGAAACCAAGAAGCCTACAAAGATGAAAGTAATTAGTAATGATGCGATTTTTCTCATTGCATCCCTCCGCCGGCATTATCCGGATCAGGTTCCAAGGGTGTAATCTCAGGCCTCGCGTCAAACTAAACGCTCAACCACCCCGATTTGAATTGTACAGGAATTATACGCCAATAAATAAAAATGTCAATCGCCTATTCTTCGCCGTTCGACACTATTCGCACAAAGGAACCGTAGCGGTAGGCAGGCTCTTCTCCCGCTACAGGCTTTGGGTTGGCGGCAGGCTTTGGCTTGGGCAGATCACCATGTATAACGGTAATAGTCTTGTTTTTTTCGATGATCTCCGCGATTTTGTACCTTAGCGCGTAAGGTTTCGTTACCATGTAAAAAACCGGCATCCTGCCGCCTATACCGGATATACATATCGTTCCGTAATTAAAAATCATTCCAAAAAGTCCCTGGATGCAGTAAATGCTTTCTATCCGATCTATCGTAATTTCAGCCGTGATTATCCGGAAAATGCCTTTCTTCATTAGCAGCCGTTTGTTGGTAACCCCATACTCTACAGACAGATACAGGAAAATTCGCAATGCCAGAATGAGAAAAGCTATCAGAACCACTCCCAGAATCAGGTATATGATGTTCTCGTCGAGGATTAACCTGAGATAAACAAGATCAATAGGAATAAATGAAAATAAAAAAGCCCGTATAATAAGTAAAACCGGGATCAAGAGCAGAAATAACACGGTATGCTTGACAGCGTACATCCAGTGTAAAACTGGTTGGTACAGCAGTTCTTCACCTTCAATCAAATTTCTCTTTTTTATGAACTTCATGACGAGACTCCTGTTTGCTCTTCTATAATTCTAGATCAAAGACGGTAAAAATGCAAGCGCGGTCCCTAATTGCCCGCAGGCGCCGGCGATGCCAAGGCCTTTTTCCCTTCTGCGGGTAACTTTCAGTCCCAGGCTTTCCAGCGTACTCGCGAATTCCGATGTTTCTTTCGCCGGGGGGATCCGCAGGCGGGCGCCTTCAAAAACCACGTCTTCAACGGGGTTCCACGGGATGAGGTTGATTACCGCGTCAAGCCCGGCGGCAAAGCCGGCGCAGGCCTTCGCGTCGACGAGGCTTGTGTTGATCCCGCCCAGAAGAACCATTTCCAGCGTTATGCGGCGTTTGCGTTTCTTCTGCCAGGCGAGCAGGGCTTTTTTGAGGCCGGGCAGCGGGCCGCTTCCCGGCATGAGTCGTTTGCGAAGTTCCTCCCGGGCCGTGGTAAGTGAAAGCGCCAGCCGTATATCCGGCCCGTTATCGGTAAGGTCGATGATGCCTTTTTCGATGCCGTTTGTCGAAAGGGTGACCCTCCGTTTTGAAATGTTGAGACCGCCGGGGTCGGAAAAAAAAACCAGGGCACGTCTCAGCTCGTCCAGGTTCAGAAGGGGTTCTCCCATTCCCATTACCACGATGTGGGAAATGCCGCTTTCGATGTGTCTTAGACGCAGGAACTGTCCCGCTATTTCGGCGGCTGCAAGGTTCCGCCTGAAGCCGATCATGCCCGTCTTGCAGAACACACAGCCGACGGGACAGCCCGCCTGGGTGGAAAGACAGGCGGTTTTACGGCCCTTTCCGTCGCTGAGCAGTACGGTTTCGATTACGGCGCCGTCCGCGAGGGCGATCCCCAGTTTTACAGTCCCGTCGCCGTCCCTCAATTCCGTGTGAAGCCTGCCTGGAACAAGCTCAAATTTTTCAGCGAGTTCCGCCCGCAGGGAAACCGGCAGATTGCTCATCTCGTCAAAGGAAAGCGCCCCACGGCAGATCCATTCGTAGATCTGCGCCGAACGGAAAGCCGGATAAGCGGAGAGAAGTTCTTTGAGCTGTCCCAGCAGAAGCCCCGCGAGGACAGGTTTAGCCGTCATTGAGTTTTAAGCTTACGCTGTTTTTAGTTTTTCGAGAAGCTCGTTTATCGCGCTGTTTCGTATTCCCTGTTTCTGAAACCCTTCCAGAACTTCCACGGCTTCCCGTTTTTCGCCCGCCGTCAGGTGGCAGTCTGCCAGTTCCAGGTACAGCCGGTAACTCTTCGGGTCCTGTTGAATGAGGCGTTCAAGAGAATCTATTGCCAGACAAAATTTGCCCTGGATTTTATCCACTATTGTCAGCCCCAGTACGGCGTATATGTCGAATTCGATGTTCAATGCCCGCTGGTAGTATTCTACTGCCTTGTCCAAGTCGCCAAGCTTCCGGTACGCGTCTCCCGCCCTGGTCAGTATGACTTTATTACGGGGATCCTGTTCCAAAATCCGGTTCCAGTACTCAAGGGAATGGCTCTGTTTGTTGATGCCCCTGTAACAATCCGCGATGCCGAACAGGGCGTAGAAGTTATTCGGTTCTTTCTCAAGGGCCATCTCAAAATAAGCCAAACCATCCTCAAAGGACTTCAATTTTCTGTGGCAATTCCCGATGGAGGTCAGAACCCTGATATCGACGTTCTTCCTGTCTCCCTGCATCATCCTTTCCCAATAGACAAGGGCTTCCCTGTATTCCTTGAAGTCGTAATGGAGATGCCCCAGCCCTATTATCGCGTAGGGGTTCTGAAAATCCATTTCCAGAACCTTGTTGTAAACCTCCTTTGATCGCGGGTAATCCCTGACTTTCCTGTAAGCGTCGGCGACGCGGGTAAGGACTGTTATGTTCTTGCTGTCGTGAAGCAGGTACTGCTCCCATATCTCAATGGCCTTGTAAAACTGGCTGAGGGCCTTGTAACAATCCGCCAGGCCGAAAAGGGCATAGTTATTGCCGGGATAATAGTTCAAACAGCGCTGATAAAAGATAATCGCGTTCCGGTATTGCCCCTGTTTGCGGTTGGCGTCTCCCATTCCTACCAGCGCGTAATTATTGTTTGCCGCCGTTGTCAGAATCCTGGTAAAACAATCAATCGCTTCTTCGGTTTTGTTTTCTTTCAGGAG
>JGI24698J34947_10001285_pt1 | contig 13142 bp, 11 predicted proteins | sample TergutMp193P3_FD_34947 | JGI IMG/M metagenome (IMG submission 34947)
CATAAAATTTGGCATTGTAATCTTAGTTATCCTGCAGCGAAGGAACTAAGATATGTGTAATAAACCGTCAATAGAGAAAATGCAATTTATACGGCAAAAGACATGGGAGGCAAAAAAAAAGGTACTGGAAATGTGCGTAATGGCAAATAAAGGCCATCTTACAACCGCGTATTCATGCGCGGAAATTGTCGCTGTCTTGTATTATGGTGTAATGAAGCATGATCCAAAGAATCCAAAATGGCCTTTACGAGATCGTTTTATCATGAGCAAAAATCATGGAAGCCTTATGTTGTACCCAATTCTGGCGGATTTAGGTTATTTTTCAGATAGTGAACTTGTAACATTTATGAAGGACGGAACCCGTCTTGGAGGTCATGCAAAAACGATTCTCGAAGGCATAGATTTTGCTGGAGGCTCACTTGGAATGGGATTAGGGGTCGGCGCGGGTTTGGCATATTCGGCGAAAATGGACAAACAGGATTGGCTAACATTCGTGCTAATCGGTGATGGTGAATGTTATGAAGGTTCAATTTGGGAAGCTGCCATGTTCACATCACATAATGCTCTAGGCAATTTAATCGCAATAATAGATCGAAACCGGTTATGTTGTACGGACTTTACTGAAAATATCCTGAAATTGGAGCCTTTAGCAAATAAATGGCAGGCATTTGGCTGGGACGTAATCGAAGTGGATGGACATAATGTTGCCGAGTTGTTGATTCATCTTGGAAATGCCCATGATGTTAAACGAGAAAAGCCGCTGGTACTCATTGCCAATACTACAAAGGGAAACGGTATTGATTTTATGAGTGACGCCCCTCTTTACCATGGTATAGCTCCGGAAAAAGAGAATGTTGAACGGGCTTTTTCTCAGATAGATAAAGGTAAAGTATGAATGGTTCAAGATATGCTTATTTAGCGCGTATCTGTGAGTTAGTCGCACATGGAAAAGATCTTATAATAGTCAGCGATGATTACGCTGCTCCGGTCTTGGATGACTTTAGAAAAGATTTTCCTGCACGATATCTCAGCGTTGGTATTGCGGAACAAAACTTGATTGCCGTTTCCTGCGGCCTGGCAATGGGAGGCAAACGGGTAATTGCCTATGGCATGGCACCATTCCCATTGATCCGTGCATTGGATCAGATAAAAAACATATCATCCATTATGAACTTACCGATTAATATAGTGGTAGCAGGTATTGGATTTGGCGTTCCGGAATGGGGCGCGACCCATTATAACCTTGACGATATAGCGCTTACACATGTCATTCCAAATATGCGTATAATTACACCATCGGACAATGTAATGGGTAAGTTGGCGGCGGATTATGCTCTTTTGAACACAGAACCGGTATATGTACGGTTTGACAAAAATGTGGATGGAGAACTATACAGTGAATCAGCAATTGATTTTAAACGTGGTTTTTCTGTTCTACGGAACGGTGTCGATATAGTTGTTATTTCTTGCGGCTCTTTTTTGAAAAGTATATTGCGGTTGGCGGATCGCTGGAAAGAAAACGGTATCAATGCAATGGTAGTCGATTTATACAGTTTACCTTTTGATGAATACGCGCTGTGCAAGGAAATTGGAAACTCTCCGATTGTTACGATAGAAGAGCATATTGTATCTGGTGGTATTGGATCTATCATATTGGAAATGCTTAATTTTAGATCCATGAATAATACAGTAAGAAGATTAGGAGTAAAGTTTGATAATGGATATCCACAGACTTCTGGTAGCCGTGAATACTATCTTGACAAGTATTTTTTATCGGATGATACTATAACCATGACTATTTTTTCTTTTTTGGCAAGCATGAAGTCCAAGAGATTAAGCAAAACGGATACTTAAGGAGTTGAGAAAAATGGATAACCATGACGAGAGCCAGTCAGTAATTGTACCCTCTGAAAATAATAGTGCTGTCAATTATTATTCGTCTGATGCAGAGAAATCTGTTTGGAAGCGAAGGAAAAATTTATTTGATAAAAGCCCTCTTCCGGAGAATGAAATTCTGGATAATCTTGGTCTTTTTCTTAATTCAAAGAATCTGTCAAGAATGCTTTTCTTTGATCATATATATAAACAGATCGTTGATGTGCAGGGAATAATAGTTGAATTTGGATGTCGATGGGGACAAAATGTTTCGTTAATATCATCTTTACGGGGTATTTATGAGCCTTTTAACCGGCAAAGAAAAATAGTTGCTTTTGATACATTTGAAGGCTTAGCTGGATGTACAGAATTTGATGTTTTGCGTGAAGGAAATTTGTCAACTGTAACAGGGTATGAGGAGTATTTGGACTCCATTATGGAATTACAGGAGAAGGACAATCCGTTAAGCCACATTAAGAAATACGAAGTAATAAAAGGAAATGCGGTTGAAACATTTGAAAAGTATTTACTGGAACACCCCGAAACAATTGTCGCTTTTGCGTATTTTGACATGGATATTTATAAACCAACTGTCGAATGCTTAAAACTGTTGAAAAGCAGATTGGTAAAAGGTTCTATTATTGGTTTTGACGAATTAAACGATCCATTATGCCCTGGAGAAACGATAGCACTTAATGAAGTTTATGGATTGACTAACATACGTTTAAAACGATATCCTTTCACTTCAAGAGTGTCATATTTTATTTATGAGTGATAAAAGAAGTATATGGTATATGAGCAACTATAACAGCCATGACGATCTTGTATTGATAAGACCAAACGGCAGAAAGATAATGTACCACGGTGTAAAAGCTGTTACTACTGCTGTAGATCCTCCTTATTGGCTTACCGTTATGGGTGGATATCTTCGTGATGCCAATATTGATGTGGCTCATAATGATGCCGAAGCCGCAGGGCAAACACCGGAGGAAACGGCCGGACTTGTACGCAGCCTTTCACCAGTTCTTGTGGGTGTTTTCACTATTGGAAGTAATCTGACGGCTTCAACATGGACTATGCCAGGCGCAAATATACTATGTAAGACAATTAAAAATATATGTCCGTTTCTACCGGTTTTTCTCTGGGGAAATCATCCCTCAGCGCTGCCGGAACGAACTATAAGGGAGGAAGCTATTGATTATGTTATTATTGGCAAAGGGTTTGACGCTATAAAAGAGCTTTACACCTGCATTAGAAAAAATGGTAAAGGCCGGAATAAAATACAAGGGGTACAATATCTTGAAAACAATGCATTAGCCGGTGATGGACATGTCAGTATTATTGATAATCTGGATACAATACCACCTGACGGATGGGATTTGTTTCCGTCTGAACAGCGTAATTATCGTAATCATCTGCATTTTGCCTTTGAGGATTTACCAAAGCGCTGTCAATATGGGGCAGTACTTTCTTCTCTTGGATGCCCATTTTACTGTACATATTGTGCAATTAGAACTTTTTCAAGTAATACCAGAGGAATGCGTTATAAAACAGTGGAAAGTGCCATCGCACAAGCTGATTATTGGGTAAAAGAAAGAAATGTTTTTTATCTTCGTATAATGGACGAATGTTTTACAATTAACCGAAAATTTGTCTATGAATTTTGTCAATTACTGAAAGAAAGGAGTTACAATCTTTCTATCTGGATTAACGCAAGAATTGACACTGTTGATGAAGAATTCTTATCTGTTATGTATGATGCCGGTATTCGCTGGTTAGGTTACGGTATTGAATCAAGAAGTAAGCGTATACGTAGTATAGTTAACAAGGAACAGTATGATTTTGAAAAAACCAGAGAAAATGTAGAATTAACGAAGAAAAGTGGTCTTTTCATTTGTGAAAATGTTATGTCCGGGTTTCCCGGTGAAAAATTGGAGGATATGGAAGTCGCCCTTGCGTTGTTGAGGGAACTTAATGTAGAATACCCTAATATGTATTGTACCATGGCCTATCCGGGTTCAAGGCTTTACGATGACACGGTGAAAACTCATCCCGATTGGCTGCCGGGCACATGGGCTGGTTACGCGCAGTTAATCTACGAGACAAAGCCGCTTAATACGGAATATCTTACATCCGAACAAATTCTGGCTTTTCGTGACAGGGCTTTTAACGCCTTCTTCGAGGACACTCCGCGTTATTTTGATATGATAAAGGCCAGGTTCGGACAACTCGCCGTTAATGAGATAAATAACATGCTGAAAGGCAGGATACCAAGGAAAATTCTGGGAGATTCATTATGAACGATAAAGATAACATCATCGTGAAAAATGAACGTATAGTACTCTGCAGGCCTTGTGGTGGAACAAATGACATTCTTGTGCAGATAGAAAAATGTTATCGATATTGCAGGAAATATAAACGCAAATTGGTTGTTGATGGAAGTGCTAGTGGATTTCTTGATGATCTCGCAAAATATTTTATCCCTCGCGATAACATTATTTTTTTTGGGAAAATTGATTTTTTAACGCCCCCATTTGATGTTTTCCCCAAGTTCTTGCAAAATGATTTATATTACAATGAAGAATATTTTAATCATAACACTTCTAAATGTGTTACGACAAAAGATGGGATTCCTGTAACATTTGACTTTAAAAAAGATTATAAAGAACAAATATTGGTTCATCTACAGTATGGAGGTGGTAAAACAGGCATAATTGCACTTGCCAGGTTAGACTTAAAAGAAGACATAAAAATACATATAAAGAAAATTATTGAGGACCTAAAAAACCAGGCCGGTTATAAAGGCAAATATGACGCAGTTCATATACGTAACACCGGTTATAAGACAGACTATAAATCTTATTTTAACGACTTAAGAAACAAGCTAAATAAAACAACATTCCTGTGTACAGATGATTATGAATGTCAACAGTATGCTAAAATGTTTTTTGGAGAAAAGTTAAAGCCTGTATCTGATATACCGGATCTATCTTCCTGTCCCGTAAAAAGTTTAGTCAAAAATAAACATATTGATCGCTATAAAACGAATATTGATGCGCTTACAGATTTATTTATACTGGCATGTGCTGATAAAATATATTATGCCCTGATTTCCAGTGGGGAAATAAAACCTCAACGTGAATTTGAAGAAGAGCCGGATAGAATTTATTTTCGTAATGGGATGAAAAGCGGCTTCCTGGTATTGGCTGAAAATTTGCATGACAACAAAAGAATCATTAATAATACCCTGTACAAAAATAAAGTAAGTTTACTTTCGTATCATTTAGCATTATATCAAATTCCCTTGCGATTTGCTTTAGACATAATATTGCGAATATTTCGAAAATTATATAGCTTATTGCATAATAGGGGAATACCATATACAGTGAGATACATATTTTGTAGATTGTCAAAAAAAGAACTACCAAATTAAACTTTTGAGTAAGATCGAGGGTATTAAATATTTGCCTGTTTTGAGTTCAAACTGAACGGGACCACCGAGGAGGCTCTTTTACAAATGGATAGTAGAGAATGTCTATGAAAAATATGCAACTTGTCCATAGAGTAATCAGGAAATGAAATTATTACGTAAAATCAGAAGCAATAAATATTTGTCGAAACAAGGATTTGAACTTGTTGATATTATTTCTTCCTCTGATTCTTCCACACAGAAAGCGTATTTTTATACTTCAAAAAACGATAAAGCCATGCCGCTTATCGTATACTTGCATGAATGGAGTTGCGATTATAAAGTATTTTTAGAACGCCCTTAACTGGGTGTTTTACGTAAAAATGCCGGATATAACTATATTTTTTCGGATTTTTGCTGAAGAAATAACACGCCAGAGTCTTGCATAAGTGAAAAAGCAGTCAACGACATTGAATATGCGATAGATTTCGCAATAAGGGAAGGAAATGTTGATAAAGACAATATTGTAATCATTGGCGTTTCTGGAGGTAGATATGCGGTATTAACAACGTATTTAAATCCAGGCATAATATTAAATATTTTTCCGCCTGGTGTCCAATCAGCGATATTGAGCAGTGGTATTATCTGACAAAATATACGGGTTCAAAGTATTATAGGGATATAGAAAAAATTTCAGGAGATTCGCAAAATATTCAGGGAATATAAGAACGCTATCCTATGTATATGGATTTTGCGGAAAATGTTGACAGAAAAAACGCAAAACTTGAAATTTATCATGGCATTAACGACAGCTATACGAGAAGCGTTTCATCTCTTCATTCGCTTAATTTCTACAATAAAATGTGTTAGAACGCTATTTCTCAAGTTTAAAATTTAGAAACTGTATCACGAGGCATAAAAGACAATTCAACGGAGCTCATTGGAAATAGAAAATTGCTTTTTAAGAAAGAAAGTGAAAATAATGGGCTTTATATCTTTGACGGAACGCACGAAATGCTGATTGAATACGCATTTGAACGGATAAAATATTTTACAGCAACGGGAAGCATAAAATGTCCTTAGAGAAAAACAGCCTTAAGATAGCGCGTTATATTGACACAATTGTTCCGATATCAACTTGCAATTTTCGTTGTCATTATTGCTACATAACACAGCAGCATCTTTTTTCCAATAAATTGCTGAAATTTCAACATACTCCGGCGCAAATAGCGCAGGCGTTTTCAAAAAAACGGCTTGGAGGGGTATGTGTAATAAATTTATGCGCAAATGGTGAAACTCTGCTGGCGCCGGAAATGCCTGATATAGTCAAAGCACTGCTTGAAGAAGGGCATATAGTTATGGTGGTAACAAATGGAAGTGTCAGCAAAGCATTTGATGAATTTGTGAAATTCCCGCAGGAACTGCGAAGTCGGCTTTTCATTAAATTCTCATTTCAATATTTGGAACTCGTACGCCTGAAATTATTGGACAAATTTTTTGATAATCTACAAAAAATGAAAAACAACGGTATTTCATTCACTCTGGAAATTACGTCATGCGATGAATTGATTCCTCATATCGAAGATATAAAAAAAATATGCATTGAAAGGGCAGGGGCGCTGCCGCATATTACTATTGCAAGAGATAGTGCCAATCCGGACCTTCCAATTTTGACAAGCTTTTCACGTGAGGAATATAAAAAAATATGGTCGCAATTTGATTCAAAGCTTTTTGAATTTAAGGAATCAGTTTTTGGTGTAAAACAAAAAGATTTTTGTTATGGTGGGCAAGCCACATATATTGCCAGTTTGGATAGTGGGAAACTTAGGCAGTGTTATGCTGAAAAAACGCTCATGAATCTTTATGGTAAAATAAATCAGCCTATAAAAATGAGACCTATTGGCTGTAATTGCAATGCTCCTCATTGTTGGAATGCCCATTCCTTGATGGGATTTGGAGCAATCCCATCAAGGAGTGAGAATACTCCGCTCTATGCTGAAATGCGGGATCGCATTTGCTCCGATGGTTCGCATTGGCTTACAGGTGATGTTTTAAAGGCATTCAGCACAAGAGTGGAAGTTGAGATGTCCACTTTTGGCGGAAAAGTAACACGTTTATCCAGGATTATAATTGATCGGCTTTTACCAGTGATTGAAAAAAACGGTAAAACATATGAATGTGTTTATTTGGGATTGCCGTATCATACAAATATAGGTGATATACTCATTTGGCATGGAACAGAAAAATTTATAAAACATACAGGATTAAAATGTTTGTATAAAGCATCTCTTTCAACTTTTTCAAAAAATAAAATGAAGAAAATAACAGATAAAAAAATGTTGATTTTTTTACATGGTGGAGGAAATTTTGGTGATTTATGGGGGAAAGAAAATCAGAATTTCAGGAAAGAAATAATAAAAGAATACACCGACAATCCAATTATTATTTTACCACAAACTGTTTTTTATAACGATATAGGTAAAATGAAGATAGATTCGGAATTATTCGCAAAACATAAAAATTTAACTATATGCGCACGAGATAAAAAATCATATCAGATACTAAAAGATAATTTTCAGAACGAAATTATTTTAGTTCCAGATATGGCCTTTTGTTTATCAGGCGACGAACTAAGAAGACCTATAAGATGTGAAAACAAAACATTGTTTCTGAAAAGAAATGATAGGGAATTGAATGAAGCGATAAATTATTCCAAAATCATTCCAGAGACGGAAATTGATATTCTTGACTGGCCTTCATTTGAAAAATTTATGATTAGCAGTTACTTTATGAGGTTATTTTTATATGTAAACAGAAAAACATCGAATCTATTTTCTCTTCTCATAAACATTTATGCGTCATATTTCTTTAAACCAAGTTTAATAAAAACCGGTGTTAAATTTGTAAGTAAATATAATAAAGTTTATACAACAAGACTGCACGGCGCAATATTATGTTTTTTATTGGAAAAACCGTGTATATTCTTTGATAACTCTTACGGGAAGAACAGCGCTTTCTTTGAAACCTGGTTGAGTGATTCAAATGAAATAATATTTGCCTACTCACCCCACACCCCCCTGGGCGAATTGTAGTGTTTTTATATATAATGGAGGCTATACAAAAATAGAACATGCCGCAAGTTTCAATAATTATTCCTGTCTATAATGTTGAAAAATATATTCACCGGTGTTTGGACAGCGTTCTTACCCAAACATTTCCCGGCTATGAGTGTATTCTTGTAGATGACGGTTCTCCAGATAACTGTCCCGCGATTTGCGACGGGTATGCCGAAAAAGATTCACGTTTTGTAGTAATACACAAAAAAAACGGCGGGTTATCGGACGCGCGTAATGAAGGAATAAAGGCAGCCAAAGGAGAATATATTGTATTGCTGGACGGCGATGATTTGTTCGCGGATAAAAAAGCGCTGGAAAATATCTGTAAAATAATGGAAACAACAAAAGCTGATTTTATATATAACAGCTACTTGACTATATTCAGTGATAACGATTTTGCGTCATCCGACAGATTCAATAAAAATTTCATTTGCGGAGACACAATTCGTTTTTATAAGGAATTAATCCGAAGCAGAACTCAATTATTGGCCGGATGGTGTTTTACGCTACATCGTGACTTTCTGTTATGGCAGAATTTGTTCTTCAAAACGGGAATTTTTCATGAAGATGAGCACTGGATGCCTCGTGTTATATGCGCCGCCTCCAGGGTAGCTGTAAACCACAATTTATTTTACGTGTATCGTATGGAACGACCGGGTTCAATAATGACTGCGTTAACACCGAAACGGCTTTTTGATCTAATTTCAATTATTGAAGACATAACCGGTTGGCTAAATTTGAAGGATATAGAGACTTTTCATCGTCAGGTATATGTAGATCGCGGCACTTATCTGTTGAGAGGTGTTTTCTATAAAAGCACATTATTGGGTACAGAGCATTATCAGGACATAATGTTATTGCTTAAAAAATTAAAGGAATATGCCCCCATTTTACTTTGTAAAATGTCTTTTAAAAATTATATAAGCTACTTATTGATTAATTTCATCAATTTAAATTATAAAAGGTTTCTATTTTGCAAAAAAATGATGGATATCAGGAGAAAAATATTAAGCCGCTGACTTCAATAATAATCCCGGTATATAATACAGAAGCGTATCTGCCAAAGTGCATTGACAGCGTTTTGGCCCAGGGGTTCAAAGATTTTGAGCTGATACTGGTTAATGATGGTTCTACCGACAATTCTTTGGAGATAATAAGCGAATATCGGGAAAGAGATGCCAGGGTTCATGTTATCAACAAGGAAAACGAGGGCGTTAACATAGCCAGGAAAACGGGAGTTGAATATGCAAAAGGAGAATGGATTTTATTTATTGATTCTGATGATGAAATACCGAAAGATTCTTTATCCGCATTGGGTAGTTACGCAAAAGATGAAGTAGACATGATCATTGGATCATGGAAATATTTTCTGTCTTTAAATAAGATAAAGTATAAGTTATATCCCCATAAAGAAAAAAATCACCTGCAATATACTGAAGATCTGTTAAAAAACAAAATACATACAGCGCCATTTGCCCGTTTAATTCGAAAAAGACTTTTTGATTCCTTTACATTTGATATGCCCATAAATATTAATTATGGCGAAGATTTTATCATGAATGTCAGATTGGGACAGAAATGCGGAAGAATTATTTTTATATCGGATATCATCTATCATTATTTTCACAGATCTGAATCGGCCACAACAAGGAGAAAATACGATAAAAATTACGAACATATTTTTTTTCAGACACTCTGTCGTTCTATTTTGCCAGAAAATAGAAAACTCATAAAAACGGCAATTATATGGCATAAGTGGCGAGAAATTAAAGCAATAATAAAGTTTTTGATAATTCGGGGGAAAAAATAAATGAAAATAGCATGGCTCATCTTATGTCATAAAAAGCCGGAGCAGATAAATTTTCTTCTGGAAACACTTGAGCATGAAAATAATTTTTTCTTTGTTCATGTAGATGCCAAAAGTTCCATAAAAGGCGAAATCAAGACCGGTAAAAATATTTTCATTCTTGATGAATGCATTGATGATAAGTGGGCACAGATTTCACATGTGCAGGCAACTTTATTGTTGTTTAATATGGTTGCAAAAACGGGAGAATATTATGATTATGTATGGCTTGTCAGCGGGGAAGACTTTCCTGTAAAATCCAATGAACATATTCATAAATATCTGGAATCACACAAGGGCTATAATTTTATTTCATTATACCCGAAAGGGAAATATGATAAAAGAAATGCAATATATTTTCCTTTATGGTCTATATCATTAAATCTGTTTCCGCGTATTATACGCCGTTTGTGGGTGGCGCTTTCCGGTGGTTATGGAGGCACTTTCCCGTTTTTTAAACGGAAGAATTTGACCAATAGAAAGTTTTTCTTTGGAAGTGCATGGTTTACCATAAACTATGATTGCATGTGTTTTATTTTGAGAACTGTAGAAACGGAGCCTGAGATTATGAAATTTTACAGAAACACGTTTTGTCCTGATGAAAGCTTCTTCCAAACAATTATTATGAATTCTCATTATAAGGATACGGTTAAAGAAAACCTTTTGTATACCGATTGGACCAATAGTAAAAATCATCCCAGAAATTTGGATGAATCTGATTTTGAAAACTTGAGAAATACCCCTAAATTGGTGGCCAGGAAATTTAATAAAATTGAAATAATAAAATCCCTGAAAACATTTATGGAGAATTATGATTAATTTTTCGGTATTAATGTCGGTATATCATAAAGAAATTCCGGAATACTTAAATCAATGTCTGGAAAGTCTCGCGCTTCAAACTTCTCCCGCGACAGAAATAATTATTGTCAAAGATGGAATATTGGGTAAAGAACTGGATGAGGTACTATCGCTCTGGCAAAATAAACTTCCCCTTAAACTGGCAGGTTACGAGCAAAACAAAGGTCTTGCCTATGCCCTGAATTATGGACTTCAGTTCTGTTCTTGTGAATTTGTGGCCCGGATGGATAGCGATGATATTTGCGTTCATAATCGTTTTGAAAAGCAGATGGAATTTCTTGGATTAAACCCTGATTTTGCCTTACTGTCCGGTTACATAACTGAATTTAAGAGCGATCCCGATGATATCCGCTATATTCGTAAGGTTCCCATTGACAGTAATGAGATCATTAAGTACCTGAAATGGCGAAACGCCTTTAATCACGTAACGGCGTTTTTTAAAAAATCAGCGGTTCTCTCCGTTGGCGGTTATAATGACAATGTAACATATTTCGAGGACTATGATTTATGGATAAGGCTGGTGCAGGCCGGCTATAAAGTCGGTAACATTCCTGAAGTATTGGTCAATGTTCGGGCCGGTAATGATATGATAGGCCGTCGTCATGGTGTAGCATACGCGAAAAAGGAATTGTATTTTTTGGGTTTGCAAAAAGAACGTGGTTTTATTTCGGGAAGGGAATATTGTTTACTGGTTTTGCTTCGTGTCCCCCCCAGATTACTTCCCAAAAAAATACTCAATTGTCTGTATCAGCTTTTAAGGCATAAGAAAGGCATGGTAACTCAATGACCAACTCCCGTAAAAAACGCCAGTTATTTATCGCCTGTATTGATATAATCATACTGATGTCCGCTGTCTATTTAAGCCTTTGGCTTCGTGATTTGCAGATACCTTCGAATGACGAATTTTGGCTGCATTTTTCATATTTCATACCGCTCATAATTGTCTGGATTTTTTGCCTATACACGGCGGGCTTTTACTCACTGGAAATTTACCAGACAGGGTACCGGATGCTTTCCCAGCTTTCGATCATAGCTGTAATATGCACCCTTTTGGGGTTTGCCTTCTTTTACCTTAACTTTAATGCCCGCGTTTTACCCAAGACCATTCTGGTTATATATGGCTTTGTCGCCGCCGCAATAATAGCCCTTTGGCGCTGGGTCTATACCGGAATCGCGCTGAAATATTTCTCAAATACGGACATTGCCTTTATTGGCGTAAATGACGCGGTTATTGAGCTGTTAGGCAACATGAGTAACTTTTCCTATATGAGTTACAGGGTCATGTTTCTGTATACGGACAAATCGCACGATTATCAAATAAATGACATTCCCGTCATAAATGATCCGACGTCTTTTGCTGATGAAATAAGGAAACATAAGATCCAAATGGTGGTTGTTGGCAACACGGAGAATATTCCGAAGATTAAACAGGATGTTTTATTCGAACTTTTGAGAAACTATGTAAGATTTATCAACCTTCCGGATTTTTATGAAATATTCATGCGCAGAATTTCGCTGGACGCGGTAAATGAACAGTGGTTTCTGACCAGGGTTAATCTTCAATCCAAACAAATATACCGCCTTGTTAAACAGGTTATTGATACCGCGATGGCCATAGTCTTTTTATTGATAACCTTGCCTTTCTGGCCTCTCATTATACTCCTGATAAAACTGGACAGCCCCGGTTCTGCGTTTTTCAAACAGGAACGGATCGGCTATTTGGGACGTTCCTTTACCATCATCAAATTCCGCACCATGAGAACGGCGGATAACGCGCAGGGACCGACAGAGCAGAATGACGCGCGCATTACAAGGGTGGGGAATTTTTTGCGAAAAACAAGGATAGACGAAATCCCCCAGTTTTTGAATATCATCAAGGCGGACATGAGCTTCATCGGCCCCCGCCCCGAGCGGCCCGCTCTTATACTGAAACTTGAGGGTGAGGTTCCTTTTTACCGTCAAAGGCTTTTGGTAAAGCCGGGCCTTTCCGGCTGGGATCAGGTTTCCGGCGAATACCACTCCCCTTCAAGAGAGGATA
>JGI24698J34947_10001286_pt1 | contig 13140 bp, 12 predicted proteins | sample TergutMp193P3_FD_34947 | JGI IMG/M metagenome (IMG submission 34947)
GTCATGGAGGTGGAGACTTTGTCGAGGGGGATGCCGTCGAAGAGGATCTCCATGTCGGCCAGCGAGTCAATCGCGACGCCGACTTTGCCGACCTCGCCCTGGGCGATGGAGTCGCTTGAGTCGTAGCCCATCTGTGTGGGCAGGTCAAACGCCACGGAAAGGCCCATTCCCCCCTGCTCGATAAGGTATTTATAGCGCTTGTTGGACTCACTCGCCGTTGCGAAACCCGCGTACATACGCATGGTCCAGTGCTTGCCCCGGTACATTGTCGGCTGGACGCCCCTGGTATATGGGTACTGGCCTGGATAACCAAGGCTCTCTTCATACTCAAATTCCGGTAGATCCAGCGGCGTATAGAGCCTCTTCACCTCAACGCCCGTGTCAAACTCGTATTTTTGCTTCTGTTCCGGGTATTTCGAGAGGGTTTTCCTGACCTGAGCTTCCTCCCACTGGTTGAACGAGTCCTTAATTCCGCTGCCGCTGCTCATCGAAAACCTCCTGAAAGCTGTCCGACAAAACCGGACAGCGGGTGACAGTCACCTATTTAGTTTAGTCCCTTATTTTAACCTTGACAAGATATTTTTTTTACTCTAAACTTATGCAAGATAAACAAAGGCGTTTATTGGCAATTTGGCGGAGAACCGGTTGCCGATAAACGCCTTTTTTTGTTGACAGATTTATTTTTGCGGGTTTACAATGAAAATCATTGAATTAGGAGTTTAAACAATGAAAAAGATTTTTGCGGTTCTTATTATTGCGGTCTTGCTTGGCGCCCTCATTGGGTGCGACAGGCAACAATCCAGTAGCGCCCCGGCTGCTTCTGCTGGTCCTGCTGCTGCTGCAACCCCAACGGTGAGGCGGAGTGACTATTTCCTCACCGTGCTTACAGGCCCCACCAGCGGTATCTACTACCCCATTGGCGGCGCGTTCAGTAGCTATCTTCAAGAGATTGGTTACCGCACCTCTGCCACTGCAACAGGCGCTTCGGCCGAGAATATAAACTATATTCTTACAGGCCAGGGTGAACTGTCGATAGCCATGGCCGACTCGGTCATTCAGGCTATTGAGGCGTACGGCGGCTTCGCGGGAAGGCCACCTGCGACAGACCTCCGCGCCATGATGGGTCTCTGGCCAAACTACTGCCAGATCGTTACGACCACCGATACCGGCATCAGGACATTTGAGGACATGAGGGGCAAGCGCGTGGGCGTGGGCGCGCCCAACTCGGGGGTCGAACTCAATGCCCGCATGATGTTTGAGGCGCACGGCATGAGTTACAATGACTGCCGGGTAGATTACCTCTCCTACGGCGAAGCCATCGAGCAGATGAAAAATGGCCTGTGCGATGTAGCGTTTGTTACATCAGGCCTCGGCAATGCAACCATCCTCGAGCTTGGCGTCAGCAAGACGATTTACTTTGTCCCTGTTGAAGGCGCCCCGCTGCAGAGGCTTTTGCAGATGTATCCTTTCTATATTGGGGATATTATTCCAAAGGAAGTCTACGGCACTCAAGAAGATACCATGACGGCTGCTGTTATGAACATCATGCTGGTCCATAAAGACCTGCCCAATGAAGTGGTGTATGACATGCTTGACAACATCTATTCCCCGGCGGGCGTTGCGTTTATCGGCGCTTCACATGCTACCGCGGCTTCCAATATCATGTTTTCAACCGCGCTGCGTGGCATTATCAATACCGTGATCCCCTTCCATGACGGCGCAACACAATTCTATAGGGCAAGAGGCGTAATGTAATTAATGCCTCGACGCGAAAGTAGGCGGACAGGATACTTAGCTATTCTGTCCGCCGTGTTTGCGGCCCTTGTGTTTTTCCTGGCGTCATGCGCGGAGGATCTCCCCCCCGTTTCGCCCCCTGTGCTTCGTATTTATGATTGGCAGACGGGTGAGGTTTATATAGAACACCCGGTTTTACCGGGGAATGAGCTTTACTTTGGATGGATCCACTCGCTCGAAAAGATACCGTGGGATGAGTATTATCATATTGATGAGGATTTAAATTTGATTCTCGACACCATCAGTTTCCCTGCGTTTGGCGCCGGGATACCGGAGAACAAGGGCACTATCTGCTATATTAAAGACGGCATTATCTATATGTCGGGAATCGATCAAAAGTTTACAGAGTTTGTTTGGATGAATTCACATACCGCCACACAGGAAATACGTGTGGATGGCGAGTTTGTCACCAGGGGCAGCGAGTTACCCATGAGGCGGCTGGTCTTGAACATAAGCAGGAGGAATCCCGATGGAGGATAAGATTAAAACCGAAACACCGGAAAACGGAGTTTCCAGCGAAGCTGCCAAAAAGGACGAGTTTAAAACCCTGACCGAAGCGGAGGCAATGGCATACCTTGAGGAAGTTGACAAGGAATCCCAGACCCGCAACGTCACCGGTTTTGTTAAGCAATTATTTTATTTTGGGTGCATTGTCGTTTCCCTGTACCATCTTTACACGTCTTTTGCCGGTACGCCTCCGGTAGTTATGCATCGCTCTTTGCACGCGGGTATGATGCTGGCGCTTGGGTTTATCATGTATCCTATAGGAAAGATGGCGAGCCGGAAGAAAGTGGCGTTTTACGACTGGATTTTCGCCGCCCTGGCACTGGCCATTCCAATCTATATCTGGGTTAACTACCTCAGCATTATCCAGCGCTCCGGCATGCCCAACCAATGGGACACGATCATGACGACGATATTGGTTTTGCTGACCCTTGAAGCCGGCCGCCGCATGACCGGATTGGCGCTGCCTATACTCGGAATAATATTTATCGCATACGGTTTCATTGGCCCAAGGGGCTATTTTCACTTAAGCTTGCCAGGGTTGTTTGGACACCGGGGTTACAATTGGCCTCAGCTTGCCGACACCCTGTTGGGCACCGAGGGCATACTTGGCACATCGGTGAGCGTCGCGGCCAGCTATATATTCCTCTTTATATTGTTTGGCGCGGTTATGCAGAAATCCGGCATGGGCCAGTTTTTTAACGATCTGGCCATGTCCGTTGCCGGTTCAGCCAAAGGCGGCCCGGCGAAGGTCAGCGTCATCGCTTCGGCGCTTTTGGGTTCTGTCAATGGTTCGGCAATCGCGAACGTGGTTACTACCGGCGCTTTCACAATTCCGCTGATGAAAAAGACCGGCTACTCAAAAGAGTTCGCCGGTGCGGTAGAGTCTTCGGCTTCGGTAGGAGGGCAGATTCTTCCCCCTGTCATGGGCGCCGCAGCCTTCATCATGGCTGAAATGCTGGGCGTGAGTTACTCGAAGGTTATTGTATGGGCGGTGATTCCCGCGTTGCTGTATTATCTGGGGATTATTATCCAGGTACACCTTCGCGCCGAAAAAAACAACCTTTTAGGCGTACCCAGGAGTCAGTTGCCCAAAACCAGGGATGTTATGCGTGAAAAGGGCCATCTCTTGCTGCCTATTTTGTTTCTGTTGTATATGCTGTTCTTCTCCGGCACAACGGTTATTTTTTCCGCCTTCTGGACCATTTTGGCAACAATCGTTGTTTCCTGGTTTCGTAAGTCAACCCGTATGAGCTTTAGGGCTATTCTCGACGCGCTTGCCGACGGGGCCAAGCAGACCGTATCCGTAGCGGTGGCCTGTATATGCGTCGGCATTATTGTGGGGGTGTTTGCCAAAACAGGGTTTGGCCTTAATATGACCAACGCAATCGTCAGGCTGGGCAACACAAGCCTCCTCTTGACGCTGGTCTTCACAATGGTCGCCTGCATTATTCTTGGTATGGGCGTGCCGTCAATTCCGGCTTACATCATTACCGCGACCATTGCGGCGCGGGCACTATCCGAGCTGGGTGTCCCGGCGCCCGCAGCCCACTTGTTCTCGTTCTACTTTGCCATGTTTGCCAACCTCACGCCACCTGTTGCCCTTGCCGCTTTTGCCGCGGCGGGCCTGTCCGGCGGTGACCCGATGAAGACAGGCTGGCAGTCGGTCAAACTATCAATCGCAGGCTTCATCGTTCCGTATATGTTCATTTATTCCCCCCAGCTCATGCTTATAGACACAACCTTCCTGGGCGGCCTGCAAGTAGCCGTAACCGCCAGCATAGGCGTATTCTTGATTGGCGCGTCCGTTGAAGGTTTCCTGTTCACAAGAATGATGTGGCCCCTGCGAATTCTCGCGTTTGGCGGCGCCCTTGGTTTGATCGACCCCGGCCTTATCACCGACCTGATAGGTCTCGGCGTGTTGACGATAGTTTTTTTAGTCCAGCGCATGGTTCTCAAGAAGGAGAAGGCGGCAAAGGCTTTGCAGGCGGGGTGAGGGGGTCTCCCCAATCCCTAGTCCCCGTTCCCCTCCCCATCCCTCGCCTCGAAGGAAAAACAATGCTTCCCGTTTGAGAGGAAAACCTCCATTGAGGGCAAATTTCTGCACTTCAGCCCGAAAAGCGTGCATGCGCGGGGGAAGGAAGGCTCCCATGTGACGCGAAAATGCCTACACCGGAGGCAGTCGGGGGCGCGGTCGGGAATCGCTGGCTCCCGGGCTGGATCGCTTTTCATTGTATTTGACAGCTTAACTCTCTTTGAAGTATCCTGCAAGAGAATGAAAGAGCTTATCGGTATATCGGTATCATCAGGGGTCGCCATAGGGAAAGCCCACCTACACACGGAAAAGGATTTTCCCGAAATCAAGCGGCAGGGGATTCGGGAAAGCCAAATCGAAGCGGAGCTGGGGCGGCTGGAAACGGCGGTTGCCAGGGCAATAGAGGAGGTTCGTCTTCTCCATGACCATGCAGCCAGGGAAATGGGGAAAGAACACGCCGCTATTTTTGCCACCCACCTGATGATGCTTGAAGATGATGATTTCATGGGGCAGATAAGCAGCCGGCTCAGGGAAACGCGGGAAAATATTGAGTGGGTGGTTTACGACACCACAGGGACCCTGGCGCAAAAAATGATGTCGTCCCCTGACCCGGTTTTTCAGGAACGTGCGGTGGACATCAACGATGTATCCCGCCGCATTCTGAACCATCTGCTTTCCATAGAAAAGGTCTCGTTGGCGGATCTTGATCGCGACGTCATTTTGGTAGCCCATGATCTTCTTCCCTCGGAAGTGATCACAATGAACCGGAATCATGTCAAGGGAATATTGACTGACATGGGAGGGGGCACTTCTCATACGGCCATTCTCGCGAGGGCTTTCAACATCCCGGCGGTGCTGGGCCTGTCCAGCGCAACCAGGGAGATTCGGGACGGCGACACGCTGGTACTGAACGCCGCCACGGGAGAGGTCTTTGTTAATCCCGATCAAAAGGATCTGGAAAGGTGGTACAGGATTCTTGCGAAACAAAACAAAAGGATGAACGAGCTTTCGCGTATCCGGGATCTCGCGGCGGAAACGAAAGACGGTCACAGGGTCTTGCTGAAAGCCAACATCGGAATTCCCGATGAAGCTGAAACGCTGCGCCAATTCGGCGCCGAGGGCATAGGCCTCTATAGGAGTGAATTTCTCTTCCTCAACCCCGGCAAGAGCGCCGATGAGGAAGAACAGCTCAGTTCCTACAACAGGGTGCTTAACGCAATGGGGGAATTGCCCGTAACAATACGCACCGTTGATATCGGGGGCGACAAGATAATACCCAACTATCTGGGCAATATCGAAAAGAACCCCCTTTTAGGCTGGCGGGCAATCCGGTTTTCCCTTTCCATGCCTGATTTTTTCAAGACGCAGCTCAGGGCCATACTCCGCGCCAGCGTTAACGGCAACGTGAAGATCATGTTCCCGTTGATTTCAGGTCTTGAGGAGCTGGATGAGGCAATCTGCCTGCTGGAGGAGGCAAAGGCCGAGTGCCGCAAAAAAAAGCAGCCGTTTGCGGAAAATATTGAAGTCGGCACAATGATCGAAGTCCCTTCCGCTGCAATGATTGCGGATATTCTGGCGAAGCGGTCGGACTTTTTTTCCATTGGGACTAACGACCTTATTCAGTATTCCCTTGCGGTTGACAGGGGAAACGAGAAGGTAAGCTATCTGGCACAGCCCTGCCATCCGGCCATACTCCGTTTGTTAAAAACCGTCATAGACGCGGCTCACGAGCATGGCATCAAGGCCGCCTTGTGCGGTGAAATGGCAGGAAATCTGGGCATGACTGTTTTATTGTTGGGGCTGGGGCTGGACGAATTCAGCATGACGGCCTCGTCTATTCCCCGGGCGAAAAAGGTCATCCGGGGAGTCAGTCATAGCGCATGCCTGGAACTCGCCGCAGAACTCCTGAACGGCGTCTCTTTCATGGCGAATAATGCCACCCTCAAAGCCTGGATGGCGGAAAACTTCCCCAAAGGGTAGACGAACCCCATGAAAAGAAGCGCTAACCTTCCGATGGAATCTTGTCTTCCGATTGTTGCCCTGGCCGGTCGTCCCAACGTTGGGAAGTCCACCCTCTTCAACCGCCTGCTTCACAAAAGGCGCGCCATCACCGATCCTACGCCGGGTGTAACAAGGGATCCTGTGGCTATGGATACGGTGATTATGGGGAAGCCGTTAACACTTGTGGACACGGGCGGATTCAAGCTTGATCTGGACAGGGATTCTTCAATTGGGGAACTCGAAAGGCTCGTAGTCGAGCGAACAATGGGGATTCTCGAAGATGCGGACTTGATTGTACTCCTTTTCGAGGCCGGGGATATCAGCCTTGAAGATGAGGAATTTATCGACCGTTTAAGGCCCTATCAGGGGAAGCTCATTCCTGCCGTGAACAAAACGGAAGGAGGCCGCCGGGAAGCGGAAGCGTGGAACCTCCTTTCCTACGGTTTTGAAAAGGTCTACATGATTTCCGCCGAACACGGGGACAATATCCTGGAGCTGGAGGAAGCAATCGTAAGCCGCCTTCCACAGCCGGCACAGATTTCTTCCGAGACGCAGATAAAGCCACGTGAGAATGCTATACGCATAGCCATTTTGGGCAAGCCCAATACGGGAAAATCGACCCTCTCCAACAGGCTCACTTCATCGTCCGCTTCCATAGTAAGCGATATCCCCGGCACAACGCGTGATGTGATAGAGGGGGCTTTTTCATGGAAAAACCGCAGCTTTCAGGTGCTGGATACGGCAGGCATCAGGCGCAAGGGCAAGGTCAATGAAAATATCGAGTATTATTCGGTACACAGGGCGATAAAGACGATCGACGAGGCGGATATTGTTTTTCTTGTGATTGATGCGCAGGAAAGCCTTACGGACCAGGATAAAAAAATCGCCGCTTTGGCGCATGACAAGGGGCGAGGACTCATCATGATCCTGAACAAATGGGATACCATGCCCACGGTGAAAAACACTTTTGAGGCTGTCCGCGACAGGATTCATTTTCTTTTCGGCCAGATGGAATACGCGCCCATAATCGCGCTCAGCGCCCTTGACGGGAATGGAGTTGACGAACTTCTCAATACAAGCCTCAGAATGTACGATCAGCTTGGGCGACAGACAGAGACTGCGGCCCTGAACAAGGCTCTTGAAAAATGGCTTGCGGAGTATCCTCCCCCGTCAGGGCCCCGTACCCGGTTCAAAATCCGTTATGCTGTACAGAAAGAGGCAAATCCCGTCAGGTTTATTTTTTTTGCCTCCCGCCCACATGCGGTAGGCGAAACTTACATCGCTTACCTTCGTAACCGTATCCGCCGTGATTTGGGCTTCTCCCTCGTTCCGGTGGCCATTGACATTCGGCCTTCCTCAAAGCCGTCGCAGGCGGTACACCGGCAATCCAGCCCGCGAAAGAAACGAGGGTAGCATGGCTTCCTACAGCATAAGCGATTTGGAGCGGTTGCTCCGGGTGAAGGGATACGTTATACGCTACTGGGAGAAGGGGATACCCCTGATCCAGCCGATCAGGGATTCACAGGGAAGGCGCGTATACAGCGACCGGGATTTACAGCTTTTCGTCAGGCTCAAACACCTGCTTTATGAACGCCGTTTTACCATCGAAGGTGCGAAGGTTCAGATCTACCAGGAACTGGCGGGAGGGAACCAGGATCTTCGTGCATGTATTTCGGCTCTTCGTTCTGAACTCCTGTCCCTCTTTTTCATGGTACATGATCCATCCCATAAAACAGGAAACGAAGACGAGAGTAAAACACCCGTGGAGGGGAGCGCCTGTTGACCGGCCTTTTCGGTTCCCTTCCCGATGAAAGCCGGAAGATCCTTGATCGCCTGCCTGGCCTCATTGACAAGGTTTTCCCATTGCCGGAACGTTTCCGTATTGGGCTGCCAGGGGATGTGGCGGAACTCTCGCGCCTTCTCACTTCCGGGAGGCCGGAGCGTAGCGCCTCTTACCTTGGGAAGCCGGCTTTGTTATCCGCCTATTTGCGCTATTTTCTGCCATGGAACATCTACCGCCTTTCCCGGCTTTTCGTTTCTTTGCCTCTGAAACTAAAACCAAATGATGCCGTGAACGATTTGGGCGCAGGGCCCCTCACCCTGGCCGCCGCGCTCTGGATAAGCAAGCCTCAGCTCAGGAATCTCCCCCTGGAATTTCGCTTCCTGGACAGAACAATGACCGTGCTGGACGCGGGGAAGAAATTCTTCGCGGCCCTTACCGCTGGAACGGATTGTCCCTGGACGGTGAAAACTATCAGGGGGGATATTAAGCGTAACGGCCGCCTTTCCGTGGAAATCCGGGGGAAACCTGCCGCCTTGAGCGCGGCGGTGAATGTGTACAACGAGCTTTTTTGGGATCTTTCCTCCCTGGATAACGAAGGGCTTGAACGTTTTACGGAGAGCCAATCCCGCCTACTTTCTTCGCTTGCCGATAGCTCAGGTTCGATTCTGGTAGTCGAACCGGGCATCCCGCGTTCAGGGGAATTTATTGCCCTTCTTCGTTCTTCATTGATTAAAGAAGGGCGTTATCCCCTTGCCCCCTGCACCCATGCGGGCCCCTGCCCCATGCCGGGAGGCCGGACAGAAAACAGCCGCAAAACCGGAAAAGGCGGAAAAGCCAAGTGGTGCCACTTCGCGTTCGACACTGAAGATGCCCCCAAAGAATTGCACAAGCTCTCCACGGCCGCTCGTATTCCCAAGGAAAGGGCGGTGTTGAGTTTTCTCTTTGCAGGGCCCGCGCCATCCCAAAAGCCGGCAGGCAAATCAGACAAGAAAGAACCGCGAAAAGCCCTGGAAAAACACGAAAAAATCCGCGTCATCTCCGACGCTTTTCCTGTCGGCGGCGGGAGGGATTCAGGCGCATATTCATGGGGGCGATATGGCTGCTGCGAACATGGCCTCGTTCTCGTGACCGGGAGTAGGGCAGCCCTTGAGGAAACCCCCTCCGGGGCGCTGGAAGAACTTCCGCTTAACGGCTCAAAAGACGCCATAAGCGGCGCGTTTGTGGCGGTGAAGAAAGGGAAAGCTTAAACGGAACCCGAGTGAAAGTGTGAAGTAGGGGAGTGAAATGGTGGAGTAAGGTAGTGGAATGATTGAATAATTTATTGCAACGTTTGAGTAATTTATTGATATGATAGAGTGATTTACCAAAAAATAATAGAAAAACGCCCAAAGCAGGTCATTTTTTCTATGAAACGTGTCATTTCAACCCAATATGAGGAGTTTAAACCATGGGGTAAGATTTATCACGAACTAGACGAATGGCACGAACGGAAGAAGAAACCTCAGAGCAAGGGCGTTACAAGGCGTTTTTGAGGGCGGCGCGGACTTCGGTTTGAAGGGGTTCGGGGACGTAAGGCAATGTCCTGTCGTCCTGCTTCACTGCTTCAAGACAAAGTTCCACCGTCCTGAGGTTCTCGGGCACGTATTGAAGCGCATAGCACCAATTCCTCACCGCCTCAAGGCAGAGTTCCGCAGTTTTATGGTTCTCAGGCACGTGTGTAATAGCCGTGCCTTCCTGCCTGACCGCTTCGAGACAGAGTTCCGTATTCTTGAGGTTCTCGGGCACATCATGAAGCGCCCAGCCGAACTGCTTTACCGCTTCAAGGCAGACTTCTGCCGTTCTGAGGTACTCAGGCATGTTTGAAAGCGCCCTGCCGTTCTGCCTCACCGCTTCAAGGCAGACTTTCGGAGTCTTGAAGTTCTCAGGTACGAATTCAAGCGCCCTGCCTTCCTGCCTGACCGCTTCGAGGCAGAGTTCCGGCATCCTGAGGTTCTCAGACATATTTGAAAGCGCCCTGCCGTTCTGCCTCACTGCTTCAAGACAGAGTTCCGGCGTCCTGAGGTTCAGAGGCACGTGTTCAAGCGCCAAGCCGTTCTCCTTCACCGCCTCAAGGCAGAGTTCCGGCGTCATGAGGTTCTCAGGCACGTATCGAAGCGCCGTGCCGTCCTGCCTGACCGCTTCAAGGCAGACTTCCGTAGTCTTGAAGTTCTCAGACACGAATTGAAGCGCCAAGCCGTTCTCCTTCACCGCTTCAAGACAGAGTTCCGCTGTAATGAGGTTTTCAGGCACGTATTTAAGCGCCCAACTGTTTTGCCTGACTGCTTCAAGGAAGAGTTCCGGCATATTAAGGATCACAGGCACGTTTCCAAGCGCCATTCCGTCTTGTCTAATCGCTTCAAAGCAAAGTTCCGTTGTCCTGAGATCAAAAGGCACATGTTTAAGCGCCGTGCCTTCCTGCCTGACCGCTTCGAGACAAAGTTCCGGTGTCCTAAGGCTCTCGGGTACGTTTTGAAGTGCCCATCCGTACCCTTTCACCGCCTCAAGACAGAGTTCCGCCGTCTTAAGGTTAAGAGGCACGCGTTCAAGCGCCCTGCCTTCCTGCCTGACCGCCACAAGGCAGAGTTCCGCTGTCCTGAGGCTCTCAGGCACGTGTGCAAGAGCCATACCTCCCTGCTTCACAGCTTCAAGGCAAAGTTCCGCCGTCCTGAGGTTCTCAGGCACGAATTGAAGCGCCCAGCCGCGCTGCTTCACCGCCTCAAGGCAAAGTTCCGCCATCTTGAGGTTCTCGGGCACATATCGAAGCGCCCTGCCGTCCTGCCTGACCGCTTCAAGGCAGACTTCCGGTGTTCTGAGGTTCTCAGGCACGTTTTCTAGCGCCCTGCCGAACTCCCTGACCCTCGCCAGGGCTTGTTGTTCGGTGGTGATTTCGCCAAGCCAGTAGTCGTCGATCATCGTCGTCTCTCCTATGGGTGAGAGTATAGCATAGAGGACGGTCATGGGGTGATAAGGGGGATTATTCTTGTTCGTGCTTGTTTGTGAGGTTCGTGGTAAAAAAGAATCCTCCGTGGTTTTTGTCATTGAGTTCCAATAGTTCCGGTGCGGCGAGTTTGACCCGTTCCATTAGAGTGTCAAGAGAGGGCGATTCAAGGGCGATGGGTATGTCGTCGTTTTCAGCTACCCACACGGAGGCTTCATCATCCCAAGTAAATAAAACTATGTATTCGGTCATATGTTTACTTCCCCTTGATCTCTTGAGGATTGACCCCTTCCATCGCCTCTATCAACCGGAACACCGATGATGACGGGTTTTGTCCCTCGGGTAAGCGTTTCGCTCTGTTGGACGCCGCTCCAAGGTTATTACAAAGCTGTTGTTTCTGTGTTTCTGAAAGATAGCCTTTTTTATAGAAAGCCCAAGCCGGATCTGACTTCTTCAATAGCGCTATACAGCTATCTGTCGAAATAGCGGCAGTCTGTTCTTTAATATGCAATAAATACCACAACTCAATCGCGGGATTGCTGGCTATGTTTATGGAACCTTTACAAGCCGCTATTTTTTCAGCAATACCTTCTACATCAAGATCGTACATAAGGAATGATGTTATCGTGTCGTTATCCCCTATTTGTTCAGCCTTAATTTGCCGTTTGATTTTATCCACAGATATTGAAAGACCTGTTATGCACGGAATAATCGGGAGCTTGTAATTTTTCCGAAGGAAACGGATATAAGTTTCTTCTGATTCCCCTTCACAGAAAACGAGAAAAACCTGCTTCATTTTTCTGGAAGGTCTATGATTTCGTTTCTTTTTCATTCCGTCTCTTTATTCCCTCCCAATAATTTTCTCAAAGTGGAAAGTGAGTTATCAATAATCGGGATGGCATCAAACCGCCCCTGTAAATACCCCTTTTCGGCATCCATGTTTTCACGAAAATTTTTATAATCGTACAAAGAATAGAGCTCTGTGGAACCATCCTCCTTCTTATTGGCAAACAGTATTTGATCTTTTCGGAAGCGTTTTACATTGATGAGTTTAGTATTATGGGAAGTAAAGAGAAACTGGGCGGATGTACCGGCATGAAAAAGGTCAATGATAAATTCCGCGAGTTTAGTGTGTAGGCTTAAATCAAATTCATCAAGTATAAAGGTTTTTCCTTCTTGGACCACATCCAAAAGCAAAAGGAGCATACCGAATAGTTGCTTCGTTCCGGCCGATTCTTCACGAAATAAATCAAATGGCATTGAAGGGGCCGCTTTATGGAAAGTCTCAAATTTATTGACGGTGTCATTAAATTTAATAGTCCCATCGGCTTTAAATCTTCCATCATGTCTTGGTCTTTCCGTTGTCAGTTTTATTTCCGAAATATCACTGTCACAGATGGAAAGCGCGTGAAGGATCAGATTTTTGTTTTGAGTGAATAAATCTCCCGCAATATGGTATCCTATTTTTTCTATGTTCAGCGGGGCAAATCTCAACAGAAATTCTTGTAAAAAAAACTTATACAGTTTCTTGCCCAGTTCCCTGTCCATCTGGCTTGCCCTGCTCAAGTAGAGGGTTTTTCTGCTGGTATTGATGGCAACATCAAGGGGGCGTGGAATTAGCCCGTCGGAAAAACTATATATGTCTTGCTTTACCGGCCCCTTCGTTTCATCTCTTGAATAAACCTTTTTCCTGCGTCCAGTGGGATAAAAATGCAAACTCTCCTTCAGTATTTCTGTTTTGGTGAGGGTGAAGGAGTATTCATACTCAATGTTATCATGGACAAAATCTACTGAAAATGTGCTTGGCTTGTTTTCATAGCCATCGAACTTGAATGGTACAAAGTCAAATACCTTCCCTTCATTATATTGGTCAGAACCAACAATCATTTGCTGGCAAACATCAATCGCCTTTAGAATATTTGACTTGCCGGAAGCGTTTGCTCCAAAAAGACCGATGCTCTTGAGTATTTTTTCCCCATTGTAATCAATCACATTTGCGGAAAGCGCTTTTGTTGTACGGTTGTCTGTTTTTGCCGCCCTAAAATC
>JGI24698J34947_10001287_pt1 | contig 13139 bp, 8 predicted proteins | sample TergutMp193P3_FD_34947 | JGI IMG/M metagenome (IMG submission 34947)
CTTTGCTGAAGGAAGGCTTGTTAATTGTGATCTGCGTTTTCTCGTTCGCGAACGCCCCGTTAATAACGGCGCCCCGCAGCGCGTCCACAAAGAGAATCTGCCGTGGTACATAACGGCTGCCAATACGGTAATAATCGGGAATTGCAGATGTACGAAGCAACTGGCCCGAAAGACTGTAATCCTCGCTTTTACGCAGCAGGTTATCTTCTTTGCTGATCCAGACTTTCATTCTGGGATAAGTTACCTCGTTGGTAACGGCTTCAAGGGTCAAAAGCCGGCACTCAAAGCGCCCCAGGGTTACGTCCTCACCGGCGGTCACCCTATAGTCCTGGGCCAGGGTAGAACGCGTGAAATCGGAATTCCTGGCATTGGTATTCTGGAAACGATCTGCGTTGCCGGTCGTATTAAAGCGGCGGCTTTCGGGATCATAAAACCAGAGGGTTCTGTCCTGCTTAAGGTAGCCCTGCCCCTTGCTTATCTCCGGCTGCATGATGACTATCACAAAGGTCTCGATGGAGTCCCGGCGAAAAACACCGGCCACAGTCGTGGAAAGCCCCTGACCGGGCCTTTCCTGTACAATCGTGTACTCGGCGGAAAAGTCTGTGTCATGGTAACTTGCAAGGGAATCGACGCGGGCCAGGAGTTCCTGGTCCGTGAGGGCATGGAGGCCGATCCCGGCGGCAAAGAACAGGATCGATAAGGCAAGCGGCTTTTGTATCTTTGGGTTCATAGCGTCTCCCCTGACAAGAGTCCCGGCAGGTTTTTCATGGAAACCCGTAAAGACGGGATCAGCGTCAGCGTAAAGAGCACAAGCAGGAGCAAGCCCACATTGATCAACATGGTCCCCGGTAAATACATTGCTTTGAGCCTTCCGCCTTTCAGGAAAATCCCAAAACCCGGAAACCACGAAAAAGACAAAAACGAAGCGGCCCAGTTTAAAATCAGGGCCAATAAAAATCCTGCGATCAGGGAAATGAATCCAAGGACAATGATTTCAGTCCAGAGGACTATACGCAGGTCTCTCCCGTAAAAACCGATAACCCTCATAACGCCCATTTCCCTTGAGCGTTCACGCAGTATAAGCCGGTAGGTAACAAGGGCGCTGACCATAATTATAAGAAGCATCATTACATAGAGAAAATAGGTGATAATATTCATCGCGTCAAGTAAATACGAAATTTCCGAAAGATACACCGGCAAGGTGTAAAGAAAAACCATTATCCCCTCCCAGGGCATTTCTTTCTCAAGATCAAGAGCGTCCCTGTCGTAGGCCAGCGGACCGGTCTGCGTAAATCCGGACAGGAATTCCTGAAAGCGAAGGCGTTTGTATTCAGCGGTAGCCGGGTCGTCCAGAAAAAACCCGACGGAAGAACAATCATCGTCATTATATGTAACAAGACGATTAAGGGTCAATCTGGAAATATACGCTTTATAATAACCGAATATTGAAGTATCCTGAACGATTCCTTTTACAATAAACATGCCGGTATTCTTCTGTCCGGAGCGTGTTTCAACTTCCAGAATGACATTATCCCCCATTTGGACGCCCAGTTGTACGGCTATCGGGACCGAAAGGACAATGCTGTCATCGCCGGTAAAAGGCATGTGGGGAGCATCAAAGTACATCTTGTCGAATAAGAACGATTCCCCTTCCCAGTCACAGCCAACCAGGTTTTTAAGCTGAATCGCGGCTCCGTTGTAATGAACAAGAGCGTCGCCACAATGAGTCCGAAATACCGTATACCGGGGATTGATTCCCGAAAGATCAGCCGCTTTCATGATGGCGGCTATTTCACCCTGTCCCAGACGATGGGAATAATCCCAGACAGTGGTATCAAAATCATAACCCATCGCGACTATATCACCTGCATAGTGCGACTGTGCGGAATAATACACATTGTTATACATTCCGTCTTTTTGTGAGGTAATAAAGGTAACTATTGTAAAACCAAAAACCAGGGCAGCCAAAAGAAAATAATAGCGCCGCCTGTAACGGTAGAGGTACTTAAGCCCCAGTTTAAAAACGGCGAGAAATTTTTCCACTATAGTCCCGGTAGAAACGCTTTCACGAATATATCTTAAACACACTCCGCGTTGAATTAACACGTATCCGCAATACCTTTTTGGTACTTATTCCAAGTTCGTTTATTATCGAATACATTTGTTCATCAAAATAACCCAGGGGATTAAAATAGAGCACATCATAATTATCTCCGGGAACATACGGGGGGAGCTGTTCATAACCGTAAAAAAGGGGATTTGGCCATGAATGTATCAGCTTTTCAACGCTTTTCGCCTGTGGATGCGTTTCAGCATCCCTCGAGATATAAGCCAGACTTTCATGATATACATCCATGCGGGGATTCCCTCCCCACCACCGTTTCGCGTTATATCCTCCTGCTATCCAGACAAACGCAATACCGATACATATGCCGCCAATGAGTCTTGAATTGTTTGTGAACACATTGGTAAAAATTATTGCAACAAACGCAATTAAAAGGGGGGAGAGAATGGCAAGATACCTCAGGACCAGGATAGGCCGGTACAGGGAAATCCCAAAGGCAATAAGGTACACCGTCGTTGTCGTAAAAATGATATAATCAAGAAAACAGGCGTGTACACCATTCATGTTCCTTAATATGGTTTTTCTCAAGTACAGGTATAATATTCCCGAGAGGGGGAGAAAAACAGCTATGCATATCAGGGGCATGCCTCTTAGCTGCAATCCAGGTGCGGGCATACTACTATTGAAGCCAGTATTTAGCAAAGCGGTCTGCAAAGCGGTATGGATAAAATAAGGCAGTAACGAGAACGCAATCAGAATGTTTCCCATAAAGAATAAAACTGCATTTTTCCATGCAAATGTTTTTTTTCTGACAGAATCAGCGATATAAAACAAAAAATTGGCCAAAATAACAAGACTGCCGTAATAATGGGAGTTTACCAGTAAAACAGACGGAATGATATACCAGGCAAGGTTGGCAAGGCTTAATTCACGTTTTTGTACGATAATTAAAAATCTGACGGATACAATTGTGACCAGAAACACCTGAAGTATGTAATTACGCATTTCCAGTGAAAAGCAAATAAAGTATACGCTTACCGCCATGTACAAAGCGGCCAAAAAAGCGGCTTTTGTGTCCATAAACCGTTTTACAAGGATGTACAATGGGATAATTGCCGCACTTCCTGTTAATACTGAAAAAATGCGTCCGCTCTGTTCCGTCCATCCAAACAGCAAAAACCAGACACGGAGCAGAATATAATAAAATGGCGGATTTCCCGGATCCGCAAAAGTATTCATGAAAGGGAGTTCCGGGTTTGAAGCCAGACAGGCCGAGTATAACTCATCGCCCCAGGAGGAATAGCGGACACTGTCGTTAAGGCGTAAAACAAAACCTGCAAGTACCATGAGGCCCAACAACACACATTCCGAAACAAACTTTTTTTCCCACATGACAGAACATATTCTTTTAATTTTGGATCTGCATAAAACAAGAAGGCATACAAGAAAAGCCCATGCGATGAGAAATTTTTCCGGATGTGTAAGGAAAGCCATAGCCGCCTTAACCGCCATATTAAAATCCCCATACCAATCTATAAAAGGCGGCAGCTTTAACCATGTCCCCATTACCGATTTCCTGTACTCAAGACCGGGCAGTTCATATAACATGTAATCGCCCTGCTCCTTGCCCCATAAATTGACAACATCCAAACGGGAAAAATAGAACAATTTGTTGCCTATGAAAATGCCGATCCCCTCTATCGCATTTAAGGCTTCCGGGGTTGTTTCTTTTGGTATACGCAAAGACAGTTTATGAATAAAAAGATCGGTTATCTGTGCATAAAATATTTCGCTATACAGAACAACAGTACGTAGTTCATTGCCCACTTCGGCTGATAAAGGGAATAATTTGTCACCGGTATTAAAAGAAGCGACAATTGAAACAGACGGCATATGGGCTTTGTCAATTTCTATATTTACATGCACAGGCGCCCTTATTTCACCCAGGGTATCAAGATTTGTACCCAGATGGTAAACAAACGATATGGTAAAACCCGAAAGGCAGCATATTATCAGTATAGTCTTTTGCCATGGCTTCATTTATTGACAGCCTATCCCTTCCGCACCGCCGCTTCGGGTTCGATCCGCACAGCTGTCTCCACCGGATACACCGACGCGGCAAGTCCCAATAATACCGCGATACCAAAGGAAATGATTGCCATATGCGGCAAGAATTCAAGCCGTAAGGTCGAGCCGTTCAACATTGAAGCAATCAACTCATTAAAAATATGAATATCCAGGCTATTAACCCACCGTATAAACAGGAACCCTCCAAAAACCCCTATAAAACCTGCGATTAACGCGATAACCAGGTTCTCGCAGTAAACGAGGGAACGGATATACGCGTCAGACGCGCCTATTGCCCTGAGCGTACCAATCTCGCGTACCCGCCTGAAAACAGAAATCAGGACAATATTGAGCATCGCGATAACGCCGGCAGCGCTCACAAGAAAAATTCCTGTATTGATCAGTATTTGAACCAGCAGCATTAAAATTGAAGATTCTCCGGAAGCGATTCTCCAGTTTACTGCGGTCACACCATAGGGTTCCAGTTTTTTATTCAGGGAAGAAATAAATGCATTGGCTGATATTCCTTTTTTAAGACGCAGTATGATGAAATTCCAGTCGCCACCGGTTTCCGGAGTACCCCTGTCTGTACCTGATTCACCCAGAAAACCCATCAGCATATCCGCCGAAAATTCAAGCTCACCGTTTTCATAATCATATTCAAATGTTTCGTTAAAAAGATCGTCGATACTTGCGCCAGGCAAATTAAGCGAAGTCCCCCCGGTTTCCGAAGCGCCGGCTACCTGTATTGAGTTGAGTACCCTTACTGTCTGGGGATCGATAATTACAATTTCATCCATGAACTGGCCTGGATTTTGATACCTGAAGATCCCTACAAGCGGAATCTCCCTTATTTTGAAGCCAATGTCGCTACCTGACGTAAAGAGCAGCGGCATATTGATGCCAGGGCGCCGTCCGCTTCTCTCTTCAATCCTCTGCGCCCTTTCCGCAGTAATCATCGCGCCATATTCACCTGACAGCAGTAAACGGCCTTCCTCAAGAATAATTCCCGGAAAAAGTGAAAAATAAGTCGCCGCGTCTACTCCGCACAATAAAACCGTTTCCCGAACATCCAGCATATCCATGTATGCCATCCCCGATACCTGGCTGGTAATTCCGTCAATTCCCGTTTCGGCACTGACAATTCCCATAACAGCGTTGTAGGCTGGAAGAACAGGGATGTCAAAATATGTATCAATAACCGGAGCGTTAGCGCCAAACAGGTTCATTGTAACATCACCGGTTTTTTGCAGTACTACATCGCCGGTAAGGCTTTCAACAAACGCATGACGCAGACTTGTCTCTGCCTTCTCAATGACGCTGTTCCCGATAAAAAAAAGAAATGTGATAACAACAATAGGTAAAGCAATGAGGATACTGTTATTTTTATTTTTGATAATATTTCGAAGGGCCAGGAATAAAAACATTATTTCAACTCTTCGGAATTAATAGAACCGTCATGGAGAAAAACTATATGATCCGCCATTTTCCATATTGAGGGATCGTGTGTGGAAAATACAAAGGTCGTTTTTTCATCCCTGTTAATTTTCCTCATCAATCCAATAATCTTTTCACCCGTATCTGAATCAAGGTTGGCGGTAGGTTCGTCGGCTATCACAATGCGTGGGGACGTTACAAGCGCCCTCGCTATGGCAACCCTCTGCTGTTGGCCTCCAGAAAGCTCTGCGGGGGTATGTTTTCCCCTGTCTGCAAGTCCTACTTCTTCCAGCAAATAATTGACTTTGTCCCTCCGTTCCTTTTTTGAACCTCCTTTTTTTGCGATCAAAAGTGGAAGCTCTACATTTTCAAAGACATTTAATACCGGTAAAAGGTTAAAAGACTGAAAAACAAAGCCTATAAGCTCCCTTCTGAGCCGGGCAAGTTCCTGTCGGCCCTGCCCAGTTATTTCCATATTATCTATAGTGAGCATTCCTTTGGTAAAACTGTCTATAAGTCCAATTATATTAAGCAAAGTAGTCTTTCCTGAACCGGAAGGACCAGCGAGGGAGGTAAATTCCCCTTCAGCAACCTCCAGATTTATGTTTTTTAGGGCTTCTATTTTAACGTTTCCCATTGGGTAAATTTTATAAATATTACTCAGTTTTATCAGCATATACAGTCTAACTATTAAATATTATCCCCAATATCAAAATCCTCCAATAATATATTTTTAGCGCTTTCGAAAGTGAAATTTTTCATTATGTAATCAAATCCCTCTTTTTCCAAATCTTTCAGTAATTTATCATTGTCATACATATCTATCAGCTTTTTTGCGTATTGCCCGGCATTGTCCTCAATTACCAGGCATTTTTCTATACCAGGCAATCCTTCTGCTCCAATTGTTGTAGTTATAATGGGTATTTGGTTATACATGGCTTCCAATACTTTCCCTTTTATACCTGCTCCAAATCTTAACGGCGCAACGCAGATCCTGCATTTTTTATAGTAATCTTCAAGTACACTGTCTTCCACATAGCCCAATATTCTTATATCCTGATCCCCCAGTTTTTTTATTTCATCCGTAACATTTGAACCTATTACGTATAAAATAATCCCGGGAATAGCTTTCCTTACTGACGGGAAAATATTGCCGATAAACCATATAATACTGTCAATGTTGGGTGAATGTGCAAAACCGCCGACAAAAAGCAAATCTTTTCTTTCGTAATTAAAATCCCTAAAATTTTTAACAGGGAAAATATTTATCGGTATTACTTTACAATTTATTGAAGAATCCATTTCTTTGATTATATCGGCTTCCAATGTAGAAAAATAATAAACTACATCCGACTTTTTCATTAGAGACAGTTCCATTTTTTTCATTTTTTGAGATACCAGTATTTTTTCTTTATCCTTCGTTATTTCATATTCCCGTGATTCCCTCAAGAAGTGCAAATCGTGCCCATAGTAAAATATTTTGGCCTTTGTTTTTTCCTTTATTTCATCAATATAATTAACGGCAATATGCGGCCTGCTAAGAATTGCATAATCAATATACTGCCCGTTTGCCCTTAACCATGTTTTCCAGTTTTGAGCATAATAATTACCGTACAAAACTTCTATTCCCATTTGCAAAAGAATGCCCGTATAAGGCTCATGTTTAAAAAAATTATCACCTATAAATTTGACATTAAAACCGAGTTTTACAAATAATTCCAATAACTGAAATACCGCCCTTGATCCCGCATCCTTGTCAAAATGTGGTACATAGTGATCAATCATTAAAATTGTTTTTTTGTTCCCGCTCCTGTCCCTTGCATGGAATACATGTTCTCCGTTTGGAAAATTTTCATTTTCCAGAATATTCTTCCATTTTTCATAAAATTTTTTTCCGTTAATAACCTGATATTGTTTTTGTCCTTCCGTAATATCATTTCCGTTTGATACGCCTTCAAAGTGCATAACAACAGATGCCGGTTGATATAGAACTTTATAACCTTTCTTCCTGATTGAAAAGCAAATATCCGCATCTTCACAGTAGGCAGGTGTAAAGCTTTCGTCAAAACCTCCCAGTTCATCCCAAATTGATTTTTTTATCATTAAGGACGCGCCCGAAATATAATCCACTTCCTTCACATAATTATATTCCGGAAGCGCAGGATCGTCCATCCTGCCGTAATTCCATGCGGAAGCGTCATTCCAGTATATGCCCCCTGCTTCCTGAAGCGTTCCGTCTTCATACACCATCATTGAGCCAACTGCTCCAATTGAATCATCTTTTTCGATCAATTCTACCAATGGGAAAAGCCAATTTTCCTGTACCTGCGTATCATTATTCAGGAACAAAATATATTTGCCTTTTGCGTACTTTGAAGCATTGTTACAGTTCTTAACGAACCTGATATTTTCCTTGTTTTTTATTACTTTTATGTTTAATGCAATTTTTTCTATATCCATTGTAAAATCATTTGAATTGTCGTCAGCGACTATGATCTCATAATTAACAAGATCACCCGAATGATCCAGTATTGATTCAAGGCAATTATATGTATAATCGAAATTATTAAATACGGGGATTATAATGGATACTGTCGGTTCTTCTTCATTCTTGAAAATCAACTGTCTGTAATCCGTTATTTTTTCAAATGATTTTCCAATCCCTGCTGTATCAAACCTTTTGGAGTATTCAGGTACTTTATTAAAAGACAAATGCCTGTTCAATAGCCTTGAAACGCCTGTAGTTCCATCCCTCCCCAAAACATGAAAAAACTTCCATATCCGTCCGGGTGTCATTTTAACTATAATTTTAAGCGGGTGACGTATAAAAGTTATCACAAGTTTTGCAAAAAGCCTGCGTTTACTGTATTGAGGGAATAGTTTCCTGCTAATTGCCGATATTTTGGTTGCCAATTTCCAGGCCCTTGAAGAGAGTATATCATTAATTTCAGCAGTCAGCCTTCTTTCGGATAAAATAAGCTGTTGAATATGCAGCTTCTTGTTTTTTAATTCCCCTTTTAGCCTTTGCAGTTCACTATTTATTCGACGTTCGCTTAATATAAGCTGCTCTACATGTGCTTCCTTGTTATTTAATTGCCCACTTAAATAACGTTCGCTTGTTAAAAGCTGCTCTATATGCGCTGTTTTATTGTGCAGTTCCCTCATTAAAAACCGTTCGTCATCAGTCCCATTATGACTTATACTGCTTGAATAGTTTTCGTTTTCCGTGCTTTCGTCACCTTCTTTTGGTTCCCCCCATTTAATTTCCATTTCATTCCATTTAATTATCTCAATAATTTCCTTATACCTTTGCCCTATCATTGACCATATTATCTGACATTCGGATGTCCCGATTTTTTGCATATCGTCATATACTTTATCCGTAAATTCAATTGTAGCGCTTTCCAGATGTGCATATACCATTAGGGATGTCCATACAACAATGGGACGATCCGAATATCCCTCTGCGATTTTTTCCCTGATATAATCTATTGTCATGGGCATATACCGTAAATAACGATCCTGAAACATGGCATCCGCGACTTCTTCCCATATGTTTTTTCTGTTCCCGGGATGATCCCTTATGATTATATTTTTGTAACCCATTTTTTTTATCAGAAATTTGATATGTTCATTTTTTATTTCATGTTTGTGATCAGTATATACGATTTTATCGTAGTTACAAAAATAATTAAACTGTTCATTTTTTAAAAAAATCAAATACTTTACATACTTGGATTGCATACTGCATACCGCATCGTCATCGGATAGCGGAAAATCAATAAAAATAAATTTCCATCCTTTTCCTTCAACAGTTTCTTCTATTTCCATGTTATTTGAAAAAAAATACGAATCATAGTCTTGTACCGAAGGATAAACGGTTTTAAATTTTTCACCAAAAATGCAACTGACCACACATTCTGACATGCGTATTAGTCTCCTGTTATTTTTTTTCAGCCGTTATGAATAACGGGGTGTTGTCATAAAACATTTTGCTTTATGATGATATTCTTTTCCTTCATGGCTTCAATTATTAACCGTTTTGCTTCTTCATAATTCTCGTTTTCCGGATTCATAACATCAATGCCAAAAAACTCATCTTCGGTAAATGTCCCAAAATTAATAATACGCTGAAATACTGCAATATCAGCCCCAAAGCTTTTTGCCATGGACAAGAAACCAGGCGCCTGCCTGTAATTTGCCTTTTGTACGACAAAATTAAGGCCAAATTCCTCTATCTCGTTATTTTTTCTTAGTTCGGATATCAGTGATAGGCTATCCTGCAGCTTCTCCCATTTGGCTCCCCTTCTCAGGAACTCATATGTCTGCTGGTCTGTGGCGTCAACGGAAACCAGCAGCATCTTAATCATATTATTGTTAAATTCATTCCACTTCTTTTCAGTCAGCAATTGCGCGTTTGTTACAATGCTTATCTTTAAATTCGGGAATTCTGTTCTTGTGAGGGACTTACAGAATTCCTGTAGAGATTGATTAAAAAAAAATTCACCGTCACATATGGATAAAAGCTTACAGTCTTTCAACGCCGGTTTTATTATTGATTCCAGCATGTTTTTTTTTCTTTCATTTTCCTCCTTGCCGGAAACTTTTATTTGTGAACGGCAGGACAGGCAATAAAGGTTACATGTATCATCATGACTCAACAAAATATGCTCAGGATAGGTTTCCTGGCAACAATCCCGGTAACCGGAAAAAGAGTATTTACCGGGATCCCTTGGCACCACAGGGGATAAATGTGAAGCAGCTGGATTTTCATGGTTCAACCATTCACAATTTTTGTTACAATACTCAAACTTTCCTTCCGTAACAGAATACCTAAGTCTTTTCGCGTGTTCGGAATTCCATATTTCCTCAAATGATTTGTCTTTATATACGTTACCTATGGAATATCCGTGTTTTAACCATGCACTGCACGAACAGGGATAAACATCGCCGTTTAATGTTACATTAAACAGTGTGAAAGGCTGTAGGCACATTCCTTTACTCCCGTAATTATCCCAGTATTTATCGACAACATCATCATGTAAATCAGACAATGAATTTATTTTGCCTTTAAGAAACTGTAATTCATCCATTAAGTTTCGGTTTCCGGTATTCCGTGAAACCAATTCGGCATAAAGTTCTTCGTTCCTTTTAACTGCATCTTCCCAATTTTTTGTCAACTCAGCCTCAAGATCCCTGTTTCTTTTTACAGCCTCTTCCCAATGTGTCGTCTTTTCATTTAAAGCGCCCTGCAATCCCTCAATATCGCTCCTGAGTTTCTCATTCGTACTTATTACTTCATTCATCGCTTCATTTTGCCGCGCCTTATTTCGGATTAATCCAATAATGCCTTTCATTTGTAATATTCCAAATATGCGTCACAGACTTCTTTGGCGTTGCCGGACATTACCACTTCACCATGACGCAACCATAAAGCTTTATCACAAAGCCTTTCTACCATTGAGTTATCATGGGATACAAAAAGCAGGGTTGTATCGCTTTGCAGCATTTCATGGATACGTGTCTCACACTTCCGCTGGAAGGCGGCGTCCCCAACGGCAAGGACCTCGTCCACAATAAGAATCTCAGGCTTTACCACTGTAGCCAATGCGAAAGCTATACGGGCCTGCATCCCGGTAGAATAATTCTTTATTGGCATATCGATGAAATCCGCAAGCTCGGAAAACGCGACTATATCATCGTAGTGTTCCCGCATAAAAACCCTGCTATAGCCAAGTAGCGCGCCCTGCAGATAGATATTTTCGGCAGCAGTCAATTCAGGATCAAAACCTGCCCCCAGTTCAAGCATTGGGGATATCGAACCTGTCGTGCTTATCTGGCCGGTATCCGGGGAAATAATATTGCAAATAAGTTTTAATAAAGTAGACTTCCCCGAACCATTACTGCCGACTATTCCCCATGACTCACCTTTTTTTACTTCAAAATTTATATTTTTAAGGACGAGGAATTCCTTAAAATGCAATTGTCTTTTTATAAGCTTTACAAAGTATTCCTTAATGCTATCTATTCTCTCTGAAGCAATGTTAAAACGGACAGTTGCGTTTTGCACCCGAATAACAGTCGTTTCCAAAAAACTCCCCTAAATATAAAGGATAAATTTATTTTTGCTGTAAGAAAAACAAAAAAGTCCGACCAGCAGCATCAAACAAGCGGCAACCGCCCCGCGGATTGACAAATCAAGGCTGCCCATATTTGAACTGCCGATAGTAAAATTTCGGAACATGGTTATATAAAAATACATGGGGTTATAGCGGGAAATAATGCGGGCAAGATAATCCGGGAGGATGTCCACCGGATAGAATATCGCGGAAAGAAACTGCCACGCTGTAATTATCACTCCCCAAATGTACTGGATATCACGGAAGAAAACCGCAGCCTGTGCAAGAAACAGTCCTACGCCGATACAAAAAAAATACAGCTCCACAATGGGAACAAGAATAAAAACAAAGCGCCATGTAATGGGAGTCTGGGTAGCAATGATCATTATGATAAGCGCGCCAAGGGAAAAAATAAAGATTATCAATTCGCTGGTTACTGTGGTAAGGGTAAAAATATACTTTGGGACAAAAATTTTTTTTAGAAGTCCCGCGTTTCCCGTCACGGAAGTGACGGCACGGGAAGTCGATACGGAAATAAAAGAAAAAAGTATGCTTCCGATAAGGACATAAATGGGAAAATACGGGACCCCACGCGCAAAGAGATTGGAAAAAACAAGGCTTAAGACAACCATGTTAAGGAAGGGGTTGAGTATACTCCAAAGATAACCCAAAAAACTCCTGCGGTATTTAAGTTTAATATCGCGTGACACAAGCTGAAAAAAAAGCTCCCTGTATTTCAGGAGCGTAAGTAAACGCGTGATTGTTTTTTGTATGATATTCATGCTGCCGGGTTTCGGTCCTATCTCAGGATAGCCCAGAGGGCAAGGGAGCTGGATATAAGGCCAAGAACAGTGCTTATGACCGGCGCGTACATGTTAAAATAATACAGGGGATGGTTGGTAACGGCGGTAATGGCTGTTTCCGGGCTTATCGCGTCAGTCTTATTCATCTGCTTCCCGTTCATGTCGGTAATTGTGACTGATTTGACGGTATTGCGCTCCGGTATAAATCCGCCGGCAAGGCCGATATAGTATTCCCAGTCACGATCCGGTATATACGGGTATCGGCCGGGAAGCAGGACCGCGCCCGCTACCGTAACAAAATACTGCCTGAACGGAATGACAAGGACATCATTCTCCTCTACCGGGACATTGTCGTGATAAAAAGTGTCGTAAAGTATGGGATTCAGGTTGATGGGAATGTGCCCGCTATTTCGTAAAATATACGCGTTCTCGGTATCCGATACCATGGTAAACCAGCCGATGTTCCTTCGAACCAGGGAGGCATAGGTCTCGCCCTGGGTGAATTGAACCAGCAGACGGTTTGATGAGGTAAGGGTCTGCGCCTGGCTTGCCGCCTGTGCGGCAGCCTGCGCTGTACTGATCACCGCGCCTTCCACAAACATGACAGGCCGCAATTGTACAATTGACGGAACGAAAATTTCATCAAAA
>JGI24698J34947_10001288_pt1 | contig 13133 bp, 10 predicted proteins | sample TergutMp193P3_FD_34947 | JGI IMG/M metagenome (IMG submission 34947)
CTTAACATCTGTCCGATGTGCAAAGACTCAAGCAAGCCGGTGGCGCTCAAAATGGAATCCTACGCAGATAATCACGAATTCCACAAAGAGCAGGTCGCGGTTTGGGACTACTTCCTCTCACTGCCGGAAACTCCGGTCGCGGGCGACAATCCCAAGGCCCTGGCCTACAAGCGCCCCTTGTTTGAATTCTCAGGCGCTTGCGGCGGATGCGGCGAAACTCCCTACATCAAACTTATGTCTCAGCTTTTCGGCGACCGCGCTATTATTGCCAACGCCACGGGCTGTTCTTCGATTTACGGCGGCAACCTGCCGACTACTCCGTACTGCAAAAACGCCGCCGGGCGCGGCCCCGCGTGGTCGAACAGCCTCTTTGAAGACGCGGCTGAATTCGGCATGGGCTTCCGCCTTACCAGCGACAAGCTTGCTGTCCACGCGCGCGAAATCGCCGAGAAAGCCAAGGGCGAAGGGATTGCGGCCTCCATCATCGACAAACTGCTCTCGAACACGCAGGCCGATGACGCCGCTATTGACGAACAGCGCAAAAATGTTGACGAGCTTAAGGCCGCTCTTAAAAACGACAGCAAGCCCACGGCGAAGCTTCTGCTTTCGTTGGCCGACTATTTTGTCAAACGGTCTGTGTGGTCGTTTGGCGGCGACGGATGGGGTTACGACATCGGCTACGGCGGCCTTGACCACGTTCTCGCCTCCGGCCGCAACGTGAACCTGCTCTGTCTGGACACGGAAGTTTATTCCAACACCGGCGGACAGATGTCAAAGGCGACGCCTGTCGGCGCAATCGCCAAGTTCGCCGCCGCCGGAAAGGAAATTGTCAAGAAGGACTTGGGCGCGATGGCTATGAGTTACGGCTATGTGTATGTGGCGAAAATCTCACTCGGCGCGAACATGGCGCAGACGATTAAGGCCTTCCGCGAAGCTGAATCCTACGACGGCCCGTCGCTCATTATCGCCTACGCGCACTGTATTAACCACGGTATCGACATGAGCAAGGGACTGGATCAGGGCAAGGCGGTCGTCAGCTGCGGCTTGTGGCCCCTGTACCGCTATGACCCGAGGCTGAAAGAGCAGGGAAAGAATCCCTTCCAGCTTGACTCCAAAGAGCCGACCACAAGCCTTGAGGACTTTATGTACAAGGAAGTCCGCTTCAAGAGCCTGAAGGCCGCCAGCCCAGCCCGCGCCGACGCGCTTCTGGCGAAGGCAAAAGCGCAGGCGGAAAGGGTCTGGAAAGAGTACAAGTATCTGGCGGAAAGACCGTTCTAAAAGCAAGGCTTTTTTAAGAAAAACAGCCCGTTTAACCGATTTTAGCGGTTAGGCGGGCGTTTTTTTTATTTTTACTGGACTAGCGAAGACAAAAGATTTAAACTTGAATAACAAGTCTATGAAAACGGTTTTCATTGTTGACGACAGCGATACCAATTTATCAACGGCGGAAGCGGCGCTGGAGAGTCATTATCGTGTGATGACAATGCCGTCCGCGAGAAAATGTTCACGCTTTTGGAAAAGATTACTCCGGATCTAATTCTGCTGGATATAGAAATGCCGCAAACGGATGGATTTGAAACGCTGAAAAGGCTGAAATCCGAAGACCGGTGGTCCGATATACCCGTTATGTTTTTGACCGGCCGTACCGACGCCGCTGTAGAAGTCCTGGGATTTGAGATGGGCGCGGTGGACTTTGTTACAAAGCCGTTCTCCGCGCCCGTGCTTCTTAACCGCGTAAAGACACATCTTGATATTGACGAGGTAATTCATGAACGGACGGCGCAGCTGCACAGACTGCAGAACAGCATAGTGGCCGTTCTTGCGAATATGGTAGAAAACCGCGACAAGGGAACAGGCGGACATATTGAACGGACTTCGGCATATATTAAGATACTTATAGAAGAAATGAAGGAGCGCGGCGTATATTCAGAGGAAATCAGCCGCTGGGATGTGGAAAAAATCATATCATCGGCCCGTATGCATGATTTGGGTAAAATTTCCATAACCGACATAATTATGAACAAGCCGGATAAGCTTAACAACGAAGAATACGAGCTGATGAAGACCCACGCCATAGAAGGCGAGCGGATAATCGACGAGATTATCCTGCGTACGGGCGAAGGGGAGTTTCTGCGCAACGCGAGATTGTTTGCCGGCAGTCATCATGAACGATGGGACGGCATGGGGTATCCGCGCGGGCTTAAGGGTGATGAAATACCGCTGCAGGGCCGTATTATGGCGATTGTGGATGTGTACGACGCGCTTGTTTCCGAGCGGCCGTACAAAAAAGCGTTTACAGAGGAGGACGCCATACAGATTATCATGCAGGGTGCCGGCACCCATTACGATCCAAAAATAGCGGAAGTTTTTTATCAGGTCAAAGATCGGTTTAATGCGATAAGATCAAGTCTGTTATAAGGCAGAAACATGGTTTTTATTCTTGCTGCGCTGGGAGTATCTTTTGTATCCCTTATCTGGCTTCTGATTTCCAAACAGAGGGCCAGTGCGGAAGAGCGGATGCATATTATGTTCAACGCCACTCCCTATGGCGCGACTTTTTGGGATAAGAATTTCAACGTTATCGACTGCAATCAGAATGTGGTAGAGTTGTTTGGTTTGGCCTTTAAAGAAGACTACACTAAAAGGTTCTACGAGTTTTCGCCGGAATATCAGCCTGACGGCACGCTGACAAAAGATAAAACCATTGAATATTTTAAAAAAGTTTTGAAAGCCGGCTGGTACCGTTTTGAATGGATGCACCAAAAGTTAAACGGCGAGCCTATACCTTGCGAAGTTACGCTTGTCCGCGTCAAATACAAGAAAGATTTTATTATTGTAGGTTATACCCGCGATCTGCGCGAAGAAAAGAAAATGCTTGCGGAGATTCATCAGCGGGCTCTTTTGCTGGACACGGTGAACAGCGCCGCTACTGTTTTGCTTTCAGGTAATAATCTGGAATCTTTTGAAACTTTGTTATTAAGAAGCTTTGATCTTGTGGGACACTGTCTGGATGTTGACCGCGTTCAAATCTGGCGGAACGAAATGATTAACGACAACATGCACTTTGTTCTCAGGTATGAATGGCTCAGCGATTTCGGCAAAAAATGCAAGCCGGTTCCGTACGGCGTACACTTTCCCTACGCCATGAAGAAAAATTGGGAGAGTAAATTCCTGCGCGGCGAAAATATAAACGCGCCTCTTCGCGAACTGCCGGAAGAAGATCAGTCTTTTTTGGGGTATTATCAGATGAAATCCATCGTGATTCTTCCCATGTTTCTGGAAGAAGAATTCTGGGGCTTTTTCAGCATTGATGACTGCCGCTTTGAACGCACCTTTTCCAACGAAGAGATCAGCATATTAACTTCCGCCGGTCTTATGATGACCAGCGCCGTAAACCGCAATATTCAAACCATTAAAATGCGCGAGGCGGAAGAGCGTACTCAAATTATGATAGACGCCGCCCCTCTTTGCGCCATTTTTTGGGATAAAAACCTCAGGCTTATAGACTGCAATCAGGAAGCGGTAAAGATGTTTGAGTTATCTGACAAGCAGGAATTTATCGATAAGTTTGTCAGTCTTTCGCCTGAGTATCAGGCCGACGGCATTTCGTCGGGAGAAAAGGGCTCTATGCTTGTCAGGGAAGCGCTGGAAAAAGGTTATTCTCGATTTGAATGGACGCACCAAAAGCTGAACGGAGAGCCAATACCGGCGGAAGTTACCTGCGTCCGCGTCAAGCACAGGGATGAATATACCGTTACCGAGTACATCAGGGACCTGAGGGAACAGAAGGCAATGATAGCTGAAATGCGCAAGGCGGAAATTGCCGAAGAAAGCAGCAAGGCAAAAAGCGACTTCCTTGCGAAGATGAGCCACGAAATCCGCACCCCTATGAACGCAATTCTGGGCATTGCGGAAATCCAGCTTCAGGACACGACAATCGGGGAGTCTGCAAAGGACGCGTTTGAAAGGATTTACAATTCAGGCGATCTTCTGCTCGGTATTATCAACGATATTCTGGATCTGTCAAAGATCGAAGCCGGCAAGATGGAACTTATCCCGTCGCAATACGATATCGCAAGCCTTATCCACGATACAGTCCAGTTAAATATACTGCGCTATGAGGGAAAACCGATAGAGTTTGTGCTGAAGGTAAGCGAGTATGTGCCATTACTGCTTTTCGGCGACGAACTGCGCATAAAGCAAATTCTGAATAATCTGCTGTCTAACGCTTTTAAATATACCCAGGAAGGCGAGATCAGCATGAAGGTTTCCGCCGATGCGGCCGCCGGTAAAGGTTCCATTATTTCGCTTATTTTCAGGATAAGCGACACGGGGCAGGGAATGACAATGGAACAGGTGCGAAAATTGGGCACCGAATATTCGCGCTTTAACATGGAAGCCAACCGTAAAACGGAAGGAACCGGCCTTGGAATGAATATCACCCGCAATTTGGTTCAGATGATGAATGGCACCATTGCCATAGAAAGTACGCCCGGCATGGGATCGACATTTACGGTGACTCTGCCGCAGAGACGCGCAGGCTCATCCGTTATCGGCAAAGACATGGCGGAAAAACTGATGAATCTGAACCATGACGGCACACCCAGAGTCAGAGCCATGCAAATAAAGCGGGAATTTATGCCCTATGGCCGCATTCTGGTTGTCGACGATGTGGAAACAAATCTTTATGTCGCAAAGGGGCTTATGGCGCCTTATGGGTTATCAATTGATACCGCCACGAGCGGGTTTGAAGCTATAGACAAGATCAGGGACGGCGGCGTTTATGACATCGTGTTTATGGATCACATGATGCCCAGAATGGACGGCATTGAAGCGGTAAAAATAATCCGCAGTCTTGGTTATACCCGTCCGATTGTAGCGTTAACCGCAAATGCGCTTGCGGGGCAGGCGGAAATGTTCCTGAAAAACGGCTTTGATGAATTTATTTCCAAACCGATAGATATTCGCCAGTTAAATACGGCGCTTAACAAACTGGTGCGCGACAAACAGCCGCCCGATGTGGTCGAAGCGGCGCGTCAGCAAAAGGACAGCATGTCAAGCGCNAATCCGTCGCTGGACCCGCAAATAGCGGAATTCTTTTATCCGTGACGCGAAAAACGCCATCAATGTACTGGAGGCGATTTACAGAAACAAGCTCCGCAGNAGCGACGACCTTTCCATATTTGTCATAAATATACANGCGATGAAAAGCGCTCTTGCCAACGTCGGCGAAAACGAGCTTTCCGAAAGGGCGGCAAGGATGGAACAGGCCGGCCGGGATCAANACANCGCTCTGATCCTGTCNGAACTNCCGGCATTTATTGAAACGCTGTATGCTGTTACCTCAAAGTTTGANAATGAGGAAGAAGAGCCTNCAGATAACGCGAAAGAAGATATTGACCGTCCGTATTTAAAAGAAAAACTTTTGGCTGTTCAGGCGGCGTGCGCGGCGTATGATAAAAAGGCCGCCAAATCAACCTTGTCTCAAATAAGGCAAAAAAAATGGCCGCAGCCTGTCAAAGAAAATCTTGGCAGTATAGCCGGCTATTTGCTGCACAGCGAGTTTGACGAAGCGGTGGAATTTATTGAAGAATATGCGAAGCAGCTTTAAAAAGAGCAAGAATGTATCTGTCCATTAACAGGTTTTCAAAAGCCGCGGCCGGAGAACGCAGCAGCAGATCGTATTGCGCGGTAAGGGCAAGGCATGTTTCTACATCTTCCGAATTGTATCTGCGCGCGGCGGCGATGTAATCATCCCTGACCTTTGGCGCGGACAGGCCGATTTTTTTCAATTCAAGGCTGTTGTTTGCGTTCCCTGTTTCCAAAAGCAGCAGATAATCTTCAAGTTTTCTGAAACACCAGGCAAGGCCGGCCAGAAGCCCCTGAGCGCTTTCTTTCGCGGCTAACATGACAGCCGCCGATTCAAGGGCCTTGGAAATGTCTCCGGCCGCAATGCGCGAAAAAAGCGTAAAGGCGGATTCTTCCCTGTTATGCGAAAGCCACTTCTCAATATCCTCCCGGCTTGCCGGCTTTCCTTTGGGAAGAAAGTAAATAAGGCGGGAACATTCCCTCTTTAGCGCTTCGGTATTGTTTTCCACCAGTTCCAGAATGGCGTCGATGCAGTCCCTGTCAATGTTAATCCCTTCCCGGCTGAAAAACTGCCTTACCCATTCGGTCTTTTCCCTTTCAAACATTTCGTAGAAGATCTGCCGCTTGTCTTTTGGCACCGCGTCGTCAAAACCCGAAACAAGCCTGATCTCATCGGAAAGCAGGATAAGAGAAGTGTTTTCTTCCATGTTTTTAATGCAGGAAACAAGAAGCTCAATATCGTCTTTTTTCTTAATAAGCTCGGCATTCTTTATGATGACAATGCGGGAAGATGAAAACAGGCTGATGTTCAGCAAAGTATCGGCTATTGTACTTACCGGAGTTTCGCCGGCGTAAAAAACAGTCTCTTCCGCGCCGGGGTATTTTTTTCTTACGGCATCAATGGCGTCCTGTTTTTTCCCCAATTCGGGACCGAGAAAAATAAAAGCTGCCATTATCAATATGAACGTATGATAGTATATAAACGGCCCAGAATTTTTACATCATGGCTGTATATTGGCCTATATGCGGGATTTTCCGCCTGTAATCTGATCCTTGCGCTTTCCTTGTAAAAACGCTTCAATGTTACAGCTTCGTCTATTACAGCTACGGCAATATCCCCATTTTGGACTATATGGTGCTTTTCGATAATTGCCGTATCGCCTTCCAGAATACCCGCGCCGGACATGGAATCGCCTATTACTTTGAGCGCAAAATACTTTTGGTTTTTCCTTAACATGGTACGGTGCAGTACTATATTCCCGTCAAAGTTTTCTTCCGCCAAAATGGGCGCTCCCGCGGCAACGCTTCCAAGAAGGGGAATCTCCACAAGCTCAGGAGGTTTTTCGGGCATGGCGTGCGTCAGTCCCATTGTACGCGGCCGTTTGTCGACCTGTCTAAGAAAACCTTTCTTTCTCAGGGCAGTTACGTGATCATGCGCTCCCTTGACCGAAATGTGATAATGTTCCGCAATCTCCCTTATTGTTGGCGGATACGAATAGTTCTTTAGATAATCAGCAATAAAGGAGAGGATTTCTTTTTGACGTTCTGTTAACTCTTTCATAATAACCTCAATCTTGCGCGGCCTGTCGAATAACCGCGCATCTAAACAACCTTTATTTTGCAGCAGTAATACTGAATTTTCTCAATTTTGCGTGGAGATTGCTGGGATAAATACCNATAGCCTCCGCCGTCCTTGTNATTATACCATTGTTTTTCAATAGTTGGAACTCCAAATAATATTTTTCAAAGCTGTCTCTGGCTTCGTTAAAGCTCCGTTCCAGGATACCCTCTGGCAGAACACCGGCNGCATTCCGGCCTTTANNGCTCTTCTTATTCAGCAGCTTTTGCAGGTCNNCTCCCGTAATATTTTCTTTCTGATGCATAACTGCGATACGTTCAGCCAGATTCTTAAGCTCCCGCACATTTCCCGGCCAATCATGGGAAGCTAGTATGTCCAGCGCGTCGGCTTCCAGAGTCGGCTCTTTCTTCAACAGTTTGAGGAAATGACAGAGCAGCATTGGAATATCCTCAGGCCGTTCGCGCAGGGGCGGCACATGGATGGGAATTACATTCAGCCGGAAAAAAAGGTCCTGCCTGAACCGGCCTTCTTTGCACGCTTTTTCCAGGTCCTGATTGGTCGCCGCGATGATACGCACGTCGGTTTCAATTGTCTTTTCGCCGCCGACGCGTTCTATCTTCTGTTCCTGAATAACCCGCAGTACCTTGGCCTGCGCCGAAAGGCTCATGTCGCCGATTTCATCAAGAAAGAGCGTTCCTCCGTGGGCTATTTCAAAGCGTCCCTTGCGCGTAGATACCGCGTCCGTAAATGCGCCTTTCTCGTGGCCAAAAAGCTCGCTTTCTATCAGCGTTTCGGGTATGGCGGCGCAGTTAACGTCTACAAAGGGATTGTCCGCGCGCGATGAACACAGGTGAATGGCCCTGGCAATCACTTCCTTTCCCGCGCCGTTCTCGCCTGTAATCAATATGCGGGCTTCGCTGTCCGCCGCCTGCTTTACCGTTTCCCTGATATCCCTGATAATGGCGCTTGTGCCTATAATGTCTTCGCTTGCAATACTGGTAATCTTTTTTAACTTCTTATTCTCTTCCCGAAGCTTCTTTATGGCAAGCGCGTTCCTGCAGACCGTAAGAACTTTTTCCAGCGAAAGCGGTTTCTCCAAAAGGTCAAAAGCTCCCAGCTTGACAGCGCGGACCGCCATGTCTATATTGGCATGGCCGGAAATCATCACTATCTCCACCGCAGGCCATTCCCTGCGTATCCTTTCCAGCGCCTCAATGCCGCCCAGCTTTGGCAGGAGAACATCAAGAAAAACAAGATCGATCGCTTCCTGTTTGAGCGTCTCAATGCCGCACAGGGCGTCTTCCGCTGTAAAGACTTTATACTTCTCATCTTTAAGAATGTCCGCCAGAGTAAGCCTTATGCCGGGTTCGTCGTCAATTATAAGTATTGCTGACATTATTAACCTTAAATCCCGTGCGGCCTAAAATGGCCGCACATTCAAATCGAAAATGAAACTTTGTTTCATTATTGGCCTTCCGCGTCTGTTTCCGCAGGCAGATCGATGTAAAATGTCGTTCCCATTCCTTCCGCCGAGTCAAACCAGATTGCGCCGCCGTGATCGTTTACAATTCGTTCAACAATCGGAAGCCCCAGCCCTGTGCCTGATTCTTTTGTGGTATAATAGGGAGTAAAAATGAGTCTGCTTTCCTGAAGGCCGATACCCTTGCCGGAATCCTTGACGCTTATCCTACAGTAACAAACTTCCCTCTTTTTGACAAGGTCGCTGCGGATTTCTATCGTCCCCTTTCCTGACATAGCGTCGATTGCGTTGATAACAAGATTGGTAAGTATCTGCGAAAACCTGTTCTTGTCTATTTTTAAAGATACGCCCGTTCCTACATGCTCGATGTCGAACTTTACGCCGGGATACGAGCTTGAATACGCGTTCACCGCTTCTTCCAAAGGTTCCCGCAGGCCTGTCCTTGACTGCGAAGGTTCCATCGGTTTGGACAGCGTCCTGAATTCGTTAAGCAGCGTCGATAATCCTTCCGTCTCCTGAATAATCGCCATCATCGAATTCTCAATGATTTCGCCGACGTTATCAGGGTCATTGCGCCATCTGCGCAGCACGCGTTCGGCGGAAAGTTTTATGGGAGTCAGGGGGTTCTTTATTTCGTGCGCAAGCTGCTGGGCCATGTTCTGCCATATCGAGATTTTCTCGTTCTTTACAAGGGCGTCCCTGGACTTCTCCAGGTCCTGCACCATAGCGTTGAACGAACGGACAAGAAGGCCAAGCTCGTCGTTGCGGTGCGACAGGATTTGAATGGAAAAATCTCCCTCCGCGACCCGCCGCGTAGCTTCGGTTAGTTCTACGATTGGCTGCGTGATGCGCCGCGTAAATGAAATGGCAATTATCACCGTCATAAGCACGGTAGGCAGGAAAAACACAGCGTAATAGAAAAGCAAAAGCTGGCGCATATTGTACCTTAAAAGGTTTATTGTCTCAAAACGCTCAGACTGGTTTTCCAGGACGGCCCTTCCGGTGTCAAAACCGGCTTCCAGCCTGTAGCTTATCAGGCGGACTATATCCGGCGACGGCCTCTGCACATAACGGATTGTATCAGGATCGCGCGCCGTCTCCCTTACCGGGAACCCGCTCTCAAGCGAAGGCGGGGACTGAAGGGAAAGTTCCGCGCCGCCGGTAAAGGAATCTTCCCGCCAGCTTCCGTCTACAAGGCGGAACGTCTGTACCGCCGCTATGTCCTGCGGCAGTTCACTGGTACGGGCAAAGTCATTCCGCCTGAGGATGTTTTCAAAACGCTCAAGATTAAGGGCATAATTCTCGGCGATAAAACTGTTTGCCGCCATAGAAGCCGCGTCCGTGTCTATGTCCTGCCAGAAGCGGAGAATTTCGTTAAAAGCGGTATTCGTCAGCAGCGTTATCGGCACTGTCGTAAATACGACAATGACGGTAAAGTAAACCATAAGCCTTGCCTTGAATTTGCTTCCCGGACGGCGGGATATAATATCCTTAAAAAGGCCGTAAGCTGAAATCCCCAAAATGAACGTCAGTACGGCCGGAATGGTAAACAGAACAATGACATTAAGGCGGTCGGGCATCTTGCCTTCACGCAGGGCTTCTATAAAGAAGTTGCGGGAAAAGAACACGGTTAGAATGCACAGCAGAGAGTAGATGAGGATTAAAAAACGAACTCTGATAACCGCATACTCAGGCCGTATTTTAACAGGTTTGGATGAGCCTCTCATTCTTCCTCGAACTTTGATTCAAAGAGTCTGACCACAGTGTCGGCAGCGGCTTCCTCGTCTTCTCCTTCAGTTATGATTTTCAACTCTGTCCCGTATGCCGCTCCCAGGGTTATAATACCCATTATGGATTTCGCGTTAATCCTGTCCGAGCCTTTCTCAAAATAAATATTTGCCTTGAAGTTCTTGGTTGTCTGAACCAGAAGCGCGGAAGGTCTGGCGTGAATGCCGGCTCTGTTGATAACAGTAACAAATCTCTCAGTCATCTTATCTTCCTTAAATCACGTCATCGTGGCCAAAGAAAACCGAACGGGCTGTGTCGCTTTCTATCCACTTAAGGATATTCTTGTTGAACTCTTTGGCGGAATGGTAACCCATAGTCTTAAGCCGCTCGTTCATGGCGGCCGTTTCAATGATAATGGGGATATTCCTGCCGGGTTTGACCGGTATCGTCAGCTTGGGAATATTTACCCCCAAAAGCTCGATAGTCTGGTCTTCCGCGCCAAGCCTGTCGTAGTTCTTTGAGGAGTCCCACTCCTCAAGAGCGACAACAAGCTGAACTTCGTTCCGGTCCCTGATTGCCCTTACCCCGAAAAGATGCGTAATGTTGATTATTCCGGGCCCTCGGATTTCCATGTGATGCCCGATGATTTTGTTCGCCCCGGCGCCCATAAGCGTATTTCCGTATATGCAGTTAATTTCCACAACATCGTCGGCAACCAGCCGGTGCCCCCTGTGGACAAGCTCCAGGGCGGTTTCGCTCTTCCCGACGCCTGAGTCGCCCTGTATCAGAATCCCAAGACCATAGACTTCCACAAGCACGCCGTGAATAACCTGGCGCGGGGAGAAGATTCTTGAAAGGATACGCATTAATCTGGCGGAAAAGTCCGCTGAACCAAGCTCTGTCTGCAGAATCGGGCACTGCGCCCTTTCGGCTATTTCCAGAAAGCTGCTGTGGGGGGTGAAGTCGTGGGTAAAAATACAGCATGGCATAGGGTAGCTGAACATTTCCTCGATAGATTTGGTCTCGCTCTCAAGCCTGAGCCGGTGTAAAAAAGCCGCCTCTCCGCGCCCGAACAGCTGTATCCTCTGGTGGGCAAAGTCTTCAAAAAAGCCCATAATGGCGCCCATTGGCCTGTTCAGGTCGGGAATATCAATTACCCTGCCGAGACCTTTCCTGCCGCCGATACAGCGCAGGTTAAGAGAGTTACGCTCCTTGAGGTCAAGATCGATAAGGTCGAGTACGGTAAAAGCTCTATCCGCCATGGGGTAATATTACCCAAAATCCACAAGTATATCAATGAGGGACGCCGCCGAAAAATATTTTAAAGATTTTGTTGACATGTTGGCTAAGGCATGTTATATTATAGGCAGGCGAGAGCCGGATTATGGGTATAGATAAGGGTTTATTATGAAAGGATCAGCTAATAATAATTATTATAAGGCAATAGTTATTTATGGGTATTTAATAGTGTTTTGCTCGCGTTATAAAGGCTGAAACCCCCAGTAATAATCTTTGATACTCAAACCGGAACCCGCCGTGAGCGGTTTTCCTTAACAGGGTCTCACTGTCTGTGAGACAACCGCCGTTATGACTAAGGAGGTAAATCATGAAAGATTTATCTATCTTTTCTTTTTTACGGCGCGGCATCGGGCCCGCCGGGCGGACAGGGGGCGGTATATGGCATTAGACTTTACTGTAAAAGATATAATGCACCGCCTCGCGGTCAAGTTTATCACTGCCTTTCTTCCTGAGGCGAAGAAACCCTACAACTTAAAGCCAGTACACCAGCCGGAACTGAACATACACGGCATCGCGTCCAAAGCGAGCCTGTACAACATCGCAACCAGCCCCAANGTNATNGAGGAGGGGATGCTTGCCGGCATGGAACTGATCTACTACCTCGCCGCGGACGGATTCAGGATCAGAACGCCCCTGTTCAATCTGAAGCTCCGCGTCCCAGGAGAATATACTGGAAGCGAAACCAGTCTGCCCGACGGCGTGTTCCCCCTTGCGCGCATACAGCCCAGCGCCGCCTTCCGCAGCTACCTCAAAACGCACGTAAATACCGAGTTCGACGGCTTACAAACCTCGAACGGTATGATTGCCGAAGCGGTAGACGAAGCGACCGGCCATGTCGACGACTGCGTTACTGTCGGCGGCATACTTACGATTCGCGGTTACGGCCTTAAAATCGACGCCAATGAGGCAAACAAGAACGAAGCGGGCGCGTACTTCCAGAGCAGGATAACAGGAACTCGCGTAAAGGCGAATACAATCGCCGTAAACGAGCCCCGTACCCTTAAAGTGGTCGTACCGTCCGGCCTGAACCCCTCGCAGTCGTACTTCCTGCTGATAATTACACAAAGCCCGGTGAAGGGCAGCGGGTATATTCTCAAAGAGCTCCGCGAGATGCGCTCGGATTTCAATCTTACAGTAGCGGTTTAAAGAGCCCGCTTCACAAAACCGGCGGGTCCGCTGTTGCCTTAGCAGCGGATCCGCTTCTGCCTTGGCAGTGAGCCCGCTGTTGCCTTAGCAGTGGGTCCACTGCAGCCTTAACAGTGGGTCCGCTTCTGCCTTACAATCCCGCCCGCAGNCCCTCGATAGTATCCATATCAAGACCTGTAATCTTTTGCACAAATTCCAGCGTTGAGCCTTCCGCCAGCGCGTTCATGGCAATTTCAAGAGCTTTGTTCTCTTCGCCGTCTTCGTGGCCTTCCTCGTAGCGCACAGCCAGCGCGTCATCCATGTTCCATTCGG
>JGI24698J34947_10001289_pt1 | contig 13124 bp, 5 predicted proteins | sample TergutMp193P3_FD_34947 | JGI IMG/M metagenome (IMG submission 34947)
GAAACCAATCCGCTGAACTACACGCGCTTTGCGATTATCTCGCGCCGTGTGGGGGACAAAGCGCCGGTTCCGCCGAGCCTCGGATCGGACAGGGCGAACAAGGCGTCGCTTGTGTTTTCCGTCTCCGATGAGCCGGGCAGTCTTTTCGCGTGTCTTTCAATCATGAGCGAGCGCGGTCTCAATCTTTCCAAACTTGAGTCGCGGCCTATTCAGGGAAAACCCTGGGAATACCTTTTCTATGTCGATGTTACTGTTCCAGAACAGGCGGCGGTTTTTGATGGTGCAATTGCGGAGCTGAAAAAAAAGACGAAGGATTTTCACTTTTTGGGAACATACCGCGCGGCGGCGTAAATATTCGGCTATATACTGAGGATATTATTGTATGTGTGTAAAAAATAAAATTATTCTATTAATCTTTTTTGCTATTCTCTTGTCTGTTCCGTTTTTGTCCTGCGGTAAGATTGATGACAGTCAGACTGTCAATGCATTTCAGTACGCTTCATACCGTGATATTCCCGGCGTGACGGAAGATGAAATAAAGGCTGTTGAAGCTCTGAAGGGACAATATGATCATTTTGTATTAGGTATGATACCTTCTACAGAATCTTTCTATGATGATAGCGGAAAGCTTAGGGGATTTGCCGCCATGTTCTGCGAGTGGCTGACAGGTCTCTTTGACATTGAGTTCACGCCTGAAAACAGCGAGTTCAATGAGCTGCTGGGTAAACTTGCCCGTAACGAGGTTGATTTTACCGGAGTTCTGACCTCTACGGAAGAACGGCGAAAAACTTTTTTTATGACCGATGCCATTGCCATGCACACGGTACAGTACTTTCGGATTGAAGGTAGCACTCCGCTTGAAGACATCGCCCTGTCGCGTCCGCCGCGGTATGCCCTTATGGCAGGAACAACCACAGTAGATTTGGTTGTCTCAAAACTTACGCCGGGAACTTATGAAATCGTACTGTCAAGAGATATTGATGAAGTCTACAGAATGTTAAAGAGCGGAATGGTTGACGCTGCTTTTAACACGAACAAAGAAATTGCCTTTGACTATTACGGCGATGTAGTCGCCAGTGATTTTTTCCCCTTGATTTACACCTCCACTTCGCTTGCAACGCCAAATCCGGCGCTGCAACCTATTATCTCAGTTATGCAAAAGGTGCTGGATGACGGGGCACTCCGCTATCTGGTTGAAATGAACAATGTCGGCTATAGGGAGTATTTGGTTCATAAACTGTTTGTGCGCCTTACCGACGAGGAGCGGCGCTACATACAGGAGCATCCTGTTATACCTTTTGCCGCCGAAACCGGCAATTATCCTGTCAGTTTTTTTAACACGCGCGAAAAGAAATGGCAGGGTATTGCCTTTGACGTGCTGCGCGAAGTAGAGTCGCTTACCGGATTTCGATTCGAGCGTATCAACAATGAAGACGATGATAGGCACGTTCTCCTGAAAATGCTGGAAGAAAATGAGGCGTACATGATCACGGAACTGATGTATTCGGGTGAACGGGATGGCGGTTTCCTGTGGCCGGAAATTACGATCATGGCAGATAACTTTGCGTTAATATCCAGGCAGGACTTTCGCAATATCTTTCTAAACGAGATACTGCATACAAAAATAGGTTTAATTAAGGGTTACGGAACTACGTACCTGTTTCGGGAATGGTTTCCTGAACATTCCAACACAATAGAATATGAAAATACTCTCGCCGCCTTTGACGCGCTGGATCGCAGGGAAGTGGACGCTGTAATGACAACAAACCACGAACTTTTGATCTTGACCCACTACATGGAACGCCCTGGTTTTAAAACCAATTTTCTTTTCGACATTCCTTTCAATTCTACATTCGGGTTTAACAAGGACGAAGCTGTCCTGTGTTCAATAATGAACAAAGCGCTCAAAATGATTGACACAAAAAGCATTTCGGATCACTGGCTGCGCAGGACGTATGATTACCGCCGTAATATTTTGGAAGCGCAGTACCCGTGGATTATAGGAACATTTGTTTGGTTTTTAGGCGTGCTTGTTCTTGTGGCCGTTCTTTATATTAAAAACAGCCGTGCAAGCAAACAGTTAGAAAAGCTCGTAAAAGAGCAGACGCACGAACATACGCTGCAAACCGCCATGCTTACCACCCTGATTGATTCAATTCCCGATCTTGTTTTTACTCTGGATACGTCTTTGCGTTTTACGCAGTGTAATAGAAGTTTTCTTGAACATTTCGGCTTCAAAAAAGAAGATATTATCAATAAAGGCGAGGACGGTCTGAAAATTTCGATTGAAAAGGCGGAAGAACACGATAAATGGAATCGCAAGGTTATCAACGAAATGCAAACTTTTGTGATAGAAGAATATATACCGCGTATTGACGGCGCGAATCCTCTTTATGAAACGGTTAAAGCGCCGCTTATGCTTAACAACGCCGTAGTGGGGGTTTTGGGCATAGCGCATGATATAACAAAACGCAAAGAAATGGAACAAGCGGCGCTGGCGGCCTCAAAATCCAAATCGGTTTTCCTCGCTAATATGAGCCACGAGATACGAACGCCAATGAACAGCATTTTGGGCTTTTCGGAATTGGCGCTGGACGGCGAAACTTCTCCCAAAACAAGGGATTACCTCAATAAAATACAAACGAACGCGGACTGGCTTCTTAGGATTATCAACGACATACTTGATATTTCAAAAATAGAATCCGGCAAAATGGAGCTGGAAAAAATTCCCTTTGATATGCATGAATTGTTCACAAGCTGCCGGACGCTTATCATGCCGAAAGCCGCCGAAAAAGGAATCAGTCTGCATTTTTACGCCGAGCCGTCCGTGGGCAGAAAGCTGCTGGGCGACCCGACAAGACTCCACCAGGTGTTTGTTAATCTTCTTTCAAACGCCATAAAATTTACGAATACCGGCATAGTCAAGATTCAGGCGGTTTTAAAAGAAAGGGATGAAAAATCCGTCACATTCCATTTTGAAATAAAAGACTCCGGTATTGGTATGTCAGCCGAGCAGATAGAGAAAATATTTGAGCCTTTCATGCAGGCGGAAACCGGAACGACGCGCAAATACGGCGGAACCGGACTGGGCCTGAGTATAACAAAAGATATAGTGGAATTGATGGGCGGGAAGCTTTCTGTTGAAAGCGCTTCTGGAATCGGCAGCAAGTTCAGTTTTGATATAACGTTCGATACGATAGATATATCCGATGATGAAGTACTTGCTCAAAAAGTAATGCTCAATGAAATTGAAAAGCCGATATTTGAGGGCGAAGTTCTGTTATGTGAAGACAATTCAATGAACCAGCAGGTTATCTGCGAACACCTTGCGAGAGTCGGCCTTAAAACCGTGGTTGCTGAAAACGGCAGTATAGGCGTTGAAATGATCAAGAATCGCATGGAAAATGGCGAAAAGCAGTTTGATCTGATTTTTATGGACATACATATGCCGATTATGGACGGGCTTGAGGCATCGGCGGAAATAATCAAACTTAACACGGGTATTCCGATAGTGGCCATGACAGCTAACATAATGTCCGATGATCGGGAGGGTTATAAAAAGAGCGGCATGAATGACTGTGTTGGCAAGCCGTTTACATCGCAGGAACTGTGGCGGTGTCTGCTGAAGTATTTTACGCCGCTGCGCCAGGAGGCGGGGTCGGGAAGCGCGAAGAAAGAAAATGACGCGGACATGGAATTCCAGAAAGAGCTTAAAATATTATTTGTCAGGAACAATCAAAATAGATTTGAAGAGATAGTCAGCGTGCTGGAAGCGGGCGATACAAAACTTGCGCACCGGCTGGTGCATACGCTGAAAAGCAATGCGGGACAGATAGGCAAAACGCAGTTGCAGCAAGCCGCCGCCGAGGTTGAGTATCAGCTGAAGGACGGCAAAAATCTCGTTACAAAAGATCAGTTGAAAATTCTCGAGACATCGTTGAAGGCTGTTCTGGACGAATTTTCTCCCTATTCAGACGAATCTTCTTCCGGGGCCGGGGTTCAAGCAGCGTCTATTGGCACGAAAGCCATGCGTGAGTTAATTGAAAAGCTGGAGCCGGTATTGAAACAGGGCAACCCGGAGAGCAGGACGTTTGTTGACAGTCTCCGCCAGACACATGGAAACGAAGATTTGGTAAATCAGCTTATACGGCAGATAGAAGATTTTAACTTTGATATGGCCGGCGTTACGCTTGACGAATTGAAAAAAAGATTGGAGATGCAAACAGCAGATGATTAAGAGAAGTCTGAAAGGCAAGATTATTTTTCCGTCAGTTATTATTTTGGTTTTTTTGGTTATTGTAATGACTGCGTATTCTTCATTAGAGTTTTTAAAGTTTACAAGCCATCTTGCGGATGAAAATATTGCGGTGGTCGCGAGAAATTTGAAAAATTATCTGAAGGAATATGAAAATCATTCAAAAAGGGCTGCGGTTTCAGTATCGTACTATCCTGATGTTATAAAGTCAGTCAGAGAACGCAATACCGCAGAAATACTCAGAGCCGTAAACGCCATGCTGGAACTGCACAACGTAACTTACATTACCATAACAGATGAAACAGGAACAGTGCTTGCAAGATCGTATGAACCTTTACGTTTCGGCGACTCGGCTTTCCATCTGCGAAACATTCAGGACGCTTTAAACGGGAAAATATCTACATTTTATGAATCCGGCCCGCTGATAAAAATTTCCGTCCATACCGGTGCGCCAATTTATGATTATGACGGCGCGCTGATAGGCGCTATCTCAACAGGCGTGCGGCTTGATGATAACGCCTCAATGGATAATTTAAAAGAACTTCTTAACGCCGATTTTTCCGTTATTTTGGGCGACAAGAGAATCGCCACAACAATTACAAAAGACGGCGAGCGCATAATAGGCACTTCGCTGGACCCCAAAATCGCAAAGATTATGATTGACAGCCAAAAAGAAATTTTCAGTTATTCTGATCTTTATGGCGTGCGCTACTATACGTTTTTTCTTCCGCTTTTTAACGCAGGAAATGAAGTTTTTGCCATACTTGCCGCCGGACTTTCGAGTACGCAGTTAATAATGGAAAGAAACACCTTAATAATCAATAACGCAATTATCGGCATTACGGGCCTCATTTTTTCAATAGCCGTGCTGCTATATATCATCACAAAAAGTTTGCAGCCGGTAAACAAACTTGTGCGTCTTGTTTCCGATGTCACGCAGGGTAATATAAATGTCGATGTTGACAGAGTGCTTGTTACAAACGATGAAATAGGCCTGCTTATTTCCGACGTTTGTTCGCTTATTGATGTTATCAAGTCTATGCTTGGCGACTTGTCGCACCTTACCCAAAAATTAACCGTTTCAGGCGATGTGGAATTTCAGCTTGATACCGGCAAATATTCTGGTTCATATAAGAAAATTATCGACGGCATAAAAGCGCTTGGCGATTCAATATTAATGAAGAATAAAACAATGGCCGTAGTGGATTTTTTGGATACAATGATAGTCGTTACCGATTTCAGCTTCAATGTTCTTTATGTAAACCAAAGTTTAATCGACACTTACAGAATCGACAGGGAAAATTATTATAAACAGAAATGTTATAAATTTATCAGAAACTTTGACGCACCATGCCATTTTTGCAGACTGTCTGAAGTTGGTACTAGCCCTTTCTCGACTACCGACTATGCGTATGTATTTGATGAGTGCCTGGGCAGGTGGATAGGAGGAAAGGCGGCAATCATACCCTGGATAGACGGGTCTATGGTTTTTTGTAATTATTTCAGCGACAAGACAGAATTGAAAAATTACGAAGAACAACTGCACGAAGCCGCGTATAAAGCGGAAGCCGCATCTATCGCGAAATCGGCGTTCCTTGCGAATATGAGTCACGAGATACGGACGCCGATGAACAGCATCATGGGTTTTTCCGAACTGGCAATGGACAGCGAAGTTTCTCCCAAAACCAGGGATTATCTTGCCAAAATACGAATGAACTCCGAATGGCTGTTGCAGATTATCAACGACATACTTGATATTTCAAAAATTGAATCCGGCAAAATGGAACTGGAAAAAATTCCCTTTGATATGCATGAATTGCTTTCCAACTGCCACGCTCTTATAATGCCGAAAGCGGTTGAGAAAGGAATACAGATACAATTTTGCGCCGAACCAAATATGAAGAAAAAACCGCTGGGCGATTCAACAAGACTGCGCCAGGCACTTATAAACCTCCTGTCAAACGCCGTGAAATTTACTAATACCGGCACAGTAGAGCTTTATTCCGGCATACAGGAAGAAAGCGAGAAAACCATAACGGTGCTTTTTGAAGTAAAAGACTCAGGCATCGGCATGACGAGCGAACAGATTGAAAAAATATTCGATCCGTTTACGCAGGCGGAAACAGGTACTACGCGCAAATACGGCGGCACGGGACTGGGCCTTTCAATAACCAAAAGCATAGTGGAACTGATGGGCGGAAAACTTTTTGTAGAAAGCACTCCGGGACTTGGCAGTAAATTCAGTTTTGTTATTTCTTTTGACACGATAGATTCAGGCGATGATGAAATGTTTTCTCAAAAAGATAAATTCAAGGAAATTGAAAAACCCGTATTTAAAGGCGAAGTTTTATTATGCGAAGACAACGTAATGAATCAGCAGGTTATCTGCGAACATTTGACAAGAGTCGGCCTTGAAACCATGATCGCCGACAACGGCAAAATCGGCGTAGAGATGGTACGGAGTCGCAGAGAGAAAGACGAAAAACAGTTCGATCTGGTTTTTATGGATATGCATATGCCGGAGATGGACGGCCTTGAAGCGTCCGCGAAAATTTTAGAGATTGACTCAGCTATCCCCATAGTTGCTATGACGGCTAGCATAATGTCCGGCGATCTGGAAATTTACAAACAAAACGGCATGAATGACTGTATCGGCAAGCCGTTTACTTCTCAGGAACTGTGGCGCTGCCTTCTGAAATACCTGAAGCCTGTAAGCGGCGGGACCGCGCAGAAAGAAGCCGGCGATTTGCCTGCGGCGGACAGTCTGCTTGAAATGGATATGGAATTCAAGAGGAGCCTTGAAAAAGTATTTCCAAAGAACAATAAAAATAAAATTGAAGAAATTGCGAAAGCGCTGGAAGACGGCGATATAGAGACGGCGCACAGACTGGCGCACAGCTTAAAAAGCAACGCCGCTCAGATTGGCAAGACTCGTCTGCAACAGGCCGCCGCCGATGTTGAAAACCATCTCAAAAACGGGGAAAATTTAGTTGAGGAAAATCAGCTAAAAATTCTCGAAACGGAATTAAGTGCGGCCTTGAACGAACTTTCTTCCCTGCCGGAATCCTGATAAGGGCGGCAAATTATCCAAAATGCCGGAAACAGAAGTTAACGCAAGGCGAAACTTCATTTTTCATCCTCTTCTTTCTTTTCAAGGGCGATTAGTCTGGCAATTATTTCCTTGTCTTTGTCCTCTATCGCGTGGGATATATCCGCCGACATGGCTGCCAGGAAGTTTATGTCATATCTGATTTTATCCGTTAGAGTCAGCATTTCTCCATAGTCCGTCTTAACGGTTGAGCTGTGCTCTTTAAGGAGTTCAAGCGAATCGGTTATATTTGAGCTCTTCGACGATAACCCTGTAAATGTATCAATAAGTTCAGTCATTGCGGAAGCAAAACTGTTGATCTCTTTTGACATACTGTCAATTATGTTTCCCGCATCACTGGTGCGTTTGGAAGTGATGGTGATTCCCTGAATGATACTCGACAGGGTCTGGGAAATATTCAGTGAGTTTTGCCTGGTATTTTCCGAAAGGCGGCGAATTTCGTCGGCTACTACGGCAAAGCCCCTGCCCGCGTCTCCGGCATGAGCGGCTTCTATCGCTGCGTTCATGGAAAGGAGGTTGGTGTTAGCCGCAATAACGCTGATGATTTTGATTGCCGAGCCTATGCCGTCGATGGACTGGGCGATGTTTTGAACCGCCTCAATGGTTTCTTTCATGGCCTCCTGGCTTCTGGAAGCGTTTTCCAGCAGTTCCGATACATCCTCGCGCTTTTGCTTCGAAAAATCGGAAGTGCTCTTAAGGGACTGAACCAGCTCTCCCGTAACCGACGATGAGCCATCTACCGATTCCGACTGTATGCTTATACTCTTGTTCAGTTTATCAACCAGGCTGTTTATATTCTCGATTATTTCCATAGCGCGGTTGATGTGCACCTTTAACCGCTGATTGATATAAATTGTGGTTTTTCTCTCATCTTCCAGAAGCGCGAAGTTGTAATGGGCGCAATTTTCCGGCTTGTTCAGCTTGTTGAAAATCGCCGTTGCCATTGACTTGCACGATCCGTAACCGCAGCATGTGCAGTCATATATATCCGCCTTGGAAGTTTTCTTCATGAGTTCAAAAACGAGTTTTAACTCATCATCGTTTGGATGCTTTAAGGTGAGATTCCCGGAAAGGTCTTCATATTTTCTGTCGTACAAACCCGGCTTCCAGAAACGCTGTAATGCCGCATGGTATTTTTTGTAAGACTTTTCCTGTTTATTGGGATTCAGCTTTTTTTCCAATTCGGCGCTTCGTTTGCGGATCGGACTTTCAAGCTCGTCCATTTCTTTATGATTGTTTCCTGTTCCCGGGCCGCCGTTACAGCCCACTTCGCAGTTCAGGCAGTCTATGAGCAGGGGGAATTCAATGTCAGGCTTATCCAGCAAATTGGCGACGCTTACCAAATAAGGGTAGATAGCGTGAGTTCCCTCAATTTTGCGGGTGTTCCTCCTGATGCCTGGCACAAAACGTTCGGCGGTATCAAGCAAACCACCGGGAGAGGAAAAAGTTACCGCCCGTTCCGCCGGAGCGCCCGCATATTCCACAGCCGCAAAACTTGAAAGTTTAATCCCCTCGCTTTCAAGGGCTTTCTTCAGGCCGAGCATGGTAACATTGTAATCGCCAAATCCCGTTTCGACAAATTCCCTTTTCTTCGCAAGACAGGGGGAGATTACAACAAATTTGTGATCCCAGTATTCGGGATAATATTCCTTGATCATTTTAATCGTGTGAAGCATCGGACTGTCCGCCGGCGCAAGGTAGGGTATCAATTCGGGATGGTAAATTTCGATAAAACTGACAATGGCAGGGCAGGGCTGGGCAATAACCATTCTTGGTTTTTTTGCCTTGATGTAATTCAGGTATGAAATGACGGTCAACTCCGCGCCGAAGCTTACGTCGAATATCGCCTTAACTCCGAGGGTTTTAAGGTAGCCGTTAAGTTTTAGGTAATTTCCGGGAAAAACCGAAGCTACGGCTGGGGCGGCTATGGCAACCATTTTAAGCCCGCGTTTGGCGTCTTCCATGAAACGCGCTGTATCGTCTACGGGTTTTCTGGCTTCATGCTGGCAGACGGCTATGCAGTGTCCGCAGCCTATACACAGGTCATGGTTAACCGTAAGCTTTTCCCCCGAAGCGTCCATGCAGTACTTGACGGGACATTCCGTAATGCATGCGTAACAATTGATGCATTTTTCTTCGTCAATTTCTATTGCATGTGAAAGTTTGCCTGTTTTGTCCATAATTCTCCCTATAATTAGCCGCGTGAGCTCTTAAAATTGTTGCATAAGCAACTTCCTCTTAAACGCCCTAATCTGCTACTTCTGCCAAAGCCTTTTCTATTGTCTGAATCAGCGTTTCCGGCTGTACCGGCTTGGTTAAAACGTCCGCCGCGCTGGAATTTCTTGCTTGATTGAAAAAATCCGGCCCTGAATTCCCGCTTACAATGATTATCGGCACGGCTATATAGCTGGGTATCTTTCTTATATCTTCAAGGAACTCAAAACCGGAAATATTCGGCATTTCGATGTCCAGAAGGATAATATCTGAATTGTTTTTGTTGAGAAAACCAATGGCTTCAGACGCCGATTTTACAGCCCGCAGGTCGTATTTTGGGACCAAAATACTCTTAAATTCACTGAGTTGCTGTACATTGTCATCAATTGCCAGTACTATTTTCTTGTCATCCACAGGCTGCCTCCCTTGTTTTTGCGGCTGTCTTACAGATTAAGCCCTATATTTATAATATAATTGATTCAATATCAATAGTCAATGAACAGGAGCTGCCCGGCGGCTGGTTATATTGACATTTTTATGGTTTTTGTGTTATTAGATAGAAAAATGGATAAATTTGAAAAAAACAGTATACTTATTGTTGACGATGAGGAAATATCCCTTGAAATTCTTAACGCTATACTAAGCCTTGATTATACCGTTTTTAAAGCCAGAAACGGTTCCGCCGCCATTGAAGCAGCCAAAAATTTTTCGCCGGACCTCATTTTGATGGATATAATAATGCCATCGGGCATGAACGGGTATGAGACTCTTGCGGTGCTAAAAGCATCGGAAAATACGCGGAAAATACCGGTTATTTTCCTTACCGGGCTTGACGATGTTGAAATCGAGGCGGGAAGCCTGGCCCTTGATGTGGCGGATTTTATACATAAACCGATTAATCCAATGATTGTCCGGTTGAGGGTTCTGCATCAAATACAAATCATCAATCAAATTCGCGCTACGGAGCAGTCTGAGCGGGAAATGCGGACTACCTTTGCCAAACTGGAAGCGGTTGTCAATAACTACAATGGGATTATCTGGGGCGTTGACTATGACGGCATTATAACTTCATTTAACGGGCAGTATTTAAAGACTATAGGAATTGATCCGGAGATGCTTATAGGGAAAAACATTGATGTTGCGCGGGAAATAGACAAGCATGTTGATATTGTCGCCAATGTGGAAAAAACCATTCTCGAAGGCCCGCAGGACTGGGACAGTGAAATAGACAGCAGGATATTCCACTCGCATACGACGCCGGTGTATGATGCCGAAAATCATGTCCTCGGCGTTTTTGGAAGCTCGGAAGACGTAACGGAACTTGTCATGCTCCACACCGCCATAGCGGCTGCCGAGGAAAAAAGCAAATTCTTTGCAAAAATGAGCCATGAAATGCGTACTCCCTTGAACGCCGTAATCGGCCTGTCCGAAATGACCCTTGAAACCGACGAATTGAGCGATGAAACCTACGGAAACGTTGAAAAGATAAACAATGCCGGAACATCCCTCCTCTATCTGGTGAACGACATTTTGGATATGTCCAAAATAGAAGCGGGCAAATTTGAACTAGTGCCGGCTGCCTACGATGTCGCCTTCATGATAAGCGATGCCGTTACCCAAAACATCGTGCGCAGGGGGGAGAAACCCATCAATTTTATCCTCAATGTTGATGAAAACATTCCCAAGAGTCTCTTTGGAGACGATCTTAGGATCAAACAGATTCTCAATAACCTGCTGTCCAACGCATTTAAGTACACAAATGAAGGAACGATAGAGTTAAACGCAGGTTATTCATCCGACAACCCGCAAATAGACGAAAATTCAACGATATGGCTGATTTTCTCGGTCAGGGACACAGGTATCGGTATTTCACCCAGCAATATCAAAAGCCTGTTTACCGATTATTCCCAGATGGATAAAAACACCAACCGGAAAATCGAAGGAACCGGCCTGGGGCTGTCTATCGCCAAGATGATGGCTGAAATTATGGGCGGCTCCATCTCCGTGGAAAGCGAATACGGCAAAGGCAGCGTTTTTACGGTAAAACTGCCGCAAAAATTCGTTGACGGCGAAGTAATTGGGCCGGAAGTGGTAAAAAACCTGAAAAAATTCCAATACCGCACGAAAAGCCGTAAATCGCAGTTGATAGCACGCGCCAGCCTGCCGTATGCAAAAGTGCTTGTTGTTGACGATGTATTAACCAATCTTGACGTGGCAAAGGGCATGATGAAGCCGTACCGTATGCATATTGACTGTGCGACAAGCGGACAACAAGCCGTGGATGCAGTCCGGGGCGAAAAAATCAGGTACAACGCTATTTTTATGGATCACATGATGCCCGACATGGACGGAATAGAAGCAACGCGGATTATCCGCGAGGAAATCGGGACCGAATACGCAAAAACCGTTCCCATAATAGCCTTTACCGCCAACGCCCTGAAGGGTACTGAAGAGATGTTTTTAAGCAAAGGTTTTAACGGATTTATATCCAAGCCCATTGATGTTACTCGCCTTGACGCGGTTATTCAACAGTGGGTGCGGGATAAAGAACAGGAAAAAACATTAGCGGAACAGCAGGATATGTTTGTTACCGGACATGACAAACGTTCCGGCAAAGACAGGCGGACAGGATGCGACAGACGGGAACTTATCGGCAAACTCGGCGAACTGGATATAAAAAAGGGTCTGGAACGATTCGGCGGCGATTGGGAAATCTTTTTACAAATTTTGAAATCGTTTGCGGCGAATACAAAACTTGTTCTCCAGACCATTAAAGAGGTCAATAAGGATAATTTATCCAACTATGCCATCGTCGTTCACGGCATAAAAAGCTCTTGCCGGGGCATTTCCGCCGAAGATCCGGGGAGCAAGGCGGAAGCGCTGGAACATGCCGCCAAATCGGGGGATATTGACTTTGTGATCGCCAATAATCCGGCCCTCATTGAAGCCGTTTCAAAACTGATAGCTAAACTTGACGATGTATTCAGCAAGGAAGAAGACTTTGCAAAAAATAAGCCGAAAAAGGACAAACCGTACACGGAAACGCTGTTAAGACTTCGCGCAGGCTGTGAAAACTACAACATTGAAGAGATAGAAACGGTTATGAAAGAGATAGAGGTGTTTCAATATACGTCCGACGACGGTCTTGCGCTATGGCTGAAGGAAAATGTCAATCAAATGAATTATTTGGAAATTGCGGAGAAACTTGCGGAAATAGCAACCGGTAATGGTTGATAGTCTGCGAGGAGTACGAAGCGCTCCGGGACAAATACCTTACCTAAACAAGCCCCGTCAGGGTCTTGACCAAAAACCCTGTTTTTAGTATAAAAATACCGAACAAGTGCGTTCATCAGTTGGAGGGTCTATGCAGAGCGGTGCGGATTCGCAGCGAGAGGGGCAAGTAAGAATATCGTCAGGCTGTGCCATTTCCGGGATTATCAACAAGAACGGAAAACGCACCAGCGGCGAGGCAATTATCAAGTCCATTACCGTAATGCATGACCGCTCGAACGGTCTGGGCGGCGGTTTTGCGGCCTATGGAATTTA
>JGI24698J34947_10001290_pt1 | contig 13121 bp, 4 predicted proteins | sample TergutMp193P3_FD_34947 | JGI IMG/M metagenome (IMG submission 34947)
TGCGGAGCCAATTGGAAATAGTTTATCTTTTTCTTCTGTCTGATAACGAAAATAAAACAATTCTTTTCTAAGCCGTGCCTGATATAAAATACTGTTTGACGGTATATAGAATTTGTGAAAAAACACAAGTGGGGCTTTTGGACCAATCCAGTCGATCTGATCAGCCGATGGATCTACCAAGCGTCTGCCATCTGAAAGAAACCAGTCAAACTCTGTAAGCCAGTCGTGATTTTCCAATGTCCATAAGGACATGGAAACCGCAAATAGCATGATGAATAAAAATGTTTTTTTCATCATCTCCTCCTTACCATAGGAAACGAATTGTTAACAATCTCAATTTCATCGCCTATTTTTACTAATATTATTCCTGCTTCGCCACAATCTATATGCGCTTCCTGATCATTTGTCCATGTTATATTTCTTAATGATGTTCCAGAATAAAATAGGTCAATAAAGATATCTTCTTTAAATATTTCTTCATAGAAGCCATCATTTATTTTATATATTCTCAATGTGGTAGTCAAAGCTTCACTTTCCCAGCCATACGAAAGAAAATATGTCCTTGATGTGTTAAAGTAAGGATACATTGTAATCTTACACCTGACTTCTTCATATTCAAGATTGTAAATAAAATGAGACCCGCCTTCATAATATTGTTCATACATTAAAATTTCATTATACTCAGGGTAATAATCAAAAAGTAGATACCTTAGTCCGGTAAACCCATTTCCATAACGTGTATCTAGGAATTCTATTATTTTTTCGTTGTGGTTAATCATCAATAATGGTCCGTAACGTTTTATGTTCTTGTATTGTTGTAATAAGTTGTATTCTGTGTTTAACATATGTTGATAATAATTTCCACTTCTTTCATTTTCTTCAAATCCGCCATAAAATGATTTTTCTGAAATATCATATAAATAGATATACCCCTGAGTTTCATAATCAGATGATATTGCATAAAACCAATCGAGAGTTTTATTCAAGTTAATCAAAAATACATACTCTTGCTCTGTTAAAAAATATACGCTTTCCTTAGTGTTATTATTATAAACTGTAAGGACATCTTTATTTCTGTATTCTATAGCTCCCTCAATTCTCATAATATTGTCATTCTTAAATTTTTCACTCTCAGCAATTATCTTTGCAATTTGCGTATTTTTTATTTTGCTATTGACAGGCTTGTGAAACAAATAACCATCGAAAGCCCAGCCTATTTCTTCTCCGGTGTCAACCTTATACCAGTAATTAAGTAAACTATCTAAGGTTTCTTTTTTATCGTTTTTTTCAAGTACGATTAACTCTGTGTTTTGTGGAAGCAGGCGGATTATTGTACCGGTAATGTCGTAAGTTGAACGTAAATTTAAGCCTTCAAGCGGGAGAACATAAACTTTTTCAGCAGCGGAGGAGATTTCAAGTTCTTCGATGATTTCAGTTTTTAGTACAAGTTCACTTTCGGCTGGTTTTTTGTTTATGCAGGTAAGGCATAGGACAGATAAAAAAAGAACGAATAAAATATGTTTCCAGTTCATTTTCTATACCTTAACCATTTAATAAACAATAGGGTAAGAGTTCCTTACCCTATTGTAACCGCCCTGAACAATGTTAGTACATCCAGTCAGGGATATACTTTTTTATCAGTTCTGGATTCATAACAATATCAAGCCCCGAATGATTTTCCCGCGCCATTTCCGGGAAATAACGGAAATAGCCGTAATTCTTTGCCGGTTCTGGTATTATATCTATTGTATAGACATTCCGCACGTACAGGTTGTTTGTTCTGTTGGGTTCTTTTATGGTAACCATCTGTTGCAGCTCCTTTGACAGAATAGTGTCATTAATTGGCCGTTTGGTAAAACCTTGTTCGTCAATGTCGTCAATGTTGATAAAATCAACTGTGTAGGGCTGTTCAACTAAAAACACATCTTTGTTGTAGGGATGGGTTCTTGTGGCATCTGTGATGATGATAGCGTAAATTGTTATACGGACAATGCCGTCAATTATTTCCCAAGTTCCCAAAGCTTTGTTGAAATACAGGTTTTCTGTAGCAACTATTTGGAAATTTCTGAAATTAAAGTACAAAATAAAAAATTTGTTTGGGAAAAAAGTATAAAAATTATAATCTGGACCTGTATTAAAAGTCATATTGCACCACTTACCAAGCAGTTTGGACTCATTTTCTGTCAATCCGTATTTTGATTCTAGTCCATTGAATTCATCCCAAAAATATGTACCGATTGGAACCAGATCAACATTAAAAGCTTCTCTGAATTCGTCGAAGTTATGTACATTTTTCTTTTTTGAATCACAGGCAAGACATAGCAATAAAAGAAAAATAATTAGAAATGATTTTTTCATGGATAACTCCTTTTGATTAAATTAAAAAAGGTGTTACCTATTCTAGATAACGGGCAATACTGTCAAGAAGCTCTAACGTATCATAGCTTTCAAATATAGACTCATAGCCTATAAATTCGGACAGATAATTGTTTACCATGTTTTCTATTTCCTCTTCCTTTTCCTCCTCCGAATAGTTAGCCGGAAACGAAGTCCAATGACGGAACATGTCTTTAATATAAACATCTTCTTTGGGTGCTACAGAAGGACGGTTTGGATTATTATTAAGCAGTACCCTAATACCCTTTCTATTTTCTATGTTAAAAGGTCCTTCTATCGGGTTATATGACAAGTCTAAGGTATCAACTTTTTCCGGTAATAGGGCGATATCAAAAGAAGAAAAATTATTTTGTGATAAATCTAGACTTTGAAGACTTTGAGGCAAAGAACCAACATCAATATAAGATAGATTATTACGGGACAAGTCAAGCCAAAGAAGATTATCAGGGAAAACTTCGACGTTAAAACTGGAAAGATTGTTTTTCCTTAAATACAGAACCACAAGTCCTTGCGGCAGAGTTTCAGCATTAAAAGAAACAATTTTGTTATGTGATAAATCCAATCTTTCCAAAGTGCTGGGCAATCCTTCAATATCAACGGATGTCAAGTTTGAACTCACTATCAAATCCGTCAAATTAGGGAACATTTTTAGATCGCCCAAATGTTCAAGTTTTTCTTCTGTTGAATCGTTCTGGTGGAATGATATAAAGTTAATACTTGAGATATATTCATCAGATTTATTTTTGAGGTATTCCCTGAAGAATTCAGTGATGTCTGTTACCCCTTTTGTATCCTCTGCCTTAAGTATAATTCTTCTGGAAACAAGTCTACTTCCGGTGTTATTTTTTGATACGGTATTCACGATGCCATTGTTATTTTTTGATACAGTATTAACAGTACTGTTTAATGGCTCTTGTATATTTTTTTCCTGTTTTGTACAACCAATGTTTACCAACAGAATACAGCATACGCAAAACAAACGAACAAGTTTCATGTTTTATCCTCCTCTTGTTTATGTCTGTCTATAATGTGTCCATATTATAGACAGACTTCTTTTAAATTTTATTTGTAACGGTTATATATGTTTTCCGGGTTCATGTACTGATTGATTCTATTGGTAAAACCATCTTTTTCCCCAGCTTTTGAAACTGTTAATTTATACATAAAAGAAATAGCGTTAACCGTGTTAGGTAAATAAAACAAGTTATAATCAACGTGGGGTCTAGTTGACCATCCTGTATTACCCATCGCCCCGATTCCTGTACCGGCAGATAAATATTTTCGAATCGTTATATTTTCAGGAATTGAGTCGAAATGATTTGAACGGGTATAGAACCCCATAGACAGGAAGTTGCCGTTAAGCATAAATCCATGTTCGATTGTTACACTGTTTCCGGTAGGTTTAGTATCATATAAATAGAGCTTGTTTCCGTTTTCATCTGTCCTGTCTTCATGATGGCTGTAGTACCTTTTTTCATCTGCTTCTTTTGTACCTTGTGATGCCAGATATTCCTCCCGAGTATTAAAGTATGTTATAATTGGATCCCCTATTCCTATTACCTTACCGGAGAATACGGTATTGAATATTGTTCCCCTTCCAGTATTTGGTACAAAGTCGATCCCCTTATGTCCAGGATATCCATTTGCTTTGGTTGTTAGATCACTTGCGATGCCTCCAAACATGGTTGCGCTTGGCAAATAAAAATTTACTAACGACAAAGTTAGTAAAAAATCCCTGACGCTTGCTCCTTCATATACTAGAGAATTGACTGCTTCTGATAATAAGGAATTTCTTATTGTTGAAATATTCTTATTTCCGTTCAAGAGGCTCGTTATTTTAACCTGAATTCCTGGTATACGATGCGCGGCATAAATGTAATCGGTTACATTCTCACTATCGTATTTCCCAATGGCAATTCTGTTCCCGATGTTTTTATCAGTTATCCATGAACCATTTTCTTTTACAAAACCAGAATGAGTAAGCTGTAACCCAATAGAAACTGAATCAGAATCTAGGTATTTAATCAATGATTCTATAAGGTTATCATTAATACCTGTTCCGACTAGAAAAACTCCATATTGATCATAGATATCCGCTAAACCGTCATATTCAAGGAAAGCATTTCTCTCATTGTCATATACCAGCTTCCAGTAATCCGCACTCGAATCGTAGTAATTGTCAACATAGGCATTAAAGAAATCCATACCCTGACTGTAAGCGATAATGTCTCTTATCAAATTATCATCAAAAGCCAATTGCTGACCGTCTAATATCATTCTTAATGCCATTTCGGTGTGTTTCAATGTGGCTATTCTGGTTTCCAGATTGTTGTCGCCTGTTACAATGCCGTCCCTGTACGCTTCATGACCGAGAAGCACCGCGAGGCGCATCTGCTCCTCCTCGCTCATGCGCTGCAGATAACCTGACAAATTAATCATTCTTCTTCCGTCAACGATTGTGGTTTCCGCGGAAAGATCTCCGCCGGTATTAATCCAAATTCCCGTCCTTCCGTTCAGTATATCCCACAATTGGCCTCTTTGTGTACTGTCTCCAAAGCCGTATTGGGCGCGCAGCGCGATTGCCGAATCAAAATAGTTGTTTTTAACGTATCGGCCAATGTTGCTGTTAACATTCCAGACCTGTGCGCCTCTGAGGGCTGCGGCTAAATTTTCAGGGCTGATGTTTGCGCCGTCTGTGCCTATGTTCATTGTTGTACCGTCGCGCCCAAGGTGCAGTTCAAGTAATCCGCTGTTAAATTTTCCGCCTGTAAACAGGCCGAAATTGAGAATATTCAATGTGAAGTCATCCCCCAGAGCATAGTTTACTCCCTGCCCGGCAAGAGAACCGAAGAGGTTGTTTAGTTTTCCAATGTCCGCTTTGTTTGAGTTGTTAAAACCTGTCAATTTTTCCGAAGAAAAGCCGCTGTTAATGGCCTGCAGAGTTCCAGAGGTAAAGATGTTCGTCATAGATGACAATGTATTTGTGAGTGTGCCTTTCATGCCGGCCTTAAACATTTCGCCGGAATAACCCAAGCCTCCATATCTGCTGTAAGTGATTCCGTTAATTGCGCTGGTAACTAAACCTGTTGTGAGTGTCTGCGCTCCTGTCATTGCGGTTTGTACCATTACTTTGCCGATTGTAGTATTTGCGTTACTCATAGCGGTTTTTGTAAGTCCGTTGCCTAAAGCAGAACCGACGCCTCCAATGCCGCTAAAAAGTCCGGAAACTACGCTGCTTGCGGTTTCTGTAAGCAAAGTTTTTCCAAATTCAAAACCTGCTTCACCAAATGTTTTGTATCCCGAAGCTACATCAAGAGTTCCAAGAAACAGATCGTCAGAAGTACTGATGCCTACGCTAAGAGCCATAATCCCGATTGTCGCAGGAATGCTTGCGCCGTAAGTTAATACAGCTGACACAACAATAGCCGCTATAGCGCTGACAACCTGAAATGTCGATCGAACAGAGGGTGATTTAAAAGAGCTTCCCTCGTCATTCCATATCCGCTTGTCCCATGCGGGTATGTTAAGTTCCGCCATTCCTTTCGCGTCGATAATTGACCAATAGATGTACGAGCACATAAGGCGCCCGAGTTCCCCCGCGCCACTATCATAAAAAATGGAATCGTTTACGATGTCTATCTCGTTTCCCGGTTTAACAATCGGCTCGTATCCTATATGGGCGCCGAATTTTCCCGGGGATTGTTCACGTTTTCCTCCGTATGAATTTTCGATAATTTTGACGTCTTCGCTGATCCCGAATATTTCTTCGGCAATAGTACCTATCTCAATGTAGACATCCTCAAGTAATCCTCTTATTGCCATTGTATCCAGGCGTTCTAGATAACTTTCGTCCAGTTTTGTTTGTAGAGATACAGGTTCCATTTTGTAATTTTTATAGCCGTCAACGAAAACCGATGTCGAAATGACCGGCGTAAAAAGCGTGGAACCCTTTACTATATCTTTTGAGTAGCTGTTTCCGGTTTTTCTCCAAAGTCCGTTAAAAATAAACATATCATCCATGCTGTTCCGGAAATTTTGATTGGCCGAATCCACACTTGCTGTCAGATTTTTGATTGCTTCATCAATGACTAAACGGATGTTATAGGCGAGTTTTCTGGATTCCATGTCCGCGATTTCAGCATTGGTCTTTTTGCTCAAATCAACAGCCGCTGTTCTGGCAAGAGCCGCGTCCCATACCGTGACGCCTCCCATGCCGCGCTTTACAAGGGTAGATGCGGTATTGGAGATGTTGTTTATGGAGCCGAACGCGTTGTACATATTGGCAATCCCCGAAGATTTTAAAAGTTCCGCCATTAGAGTTTCCGCTTCAGGGACAGCGTTCCTGATGCCAAAGGGTTCTCTGGTATCCATAAACCTTGATAGCCGTTCTCCTTCCGTACCGACAAGCAGCAAAAAGGATTCCGCAGACGCCTGATTGACGGCAGATGCGGCCTGCTCAAGCCATTTTCCCTTGTCTTCAAGGCCTGCCAGATAAGCTTCGGCCCATTCGCCGCTGACACGGTTGTATTCGTTTTGAAAATTTACCCGCCATTGCTTGTAGGCGTTTTCCATTTTTTCAGCGGCGGCGATCCAGTCTGTTCTGCCGTTTTCAATTATTTGGGCTGCGGAATCAAGCCATTCGTTGTACTTTTCAGCTATGTCCCGCATCGTCAGATTCCACTCAATTTCCCTTGCCGCGAGTTCCGCCCTGTATCTGTTCTCCAGCGTTTTTGCGGTCAATACTGTAATTTCGTCTCTCAGAATACTGAACTCTGAATAGAAATCAAATTTGGCGTTTGGGTACATCGAAATATCGTTTAGCAAAACAGCGTAAACATTATCATGATGATTTTTCCATGCCGCGGCGTTTTTCCCATAAGCGTTTTCCGCCGCTGTCTTCAGGGTTTTAGCGTCGACAGTTCCGGCAAAGAAAGCGTCAACGGCGGCAAGATATTTTTTTTCGTTTGTTTGCTGAGCTTGCGCATCGTTAAGCCATCGGGTTTCCAAGGCAGCTTTGTTTCTGTCTTCCGTATTTCTTGCCCACTCAAGCAGACCGTCAAGCGCGCTGGGAATGTCTGCGAATTTCCCGCCGGATTCCGCCTGCATTTTTTCCCAATAAATTTTAAGCTCGGCAATATCCGCATCGCTTAATTCTTCAGTTAACAAAAGCGCGCGATTAATATCATACCATGTAACGCTTGCCCCATTTGTTTTTTTCCCTTCCAGTGCTTCGAGTTTTTTGCAGGACTCAATATAAGCGGAAGCGTAGTTTTGAGTAGACGAAATATTTTTCCGTAATCCGGTGATCCATTTTTCAACTTTAACTTGTGTTTCAGATAATACCGGATTAATCCGCCCGAGCGCGAGCTGATTAACATCCCTCATATTCATATACGTCAATGTTCTTACGGTTCCGGCGCCAGGAATCAATAAACCAATACCGACAGATTTCCACCATGATTTTAATTCTTTTTTTGCGTGCGAATTTTTGTCTTTAACATATTTATATGCATTTTCATACACATCAAGAGTGTACATCTGTGAAAAACCGGCCATATAATTATTGCCGTATCCCGATAACGTCAGGATGATATAGAATTCCAAGTCGGCTTTTTCTTCCTTGCTTAGTTCAAGCCATGCGTTGTAGAACATTGTTTCGGCTTCCGTATAAATCGGATTATTTCTTAAAACCGAAGAAAGAGAATTTTTACCTTGTAAAGCGCCGCCTTTTACCTGCAACGAACCTAAAGATCCGCCGCTTTTCATTTCTCCTATTCCGGAATAGTAATCGGCTAAAAAAGACAGATCTCCGTTGGCGTTTATCAATGAAGTTATAAGATAATCCCTTGCGAGACTCCATTGCTTGAATTTATTGCTGTCCGCGAAATAGCCGGCCATTCTTTGGCTTAATTCCCTTAATGATTTTTCAAATGCGCTGATTTCAAATCGTTCGTCATCCGGCTGTAGTTTTGTATTAAACAAATTGTCAAGAGTTTTTGCTTTTCCGGCGTTTATACCTGTAAGCGTCATGTTACTGTCTCTTGAAAAAGCAAGACGCCCGTCTTTTACGGTGATTATATCCTTGAGCGACCATGCATCCCGCGATTGTGGCGAGATATAATTTTTATATTCCTGATTAACATACCCAAGTTGATTAAGGGCGTTTTGATACTCTGAAAATATTTTTTCATTTTTGGAGGTTTCCTGAATTGTTGCCGATAATACCGCTTCAATAGCCTCAAGGGTTTTAATTTTTCTTCTGAAACTCTGTTTATATTCGGCATACAACGCGTTGTATTCGGGATTTTCATAGGGACGGCGGTTTTCTCCGCTGTAAATATCGGAGATCACGGTTAATACCGTCTGTGCCTTTGACAAATTTGTGTTAATATTTTTAAGATCGATATGATCTGTTCCCAAATAAGCGGTACTTGCCCATCTTTGTATAGCGTCCTGTTTTTCGTATTCAAAACGTTTTTGGTCAGAATTGTCATGCGCTTTTTTTAATACGCTGTACTGTTCATCGTACATTGATCCGGTGGCAAGGAAATTTCCGGCCTTCATAAAATATTCATCCCTTAATGCGTTATATACATCTTCCTGCGCCTTTAGCGCTTCATAAGAAATCCTTAGCTGTGTTTCCATTTCTTCCTGTGGTGTTTTTGATAATTCATAGGTTCTGCCTGTTTTGGCAATCTCGTTATACAAAACTTTCAACAGGCTGAAATCGCGCGTAATTTTTGAAATCTCTCCTGAATATAAATCGAAGAAGTAAGCGGCGCTTTCGTTTGAATAGTCATGGTTTTTTTGCGATAGAATTGCAAAAGAGTCATTTATCCTGTTTGTGTAATAGACCGCGTTAAATAGCGCGTCAGCCAATACGCCCTCTTTCCACGTGGAAGCCGCGGCGACCGCCGGGTCGTTATTTGTAATGTAGTCATTATCTTCCGCCAGATACTCGCGCCAGTGTTTTTCGTTTCCGGCGGCTGTCATGTCATTGTAAAGCGTTTCCAATGCCGTTATAATTTGTTCCGTGTAAAAAAGCAGGATTATATCGTTATTTATTTTGGCGTATGCGTCATCTATCTTTTCAATTTCGTTTTCATCCATGAATATCTGCGAGTTGGCGTAATTGTACAGTTCTTCGTACTTTGCCTCAATTTCCGCTTGTTTGAGAGACAGCGATTCGGAAAAATTTTGCCGGCGCATATCCAGATTAAATGCGTAAGCCGCAATATATTTGATGATTGAATCCTTCCATATGCTTATTTCGTATTCCAGCCACTGCGGAATTATCAAAAAACAACTTTCAAAGTCCAGCAGGAATTGGGCGGCATTTTGCAGAAAATCTCCCGGTTTTTTATAGATCAACTCGCAGATACTTTGGATAGACGGCAGAAAGGCATTTGTCTGTACGAGGCCGTAACCGGCGAATAACGCTGTTAAAGAATCACAAGTATCTCGCCAAAATTCCGCATGACCAAAAGAGCTGATAACGGCATATTCACCGTAAATATTCAGCAAGTTATAACAAAAATAATAGTCATTAAGATATTCTGTAAGGTACTGTTCCGAACCTTCGAAAAACGAACCGCCCGACAGAAATGAATAAATTATTGCGTCTTTTTCATCATTGCTGGTATAAATATTTTCTCCCAAATCCATTCTTTGTTTCAGACTTAAAAGAATTTCATATACATCGGCGGCTGTTTCTGCGTCAATCAAACAGAATTCTGGCGGAATGTATTCAAAACCGCCGATTGTGGGATTATCGCTCAAAATATTTTTCAATGAGTTCAATTCCAGTTCGAGCCGTTTTTCAGTGAGTATTATTGAACTGTTTTTGTAATCCGCGACAAGCTGCGCGTTTAATTTCTCTCCGTAAAGAACGGACTTTTCTTCTTCTGTAAGATTAAGCCCCTTCGCGTTGACGTACCAATCCGCGCCGCTGTAAGATGAATCTGATGTCCGCAGCTGACCGTCAAAACTGCCAGCAAACAGATCTATAGCCGCAAGACGGATTTTCAAATTGATTTCTGAGTCTTTGCCCTCAATAACATTTTTTTTGAGTTTTTCCAAAGACAGTATTTCTTCGCCGTCTCCATTAATCAGCATATCAAGAATATTTTCAGCGGCTTCCCTGCGTTCGGTTAAATCCCATTTCATGCCGTATTCAAGAATGGTTTTGTAAACGGCATTGTCGCCTGTCTGTTGGAATAATTTGTAGTTTTCAACCAGAAGCTCGTATTTTGTGTTCAAATCCAATAGGTAAAAATCTTTGCGATCAATCAAGGAGGCGGTAACAAGCGTGGAATAATCCGAATTTAATTTGTTTAAAATTTCTTCAGCCTGAAGCATTTCCTGCGACAAGTTATGCAGTATTTTTTGCTGCCTCTGAATGTCTTCTCCGAGTGTGTTTAATTTTTCCAATTCTCTTTCATACGCCGCAAGAGATTCGTTATAGGCAGTCTTTGCGTCTTCCCATGCCCGTATTCCCTCCACATTCGTAATCCTTCCGGCGGAAAATTCGTTTGCATAGGCTATTACAGCTTCCGCTATGGCGCTTTTTCGTTCCCAGTACAAGACCAGCGCTTTTGCCCTTACAAGCGCAATTTGGTATTCATCAAGGCAAAAATCTTCACTTGACGCGCCGGGAGAAAGAATATCTTTTAATGCTCCAGTTCCAAAGAGTTCCGCGTAATTTGCGAGAATCCTTTCTCGCGCGTCAAGAGCGTTTTTCGTATATGATAAATACAATTCGTAGCTATTTATTATTTCTTTCAGAGACGAGTTTTTTGTTTTTCCCTGTTCCTGTTTAAGCCATGAATAAAAATCGGGGTCTTTCGGATCCTTTTTGTCTGAGCCGATATACTGGCTGTGCCAAAATTGTACGTTTTCCATCGCGGAAATCGCGGCTGACGAACAGATAAGGTACATGTCAACTAACGCTTTTACCTTTGTTGTCCCTTCCCCTATGCGCATCGCCATATTTAGCTCAAATTCCTGCCTTGCCTCGGCAATGTTTTTTTCAAATTCTTCGGAGATGTTTTTAAACATCATTTCGCCGGACTGGAATAGTTCTTTTGCTTTTAACTCCCATTTTCGCCGTTCTTCTTCAAACTGATTAAAGGCCGCAAGCCATGTTCCCTCGCCTTCAGAAAACAACTTGAAAGATTCCTGCTCCCATTCAATGCGCCTGATGAAAAATCTTTCCTCGGCTTCTTCCCACGCTTTCAGTCCCCTGTCAAACTGTTCCTTATAAAGACGCAGCCATTCTTCACCGAGTATCGCGAGATCGCCCGTGCCGGCGGCGGCCTCCTCGATTTTTACAGTGAGCTCTTCTATTCCTCTCGCGCATGTTTCTTCAATTTCGGTGATTAATCTTTGTGTGAATATTCGCGCGGCTTCGTCATCGCTTTGCCTGCGCAGGCTTAAAATATCCCTGGTTCGCCTGCTTGTAAAAATTCTTTTTTCTCTTGCGGCGATATTTTCAAATTCCCGTTTTACGCTTCCGCTTACATTCGCGCCCGTTTCCATGATTACAATGCTCATAGTTTCGCGTAACTTTTCAGGGATATAGGCAAGCAGTTCGGTATAAAGACGGGCCATCACCGTATCAAAAGAGATGCTGTATGTTTTTAAGTATTCTTCCGCTTCGCCCTGCCACATTAACAGGTCATGCGAAAATTCCCTGCCGTCATCACCGGGGCGTATTATCAGCGGATCGCCTGTTTTATCGTCAAAAACAATGTTTCCTTCGCCGTCAAGATGCCATGAATAATTTTTTTGAGTTTCACCGAACATTGCCGAAAGATCAGCAATTGCCCTTTTCACCGCTTCGCCGAAGAATCTTCCTGTAAGCCATTGCGAGAAGCGCGCTTCCAGCTCTTCGTTACTCCATTTTTCTATTTTATTTTTTGCTTCTTCAAAGAGCAGCGGATCATCGTATAAAGCGCAGGCAATTAATTCCCATGCGTATATTGATTGTGTTATGCCAAATTTTGCTTCCGACAGCCATTTTTCAGGATTTGTTTCCCTGTCCGCCCTGCTAAAGTGGCTTTCAAAAACGGATTTGTTAAATCCTTTGATTTCACCGGGCGGCTGAGATGTCGGCTGCGCGAATCCAATTGATGGAATTAACCCGAATATAAAAATAAACGTTAATAATACTGAAATTGATTTATTAAAAATTTTGCTTATCATTTTTTTACTCCAAAATAAGGATTTTTATTCCGCGCAAGCGGAACACCCAACCGCCCAAAAACAGTCAGGTTTCTAAAAAAATTTAACTGATTTCGATTAATAGATTTTCCGGAAAAAATAAAAAGCGACGGGATTATTGTTATTGAACAAAGGCACGAACACGCTACTCCCAAAGCGCCTACGAGCGACAAAGTTCGTATCAATAAATTTGCCCCTTCCTTAAGGAAAAGAAAGGGGACTGCTCCGGCAAAAGTTGTGCCTGTAGTGGCGAGAAGAGCCGGCATTTTCCGCCTGAGCGCCAGATAAATATTCATAGTTGTTTTTTCCCGCCCGCTTCGTATTTGTGAACGCAGAGCGTCAACACAAAGCACGGCGGCGTTAACCGTCATGCCGCTTACGGCGATAAAGGCGCACGCGACAGCCAAATTATACGCGCTGCCTGACAATACCAGACAGAGAGCCGGAATAGACAACGAAGGCGGAATTGAGGCAAGCACAATCAGAGGAATTGTAAAAGATTC
>JGI24698J34947_10001291_pt1 | contig 13120 bp, 11 predicted proteins | sample TergutMp193P3_FD_34947 | JGI IMG/M metagenome (IMG submission 34947)
ACGATGAATATCCAAAAGCGTCACGGCATTTTGTATGGTTATTGGTTGTGACTCAAGTTCCTTTGCCCGCTTGATAACAGCCGCGCTTTCAAAGAATAAAAGATCGTTTGGATCGGTAATATTTGCAAGATTCCGCAGAACGCCGGTTTTTGGATCGGTATAAGTATAATCAGGGTCTATATACTCATAATTGTTCCGCATAGGCTTTTTCTTTGGACAACTGGATCAACTGCCCAATAGAGATTTTATCGGAAAGGTAATCACGGATGATTTCAATGCTTCTGGGGGTCGGATCGAAACCTTCAAACATGACTGTTCCCAAAGCGTTAACGGTGGATTCAAAATTGTTGACGGAACTGAAATTTACGCCCATGATGGTGAGGTTTTCCCGGTCGATTTCTATTGGTGTGTAGGACTTCGTGCTCTCGCTTTTGCTTCTTTCCCTTTTCACTCTTCCCTCGTTACAAATACCTCTTCGGCTCCTCGCCCTGCACCTGGCTGTACAGCTCTATGTGGGGCTTGGCGGTGCTGGCGGTAATTTTGGTCAATAAAACCTCCTCTATCTGGAAGAGGCCCACCTCGCTTGACATGAGCACCTCTATGCGGATGGGCTTTTCATGGCCCGCCGAGAAGCGGACTTCCTCGATGGAGTTGGCGGAATACTGGTGGATGCTGCCGGCCCTGGCGTTCTGGTTAAGCGCAATGGAGATGCGGGCGCGGCCTTTGGTCATGTCGCAGCCGTCGGCGACCTGAATGACCCCCGCTTCCAGGGAATTGATCGTGCGGTTCCCCATATGGCCGGAAATGCCTTCCAGCGCCAGGGAGCGTATTATCACCTTCCGTTTGAGGTTGTCGGGGAAAAGCTGCGCGAGGAGCCGGTCCATGATGGGCAGGGCGAGGTAGGTGCTGTGGATTTCATGCTCGTGGCGGCCTATGCTCATGCCGAGGTCGTGGAGCATCGAGGCGAAGACCACGGCAAGGAGGCTGTCGTCAAAATCGCCGACTTCCTCTTTTTCAAGGCTTGTCTTCACGCCCGCCTGCCGGAGGAGGCCGAGCATGATGATGGCGTTCAGGGTGACGCAGTGCATGTGCACCGGCCCGTGGTCGTTGTAGCCAAGGCGGACGATTGAAACGGTGTTGGCGTACTCCTGGGTCGCCTGTATCTCCTCGTCTGCGAGGATGAGGCGGGCCCCCTCAAGGGCTTTTCCGGGAAGCGCGAGGGCTTCAATGCCTTCGATAATCTTCGCGCCGAGGGATATTTCTTTGGGTGATCTCATGCTTTTAATATAAACGAAAAAAGCGAAACAATAAAGGTCTGTATTCATCGGATATTCCGATATTATTACAATGAGAAGGTTTGTCTTTGCTTTCTTTTGCCTTTTTACCCTAGCCGCTTCCCCGGCTTTCGGCCAGGACCTTTCGATCAACATCGACGATCTCGTCCTGGATCAGAGCGTCGGCGAGGGCTTCCACCTCTTCATCCGCAAGAAGCCGGGCATCGCGTCGGTCATGCTCGCGGAGTCGACAAGGGATCCCGGGCAGAACCTGGACAATTACGCCTACAGGGCGCCTGACTGGAACCCCGTCAACGGCAATGAAATCAGGCTTTTGAACGGCGTCCCGCACACGATGGACGACGGGACCTATCCCCTAATCAGTTCCACTCCCGAAGCGCACCCTGAACTTGGGGAGGCTTTTCATATCTTTATGCCGTGGGTCGTGGTGTACGGAAGGGAGGACGACCGCTACGGCGCGGTCTACATGTCGGACGGNACCTTCATCAANATCAGGGCCTTCAGCCTTCCCTACGCGGACTACAGGGGCAGCTTTGCGGATAACCCCTATGTNCTCAGGGGGATCCAAAGGGCGGCGGCAAATCCCGAAGAGCCCTTCATGACCGAGGCCGAGAAGAGCTTCGACGAAATAGCCAGGCAGGGAAACGGGGATTTCATTTACGCCGCCAACCCGTCCGATCTGATCGATAAGATAGAGAACCTATTGAAGAAAGAGGCCGGCAAAAATGTGGACCTTGTCCTCTGCATGGACTCGACGGGTAGCATGGGGCGCTACATCGATTCCGTCCGAAAGATGCTTATCCCCATGATTAAGGAAATGATCGCCGGTTTTACTGGTTTCCGTATTGGCATGGTGGTCTACAGGGACTATCCCCCCGACCAGTACGTCACCAGGGTCACGCCTTTTACGGAGGATTTCAACGTTTTCCAGCGGAACCTGAACGCAATCTCCGCGTGGGGGGGCGGCGATATTCCCGAAGCCGTCTACGAGGCCCTCTACGACGGGGCGGACAAGTTCCCCTGGGCGGCTGAAAGCAGGCTGCTCATCCTCGTCGGGGACGCCCCTCCCCACCCCGTGCCGAAGGGGATCGTAACCGCGGAGATGGCGTTTGCGAAAGCCGCCGAAAACGGCCTCAAGTTAAGCGCTATTCTGCTGCCCCAGTAAGCCGAAAAATGTCCTTCTTGTATCGCTGTTCTCGATTTCCTCGATCGTCGCCATAATCTTGAGTGAAAGAATTTTGAACTGTTGGGGAAGAAGCTCCTCGTCAGGGGTATTGTAGCGTTGCAGGAGCTCGGTGAACTCGGCTTTCGCGACATCGTATTTTTTCTGTTTGTAATGGATGAACGCTATCTCATACTCGGCGGCTATGATGTTGTCGATGTCAAAGGGAAAGCGCTCTATGAGCGTTCTGTAATACTGAAGGGAATCTTCATACCTGTTTCGATCGGAAGCTTCCTGTGCCCGCTGTATCAGTTCCGGCGGGCTCAGGTTATCCGGAATCGTTACCGGCCCCGAAGCGCAGGAAACCGCCAAAAGTGTCGCCGCTAAAACCACCGCCGTGTTGATTATTCTCATGGGATTCTATACCACGCCTGACGGCAAAAAGCAAGGGGCCAAATCAACATAAATTCCGAAATACTCACACGGAGGCACGAAGGCACAGAGGAAAACGTATAATCTACTACTGTGCTCCCTGTGCCTCTGTGAGATAATTAAACATTAATCCTGCATAAATATACATAAAATCTCATAATACTTGACAAAAATAAATATTTATTCATAATCAAAACATGGTTGCTGGTGTCATTGGCGCAGCCGGGTACGCGGGCGCCGAGTTGGTGAGGCTGCTTTCGGGGCACAATAAGGTAACGGGGCTTTCCCTGGGATCGGTGAGCCTTGAGGGGGGCCGGATTGAGGAGGTGTACCCCAATTTCCTGGGAAGGGTCTCCTTCCCGCTTGTCAAACCGGATGAAGTCGTCGCCGCCTCGGATGTTGTTTTCGCGGCCCTGCCCAACGGCGTCGGCGAGGCATACGCCAAAGCCTGCCTTGAGAAAGGCGTTTCCTTCATCGATTTTTCGGCGGACTTCCGTTTTGGCGATGACGAGGAGACCTTCAAGGCCTGGTACGGCTCAGGCTTTGTCCGCCCGGAGCTTCGCAAGCGCTCGGTCTACGGCCTCCCCGAGCTGAACCGTGAGCGGCTAAAATCGCTCGCCGCATCGGGGCCGGTGATCGTCGGCAACCCCGGCTGCTACCCCACCGGGGCGTCCCTTGGGGTGTTTCCCGCCCTGGCGAAAGGGCTTGCCTCCGGTGGGACGATCATCGTGGATTCCGCCACGGGCATAACGGGCGGCGGCAGGGAACCGCAGAAATCCTTCCACTTCCCCGAATGCTCCGATTCGGTGTCCCCCTACAAGGTGGGCGCACACAGGCACACCCCCGAGATAAGCCGTAACTTGCGGGAGATGGCGGAACGCCACGGCGGAACCGCGCCGCCGCTCATCTTCACGCCCCACCTCGCGCCGATGAACAGGGGCATACTCAGCACGATTTACATCCCCCTCAAGGGGGAATGGCGAGCCGCCCCTGCCCCCGCTGCCGGAGACGCGCCCAGGCCGCCCTCAAAGGAGATCGCGGCAAAGACCGCCGAGATTCGCGAACTGTACGCGGCCTTCTACCGCGACGAGCCCTTCGTGCGCGTGCTTTCGTTCGGTGTCATGCCGTCCACCGGCAGGGTGAGGCAGTCCAACTTCTGCGACATTTCAGTGAACATGGATCAGGGGGGAAGCACCCTCATCGTGATCACCGCCATCGACAACATGGTGAAGGGCGCGGCAGGCCAGGCTGTTCAGAATATGAACGTGCTTTTTGGTTTCGCCGAAACCGAGGGACTCCACGCCGTCCCCGCACTATTTTAAACCTGGAGGATTTATTATCTCACGGAGGAAGACAGAATAAGAGCATCTCACAGTGGCACAGAGGCACAGGGAGGAGAAAAACGAAATTTCTTCGCTTTCTTCTTCCTTCTTTTCTTCTCTGTGCCTTTGTGCCTCTGTGAGAGGTTCTTTTTGGTTGTGATAAGGAGTTGTTTGTGGGTAAAATAAAGAAAATACCCGAGGGTGTTTGCGCGCCGAAAGGCTTCAGCGCCGGGGGCGTTGCGTGCGGCATAAAGGCGAGTTCCAAAAAGCGGGACCTCGGCCTTATCTACTCCGAGAAGCCCTGCGCCGCCGCCGCCGTTTTTACAACCAACAAGGTCAAGGCGGCGAGCGTGCTGGTGAGTGCCGAACACGTCGCAGGCGGCGTTCTCAGGGCGGTGATTGCCAATTCGGGGAACGCCAACGCCTGCACCGGCGAGGCGGGTCTTGCCGCCGCAAAAAAAATGGTAAGCCTCGTCGCCGGGCATTTCGGCATTGACAGCCGGCAGGTCGCGGTGGCGTCCACCGGGGTCATCGGCGTACCACTCCCCATCGGAATCATCGAGAAGAATATTGATGCCCTCGCGAATTCCCTGAGGGCTGACGGGGAGGGACACGCCGCCGCCCTTGAGGCGATCATGACGACCGACACCCGCAGAAAGGAGGGGGCGGTTGAAATCGAAATTGATGGAAAGCCCGTACACATTGGCGGCATGGTGAAAGGCTCGGGGATGATACACCCCAACATGGCGACCATGTTATGCTTCATCACCACGGACGCGGCGGTTCCGCATGAAGTCCTCGATTTATGCCTGCGGCAGGCCGTGAGGCGCTCGTTCAACCGCGTGACGGTTGACGGCGACACTTCGACTAACGATTCGTGTTTCATCATGGCGAACGGCGAGGCGGGCAATTCCCCCATCGCCGCCGGAAGTGCGTCATGCGAAATTTTCGCCGGAGCGCTGGAAGCCCTCTGCGTGGGCCTCGCCCGCGCAACGGCGAGGGACGGCGAAGGCGCGACGAAACTGGTGACAGTCACAGTTTCGGGCGCGGTGGGCGAGGACGCCGCCGAGACCCTCGCGAAGGCCGTTGCCTCCTCAAGCCTGGTCAAAGCAGCCTGCTTCGGTGCGGACGCCAACTGGGGCCGCGTGTTATGCGCGATGGGCTACTCCGGGGCGGACTTCATCTCCGGCGACGTGGACGTGGCTTTTGCTAGCGCCGGTGAGGAAATACAGGTTTGCGCCGCTGGTGCCTCACTGCCCTTTTCCGAGGAAGACGCCAAGAGGATACTCAAGAGGGAAGAGATCGAGATTCGTATCAAGGCGGGCAAGGGCCCGGGAAAGGCGACGGTCTGGGGCTGTGACCTGACTTACGACTATGTAAAAATAAACGGGGACTACCGCTCCTAAAGGAAAACAATGAACGACGAAACACAGTTCAGCAACGCCGACAGGGCGAAGATACTCGTCAACGCGCTGCCGTACATACAGAAGTTCCTAGGCAAAACCATAGTGGTCAAGTACGGCGGGAACGCCATGATAAACGAAGGCCTCAAGGCAGCGGTCATCCAGGACATTGTCCTCATGGCGTGCGTCGGGATTCACGTCGTGCTGGTACACGGAGGCGGCCCGGAGATTGAGGCGATGCTGAAAAAAATCGGCAAGGAAACCCGCTTCATCGGCGGCCTCCGTTACACCGACGAGGAAACAATGGAGATTGTCCAGATGATCCTCTGCGGCAAGGTGAACAAGGACATCTGCTCCCTGATTCAGATGGCGGGCGGCAGGGCAGTTGGCCTCAGCGGCATTGACGGCGAGCTGCTCCAGGCCCGCCGCCTCCGTACCGGCGGGGAGGACCTCGGCCTTGTGGGGGAGGTGGAAGCAGTGGATACGCGCCTGCTCAGTTCCATGCTGGGGGAGGGGGTTATCCCGGTTGTCTCCTCGGTGGCGTACGGGAAAGGCGAGGACGAGGGCCGCGCCCTCAACGTCAACGCGGACACCGCCGCGGCGAAAGTCGCGGGTGCGCTTGCGGCGGAGAAACTCATCCTCATAACCGACGTGAGCGGCATACTCCGCGATGTCAATAACCCCGCATCGCTCATAAAGGAAGTCCGCCGCAATGACATTGAAGCCCTCAAGAGGGACGGCATCGTGAGCAAGGGGATGATCCCCAAGACGGACTGCTGCGTTCTTGCGCTTGACGGCGGCGTCAAGAAGGCGCACATCATAGACGGCCGCGTCCCCCACGCCCTCCTCATTGAACTTTTCACTAACGAAGGCATAGGAACTATGATAGAATAAAGACAAGGAAGGAAATTATGCAGTTCAGGAAAGCAAAGGTTTTTCAAAGCAGTGAAAAGGGAAAGATGTTTGAACCGGGCGCTCAGGCTGTTTTTAAAGAGGACCCGTCCGCCGAAAGCCGTGTTATCAATTTATACCCCGAAGTCGAGTTCCAGAAAATCATCGGCTTTGGGGGCGCTTTTACAGAGGCTTCGGCTTACCAGTTCTCCCGCATGAGCGCCAAATCGAAAGCCAAAATAATAAAGGCGTATTTTGATCCGAAAAATGGGCTGGGCTACAATTTTTGCCGTACCCACATCCACTCCTGCGATTTTACATGCAGCCGCTATACCTATGTGGAAGACGGGGACAAGGAGCTGAAGACATTTTCCATTGAAAGGGATCGCAAATACATCCTGCCCTTTATAAAGGCGGCACAGAAAGCCGCCGGAAAGGATCTCCTGCTTTTCGCGTCGCCCTGGAGCCCGCCCGGCTGGATGAAGAGTAACGGCGATATGTGCCACGGGGGCCGACTTCTGGATGAATATTATCAAGCCTGGGCAAATTACTTTGTCCGTTATCTGCAAGAGTACAAAAAAGAAGGAATTCCTTTTTTTGGCGTTACGGTCCAGAACGAGGCAATCGCGGTGCAGACCTGGGAAAGCTGCCTGTACACCGCGGAAGAAGAGGCGGTGTTTGTGACCAAGTTCCTCAAGCCTGCCCTAAAAAAGGCCGGTTTTGGTGAGACCAAAGTGATGATCTGGGATCATAACAAGGAGCGGGTCTACGAGCGGGCGAGGGACAGTTTTGCCGTCCCCGGCGCGAAGGACGATATCTGGGGTGTGGCCTTCCACTGGTACAGCGGCCGGCATTTCGACGCCCTCGAAATGACGCATAACGCATTTCCCGACAAGCCCCTCATCTTGACGGAATACTGCATAGGCGAGTTTTACGGGGAAACCGCCCGATATCCCCATACCAGTTGGAAAGGCGTGGAAATATACGCCACCGAGCTAATCGGGGATTTCAACCACCACATGGCGGCTGAGACCATCTGGAACCTTCTGTTAGACGAAACAGGCGGCCCGTTTCACGACAGGGACGGGGGCGTCAGCGTCGATATAGTGGTGAACCCAGAGAAAGACGAAATCTCCATAGAACCCACCTATTACGCGATTGCCCATTTCAGCCGTTTCATCAAACGCGGGGCGGTACGAATCGGGACAAGCTGTTTTTCGGATAGTATCGATGTCACAGCTTTTAAAAATCCCGGCGGTGAAATCGTCGCCGTCGTTTTGAATCACGGCACGGAGGCCGAGAAACTCCGCTTGCGTATTGAGGCTGTTACCGCCCCGGTGGTGTTGCCGGGGCGCTCGCTTACGACTTTTGTCATTCCGGTGTGAGGAGTTTTCGATGGGCGATTTTTTGATGAACACTTACCACAGGCTGCCTGTGACCTTCGCGAAGGGGGAGGGCACGTGGCTCACGGACGTGGACGGGAAGAAGTACCTGGACTTCACATCCGGCATCGCGGTGAATTGCCTCGGGCACGCCTACCCGCCGCTCGTCAGGGCGATCTCTGGGCAGGCGGCAAAACTCAACCACACCTGCAATTATTTCCTGAGCGATGTGGTCGTGGCGTTCGCCGAGAAACTCGTCGCAGCCTGCGCCGGCGCGGGGATGAAGAAGGTCTTCCTCGCCAACTCCGGGGCGGAGGCCAACGAGGGGGCGTGCAAGATAGCGCGCAAGTATTCGCTCGCCAAATATGGGAAGGGGAGGCACACCATCGTGACCCTCCGTGGCAGTTTCCATGGGAGGACGATCACCACGCTTTCCGCCACGGGCCAGGACAACTTCCACAAAGACTTCGGTCCCTTCACCGAGGGCTTCGTCTACGTACCCCCCAATGACATCGAAGCCCTGGACAGGGCCCTCGACCCCGACACGACCGCCGCATTCCTCGTCGAGGCCGTCCAGGGCGAAAGCGGCGTCCGCCCACAGACACCCGAGTACCTCGCCGCCGCCGCGAAGCTCTGCACGGAAAGGGACATACTCCTCATGTTCGACGAGATTCAGTGCGGCATGGGCCGGACGGGCGCATTCCTCGCCTGCGAGCTTTACGGCATAAAGCCCGATGTGGTTACCCTCGCCAAGGGCCTCAGCGGGGGGATTCCCTCCGGTGCGGTTCTCGCCGGGGAGAAGGCCGCGGAGGTGCTGCAAGTGGGCGATCACGGCTCGACCTTTGGCGGGAACCCGATTGCCGCCGCTGCGGGGCTTGTGGTTCTGGACACGGTGGCAAAGCCTGAGTTCCTCGCGGAGATTGCCCGCAAGGGGGAGAAAATCAGGCAAATTATCGCCTCGTGGAACCACCCGAAGATCACCGGCCTCCGCGCTTTGGGCATGATGCTCGGCGTTGACCTTACCGTCGAGGCGTGGCCGGTTCTGGAGGCGGCGGTCGAAAGGGCGAAGACCGCGGACGCTGGCCTCCTCCTCCTCGGCGCCGGCAGCCGGACCCTGCGTCTCCTCCCCCCGTACACCATCACCGACGCGGAAATTGAAAAAGGACTGGCTATATTGAAGATCATACTGTAAAATTAACCAATGAAGAATATCATACACGTGGATAACAGTGAATTTTTCAGAAAGCAGATGAGGGTCTTTCTTGAAGAGGAAGGATTTGAGGTAGAGGGGTTTGACAGCGCACAGGAGGCGAACCTCACCATTGGCGCCGGAAGCGCCGACATGGTGATTATGGGTCTTACCTTCACGGACATCGACGGCAAGGACTTCGCCAAAAGGGTCGTGGAAACGTTCATGGGGCCGGTGCTTGTGGTCAGTTCCAGCCTTACCGGCGAAAAGGCCGCCGAGCTAAAGGCCCTGGGCATCGCCGCCACGTTTGACAAATCCGGCCCCTGGAAAGACGGCGTCCGGCCCCATCTTCTGGCGCTGAAGGAAGGGGAATAGGGGAGCAGGGATTGGGGTGGCTGCTGTTTCGCGTTTGACTGGCAGGGGACTATTTCTCCGTCATGTTTATCGTCGCGTCCCAGTCGGGAGGCGGCGGATTGGCCTGAAATTCCGCGATTCGGGAAAGGTACATTGATGAGAGGTAATCGCTTGCGCCTGACTTTTCGGCAATGTTCAGGGCTTTGCTGAAATACTGTTTTGCGGTTTCCCATTCACGCATGGAATAGAGTTTAAGCCCCTTGTTGTATTGATCCAGGGTTTCCCGGTTAATGACAAGAGATTTGGGTGTTTCCGCGTCCGCTTCGCCGCGCCACGCGCCATATACCGCGTAAAGCCCCACCGGTTGTTCTTTTCCTACTACACGCACACTGTCGACTTTCCGAAAAATAAAATCATCTTTGGCGGCGTTATAAATATTTTCCGATACAATTATTTGCTGCCTGTAATACTTGGTTACCCCCTCAAGCCGCGCTGAAAGATTGACCGTATCCCCGATGACCGTGTAATCAAGTTTATCCTCAAAACCGATATTGCCGACTACGCATTCGCCGAAGTTGACGCCAATCCCCGTGCCAAACCCCGTTTCAGGCAGGGTAATGCCCGAAGTATCCACACGCGAAAGGGTTTTTGCCATCCTCAGCGCGGCCTTGATGGCGCTTGACGACGCGTTCTCCAGCGGCTTGGGAGCGCCAAAGATCGCCATAATTGCGTCGCCGATAAACTTGTCAACATTGCCACCTTCGGCTTTGATTTCATTGCCCATCAGGGAAAAATAGGCGTTGAGGAAATTTACCAGCTCCTGCGCCTGGGTATTTTCCGATATTCTTGTGAAGTTCCTGATGTCCGAAAACAGGATCGCCACGAGCCTGGTTTCACTCTGGCTTGACTGCGCCGCCGACTTTTTTATTATCTCGTCCATTACGTCAATTGGAACATAGCGCGCAAAGGCCGCCCTTGTTTTCTTCTGTAGGACATCCATTTGCCGCATACGCAACGCATTTGCAATAATCGGCGCAGCCGCCGAAAGAAAAACATTGAGGTTTTCAAGAATAACCGGGGAAAAATATTCCTTGATGGAAGTGCCTATATGAACCGTCGCGAATTCCTCGCCGGAATTGACAAGCGGAATCAGGATATACGATTCCACCCGTTTGTTTTTTTCCCCGGCGGGGAAAAAATCGCTGACATCCCTGGAGATAACCTTATAATCCGAAAACCGGGTATTAAAATCGGCTATTGTGATTGCTTTGAAATCTTCCGCAATTTCCCCGGTGTATCCGGAGTTGTTGGCGTTATACACAACAAGTGCGTCATCGGAATCCTTTATCATTATCGAACATATTTCCGCCTGACAGACATTGGTTAAAAGCGCGAAAACCCCCTTGACGGTTTCTTCGAGGGAAACTGCTTTGCCGGACAGTTTGGCAAGCAGCCCGATTATGGTTGTCTGGAACAGCTTGTTGTCCAATAAATTGTTCACCATTTCGATAAGTGTATTGCTTGTTATTCTTTTACCTTCCCGTTTAATCAGTTCGTAATCAACGATCTTTCTTTCGCTTAACAGGCGCGATATCTGTTTTGAGAGCTTCTCGAAATTTTCCGGGGATTTTTCAATATAAAAATCGGCTCCGGCCTGCTTGCCCCAGAATCTGTCCTTTGATTCTCCCAGAGTTGTAAGCATGATGACCGGGATGTTCCTGGTAGAGGGCCGGGATTTCAGGAGGCGCGTGGCCTGATACCCCTTGAAAAGAGGCATTTCAACATCGGTGACAATAATATCGGGAAGAAAACCGTAAACCTGCTTTATTCCCTCAAGGCCGTTTTCCGCGCGGGCCGTTTCATAGCCTTCTCCGTTCAGGAATTCAAGAAGAATATCCGCAAAGATGTCCGAATCCTCAAAAATCAACACCCTTCTTTTATCCATGTGCTTCTCCGATTAATTCGCGTACGGCGGTGATCAAATTGTGATCGCTGAACGAACTCTTTGTGATATAGCGGTTCGCCCCAAGGAGCGCGGCCCTGTTTTGATCTTTCTCATCTCCAAGGGCCGAGACAACTATAATGGGAATATTTTTCAGGCTGTCGTTTTTACGGATATTTTCCGTCAGCATGAAACCGTCCATATTCGGCATGGCAATATCGGTACAGATCAAATCGTACTGAACATTCTTCGCTGCGGCCAGCGCTTCCGAACCGTCCGCGGCGGTATCCACCCTATACCCTTCCGCTTCAAGAATATCCCGCTCAATATCCCGCGTGGGCCCCGAATCGTCCACTACAAGAATGGATTTACGCATACGATCATAATCAACATGGCGTTTTTTCATGTCGATGGTTTTTGTACGCTTCGCCATCCTGATCACCGTCGGAATATGAAGCGCCGGTATCATTTCATAGTCTTCGCTTAATACCACCCCTGAAAGTGCCGCCATCTGTTCCATAAACGACGGCAGGGATTTCAGAATTACCTGGCGCATGCTGCTTATCTGATTTACCGCCAGGGCGACAGTTTCCTCATAGGCCTGGACAATAACCACGAAGATGGAATCGCTGACAAACTTTTTTTCGTCCGCCTTGATTTTCAAAATATGATGCAGGTAGTACAGCTTAATAATCTTTCCGTTGAATTTAATTCCGGGGCGATCCACCACGGTGATAATGTCTTTTGTATTAACAAGCATGACCGTGTCCACAAAATTGGCGGGAATGATGAATTTCATGTCGCCTGATGAAATGGGGAATCCCATAAGGGCCGCCATGGACAACGGAACGGAAATCGTAAAAACCGTCCCTTCCCCGGTTTTGGTTTGTACCGCGATGCTGCCCTTCATGCGTTCAATGTTATTCCTGACCGTATCCATTCCCACTCCGCGGCCGGAAAGATTTGAAATTTTTTCTGCGGTTGAAAATCCGCTCTGGAATATAAAGTTGATAAGCTCCTCTTCGCCCAAAGACGCGGCGGCTTCTCTGGAAACCAATCCCTTCTCAACGATTTTTTTTCGGATTCCTTCCTTGTCAATGCCCCTTCCGTCGTCGGTGATGGTAACCTTCATGCTGCCGCTTTCCCGGACGCAGTGGATAGTCAGAAGGCCGGTCTCATTTTTCCCTGCGGCGCGCCGTTCTTCCGGTGTTTCAATGCCGTGGTCAATGGAATTTCTTATCATGTGAAGGAACACCTCGGACAACGACTCGATCAGGTTTTTGTCGATTTCATTTTCCGAACCTTCAATTTTGATCTGCACCTTCTTGCCCAATTCGGAGGCGATGGTAAAAATGTAGCGCGGGTACGCGTCGAGGGCCGTGGAAAGGGGCAGCATGCGCAGGGAGATCACGCTGTCGTAGGCGTTCCTGATGTGATTCCCTACATCCAGCGCGTAATTTTTTACAAGTGAACCGAGCTTGCCCGCCATCAATTCCATGGAGCGGAATTCCTGAATTAAGGACGTATTGTACGACTGGCCGCCGGCAAGCCTGGAAAAATTTCGGAACGCCTCGTTGATGGCTTCGGTGTCACGGGCGATATTCCTTGCGGTGATCTCCAGGGATTGCAGCGCTGCCATGTTATGGATAATTTCATTGATCCGCTCAAGTGATATTCTGATGCTTTCGGATTTCTCTTCTTCCAGCTTATTCCGTTTGATGGCGGGAGCCTTCTTTTCCGTAGCTTCC
>JGI24698J34947_10001292_pt1 | contig 13120 bp, 11 predicted proteins | sample TergutMp193P3_FD_34947 | JGI IMG/M metagenome (IMG submission 34947)
AATGTTTCAACCGCCTGTAATTTTCTGATGAGTGCGTTTTTGCTCACCATTTTTTTAACGCCGTTGATAAGCGTAAGCGTTACGATAAGCGCCAAAGTTTCGGGAACCGCCGCGACCGCGAGAGTAACAGCTAACATAACAAGATGCCAAATTTCCTGTCCCTGAAGAAACCCAATCGTAAAAATCGCCAAAGCCGCGACAACCGCAACGGTGCTGATTGTCTTGCCCAGCTTGTCAAGCCTGAGCTGAAGCGGCGTTTTGTTTTTCTTGGTGTAATTCAGGTAACCGGCGATTTTACCGATTTCCGTCTTCATTCCCGTCGAGATAACGACCGCGCTTGCGTGTCCGCTTACCACGAGACAGCCGGAAAAAACCATATTCAGGCGGTCGCCGAGAGGGGCGTTTTCCTTTGTCAATGTATCCGTGTTCTTTTCCGACGGTTCGCTTTCGCCTGTCAGGGACGCTTCGTCAACGGCAAAACTTTCACATTCCAAAATACGGGCATCCGCCGGAACAAGATCGCCGGTCTTCAATACAATAATATCGCCGGGAACGACAAGAGAAGTATCAATCTCCTGCTTGGAACCATCCCTGATCACAAAGCAGCTTGGGCTGTTAAGAACCGCAAGGGCTTCCAGCGCTTTTTCCGCGCCGCGTTCCTGCGTGATTGCAAGAATCACATTCATTATAACGATGGAAATAATTACCGCCGGCTCAATAAATCCGTGCCCGTCGCGGAGCGCCAGCGCAAATGAAAGGACGGCGGCCAGGAGCAGGATAATTACCGCAACGTCTTTAAGCTGGCGGATAATCTGAGAAAAGAGAGTTTCTTTCTTTTTTTCGGCAAATTTGTTAAGGCCGAATTCAGCCTGCCGCTTCTGGGCTTCGTCCGCCGATAAACCTTTATGCGCGTCTGAGCTTTGCTCTTTTAACACGGCTTCTTTATCCATGTTATACCAATTACTCATTGTTACTCCTCCCAATTTGGCGCGGCCCTATGCCGCGGCACAGCATTTGCGCCTAATACCATAAGGCATTTTGCTTATATTTACAATACCCTTTATATACTGCTTTTTTTTTAGGGCTTTAGCCCGATGAATCGCTGTCGCTTGCACAGCAGCAGGAACACCCTGCGCATTTTCCTTTACGTTTATCCATGACAATTTTCAATATAATTGCCGTAACAATTCCAGCCAAAACAAGAACAGTCAAAATCGTTCCCATTTTTTTATCCTCCTGTCTTTAGCAGCTTGCCAGACGGGCACAACAGCAGGTACAAGAAAGCGGCCGTCAACAGAAACGCCGCGACAGTTCCGGCTCCAAAATTACCGGAGAATAACATTCCCCATTGATATATGCACAGTGATACAATATAGGCAAAACCGCACTGATAGCCGATAGCCGCCCAAAACCATTTCATGTTGTTCATTTCCCTTTTTATCGCGCCCATAGCGGCAACGCATGGAGCACATAACAGATTAAAAACTAAAAAGGAATATGCGGCCAGCGTGGTGAAACTTGAGGCAAGCAAGCCCCATATTTCCGTTCCGTCCCCGGCAACTTCGGTAAACCCGTACAATATGCCAAAAGTTCCCACAACATTTTCTTTCGCAACCAAACCTGCGAGAGCGGCTACGGCGGCTTGCCAGCTTCCCCACCCAAGCGGAATAAAAATTGGAGCGATAACGCCGCCGGCAATCGCCAGTACGCTTTTCTCCATATCAACCATTCCGAAACCGCTTTCTCCCCACCCGAAGTTTGAAGCAAACCAGACGAATATTGCCGCAAGTAGAATAATCGTTCCGGCTTTCTTGATGAACGACCAGCCGCGCTCCCACATACTCCGCAGAATGTTTAATACTGTCGGCAGGTGATAGGCTGGAAGTTCCATGACAAAAGGAGCGACATCTCCTGAAAACATTTTTGTTTTTTTAAGAATTACGCCTGAACAGATAATCGCCGCAATCCCGATAAAGTACGCGCTGGGAGCAACCCACCATATCCCGCCGAACAGTGCGCCCGCAATCAGCGCTATAACCGGAAGTTTTGCCGAACACGGAATAAAAGTAGTAGTCATAATAGTCATTTTACGGTCACGGTCATTCTCAATCGTCCGCGAAGCCATAATACCCGGAACGCCGCAGCCCGTACCAATGAGAATCGGGATGAACGATTTGCCAGACAGCCCGAAGCGGCGGAAAATTCTATCCATGATAAAGGCGATACGCGCCATGTAACCGCAGGCTTCCAGAAACGCAAGAAAAATAAAGAGGATAAACATCTGCGGAACAAAACCAAGCACCGCGCCAACCCCGGCGACAATGCCGTCTACAATCAAACTTTGAAGCCAACCGGCGCAGTTTATCGCTTCAAGAAAACCGCCTAACAGAACAGGCACGCCGGGAATCCACAAGCCGAAAAAACTCCAGCCTTCGCCGAACACGCCGTCATTAGCCCAGTCGGTGGCAATTGAGCCGACGGTTGTAACGGAAACAAAGTAAACGATGAACATAACAGCCGCGAAAATGGGAAGCGCAAAAATTCTATTTGTAACAACTCTGTCGATTTTATCCGAGACGGACAGCCGTCCTTTGTTTTTGATCTTAACGCAGTCCTTAATAATTGTATCGATATACGTGTAACGTTCAGCGGTGATAATGCTTTCGCTGTCGTCCTCAAGTTCGGTTTCCCGCCGTTTGATGTCTTGATCGATGTGCGCAACCTGTTCGGGTTTCAATCCCAGTTTTTCAGTAATTTTCTTATCGCGTTCAAACAGTTTGATAGAAAAGAAACGCTGCTGCTCATCCGGCAGGTTGTGAAGCACGGCTTCTTCGATATGAGCGAGCGTATGTTCTACGCCGCCTGAAAAACTGTGCTGCGGTACAGTTTTCGCGCCGCCAGCCGCCTTGACCGCAATTTCCGCCGCTTCGCCAATGCCTGTACCCTTCAGCGCGGAAATTTCCGCCACCTGACAGCCAAGCTCTTTTGCAAGCCGAAGAGCGTCAATTTTATCTCCGTTTTTTTTCACAATGTCCATCATGTTGATTGCCGCGACAACGGGAATTCCGAGTTCCGTGAGTTGTGTAGTAAGAAACAGGTTGCGCTCCAAATTTGTGCCGTCAATAATGTTAAGAATTGCGTCCGGGCGTTCGTCGATTAAATAGTTACGCGCAACAACTTCTTCCAGAGTATAGGGGGAAAGCGAGTAAATGCCTGGCAAATCCGTAACCGTTACGTCCTTATAACCCTTTAATTTGCCCTCTTTTTTTTCAACCGTAACGCCCGGCCAGTTTCCGACAAACTGATTAGAGCCGGTAAGGGCGTTAAACAACGTTGTCTTGCCGCTGTTAGGATTTCCGGCGAGCGCGATTTTAATAGCCATAAAATTCTCCTTCTATTCAACTTCTATAAATTCAGCGTCAGCTTTCCTAAGGGATAGTTCATATCCCCGAACCGTAACCTCCACCGGATCGCCGAGCGGAGCAATCTTGCGGACGCAGACTTCAACGCCTTTTGTAATGCCCATTTCCATTATGCGGCGTTTGACAGGACCTTCGCCCCCGATTTTTAACACCCGCACAGTAGTTCCGGGTTTTATTTCCTTCAATGTTTGCATATCCTCTCCCTCTTTAAACCATGATTTTTGAAGCCATTTCCCGGCTGATAGCCACACGGGATTCTTTGATACTTACAATCACATTTCCGCTGATTTCGTTAATTATTTTGACATGAGAACCGGGAACAAAACCGAGGTTTGCCAGAAACTGCCGCGTTTCCTCCTTGCCTCCCACTTTTTTTATGGAGTTTTCCTCTCCGGTTTTTACCATTGATAAAGGCATCACTATCAACGCTCCTGTTCAATTCTTGCGGTAAGTTTATGCTAACCTCAAGGCTTATTTATAAGTTAGATTAAACTAACTAATTAACAAGTTAGCCTATTCTAACTTATTTGTCAAGCGTTTTTCCGAAAAATTTACGAATTTCATGAAAATTTCAAAAATAGCGGTTTGAGAGGAATTACTATTGATTTTGGAGGGATTATGTGCTATAATATGGTTAGCTATAGATAACTTTTGGGGGAAGGTTGAAAATACGAGAATCGGCGGAAAATTATCTGGAAACAATACTGGTTTTAAGCCAAAAAGGGGAAAAAGTCCGTTCGATTGATATTGTAAATGAACTTGACTATTCCAAGCCGAGCGTAAGCATTGCCATGAAAAACCTGCGTGAAAAGGGGTACATTGTAATAGATGATGACGGTCATATAACGTTAACAGGGAAGGGGCGAAGAATAGCGGAAACAATATACGAAAGGCATGTGGCAATTTCTGACTGGCTCATTTCTCTGGGCGTGGATAAAAAAACCGCTGTTAATGACGCTTGTAAAATGGAACACTGCATGAGCGAAAAAAGTTTTTCGGCAATAAAAACGCACATAAAAGATTGGAAACGCAAAATTAACGCATAAAAAGACAAAAAACATATACTAATCCAGAAATTCTTTTTCTTATATATTTCCTCAAGGTATGTACCTGGTCATTATATACATTGTTAACAGAATTTACCATTCCCCTACAAATAGAATCTCAGGCTCCAGAACAAAACCGGTTGCGGCTTTTACTTTCGCGGCGGCTTCGTCCATAAGCGCGCGTATATCTTTGGCGGCTGCGTTTCCTGTGTTAATAACGATGTTGCCGTGAAATGGGGCGATTTGAGCGCCGCCGATTTGAAGCCCCTTCATGCCCAATTCGTCAATTATCTGTCCTGTGGGTTTTCCAAAATCATGGTTGTTTTTGAAAGCAGAACCTGCGCATGGAAAGAGATAGTGGCCTTTCTCCTGACGGTCCTGCCTGTTTTTTTCCATTTCGTTCAGGATTTTGTTTTTATTTCCTTTCTTTAATTTAAAAGCCGCGCTTAAAATCAGACAATCCATTTTTTGAAACGGACTTAGCTTGTAGCCGAAACCCTCTTTCGCGCCGATACGCATAATTTCACCTTCGCCGCCATGCGCACAGGCGCTGAAATCAATAATTTCAGCCCAGTTTAAAACATCCGCTGTCTCCCTGCCGTAACAGCGGGCGTTCATCCACACAGCGCCCCCGATGGTTCCAGGCATTCCCGCAAGAAACTCAAGTCCGCTGAGTCCTGAAGCGACGGCGATGTCCGAAGCTTCGTCAATGTCTGTCCCGCTTTTTAATACAAGTTCCCCAGCGCCCGCGCACAATGCCCATACGCTGTGCCCATTCCACGCGCTCATATCCAGTACAATGCCGCGGATTCCTTTATCACATACCACAATGTTCGCGCCGCCGCCCAATATAAAAACCGGAATTGCTTCCTTGCGGGCGCTGCTAATCAAAGCGGTGCAGAAGGCGGTAAAGCCGTCACCGTCAGGACGCACCCAGCAGTCGGCGGGCCCTCCAACCTTAAATGTAGTGTGATCTTTCATCGGTTCGTTGAAGCGAATTTCAACATTGCACGGGCTTTTCAGCCTGCATTGATCAATAATTTTTTGAAGTTTATCGATGCCTGTCTTATTCATTTGGTATTTCAATTCCAAGCCTTTCCGCGATACGGCGGGCTTTTCGCGCGATGCTTTCATTTCTGTCCATTGCCAGAGTCATTATTTCCGCCCTGAGGCTTCTTAGGTTATTGTTAGCTGCCATGTCAAGCCCGTATAATTTTTCAATTACGGTTCCGTTTTGCATAAACCGCCGCGCAATATTTTCCATTTCGGACGTATCGCCCTCAACCACAGTTTCGCCAAGAACCTTTAAAAGACCGTTGGAAAGGACTGTCATATTCCTGGTCCTCGCCTCTTCAAGCGCGGCTATAAGACGCGTCAGATTTCTTTCGGCGGTGTGTTTCATAAGCATTTCAGCGGCAAGAATCCGGACGCGATCGGAATTTTTTTGTTCGGAAAAAAGGCTGTCGAGAACCTCAATTGCCTCCTGATTGGCAATTGCTCCAAGAGCGCGGATTGCCTCGTCTTTGACATTGGGAACTTCGTCGCGTTCGGCGCGGTAGCGTAAATAGGGAACTGCGGATACAAGCCTGCGCTCACGGCTGGCCTGCGCCGCCGCGATGCGGGTGCGGTAATATGAATCCCTGAAAGCGTCCAAAATCGCCCTGTCTACGGCGTCTCCTGAAAAAGGGCCTAGCGCGGCGACGGCAGATGAACGCACATTCGGATCGTTGGTGCTGACACATTCCAGCACCGCCTCAAGACCGTCTGAGTCGCCTATTTTGGAAAGCGAGTCTAACGCGGCGATGCGAAGCGGTATCCGTTCATCGGTATTTGTGGCAATGCCGGCAAGAAAGGAAACGCCTTTTGGAGAGCCAGCCGCGCCGATTGCGGTTATTATTTCTCTTTGATTTTCATTTCCTGGTTCGCGGTATTCGTAATACTCGATAAGGAATTCAGCCGCTTCATCGGCCAGATTCCGGTCGGCGGAACTTGCGCGGCCAAGAGCGCGGAAACCAACGCCCAGGAAACGCCTTTCCTCCGTACCGAGAAGCTCCATAATTACTGGGACCGCTTCGGCTGATTTTACCCTACCAAGATAATCCAGAGCTGAAAGAACAGTTTCATTGGTCTCATCTTCGCGTTCGGCTATAGCCTTGATTGCCCGCGTTTCAAGGCCGTTTTTTTCCCTTTCGCCGAAAAAGCCGAAGACCCCGCTTAAAATCCTCTGGTTGTGGGTATTATCTATCAGGGCAATAAGCTCGTTATCAAGGTAATCCGCGTTTTCGTTTCTAAGCGTCTGAATCAGAGCGGCAATTTCTGTTTCCGTACCGTACTGTATCGTAGCAAGCCTTGAGGCCTCTACTTCCTGTGTGTGAACAACGAAAGACAAAAACAAAGATAAAAACAAAAACAGAAATGTATGCCTAAAAGTTTTACTTGGGGTCCTGTTGGCAGACCAAAAGCACCGTGCACGCACGGCACTTTTGTCTCCAACACCCCTCAAGTATTTTTCCGGGCATACATTTCTGCTTTTAATCAGTATTTTCATCATTCTTCTCCATATATATAGATAAAAAGTTTCTCTTATACTCTAAAAACCTGTTTTCCTTTATTGCGTTACGGGCGTTTTGTACCAATTCGTTGATAAAGTACAGGTTATGATAGCTTGCGAGCATGGAACAGAGTATCTCCTTCGTCTTAAAAAGGTGGCGCAGATAGGCGCGGGAATACTCCCTGCACACTTTACATCCGCACTCTTTATCTATCGGCGAAAAATCCAGCCTGTTTTCGGTCTTTTTTAGCGCAAACGGCCCATTGCGGGTGTATACCCTGCCGTTTCTGCCTTCTCTGGTAAGAAGGACGCAGTCAAACATATCAATACCCTGCTCTATCGCGCCCAAAATATACTCAGGCGTGCCTATCCCCATAACATAGCGCGGCTTATCTTCGGGCAGGAAGGACGCTGTGTAAGCCAGCGTTTCGTTAAAAACTTCCGCAGGCTCCCCCACGGAAAGGCCGCCTATTGCTATGCCCGGAGTGCCGGAAGCGGCGCAAACCTCCGCGCTTTTTTTGCGAAGGTCGGGGAAAAAATTGCCCTGTACAATGCTGAAAAGATCGCCTTTGTATACACCGTCTGAAACCGCTTTTTCCCACGCGCCTTTTGCCCTTTCCAGCCACTCTGTCGTAATATCAAGGGCTTTCTCGGCTTCCTTGCGAGACGCGCCCCATTGGGAACAATAATCAAGCTGCATCTGTATGTCGCTGCCTAAAAGAACCTGAATCTCCACCGCTTTTTCAGGAGAAAGAAAATGGCTTGAGCCGTCAATATGAGACTGAAACTTTGCTCCCTCTCTGGTAATTTTGCGTAACGCGGAAAGGGAAAAAATTTGAAAACCCCCTGAATCTGTCAATATATTTCCATCCCAATTCATAAACGAATGAAGGCCGCCTGCTTTTTCTATAACTTCCTCACCCGGCCTTAAATACAGGTGATATGTATTGGAAAGAATCAAATTAAAACCGAGCTCTTTCAGATCGCCTGATGTAAGCGCCTTTACAGTTCCATTGGTTCCAACAGGCATAAACACAGGGGTGGAAACATCGCCGTGAGGAAGACGCAAAATGCCGGTTCTCGCGGAGGAGAAGCTGTCGCGGCAGGCGATATTAAAACGCATTTTAAGTTTTCGCGCTCCGTAAAAGACTCACCCCAATAACAATGAAAATAAAAACCGGAAACCACGCCCCCACAAACGGATGAATGTAGTTGGCATCGGCCATTGCCATACAAAGCATTTCCGTTATATAGTAAACAACCGCGACGGAAAGGCTTGTAAAAAGAGTCATCAACAAAATGTTTTTTCTGAATCTGCCGCCCATTGTTATTGAAAGAATCATCACAACAAGAGAGGCGGCTGAAAAAGAAAAACGGCGGTAATATTTTGCCTGCGCAAGAAAGAAAGGGATGCCCGCGGAACGAAGGTCTTTTATAAATAACCCGGCATCTTTCGCCCTAAGCTCGTCTATATTAACAGAGTTTCTTTTAAATACATCAGGATGTTCATTATATGAAGTATCCTGAACAAAAGGGCGGACGCGCAATATTCCATTTTCATATTTATAGATGACGGCGTTTTTGAATTCCCAATAAGTTTCTTTCCATTCGGCTAAAGTAGAACGTATCTGCATGACAAACTCTCCGTTCCCGTTTGTTTCTATAATACTGACCCCGTTCAGCGCCAGATTATCATAATCAAAATAATCAACCGAGTAAATAAGATTCCCATTTCTGGCCTTTATAACAATATCTGAACCGCTTTCGGTAACATTCTGCCTTAAAGCTCGCCTTGAAAGATCGTTTTTAAATTTCATGGCGGGTATTACGAGCATATCGTCAAGAAAGAACGAAAATATTGAAGCGGCAAGGCCGACCGCCACAAGCGAAAAACTTAACCTCCATAGCGGTATTCCCGACGAAAAAACCGTTGTAAGTTCATTTTTCGCGTAAAGATCGCCCAGAGTATAGGCGGCGGCAAAAAGCAGGGAAAGCGGCATGGCGTATGATATACATTTTGGAATATAAAACAGGCTTATTTTTAAAATGGCCGCCACCGGCACTTCATTGTTTAGATAACGGAATAAATTGGCAAAAAGATCCATTAACAGCAGCAAAAAAACAAACATGGAAATAGCCACAAAAAAAATGGGGAAAAATTGACGCAATAAATATCTGTCAAGAATCATCTGCGCACCTTAATTACAGCCAGTGCAAGGCCTATAACAAGAGATAAAATATTTGGAAGCCACATAGACCAGAAAGGGGGCGTTCCAACACGCAGAGCCATTGTCTGCCCGACAAAAAGCATCGACCAGTACAATACCGCGATAAGTATGCCAAAAATAAAACCTACGGTCTGCCCGCTTTTTTTTGCCATCAGCCCAAGAGAAACCGCAAGGAATACAAAACAAAACGCGCCAAGTGGAACAGAAAATTTTCTGTAATTTTCAATAATATGACCGCGCAGCGATCTGTCATCCATAATTGCCGTGATTGCGGCAGTTTCACGCTGGAAATTTGAAACAGTTGTATGTCTATAGTTCCACGATTCCGATACAGGGCCGGCTCTTAAAATATTTTCCAGCATAGCGGCATTATTAACCAGTCTTGCTTTTCTGTCATTCGTCCTTACGGCCAGCTCGGCTCTTTTTCTCAAAATATCCGAGTGAACATCCCGTGAACTTTTTTCCCGAGGAGTTATAACCGCGCCATCCTGAATAATATCTTCGTTGGAAATCCAGTATTGCAGAAGTTTAGCCATAGCATAATCGTAATCTTCCCTCGCCATTTCCTTTGACGAGTGTACAAACGCACCTTCAAGGGTCAGGCTAAGGCCTTCATTTCCGCCGTCTTTCAATTCCGCGCTGTTCGCCAGTATTAACCGTCTCTCCCCGTCACTGGTTTTGTCCAGAATAAGCACATTTTCAATCGCGCTGCCTGAAACGCCGCCTGTTACAATTACAGTGTCTTTGAATCTTTTTACCGAATTGGCCTGAAGCTCCAGCGCCGGAGTGGCAACAACAATCTTCCGCATTAGTTTGTTAAATTGAATAGTGCCGGCAGGAAGCAGTATATCATTGGTAAAAAATGACAAAATGGAAATTATGACCCCCATTGCAATTGCCGGAATAAAAACATTTTTATATGACAGGCCTGATGAAAGCATAACAAGAATTTCATTATCGGATGTGAGCCGCCCCACTGTCATAAGCGTTCCTACAAGAGAAGCAAATGGAGCGGACATCGCGATAACGGTAGGCAAAGAAAAAAGAAGAAGAAGGACAACCTGATTGAACGGCACATGCTTGGAAAGGACATCCTTTGCAAACAGAAGTATCTGATTAACAAAAAAAACAAAGAAGAAGAAAAAGAAAGCGATTAAAAAAGAAAAAAACATTTCGGATAATATATAACGAAAGATAGTTTTGGAAATGAAGCGTTTGCTTTCTACGACTGCGACGTATTTCATTTCTTAAACTCCGGTAGAACCGAAACCGCCGCTGCCGCGTTTGGTTTCAGCTAACGTGTCGGCTTCTTCAATTACAGCGCGGCAGACAGGAGCCACAACAAGCTGGGCAATGCGCTCTCCGTCTTTAATAATAACATCTTTTTCACCCAAATTAACAAGAATTATCTCAACATCTCCCCGATAGTCTGAATCAATCGTACCAGGCGAATTCAGCACGGTAAGACCCGTTTTTATTGCCAGCCCCGAACGGGGACGCACCTGCCCTTCAAAGCCTTCGGGGAGTTCGATTCTTAAACCCGTCGGGATTTTCACCCTGCCAAGCGGAGGGAGCGTTACGTCTGTTTCAAGAAACGCGCGCAAATCCATACCGGCGGCGTTTTCGCTTTCATACTCAGGAAGCGTAACGCGCCTATGGGCTTTAAGTATTTTTAAAAGCGGTTCCCTTTTAACGGCGCTGACCGTTCCTGGGGCGATCATCTCTGCGCCCTCCCTTATTCTCCTCGTCAGAACCGTCAGGATCAATTGCGTCAATATAGGAAAGATTGAGCCGGCCCTGTTTGTCAATTTCAAGCAGTTTAACCGGAATCTGCTGGCCCTCTTTTAACACATCGGTAACCTGCGCGATACGCTGCCTTGAAAGTTTACTAATATGCACAAGCCCTTCCTTGCCGGGCAGAATCTCCACAAACGCGCCGAAATCCATTATGCGCTTTACAACGCCGTCATATACCCTGCCGATTTCAGGATCGGAGGCAATGCCCATAACGGCGACTTTCGCGTCCTCGGCATCCTTTGTGTTTTTGCCGAAGATTGTTACAGTGCCGTCATCTTCCGTGTTGATTCTAACAGAATACTGTTCACATAACGCCTTAATGTTTTTACCGCCGGGACCGATAAGCGCGCCGATCTTGTCAATATCGATTCTCAAAGTAACGATCTTGGGAGCGTACTCGCTGATCTGTTCCACGGGCTTGCTAATGCACTGATTCATAATTGAAAGAATGTGCAGCCTTCCGCGTTTCGCCTGATCCAGCGCCTTGCGCATAATCTCAGAGCTTACGCCAGCGATTTTTATATCCATCTGGAATCCGGTAATTCCGTCCTGAGTTCCTGCGACTTTAAAGTCCATGTCCCCAAGATGATCTTCCTCGCCGAGAATGTCAGATAACACGGCGAATCTGTCGCCGGGGCCGGCTTTTCCTTCGGTGATAAGACCCATAGCGATGCCCGCAACCGGCTTTTTCATGGGAATGCCGGCGTGCAGCATGGCAAGAGTGCCGCCGCAGACTGAGGCCATTGACGACGAGCCGTTTGATTCCATAATTTCAGAAACCACACGCACTGTGTACGGGAAATCTTCTTTTGAGGGAACCATAGCCTCAAGGGAGCGGCGGGCAAGGTTTCCGTGCCCTATTTCGCGCCTCCCTGTTCCCGTTCTGCCGACTTCGCCGACTGAATAGGGAGGAAAGTTGTAGTGCAGCATGAAGTTTTCGCGTTTATCGCCTTCGATGTCGTCAAATATCTGCTCGTCAAAAACAGTGCCGAGCGTTGTAACAACAAGCGCCTGAGTTTCGCCGCGCGTAAAAAGAGCCGAGCCGTGGGTGCGCTGTAAAATGCCGGTTTCGCAGGTAATATTGCGAATGTCCTCAAGTCCGCGCCCATCCACGCGCTTGCCGTTGTTTAAAATTGAAGAACGCAAAATTTCATACTGCATATCTTCAAATAACGCGTCGAAAAGTTTTTTCTGTTTTTCATCTTCAAGCTGAGAGGCGTATTGCGCGGCAAATTCGGTTTTTACAGCCTTAATCCCGTCGTGCCTTTCGTGCTTTGCCGGAAGGAAACACGCCGTTTGAAGTTTTGGATAGGCGGCGGCGCGTATAGCGTCAGCGTTTTCCAAAGAATAAGACAGTTCTGTCAGCGGAAGTTTTTCTTTTCCTGCAAGTCCGCGCAGTTTTTCCTGCAACGCGCAGAATTCTTTGATCATGGCGTGCGCCTTATCAAGCGCTTCGATCATCAGCTCTTCGCTTACCTCTTTCGCTCCGCCTTCTACCATCGTGATGCCGTCTTTAGTTCCGGCGACCACTATTTCCATTGTTGACTTTTCAATCTGTTCGTAAGTTGGGTTTACGACAAGCTGTCCTTCTACCTGACAGACGCGCACCCCGGCGACAGGGCCGTTAAACGGAATGTCAGAAATATGAACGGCGGCGGAAGACGCGATGATCGCAAGAATGTCCGGCGGATTGACTTGATCGGTTGAAAGCGTTGTCGGTATAAGCTGAATCTCGCGCCCGAAACCTTTTTCAAAGAGGGGGCGCATCGGACGGTCGATAAGACGGGAGACGAGTATCTCCTTGTCCTTCGGCCTGCTTTCCCTCTTTATAAAACCGCCGGGAATTTTTCCCGCGGCATAGTATTTTTCGTTGTAATCAACGGTGAGAGGCACATAGTCGAGGCCCTCTACCGATTCCGACGACGAGCAGACGGTGGCAATTACCGCCGAACCTGCGTATTGGGCAAAAACAGAACCGTTCGCCTGTTTTGCGATTCTTCCGGTCTCTAAGGTTAGTTCCTTTCCGGCAACTGTGAGTGTTACTTTTTGCATCATTATTTACGCAGTCCCAGCTCT
>JGI24698J34947_10001293_pt1 | contig 13114 bp, 4 predicted proteins | sample TergutMp193P3_FD_34947 | JGI IMG/M metagenome (IMG submission 34947)
AGCAGACGATATTGTTCACGCCGCGCCCCGCCCCGAACTTCAGCTCAGCGGCGGCCACGGCGGTCACGTCGTTCACGGCGGACACGGGCAGCCCGAAACGCGCGCGTATAGGCGCGTATATCTGCATACCCTTCCAGCCGGGCAGATTCGCCCCGCCGTCAAGCATCGAGCCGTCAGCGCCCACGAACCCCGGCGTGCCGATGCCGACGCCGATAAAATCCGTCGCCCTGCGCCCGCTCTTCGCAATCAAATCACCGATGAGCGACATAATGTTAGCCAGTATGCGCTCGCCGCCCATTTGCCCCTCGGTCGGCACGCGGGTGACGTGCGAACAGGCCCCGCCCTCGTCCATCACTGCGCCCTTAATCGTCGTCCCGCCAAGGTCAATCCCTATCGCCGTTTTTTTCACCAGCCCCGAACCTCCGTATAACTGATATAAAATTTCAAAATCATATAAATCACGTGGGCGTTACCCACAGCGCCCTTAGTTTTTCCCCCTGACATAACCTATCGACTTGGTCTCCTGATACGGGTCTATACCGGTACTGCCTTCGACCGTGTAGACCGCTTTGAAGAGGTACGTCCCCGTACCCACGGCGCGCCCCGCCTTGTTGCGGCCTTTCCACACCCACGCTACCGCGTTGCCGCCCCTGTCCGGGTCGTTTTTCAAAGTATCGGATACGACCAGCTTGCCCATATTGTCATAGAGTTTTATATACGCCTTAACGCTCAATACGTCGCCCTTGGCGTTGGGCGTCGTCTCTACCACGACAGAATCCCTGAACGGGTTGTTCTTAACCTTCGTTTTCCAGTTGGGTTTGCCCGGCCTTATTTCGAGCGGCACCGGATGGTTATCGGCCTTATCCTGTACGTTGGGGGGCGTCGCCCTGTCAGCCACGCCTGCCAGTTCGTTAATTTTTACCAAATCCCCGCTCTTGGGGTCGCTGCCATCGGGCCTTTTTATGTCTATAACCTCGTACCTCACAACATTTACGACATCCCCAACAGGCTTCAATCTATTGATATAACGCACGCTGACAGGGTTCCAACTGCTGCCGCCCAAAATGCTCACGGGATTTGTTATGGGGGACAATAAGATATCTTCCATCAGATCCTCGCTGAAAGTCAGTATCAGCGTATCGGGCTCATCACCCTTATCGCTCACGGAGCCTATCTGCAGCACGGCGCTTACAAGAACGGGGCGAGCATTGTCAACGGCCGTCCCTTTGGCTTCTTCCCATCCCTTGCCGGGGTTGAAATTAACGGTAAAATTAATTATGTCGCCGCTCGTCCTGATTTTACCGCCCGTCATCTTATTGTATTCCACCTCCGTCAAGGCGGCCGCCATATCAATACGTATCGTATTCGTACCCGGGGAAACAACCGAAATACTGCCGATGTTGCCCGCGTTTACGCTGAACCCCCCCACGCCGGCCCACGGGAAACTAAAACTGCCGCCGCTAAACCACGCCTCAATATCGGCCTCGGTCAAACCCTTATTGAACGTTACATAGACCGCATCAATCATACCGGTATTGTCGGCAGTCGTGTACCATGCCTTGGTTATGCCGGCCGGAGACTCCTTCTGGGATATTTGTACGCGGCGGTTGTCCGGGGCCGCCGCGTTACCCGCGTTATCAAGTATGCCGGAATGGTCGGGATTGAACTTTATCCAAAAACCGTCACGGAGTATATCCGACGGCGACAGCGTGAGCGTATATATCCCGTCGGTTAAACCCACACTCTCTACGGTGAGCGGAATTTGACCGGTTCCGCTCTCGTCGCTGCTCATCAATATCGATTTCCCCACCAGCAATCTGTAATCGGACAAAGACTCCGTTACCCGAAGCCTCAACAAATACGGCGTAACCCCGGGTGACGTGTTTTCGTCGAACGTCGGACTGTCAAACGACTCGGCGTCGCAACGCGCGGGCCGTACCCTGCCGATGAGAGGGCCTATGCTGTCAATGAGTACGGTTGGGCCGCCCACCGGCGCGTTAGCGCTGTATACAGTCACAAGGTCGCCCGAACTTCCGAGAGGAGCGCTGTAACCCTCAGGAAACGCGGTTGGGTCAAACGTTACGCCAATCGTAACGTTGTCAGGCAGAACCTTAATGTCGGTAGACTTCACAGGAACCACCCCAGCGCAAGCGCCGGGCCAGCTCAACTTAACGCTGTCCGTCCCCAGCGCGGCAGACACCCCACCCTCGCCGGTAAACGTAATCTCCACATAATTCGGCCTGCCATACCCGTCGCCCTTAACAAACGCCGTGCCAATCCCGCTGCGAGGCATATCGAACGTTATTGCGCCCCTGCTGCCGTCGTTTATGCCGTTGTCCTTTAAACTGCCGCAATCCGAGGCCGTCCTCGCGCTGACGCTGATTGAAGCCCCCGCGACCGTATCAATGGACGTGACCCAAAATTTCGCCACGCCGCCCTTCATCGGAAATACCAACGGCCCCGCCGTCGCGGCGGTTCCGCTATCCGCGGAAAAAAGCAAGCCGTCCGCCGACGACACGCAAATAAACGCGTCCCGCGACGTGATAACCGTATCGCCCGTCGTCGTCATATCAACGACCTTGACCCACACCGGCACAACCGTACCGACGAGGGCATCTATCCTCTCTTCCTCCTCAAAATCGTCTATCCAGTTCTTACCGTGCTTGGGCGGCGTGCTCTGGTAGTAGAATACCCACAACGCGTGAGCCGGACGGCCAACGCGCAAACTCGCGGTGTCCCTCGTCTTGCTGTCCGCGGTCGGCTGGCTTATGGTTATGGAAGCGTACATATCAAAAATATCGCCCTGCTTGCCGTTCGTGACACGCGCGGAAAAACGGGCAATGCCGTCGGCAACGCCGGTCGAAGCGGTCTTCGGCGCGCCAATATCCCCAATACCCGTGTCGGAGGATACCATACTGACCGGCACGGCAACATCTACAGCGTTGCCAAACTTGTCCTGAACCTGCACCTCCACATCGTACATTCCGCTTATCGTAGGCGGATTTACACCCGCAGGAATCTGGCTCTTCGGTATCGGCTGCAAAAAAACTACCTTGTCTGGAACGCCGGGCTTAACCTTTATATCAAGCGTCCCCAAAAACACTATGCGGTTGTTCGTAGAGTCACAATTCCCCCCCTCGCACCAAAGACCCGCGCCCGAAACCGTCTCGTCGCCCGCCTTCGTAAAATATACCGTATAGTTCTTGGTATACTGCGCGGCGGGAGGGGTAGCCAAATTCGCGTCGTAAGTTAGCGCGCCGCTAAGCGGGTCAATGCCCCGGTACATCTTCGCCGTGGGGTCGGACAAAAGCGAATAATCCACCTGAAGCGGAGTATTCGGCGCGCCCGTCGTATACGGCTGATTCGCCGGTACACCCCTCTTCATCGCCGTAACCGTAAGCGTCACCGGCGTACCCGCCGTCACCTGCGGTATGGTACCCGGCGTCACGTTGGCCCCGGACACCTTAATGTCAAGTATGTAGTCAAGCTGGCGGTAAGGCAAAAATCCAATGTCCGACACAACCTCGCCGTTCGGCCCGGTACCCTCTATTATCACCTCGAAAAAACCGTACTCCGCCGTCGTCGCCGACGCAAGCGGGATGTCTAACGTGTTAGGGCCGAATTTTATAGCCGTACTTGGCGGCGTGATGTTGCGAATGGCGGTAGGCGCAACCATCGGGGCGGCGCTGCCTCCGAAGTTACCGGCCACTGGAAGCGGCGAGACCCAACGGAGAAGTTTTATTTTCGGGTTGGTCATCGTCCCGCTTTCAAGCGAAAGCGTAAAATTCGCTCTCGCGTTAGTGCCGGTTATCAAAACCACGCCGGTCGGCCTAATCCTCGCCAGTGTGGGCTGATGGACATCGTTGTTCGAAGATATAGCGCCCAAGTCGGCTATCTTACCGTCGGCGTTGCGTATACCGGCAGCCGCCCAGCCCTTGTTCTGTATAAACTTCTGAACTAAGGGATGGTCCCATTTGGGCCACAAAAATCTGGCGTTAGTAGGGTCAACCGACTGGAACAGGGTATCCAATCTGAGCGTTTTTCCTGAGGAGCCGTTGGTAAGCGTAAGCCCAGTTGTTTCGAGCCAACTCACATCCGTCCCATAACTATCAATTAACGCGCCGGAAGACACCACCCCATCCATACTAACCGGCGCGGCCGGACAATTCGGCATTGTAAAAGACGCCGTACCCGCACTCGCACCGAAACTATCAAAATTCCATATCGCCACACGGTCAACCCACAATGTATCGTATTGCTGGTCATTGCACTGTTGCCCGAGGTGTATAGCCCGCCCCTGCGTACTTATTACGGTATAAGCCGAAAATATACTGTTATGCATTCTTGCCGCGAATCTGGTGTCCATCTCCATAAAAGAAACGTCAATATTTCCAGTTTTGAAACCTTCCTGTTGATTGCCAGGTGGTGTGACTACCGGAACCATTGATTTGCCGAAGATATTGTTGAACAGCAGATGCGGGGCGGCTATCTTCCAATGGCCTATAAGGTTCAACTTGTTGTTGTAAAAAGTATTGTTATATATCGCGACCGGCGTATAGACCATATCTTTGAACATTATCGCCCCACAAGCCGGCAAGTTGTTATTTTCCGAACCAAGCGTGCCTTCAACGCTTTTAATCCAATTCAGAACGGACGTGACGTGATAATTGTTGTAAATAAGGTTATAGCGCACGGTCGAAGCCAAGTCCCAGGCCGACTCGAAGAATATGCCCAAAGAATTGTCGTGAATCCGGTTGTACTCTATGAGGTGGTTCCCCACCTTGCCGAAACCGGAGAGCGGGATTGTTTTGTCGTTGTCGGCGGGGTTGGGATTTCCGAATACGCCGCCGGTATTTCTATCCTTAACGTTAAGCCCTATATAGGCGTTGCGCAGTTCGCAGTTCCTGATAACCGCGCCGCCCGCCACGACGAGCGTAATCGCCGCGTTGCCGTGGGCAAGCGCGTCCATACCGTTCCATACGTTCGGGAAAGCGAATGGTGCGGCACCGCCGCCGTCAACGGTAATTCCGTCTATCGTCACCCCCTGCGCCCGCTTTATCCGTAATGCCCCGCACGTCTCGAAGTTGCCGCTCGTCCTCGGCCCGTCGCCGGGCGTTTTGGCCTGTTCGCTGTTTTGAGGGTACTGGTTTTCTGTGTCCTGCCACACTATCTTCGGTTTCGCCAGACTCGTCGGGTTACTTGACCTTAGCGTGATACCGTGCTTAGTGCTGTCTATTGTGACCTGCTCCCTGTATGTGGCCGTGTCGAGAATTTCAATAATCTGCCCGGGTGCCGCCGCGTTGATGGCCGCCTGAATCGTAGTGTGCGGGGCGAAGTCATCTGGATTTTTAGACACGGTAATGTGCGCCGCCGTCTGCGCGGACGCCGGAAGCGTAACGCAAAGCGCCAAAAGCGCGAACTTAGTGAAACCTCTTAGCGACATAGTAATACCTCCGTAATAGAAATTCAAAATATCATAAATCAAAGGAGTTCAATCTGTTTGACTGTACGCCTTATTTGGAGGGCACCCCGCACCTGCGGGGCGAACCCTAACCAACGACTTATGCGGTCAGAATGTTAAAATCAAAGTCAAAATCAACGCGGTTTTGACTTTTAAACACTGACCGCATTAAAAGGTTGGGTAGGGCACGCCCCGCAGGGGCGGGGCGCCCTCCATAACCAGCAACATCGCGCCCCCACGCCACGCGTCAAGTTATTGCTGTCTCCCGCGCACGAACCCTATCGACCTCGTCACCTGCTGCGGGTCGACCTTATTCCCGGACTTGTCTACAGCCGTGTAGCGCGCTTTGAAAAGGTACGTCCCCGTACCCACTGTCCGCCCCTGCCTGTTGCGGCCTTTCCAAACCCATTCCACGGCGTTGCCGGTGGCGGGGTTGTTGTACGCCACGGTATCCACAACCAGCTTGCCCATATTGTCATAGAGCGTTATAAACCCCGTAACCGACAATACGTCGCCTTTCGCGTTGGGCGTCGTCAGCACCACGACGGAATCCCTGAACGGGTTGTTCTTTACCCGAGTCATCCAGTTGGGTTTGCCCGGCCTGATTTCGAGCAGTACCCTGTGGTTGTCGGCCTGATTCTGCACGTTGGGGGGCGTCGCCCTGTCGGCCACGCCGGCCAGCTCGTTTATCTTTACCGAGTCTCTGGACGCGGGGTCGCCGCCGCCAAACCTGTCTACCGTATACGTCAGCACATAATACGACCCGTCAGCCCCGGGCACCGGCGCGATGTCCGTCCTTACGACGACAGGGCTCCAGCCGCCGCCGCCCCAAATGCTCACGGGGCTTAATGTGGACGCGTAATTCTCCCAAAGCGAGCTTTCGCTGAACGTCAGAATCAGCATATCGGGCTCGGCTTCGTCCTTCTCGTTCACAGAGCCTACTTGCAGGACGGCGCTTATAAGAACGGGGCGCGCCTTGTCGCCGACCGGCTTGTCGGCAATCGGCGCCCACCCCTTGGCTGAGTTGAACGTAACGCTGACTTCAATGCCGCCGCCCGTCCAAATCTTGCCATCCGTTATTTTATTGAATTCCCCCGGAAGCATAGCCGCCATATTAATGCGTATCGTCTTGTTTTCCGTATCCGCCGGGTCAAGCGTAACGCTGCCTATGTTGTCCGCGGAGATGCTGAAAACTCCGATGCCATCCCTCTTAAAACTAAAACTGCCGCCGTTGAACCACGCGCCGGCGTCCGTCAAAGCCTTATTGAACTTGATATAGACGAAATCAATACGTCCGGTATTGTCGGCGGTCGTGTACCACGCTTCGGTGAGTTCGGCCGGAGCCTCCTGCTGGAATATCTGAACCCAGCGGTTGTCCGCGGACACCAAATGCCCACCCGCGTCGGATACGCCGATATGGGCGGGGTTGAGCCTTATCCACGCGCCCTCAACGAGCACGCTCGTCGTTGACAGGGTAAGCGTATATACGCCCCCGGCAAAATCCACGCTCTCCACCGTAAGCGGCCGCGGATTCGCGCCGGTCGAATCGCTGGCTATCAATATCGAATTGCCCGCCAGCAACTCCCAGGCGGCCAAAGGTTCCGTCAACATAAGCCGCAGCTTGTAGGGCGTAGCCGGAGACGTGACCTCTTCGTACCACGGGTTCGTAAACGGGCCCGTGCCGCAAAGCGCGGGCACCGCCTCCCTGCCGATAATCGGGCCTATGCTGTCAATGAGCTGGGTCGGGCTGCACTCGTGGCAGTCGTTGTCGTCCGCGCCGTATATCGTCACAGCCGCGGCCGCGGTCACGTTGGTATGACCCTCAGGAAACGCGGCGGGCGGGAACGCCACGCGGATTACGCCGTCAGGCAGATACTGAATTGATTTAGACGTATAACTCACCGCGCCCGCGCAAACCCCGGGCCAGCTCAGCTTAACGCTGTCAGGGTCGCGCCACGTCCCACCAGCCCCGGCAAACCCGCCGGTGCCGACAAAACTAATCTCCACCGCCTCGGGCCTCCCGTAACCGTCGCCCGTAACAAACGCCGAACCGGCGTTACCCTTCGGCTTCCTGAACGTTATGCCGCCCCTGCTGCCGTCAGACACCGAGGCGTCCTTGACGCCGCCGCAATCCGGGGTAGTCTTAACCCCGGCCGTCAGGGAACCCCCCAGCACCTCCTCGTCGGAGGTAATCCAAAACGTGCCCACGCCGCCCGTCAGCGTAGTCAAATACGGCCCCGCCGCCCCCGCTCCTGAACCCGTCGCGGAAAAACGTATATTGGCGTCCGAGGCCGTAACGCAGACAGGCCCGCTCTTCGACGTAACCACCGTATCGCCGGTTTGCGTCAGGTTAACCACCTTGACCCACACCTGCACCCACGCCGGCTTGGTAGCGGTATTGACGAGAGTGTCTATCTCCTCCACCTCATCATAGTCGTCCTCCCAATCCTTACCGTTCTTCCCGCTGTTATAGTAGAACACGCGCAACGCGTCGGCCGCGCGGCCTACGCGCAGGGAACCTGTGTCTCTCGCAAGAGCGCCAGACGAGGCTTCAAGGTCAAAGACCTCGCCGGGCCCGCCGCTCTTAATTGTCGCGGTAAAACTCGCCCTGCCCGTCGCCGGGTCGGTAAAAGCCGTAGGAGACTCCACGTCCCCGATGATCGGGTGGAGCGATGTCATCCCCACCTGCAGCCTCGTATCAACAGGGTTCTCGTACCTGTCCTGAACCTCCACCTCGACAGGGTACGTGCCGACTATCGTAGGCGGCGTAATGGGAGGCACCGCTTTGGTGGTCTGGCTGCTCGGTACCGGATTCTTGAAAACTATCTTCGCCGGCGCGCCGGGCTTGACCGTCACCTGCAAATCGCCCAAAAACGCGATACGCAGCGCGCTCTGGCTCTCGCACCTGCCGCCCTCGCACCAAAGGCCCGCCGCCGCTATTATCTCGTCGCCCGCCTTCGTAAAATATACCGTATAGGTCTTGGAATACTGCGCGCCGGTAGCCAAATTCGCGTCGTATGTTAGCGCGGGCGGTGTCCTGTCAGCGTCCCGCCACATCCTGGCCGCGGGCAGGGCAAGGTTATAGTCAACTTGAAGCGGAGTATTCGGAGCACCCGTATTATACGGCGTGTCCGCCGCACCGCCGCTCCCTCTCTTCATCGCCGTGACTGTCATCGTCACCGGACACCCCGCCTGAATGACCGGCGCCACCGTCGCGGTACCCGGAGTCACGCAGGTAGCGGCCCCGGACACCTTAATGTCAAGTTTGTAGTCAAGACGCCGGTACGGCAGGAAACCCACGTCCGTCGTGCCGTTCGGCCCCGAAAGCACAACCTCAAAAAAACCGGTGCTGTCGTTAGCGCCCAACTGCGGAACCGTGAAGGTTATCTTGCTGTTGCCGTCCGCGACAGCCCTGCCGTCCGCGCCCGTAACGGTACGAATCGACGCGGACGGGACAACAGCCCCGTCGCCTCCCCAGGAATCCTTGTTATTCGGAATCGGGACCACCCAGCGGATATACTTTATCGTCAGGGCTCCGGTAGCCCCTACCTCCTGATTGACCGCTATGCTGGCCGTCGCCGTCGTCCCGGTCACCGTGACGACGCTGAACGGCGAAACCCTCGCGCGCAATTTTTGAGCCGCGCCGTCGCCAGGACGCTTGCCGCTGAACGGGATAGCGCCCAAATCGGCAACAGTACCGTCCTCATTGAGTATCCCGCCTGCTGGCCAGCCGCCGTTCCTTATGTAGGCGGCGACTTCAGGACGGTCCCAGTTGGGAACCAAAAAATCCGGGGAGGTAGCGTTTACCGACCTGAACAGCATCGGCAGTCTGGCCGTTCCCGTCGTCGGCCATCCGCTCATTTCAAGCCATCTGTTATTGGCGTCGGCGGCGAAAGGAGCGGTCGCCGGCCCTGAAAGCACAATACCAACCCCAAAGAACGCACGCGATTCGCGCTGGCGTACGACAGTACCGTTTTGCGTTCTGCACGTCTCAAAGGATCTTGTCCTTTTGTTGCTCTCTGGAATTTGACCCATCGCGTCATATTGAATATGTTCAATATAAATACTGTCTCTGTACTCAGGACACAAATCACTAATATTCGCAATCTGAACGGTACTGGCCCCCCCCACGGCGTTATGCTTCATACGGTTCGGGAATTTGCCGACAATATTGAATTGATTGTCGACAGGAGTACCGAGCGTCTTATCATCGTGATTGCCGCCGAAAATATTGTTAAAAATCAGGTGCTGGTAGCCGACCTGCCACGCGCCGACTAAAAGCCCGGCGTTGTCGTGAAACGTATTATTGTATATCGCCACAGGCGAAAGATAATTGTCTTTGAACGACAACGCTCCCGCAGCCTTGGTATCATCTTTCCCAGCCGACATAGTCGCCGTCGCGGCAGTCTGGTGGTAGTTGCTGTATATCAGGTTGTAACGAACGGTCGACCCCCTGTCCCACGAACTTTCAAAGAAAATACCTACGCTGTTATTGTGAATTTTATTGTACTCAAAGAGATGGTACCCCGTCGTACCGAAACCGGAAAGCGGGATAGTGGCGTCGTTGTCGCCGGGGTTGGGGCTTCCGAAAACCCCGCCGGTGTTCCTGTCCTTAACGGCTATGCCGAAATAGGCGTTGCGGAGCTCGCAGTCCCGTATCTGCACGTCGCCCGCGACAGCGACGGCAATGGCCGCGTTGCCGTGCAAAAGGCCATAATTCTTGTCGTCCCCGGGCCAAACGTCCGCGTTGTAAAACGGCGCGGCGCCGCCGCCGTCAACTGTTATGCCCTCAATTTTAATCCCCTGCGCGCGTATAATGCGCAGCGCGCCGTTAGTCTCAAAATTACCGGAGGTGCCTTGACCGACTGTAGCGCTGGTGGAATCGCCCTGCCTTCTGCCTTCCGTAAGGTTCTTCGGGCTTCGGTTTTGGGTATCCTGCCATTTAATAGAAGGTCTCGTCGCGGCGTTTGCTGAGGGCGGCCTGTACCGTATGGTAATCCAGTTCTTGCCGCCCACCGGCGCGGGCTGCCCCGCTCCCGCCGACGGCCACCTGCGGTCTTCCCTGCCCTCTATCGTCACCTGTTCCGCGTACTCCGCCTCGTCAAGAATCTCGATAATCGTCCCCTCCTTGGCGGCGTTGACGGCGGCCTGTATGGTCGTGTACTGATAACTGTAGTCGCCGATGTCGGAGGCGGCTTTAGCCACCGTGATTATCCCCGGTTCCGTCCCGGGCCCGTTCTGGTGCGCGAACGCGGCCGCGGCGGACAGCGCGAGCAATGCGAACAAACTGAAATAAAAACGCTTCAACGACATTTTGGTACTCCTTATTAAGGATAATTGTTTCTATATTATAATAATATAATCAAAGCCAAAATAAAAATCAAAAAACTTTACGTTCTTACCCGCCTTTAAGGTGCGAGTCAATGAACTCTTTGTCTATCGGCTCCAAAAATTTGTTTTTTTGGAGCACGAAGGTCATAGCCTCAAACGCCTTGTTAAACGCTCTAAACTGTTTGTTAATATCATTACGTAATTCGGCAAATTGCGTTTCCAGAAATTTACGCAATTCGCCGTCCATCTCTTCACTCATTATTTAGTAACTCCAATTTTCTTCTGAATGTTCAAGTTGTTGTCGCCCTCGTCCTTGCCTGTAATCCTCACCAGGTACGTCCCGGGGCCCACGTTGCGGCCTTTGGTGTTTTTGCCGTCCCATACAACGCCGTAGGCGCGGCGGACGTCGCCCGCGGCGTAGAGCGCGTCCACGCGGACTACGTTGCCTACCGCGTCGTATATCACGACCTTGCCGTACTGCGTCTTCCCGTTTTTCACCGGCCCGGGTTTTAACGGCTTGGCCGCCTCGACCGCTATCAGGACGCCGGTGCCGTTCGTGACGCCCGGCACGTCCTTGTAGAACTCGAACACCTTCGTCCCCTTGAAAGCGTCGCTGACTTTCGTGCGCCCGGGGGTAAACGGGTTCGGCCCAATGGCGATGGCCGGGTCGCCCTTGCTCCCCACGTCCACCGCGTCGGGAAGCGTCTGCTGTCCCAAAAGCGAATGCCTGTACCCGAAGGACGCCGTAAGCCCCGTCGCGTCTCCCTCGCCCTTTACCCCCCGTGTCACTATGGCTTGAGCCGTTCCTGTGGCGGAACTGAGCCTTGCCACGGTGGCGACGTCTTTGTCATCAGTGCCCCACGTGACGCTGTTGGGGCTGTAGGAACTGCCCCACGGGACGTAGTTGCCGTACTTGTCGTAAAGCACCGCGTAAACCGTGTCCAAGCCGGTGCCGCCCGGGCTGAAGTAAACGTCGTCGCTCGCCCTCCCTGCCACAACGACGTCAGCCGGTTTGCGCTCGGCGGTTTTCTGTATGACCAGATACGATGGCTGTACCGCGTGGATAGTCATATTCGCCCTCTGCGTTATCGCGGGGAGGTTGGGCTTGGTCGGGTCGCGGTAGGTGGCGGTAATTGTTACAAGTCCGGCTATAGAGTCGGCTATTTCGTAACTGCACCCCTTGCCGGTAGCGGTCTTCCCCGTCGCTTCCGACACAATAGTCCACGTGACGTCTTCGCATCTGTAATCGACGTCCGGCACAAGCACTCTGGTGCCGGTTTCGTCGTAAATTCTGGACATCACGGTATAAGCGGTATCGGCGTACTTGTTGATTGGGTTGGGTACGGGAGTGCCTTTGCTGTCCGTGATAGTCATTGCCCCCGGCGGGGAGACGATGTTGGTTTGTATGCGGATATTGGACGCGGTAGAATGGCGCTCGGCGTAAAACACGCGCAGGAAGTGCTGTTTGCCCATCTGGTCGGCGCTGAGAACCTCATCAAGCCGGAAACTGCCGTTTTGCTGTTCGTGCACGCCTCCCAAATCCAACGCGAGATTATCGTCGATAAACACCCACACGTCGTCGTCGCCGGAGAAGTTGAACGACATATTCGCTTTGGCTTCAAACGGGTACTCCATTTCCATAGTGAACGCGAAATTATGGCTTCCGCGATTGCCGTCGTACAACCGTTCCGCCCCATATCCGCGCCCGTCCAGCGGGAAGAAGCCGTTGTTGCCCCTGCGGTCGAACTCGTACATCCCCGTAGTTCTGTCGAACGTAAACTGCAATGAATCCCTAATTACCACATTTATGAACGCGGTATCATAGTCAACTTTTTCGTCACCCGAGTAGGCGATGGTCTCGTTCCACTCGCCTGTAATAACGTTAGAGGAGGAATAACTCGGTATCGTGTACCTGCCCCTTGCGTACGGCCCGGCGGCGTATGTGCTCCAGTCCCTGAACCACTGGGCTATGCCGAAGCTGCGCGTGCGCGCGGAAACCGTGGCGTCGAAGCCGCGCTGTGGTTTTTTCTGGGCGTCAAGGGTCGGGGCCACCATACCCTTCCAAAGCCCGTTGTACCCGTTCTCGCCTGAGTTAGTCTTGCCGTGCGGCTGCTCGAACTCAGGGTTGGAGCGGTCGGAGTGAAAGTCGTAAAACGTCACCGGCACCCAAATAGGCTCCTGCGCGACAGCCCCGCTAAACGGCAGAAAGCCCACGGCAACCGCCGCGCAAGCGAAAATACAAGCCTTTTTCATAATACGCCTCCGTTCCGAATTAAAAAACGGCGGGGATACGCCGTCTTATATATAATATATTTGTTTTTT
>JGI24698J34947_10001294_pt1 | contig 13113 bp, 13 predicted proteins | sample TergutMp193P3_FD_34947 | JGI IMG/M metagenome (IMG submission 34947)
TGCTTTGCGGGATTGCTTTCTTTGGGGCTGTGAACCGAGCGAATAAAGGCTTTGTAGCGGGGGGGGGATTTCCCTTCCGCTTTCAGTTTTGCTCCGGCTTCGTCAACGCGGCCTATCAGATCGGGATCGTCAACGCAGATAATGCCCTTAATACCGGCGGCATTGCACCTGTACACAATGTCCTTGGTGGTGAGGAGGTGGGTAGCGGGGATGGCGATTGCGCCTAACTTGTGCATGGCAAGAAGTACCGGCCAGTATTCCCACCGGCGCTTCAGTATCAACATAACAGAATCGCCCTTGCCAATTCCGGCTTGGCGCAAAACATTGGCGGCCTTGTTTGAAAGGTTCTTCATTTCGGCGTAGGTAAAAGCCGCCTGTGCCCCTTTTTCATCGCACCATTGCAGCGCCCGCTCGCCGCCTTTTTCATGCGCAAGTACATCAATTATGTCATAGGCGAAGTTGAAATTTTCAGGGATGTTGACGGTGAAATTTTTATAAAAATCCTCGTAGGATTCAAATTCAGTTTGGGGCAAATATTTGTCGAGCAGAGCCATTGCAATCTCCTAATTTACTAAAACACAAACGCAAGAAAGCGGGCGGCTTTTCCGCCCAAAGCCTTCATACCGTGAGGTTCGGCGGAATCGTAATAAACGCAGTCGCCGGGACCGAGTTCAATATCATGGCCGCTGATCGATAACAGCAGCCGCCCCTCCAACACATAGTTAAATTCCTGGCCGGGGTGGGTATTAAGGCTTATGGGCTTGTTTTCCGTTTCGGCGGAAGCTTCCACCAGAAACGGCTCCGCTTTCTTGCGGTGAAAATTGTACGCGAGATTCCAGTATCCGTACATGGGGCGGCGCGTTACTTCCGGCGCCTGCCCTGAGCGTGTAACGCAGAATGTTTTCAGTTTGGAAGATGCCCCGCTTATAAGTTCGGAAAGATCAACCTTGAAGCGGGCGGCAATCTCTACAAGTGCGCCGACGGGGAAATCCTTTTCGCCGGATTCCCATGCGAGGTATTCAGCGGGATCAAAGCCAAGTTCCTTAGCCAGAACTTCGGCAGGAATTTCCTCAATTTCCCTGAGTACCCGCACACGGGCGGTAATTTCCTTTACATCTTCGTTTTCTTTCATCGTTTTTCCCTTGTTTCTACCGTTCCGTTTGAATGGGCAATGTAAACTACGGGCGGTATTCTGGTAAAAAACCCATTCTCTACTACGCCGGGAATTTGATTTAGCTCAGTTTCCATTACCGATGGATCTACATGAGCGCCAAAGCGGATGTCCAGAATAATGTTTCCGTGTTCGGTTATGACCGGCCCGGCTTTGCGTAACGCTTCCCTAAGTATAACATCCGCGCCAAATTTTTCAAGTATCCTTCCGGCTTGCACTCTGGCTTCGGGAATAATCTCTACAGGAACCGGAAAACCCATGCCCAAATGTTCCGTCAGCTTTGATTCATCCGCTATAATGGCATACAGCGAGGAGGCGTATGCGGCTAGCTTTTCAATCAACAGAGCGCCGCCGCCGCCCTTGACAAGGCGGTTTTGCGGATCAACTTCGTCCGCGCCGTCAATGGTTAAATCCAGCCCGCCTGAAAGTTCCCGTGAGTTAAGGGTGTACACAGGTATCCCCAATTTTTCACATTCAATTTCGGTTTGAAAACTGGTAGCGAAGGCGCTGATGTCCCGTAATTCTCCCTGTGCCAAAAGTTCGCCGACTCTGCGAACAGCGTATATGGCGGTGGAACCTGTACCCAGACCGAGTTTCATGCCGCTTTTTACAAGGGCGTCAACTACGGTCCTGCCGGCCGCTTCTTTCATTACCCTGTTCGTATCTTGTTCCATGCGTTTGCTCCTGTTTTATTTATCCGCGTTAAAAGCTGCCTGGGAACTTCCTTTCCCATAAAACTGGCATATTGCAGGCAAGCCTGGCGAATCACCATGTCGAAACCATTGAGTGTCCTGCACCCGGCTGCCGCCGCCCGTTTCAGGAAGGGCGTCTGTGCCGGCGTGTATATCAAATCCATCACCGCTTCCTCTCCGGTAAAAGCGTACATCTCCAGAGGATCGGACGTTTCGTATCCTTCCATTCCCACAGAGCTGGTCTGAATGATTACATCTGAATATTTAGCCGCCATTTCTATTCCACGGCTGTCCAGCCCTCCCCATTGAAAACGGTACTGTGATGCGATATTCCGGGCTTTAGTGACGGTACGATTCAATATGAGGGCCTTGCCTCCCAAACGGTACACTTCGGCGGCGACGGCGCGGGCCGCGCCTCCTGCGCCGATGATGGTTATCTTCTGACGCTTCAATTTTTTTTTGCCAAGAAAATTCAGAAGTGAATCTGAAAAACCGGTACAGTCTGTGTTTTCGCCAAACCAGCCGTCCGGTGTGCGGCTTATAGTGTTGCACGCGCCGATGGACTGTACCTCCTCTGAACAATCCGCAATCTCGTTAAGAACCGTTTCCTTGAAAGGGACTGTAACCGAAAGCCCCCGAACATTCATCTCGTTGGCAAGTTTAAAAAGTTCTTCGATGGAGTCTGCGGGGAATGGCACATACACCGCGTCGGTATTTTCGATACCGAAAGCCGTATTAAAAAACCAGGGACTGATGCTGGCTTTTAGCGGATTGCCGGCAACACCGTAAATCTTTGTATTCTTGCTGATTTTTCGGAAGCGGTACAGTTCCGCCAATTCCTGCACATCAATATGACCGGCGGCTCCAGGGGTTTCGTTTTCAGATAACGCGCTTGAATAGCAAAAAAGAGAGCCGAATTTTTCGGCAAGAATCCTTGAATAAATGCCGTAATGCCCCATGCAGATGAGAATTTTATCATGAACGGGGCAGGATTTGGAAAAACGGTAAACGCGCAAAACATCGCTGACGGACTTAGCCGTAACTGCCACTTTGACAATCTCATCTCCGGTACGCTGCATGGACTTTATCTTTGCGGAAATGTCATTGGTTACCCCGTTCAAATCGTGGCAGGAACGGATAATTCTGGTTCCGAAGGTGCGGGCCGCTTCTTCAAGACTGGGTACGTCAAAATCTTCCTCAATATCTACATAGGCAAAGTTAAACCTTCTGTCCGCATTGGCATAGGCAAGCCCGCGTGCAAGCAGTTTAACCCTGGCGCCTTCGCCGCTCGTGAAGAGCCCTCCGTCAATATCCCGCCTGATTGTAAGAATTACCGGCAGGCCCGCAATCTCTGGAAAGCGGCGTATCAGCAGACGTTCATCGGGATCAAGACAATCCACCCGCAGTTCCGCTAAATCCGCGAACTTGCGGTACTTCTTGAGTATTTCCAAATTCCGCTCGATTGTTTTCGCGGTTAGGCACAAACATATCTTCGCCACGTTTACCTCTTTAAAAATCAGGACGGTATATAAAAATCGCGGTAACAAGCCCGGCATTGTTCAAGTTTACCCTGAACATCAACGGCCAGTCCCTGCCGGACAGCGGCAGGAGCAGATAATTTCCCCTGTCCTCCGCCATGTTTCCCAGAACCAATAATGCCGCCGCCTTGGGGTCTCCAAGCGAGATACCCCGCGCGGACGCAAGTTTTACCTGCCAGACACGGTCCTTGAATATGTAAAAGTCTCTTCCGGCATACTGGAAAACGACATCGTCCTGCCAAATCTCATTGCCCCTGACGGCGGATACCGCTTCCGGCGGCCCAAAACGTTCGATGAGTTCCGCCACCCTCATCCCGACAAAGGAAAGCGGCTCATCCCGGTTAACCCCTGTGATGGCCGGCTGCTCCTGCGGCCACAGCGGGAAAACGGCGAGCAATAACAACGGTAAAAAAATTCCCCGCCTCATAGTTAATTTTATCGAAATGAGGGCTTTATGGGCAATAGGAAGAAAAATGAAAAATGAAGAGTGAAAAATTAAAAATGAAGAGTGAAAAATTAAAAATGAAGAATGAAGAGTGAAAAATGAAGAATTAAAGAGCGAGGTTTGGGAGCATAGCGGGTTACAAACACTCATAGTTATGTGCAAGTTTGGCTGAAATTATGGAGGAAAATACGAAAATATACTTTGCGTATTGTTTTTTTTTCATTTTTAGGTATATAATTATAATAAACGTATATGCTTTCGGCACGGAAGGCATGTATTAAAGGAGTTTATATGAAAAAAATTACAGGAATAATCGCTATGATTTTATTTCTTGCTCCCAATGCCATTCGTGCCGATGAAATTTTTGATATAAAGTGGAGTCTTGTTAATTCTGGATTTGGAATGAATAGTTATCAAACCCAAGCCCATGAAGACTATCCCGGTGAAAGTTGGGAATTATATTTTGCTTTAGGAACTATTGCAGTTGAACATATAAATTCAAGAATAGGGTTTGAATTTAATCCGGCAAGATGGTGGGCTGATGAAATTTCTCTTAGTTCTGAAAGGAGAGGCTGGAATTTTTTAAATTTGAATTTGTATTGGAATATGGTTGCTTATAAACTATTCCAATTTGGACCCTTTAATAGAATTAACTATATGTATCTTACTGATGAAGGTATAGACTGGAGTAAAATTACTAATACTGTCGGTATTCGTCTTCAATTAGCATCTTATTTTGATCATGATTCTGATTCTTATGACACATTACAAGCCATCCATTATATATTTAGATATATAGGGGTTGAATGCGGTTATAGAATTAAAGATGGAAGAAACACTTTTTATTGGGGTGTTGATGTAGATATTATAGGCCCATTGTATGTATTGTATGGCGTTGGTGAGATAGTATTTCCCATACTTGGCTTCCTTTTTGGCGGCTGAAAAGGAAGCCAAACCGGCACATAACAAACGATAACTAACAAAAACTTCATTCCTCATTTTTCATTTTTCACTCTTCATTTTTAATTTCCCGAAACATCCATGTTTTGCCGTTGATGCGCAGTATTCCTTTGGCAGAAATCCACAAGTTGAGGCCGGGGCGTACCGGAAAAACAGGGGTTTCACCATTCTTAAAATACAGCGGCTCTTCAAAGGGGGATGTTCCGTACCATAGGCCGGAAGATACCGGGACATTCAAGAACTCCGCAGATTGAGGGACAAGGCGGCGCTGATCAAAACTGGAATTGACGGTCTTTTCGGCAACGGAGCGCCAATCAACGAGCCAGGGGTCTTTGCGGACTGCTTCATTCAATTTTTCCGACTTAAAAAGTTCCCGAAACCTGTGCCAGTCAAAATAAGCGGGCATTTTGGAGATGTTTTGCCTGTTGGCGAGGGCGAGTTCCCGGTAGAAAACCGCATCCGGGCCTGCTTTCCAGCTTAGGCGGAGATGTTCCCCGGAAACGTCCAATGGAAATATGGCGCCGGCGGGCTTAAAAAGCCCCGGATTCAGGCCATAGCTTGACCAATACGGCCATGCGGCAACAGGGTTTGTCCAGGTTGTTGGCAGTTCAATTTCCGCTGTTTTACCCGGCAAAATGTCCGCCGTATGCTTTTTGCCGTCGGGATCAAACCATTCCAGACGCCAATAAGGTTCGCCCAGCAGGGAAACCCAGGGTTCGGGAATCCGTGGAAATTCCAGAATGTACATGGAAGGCAGGAAATCCCCGCAACAGACAATCTGCAAGGACATAATGATGACTGTGGTAAGCCTGAAAATCAATAATCTCATACCTATATATGGGTCGGATATGCTCTGTTGCTTGAGCGAAGCGGAAAAAAACTTCGTTTTTCAAAGATTTTTCCCGAATAATTGTATTTTTTATCTTTTTGTATCATACTTAAACTATGGCGGAAACAGAACAGACTAATTATATTGACACATTACAGCAGGTTCTAAGTGATCGAAGAGACTTGCTGGAAAGAGAGGAATTGGGAAGCCTCAAGGATGAACTGCGGTCGTATCAATCTTCATACGCTTCGCTGTACAATATCTACCTCAAGAAAAAGCTGATAGATGAAGACCCATATAAACAGGAAACCAAAATCAGCGAATTGGAAGTACCCGATTCAAGCGCGATTAATGAAGCTAAACGGATAGAACAGCTTTCAATCAGGCTGTCCAATTTTGACAATCAATTGGACTTTTTGGTCAATTTTTATCAATTAGGTTTAGATTTTCTTAACCTTGAGAGGATGAAGCGGATTGTAGGGCTGATACGTTATATTGATTGGGTAAACCTGACGCCGGATTCTCCGTCTGCCATGACTGGGGCGGTCGCGGTATTAACCAGTAACTCAAAAGCGGGCGTTGATCCAATAACTCTTAGCATTATAGGTGAAAGCCTTTCAAGGCTGTCCAAATCGACAGTTGCGGCGATGAAAATATTGAAGGACCTAAACACCTACTACAGGGAAGGCTATAAGTTTGATGTCCGCCAAAAAATTTCTAAAGATATGTCCGCGAGTGAAGCAACCCCGGAGAACATCAGAAAAAAAATGCCGTCGGCAATGCCGGGAACGCCTTTTTATAAAGAGCTGGTTGAAGAGATTATCAAGGAAGATTATACCAAGAGCGGCCCTGATCTGAGAGACACGGTTCTTAACACTCTGAAGGTTGCGCAGTCGAAACAAAAAACGGCAAAACCCCCCGTAAATTTCAAAAACATCCTGCTTGACGGCATTCAGGTTATTGGCGGCGCGGGAGCCATATTTAATGAAATTGGGGCAAAATTTGACGAGAACCAGGCAGTAATGGAAAGCCATAAAAAAGGCATTTTTCAAGCCATAAAAAATTTGATCAGGCAAATAACTAACGCCGAGCCTGAAGAAGTTATCTACAATGTGGAATATTTGGATACAACCAAGGGCATACCTGTAAAGGAAAAGGTAAACTTTCATCAGTTCCGTGATGACATCGACAAAAAAGCAAGAATCTTGAGCAGTTTTGTCCGGGGTGCGGCTTACAATAAATTGTCCGCCATGACAGAAGAGCAGATTATCGTCTACCTTGAAAAAAACATCAGTGACGTTCAATCCTACCACAAGACAATGGGCGCTCTGGATGATTTTTTCAAATCAAATGCGGGTTCTGGAGAACGTGAAAAAATAAGAGGCATAAAGCCGGAATTGTCAGCGATGAAGAACTCAGTCGTAAAGGCAAATCAACTGCGTTTTGAATACAGCGCCCAGAAAGAAGAAGAAGAGCAGTTTAAGCGTCTGGGTATCCATCCCACTTCAACCGCAGAATCGCCGCCGGCTTAAAAGCAGTATCACGCCGGCGCCTGGCGTTATCATTTAACCAACGATCGCGGGTTTACCGTAACTCCGTTTTTATAAACCATAAAATGCAGATGCGGCCCGGTACTCTGGCCGGTACTGCCAACATCGCCAATGCGCTCTCCCGTACCGACATAGGCGTTGGTTTTTGTCCTGATAACGCTCATGTGGCCGTAGAGGGTGCGGTAGCCTGAGTGGTGGCTTATCATGACATAATTTCCAAAGACATTGTCGTACCCAACCATGCTGACCCGGCCTGCCATTGCCGCCCTGATGGGAGTACCCATACTCCCCTTGATGTCCATGCCGGAATGAAATTGGCGGTTTCCTGTAAAGGGGCTTCTTCTGTAACCGTATGGAGAAGTTATGATGCCTGATACCGGCCATATAAACAAATCGCCGTTAATTTCCTGAAGGCTGTTCCAGTCAAGCTTCGCTCCGGGAATAAAGAGGTCTGTTCCGGTTTTGATATTTTCCGAAAAAAGTTCATTGGCGGTTTGAATAGCCTGTGCGTCAGCCTTGTACTCTTTGGCTATTGAATTCAGGGTATCTCCATTTTTGACAGTATGCAAAATCCCGTCCTGATTTGGAATTTTTATAACTTTCCCTGCCTGGAGCAGGCGGGAATTCGTTACTTTATTTACAGATATGATTGAATCCTGATTAAGACCGAAACTGACAGCAAGTTCGCTGATATTTTCCCCTCTTTGAACTGTATGGGTATGGTAGAGCAGGGTAGGGGTTCTGGAAAACGACTCAGGCTCAAACTCGACAGTTTCAAGGGACGCGGGAGACAGAATAACCCCTTCTTCTGTTTCAGAGACGAAGTCTGCGAAAATAACTTCCCCCGAAAGGCTTCCGCCGCCGATGCCGTGTTCGGCAGCCGGTATTTCCAACTGTTTTTTTGCAAAATCGGGCTTAAAGACAAAGAACAGGCACAGGAGCGCCGCCAGTCTGAAGATGTTTTTGCCGTTTTTGTAAAAGAACAACATAGCTATATTTTACACCATATTTTTCAGTCTTGCAATGCTGGTTATTCGAAAGTCTGGTTTAATACCCTGACCGAACCTTTGATTCGCGCTCTGCTCCGCGGAGGCTCATTCTTCATCTTCCAACTTTTTTATCATATCCCGAATTTCCGCTGCCTGTTCATATTCCTCTTCGGCAACCGCCTGTTCCAACTGTTCCCTGAGGGATCTGTGTTTATCGCCTGATTCTTCTTCGGCATCATTTATGAATAAATCAATAGGAATTCCTGTTTGTTCAATAACTGAGGAAGCTATATAAATAGGGCATTTTTTTCGGACTGCGATGGCAAAACCATCTGAAGGCCGGCTGTCAAGGACAAGGGGCTTTTCATTGGTGTATTCGCCGCCTGTAATAATCAGGCGGGCGTGAAAAACATCGTTTTTTAGTTCATGCAGTTCGACCCTTTTGACTGAGAGGTTTACATGGTTAAGCATATTGAGGAACAGATCGTGCGTCATAGGGCGGGACAGGCTCATTCCCTCCTTTGCGATTAGAATTGACTGTATTTCCAGGGAGCCGATAAAAACAGGAACCGTTACGTCCATGTTGCGCGGTTTCAGCAGTACCGCGTTACCGTGCCTGGTTTTGACAATTGACCATATTTCGCTGATGAACATTTCCCGCATTGGCTCTTCCTTAGCTAATCAGGCTGATAAAGCTGTCCAGCAGAACGAGGTCTTCCTTACTCATGGAAGAGCCGGAGCAAAAAGTATTACGCGCTTCTTCGATAAGAGAGCGGCCCTTCTCTTCGGCTTCCGCTAAAACGCCGGTCCCGTTCAGGGTTTGGATCAACTCATCCACCTCCGGCGCGGCGATGCCGTTTATTTTTGCCGAGTGAAAACAGTAGAAAATCATCTCCCGTTTTTCGGGGAACCTGGTCAGGTACAACAGGACGGGGAGGCTCTTTTTCCCTTCAACTACGTCATCCCCGCGCCTCTTCCCCGGAATTCCTGTCGTCAGATTTTTTACGTCATCCAGTATCTGAAAACCTATTCCCATATTTTCCGCCGCTTCGCCATACTTCCGCGCCGTTTCTTCCGAAGCGCCCGCCGTGTAAGCGCCAAGTTCGGCGGCTAACCTGGCAAGGCTGCCGGTCTTTAATCTGCACATAACAAAATATTCCTCAGTAGTGGGAATAAATGATATTTTCTGGTGCCAGCTTATATCTATTGCCTGCCCCAAATGAAGCCCCCGCATATACTCCGCCCACAGCTTGTAAATCCGCTCTTTGTTTTTCCCGCCGTATGATTCAATGCAGGACATGGATAAAAAGTAAAGGAAGGAACCGGCATTTGTCGCCGCGTCGATGCCATAGATTTTATGAATAGAGGGCTTGCCCCTGCGTTCCTCAGAATCGTCTTCTATGTCGTCGTGAATCAGAGTCGCGTTATGGGAGAATTCAATAAGCGGCGTAAGGGGCAGGGCAGCGCCGCCGCCGCCGAGGCTCCTGCAAATGAGCGTCATCAAGAGAGGACGCCAGCGTTTGCCCCCCCTTGAAAGCATATCTTTCCCGGGCGTAAGAAGGACGCGCATAGATTCATCGCTAATATTTTTTACAACTTCGGGAAATACTTTTCCCGCCCATGTTGATCCGGCGGAAGCTGCTTCAACAGAAGGAATTCCCGATCCTCGAAACCCCGGCAGCCACTGTTCAAGCTCCGCTTCAATTTTTTCAAGTTCTTGTGTATACTCTTTTTCCATAGATAATCCTTATGTCTATTATACAGGATAAAAATGGCGGATTACAAGAAACCTGATTATTGGCAGCAAAAAGCGCGTAAAGAGGGGTACCCTGCCCGCTCGGTATATAAGCTGCGGGAAATTGATGAAAAGTTCGGTCTTTTAAAGGCCCCCCGCGCCGCCTTCCGCGTACTGGACCTTGGAGCCGCTCCCGGAAGCTGGAGCCTCTATGTTCTGCGCAAAATGAGCGCCGCCGGGAAAGGTTTCCTTGCAGCCGCCGACCTTTCGCCCCTTTCCCGCGAGTACGACAGGGGTCTTTTTGACGGCGGCAATTTCTTCTTTATTCAGGGCGACATTACCGCGCCGGAAGTCCGCGAAACCCTTTTGGCAAAGGGTCCCTATTCAACGATTATCAGCGACGCGGCCCCAAGTACCACCGGCAATCACACGGTAGACTCAGCCCGTTCCCTGGAACTTGCCGAAACAGTCATTGCCTACGCGGAAAACGCCCTTAACGCAGGCGGCAATCTGGCGCTCAAGGTCTTTCAGGGCGGCGACAGCGATACGGTGCTTAAACGCATGAAGACGCTCTTTGGAACAGCGAAAAGTTTCAAGCCCCAGGCCTGCCGAGGCGAGTCTGTGGAGACGTACTTTGTGGGGTTGGGGAAGAAGTGAGGAGTAAGAATACTTTTCTCAATTCCTATAATGGACTTGTTCGGGAACCCGGTTGGTTCCCTCACAAGTCTTGCATTTTTTCAGGCTTGACTTTTTCAAAGTTGACTTTGAAAAGTCAGCCCTACAAAAATGCGATTTATATATGGAAGTTGTTCAGAAACTGAAGTTTCCGAACAACTCTAATTAATCAAAAAGATACGGATAGGTTTTTTCCAGAGTTTCAGTGGAAATTGATTCAATCAGCACAACAAACGAATCTATGCTAAAACTGCGGAACCGGAAAGAATACTCTAAAAAATCGCAATATGAAGATTTTATATTTTCCGTTTTTTTTATCCTGCCGGTACATTCCAAAACAAGACCAATAAGGTAAATAGCAAATGATTCGTTTATAATGCAGGCATCAAATTTATTCTGATATTTTTTATCAGTTATGGAAAATGGTCTTAATTTTATTATCCAATAGGCATATAACGCCGCTTCCTTACATTCATTTATTTCCATGCTATGAAAACAATGGTAATACGCCTTGCGCTTGTCAACGCGGACAATTATGTCGATGAGAGTATAAAACGAAATATGTTTTTCCATTTCCACAGGAAAACCTTTTAGGAGCAAAAACTCGTCAAATCTTTTTTGGAAAAGTTGAAGAATTTTTTCTATATTTTCGTAGGGGATACGTTCGTATTTGAGATTACTGTTTCGCTTTTCCGTCATGATTACAGACTGGCTTTCCTTACAAAGATATGGGATGCGCTTATATCGGATTTTCCGTTTTGAAGAATATTAATAAACCCGTTTTCCAGTGCAGCTCTGCCAGACAGCGTACTTAACTGTGGATGATTGCCGTCTGTTCTATTGAAAACCTGATCGGCAATTTCCCTTACATCGGTGGAAGTTAAACCGGGGACAATTTCTCTTTCGTTGTCGGACATATAATCTTCCCTTCTTTAGTATTATAGTAGAACGGGCAGGGATCGTCAATTGTAAAATGGTTGCTTTTCGGTACTTCATTGGTTTGGGGAAGAAGTGAGGAGTGAAAATTGCCGCCAATGAGCCATGTGCGTTAAAATCACTCCACTTTAAACTTGGCAATGTCATTGGTTAGGGTGCTGATGTTCTTCTTGTTCTTATCGCCTATCTGCTGAACCTTGTTAATCGCGTCCGAGATTTCATCCGCGCCCTGGGTCATCTCGTCCATACTGCCGGCAACTTCCGCGGTAATCATTTTAAGATCGCTGCTTTGATTCAACACCGCCTTGCTTTCCGCCGTCATCTCGGAAGACGCCTTGCGCACCAGATCGGTAACCGAATTCAACTGGGTTACAGCTTCCAGTATTTGCCGGCTGCCTTCTCCCTGCTCTTCCATCGCGTTCCTGATTTGGCTTTCCTGATTCGATACAGTCTGCACATCCTGTTCAATTGCTCCAAAACGCTCCAGTACAATGCTTGTCGATTTGGTAATGGTATCAATCATCGTTTTGACCTTTTTAAGCACCGCGCTGATTGTTTTGGACTGTGCGCTGGAATTCTCGGCCAGTTTGCGGATTTCATCGGCGACTACGGCAAAACCTTTGCCGGATTCTCCGGCGTGAGCCGCTTCAATGGCGGCATTCATACTCAACAGGTTTGTCTGGCTGGCAATAGTCTGCATTACTGAGTTAATTTGTAAAAGGCTTTCCGACTCATGCGCGATTTCCTGAATGTCGGCGGAAACTTTCTGCAAGTCCACGCGCCCCGCTTCGGAAGACTCCGCCAGTGAGGCGATATTCGCCGTATTTTTCACAAGAGTTTGAGTAACCGACTGGACATTCGCCAGCATTTCTTCAATGGCGGATGAAGACTGCGCCACGCTTTCCGCCTGGACGGTGATATGCTCGTTCAGCTTGTTCATCCCCGAGATAATTTGTTCAATTGAATTGGCGGCGGCATTAACCTTGTCCGCCTGTGACAGCACCTGCCCTCTCATCACCTGAATATTGGAATTGATCCCGTCAATGTCTTTTCTGGTTCTGGTCATCTGCGAAGTCAATTCATTGCCGGTATCGGCCAGGCTGACAGTCTCGCCCTTTATACCGACAAGCAGTTTTCTCATCTTTTCAAAAGTCATATTGAAATATTCACCTAACGTGCCAATTTCATCGCGCCGGCGCAGATGGAGCTTTCGCGTCAAATCCCAGTCCTTAGATATCTTTTCCAGCGCCTGTTCCATGGAAACCATCGGCTTGAGCATCCATGAAATAAAAATATAGAAGATAACAAATATAACAGCGGTAACCGCCAGCATTGCCACAAAAAGGACTGTCATACCGGTACTCAGGACATCCGAAATGCCAATAGATTGAATATCGACAATATACCAGTCCAGCGACGGAATCGTACCCACGGCGAACTCGCCATTGGGCATTTCAAAATATTTTACTTCACCTGACATAAGCCCTTTCGCTATTGAAATAATTTCCGCGCCAACATCGCCAAGCCCTTTGTCCAGAGTTACTTTATCTACTATAAGTTTTGAGTCCTTCGCGCCGGTTATTTCCCCGGCGG
>JGI24698J34947_10001295_pt1 | contig 13108 bp, 11 predicted proteins | sample TergutMp193P3_FD_34947 | JGI IMG/M metagenome (IMG submission 34947)
CCCCTCGCATTTATCGGCGCGTCCCGTGAAGCGGCGCTGGCCGTCGGCTCTCCCGAACGTACTTTGCGCGGCAAACCGTCTTCCGCTTCCGAAAAAACAAGGGCCTCCCTGCCGCCTGAGTTATCGTCGCCCTTTGTTACATTCCGGCCCGTCATTGCGCAAAGAGACAACTGAAATTTATGGGCGAGGGCGTTAAAATCATCGCGCAGAACAGAAAGGCGCGTCATGATTATACGGTAGACGAAAGCTATGAATGCGGCATAGAGCTTTTGGGAACGGAAGTAAAATCGTTCCGCGACGGGAAAATTTCGTTTCCCGACGCTTGGGCCGAAGTTATAGACGGAGAGGTGTGGCTGCGCTCGCTTGTGGTCGCGGAAAACCCGTTTTCATCGGTTTTTAACCATGAACCTGAAAGAAAAAAACGCCTGCTCCTTCACAAAGATGAAATTAAAAGGATCAGGCGGAAGGTGGAAGAAAAGGGCTACACCCTCATTCCGCTGTCGTTTTATTTTAAAAAAAGCAGGGTAAAAGTTGAATTGGGGCTGTGCAAGGGTAAAAAAGCATACGACAAACGCGCCGGAATTCGCGAAAAAGATCTAAAACGGGAAATTGAACGTGAATTCAAGGGCAAAATGCGTTAGCGGGACTTTAATTCTATCAATTCAAGCATAAGAAAAAAGGCAAAAACGACTAACCCCGCGCAAAGAGCTGCAATTTTAATGCTTTTATCGGAAATAAAATCGGGATTTTGAACCGTATACACCGATCCTGTGACCGCCGGAGTGGTTTTTACGTTTCCCAGACCGACAATCCTGACAAAACGCTCGTCATCCTGCCCGTAACCCATCTGGCGGGCGTGAACTGTCAGGGTATCGTCATCATATAAAAGGCTGTTTCTTGTTTTTTCCAGTTCTTCGTTAATAATCCCCAAATCGTTGATGTTTTCCCATTGCCGCTCCTTCTCCGTCAAAAGGTAGTTATACGCGGCAATGCCCCCCGGGCCGCTTAAAAATGAAAAGAACGTATAAACAGCAAGCGCGGTCCATATCCCAATGAGGTATTTGAAGATTCCCATATTCAATTTACGGTATATTTTGTCTGATTCTTGAAAATCTATCCAATTCCCGCAAGATTTTAATTAAGTCAGCATTGACAACAGTCATTGCCATAGGATAACATTAAAATTGAGAGGAACTACTGAAAACGGGCATTATTACCGATAATTGACAATAGGTGTTAATCAGGGAGCGGTTCATGGCAAATAATAAAAAACCTTCGATATACTCCGATCGCAGCGATATCGGTTCTGTTAACGAATTGGACGAGTACGGGGTATGGGTAAAGAGCGAGCCCCAGGTACTGTCCGCAGACAGCGCAGACGCGCTTAAATCCGGCGATTTGGACGATTCCGCAGAATTCGTGAGCGAAGAAGTACCTGCCGGAGACTCTTTATCTTTCGATGACGCCGTACTTGACGTAAAAGGAGCTTCAAAGGATGCATCCTCGGCGTTTACCGATATGGAATTTCCCGATGATAATATAGATATTGGCGCGGATGACGATTCATTATCGCTTGACACCAACCTTGACGATTTAAATATACCAAATACGGACATCCCGTCCGGGCAGGACGACAACTTCGAAATAGAGGATACAAACTTTGATGATTTTGAAACTCCGCCGGATGATTCGGAAAGCAAAACGGATTTTCCCGCAGATGATTTTGAAGTTAAAAGCGATCTTAATTTGGACGATTTTTCTGATTTCTCTGAACCGGAGCAAAGCGGCGGACAGGATACAGGCGCGGATGATTTTGAAACGGATGATTTCGCCGTGCCGACTGTAAAAGCCATAGAAAATAATGTCGAAAGCATACAGGAAGATATTAATGCTGTTTCCAAAATCAAAGAAGGCGAACTTTCAACACAGCTTTTGTTAAAAATCGCCAACGAGCTTTCATCCATCAGGGGAGAGCTCAGCGAACTTAAAAAAGAATTTTCGAATATCCGCCCCGTCTCCTCCGCCGAAGATGACAAACATGAAAAATCCGGTTTCTTCACTGAGGAGGACGATGAAAAAATATCGCTTACAGGCGACGAACTTGACAACATCCTCGGCGCGGCGGAAGAACCCGCGCAGGAAGAGGCGGCAGCGGGAGATGACGATGACGACGAAGCTATCGCCCTTACAGGCGACGAGCTTGATAATATACTCAATTCGGCTGACTTTACGGAAGAGTCGGGAACCAATGAAACGGTAGAAAGCGATTTTTCTCTTGACGACGAGCCCGAGGCGCCGAAGGACGAAACTGAAGAAACCCCGCCGGACGAAGATACCGATCTTGGCGCGGATTTTTCGGCAGCAGGCGCGGATGACGATCTCGGCGCGGATCTCGCGCAGGAAGACGAAGAGGTTAGTCCCGATACCGGCCTTGCGTCGTTAGTCTCAGATGACGATCTTGGCTCAGTCCTTGCGCCGGAAGACGAAGATATTGATCTTGGCGCGGATGACGATCTCGGCGCGGATCTTGCGCAGGAAGACGAAGAGGTTAGTCCCGATACCGGTCTTGCGTCGTTAGTTTCAGATGACGATCTTGGCTCAGTCCTTGCGCCGGAAGATGAAGATATTGATCTTGGCGCGGATGACGATCTCGGCGCGGATCTCGCGCAGGAAGACGAAGAGGTTAGTCCTGATACCGGCCTTGCGTCGTTAGTCCCTGATGACGATATTGGCTCAGGCCTTGCGCCGGAAGACGAAGATATTGATCTTGACGCGAATGACGATCTCGGCGCGGACTTTGCGGCGGCAGGCGCGGATGACGATCTCGGCGCGGATCTCGCGCAGGAAGACGAAGAGGTTAGTCCCAATACCGGTCTTGCGTCGTTAGTCCCTGATGACGATATTGGCTCAGGCCTTGCGCCGGAAGACGAAGATATTGATCTTGACGCGGACTTTGCGGCGGCAGATGAAAATACCGGCATTCCGGCGGAAGAATCGGAAGATGCTTCCGGCGATTTAACCGCGGACCTTTCTTTAACAGACGATGATGTTTCAATGGACAGCGAAATTCCTGAAGACAGTATGCCAACAGAGACAGAAACAGCCGCCGCCGGAGATGAATTTATTGACATAGATACAGATGATCTTAATATAGACCTTGATCCCGACACGCTGTTAAACGAACAAAACGATGCTGAAGAAGATCCGCTGTCAGGAGCAACGGACGATCTTGCCGGAGAAGAAGCTGCCGGTACAGAAACATCCGAAGAAGCCTTCGACGGCCTTGATGCTGATCTTTCCGGCATGGATATGTCAGACGACATTTTCGGCGACAGTGAAAAACATGATTCTCCCGAACTTGAACAGCTTCGTTCGGAAGGCGTCATGCCTGTTACATCCGCTCCTGAAAACATCTCGTATCTTGAAAATGAAGAAGACGCGCAACCCGATTCGCTCGATCTTTCAAACGCCGTAATTGACGAACCTGTATTAACCGCCGACGGCTTTAACGATGACCTTGAAGAACCTTCGCTGAACGACAGCGAATTTGACATTGACTCTCTTGACGATTTAACCATCGGCGATTCACAAATTGAATCGGACATACCGGAAGAAGAGCCTGTTTCATCACAGGGCGCGTTTGACGACATTGATATTCCGGCGGAAAATGATGTTTTCACGCAGGAACAGCCGGCGGACGATGATGATCTTGCTTTTGACGAAGATACGGTAATTCCTGAAGGCTTCGAGTCCGAAATCGAAGAAAGCCCCGTTCCCTTAGACGACGATTTTAACGACGTGCTTGATATTCCCGGCATGGCGGACGATGATGATTTTTCCGCGCCGGCTCCCGCGCCAAAAGCCGCCGCGCCAGCCCCGCAACCGGCTCCGGCGCCAAAAGCCGCTCCCGCTCCGCAACCGGCTCCAGCGCCAAAAGCCGCTCCCGCTCCGCAACCGGCTCCAGCGCCAAAGGCCGCTCCCGCTCCGCAGCCGGCTCCCGCTCCGGCAGCTCCGCAGGCGGCTGCGCAGGAAGCGGCAGAAGAGGAAGCTCCGTCAATACTGGCGACAGGTCCGCAGATACGCGCAGTCGGCAAGGACGGCATTCAAATTCCTTCGGAATTAAAGAGGGAACTCAGAAGTATATTGAGTTACATGGATCAGCTTCTTGAATCCCTGCCCGAAGACAAGATTGAGGAATTCGCGAAATCACAATATTTTGACTCGTATAAAAAACTCTTCAAGGAATTGGGGCTGGTATAAACTCATCTCCATCGGGAAACAATCCCGGCGCACAGCTTCATTCACGTTACAATCCGCAGGCTGAAGCCGCCCGTTTTATAAATTCCCTTGAACTCAAAGAAAATATTGAATGTTTCATTTTAATTGAACCGGGTTTGGGTTATATAATACCGGTCCTGCGGGAAAAATTTATATCAAGTAAAATCATCGCTCTTCATATTGGTAATTTTCCCCCTGTGCCCGGCGCTTGCGCGCTTCAGAAACGCGAAGATAACGAGGTTTTTGAATTTCTTGAAAAAGAAGTGCCGGACACTGACTCTAAAAACATCCGCATCATCGAATGGCGGCCTTCCATGAATTTTTACGGGAAAGAATATGTAAAACTGCTCTCGCTGGCAGTAGAATATTTAAAACGCGCGGACGCGGGAAGAAGAACTACAGCCGTCTTTGGCAGAAGATGGATAAGGAATTTTTTTAAAAATCTAAAGCTGGTAAACAGAACGCTTCTTTACAGGCGGGCGGATTTCCCGGTTATTGTTACAGGTTCAGGACCCGGCCTTGAAGCAGCACTGCCTGTCATTGAAAAATTAAAAGACAGGTGCTTTTTAATAGCCGCTTCTTCATCAATATCGGCTCTCCTTCACCGCAATATTTGCGCCGGACTGGCAATCGCTACAGACGGCGGCTCCTGGGCGCTCAGGCATTTATACCCTCTTTACAGAAACGCCGCAAGCGCGGGTTTTTTTCCCGCGGTTAACCTCTGCGCCGCCCTCCCCTCCCAATGCGGACACGCGCCCTTCCTTCTCATTAACGACGGCAGTTTTTGGCAAAACATTGTCCTTAACGAACTTGGCCTGCCCTCCGTTGTAGTTCCTCAAAAAGGAACTGTAAGCGCGACCGCTGTTGAACTTGCAATGGCATTGACGAACGGCAATATCTATCTTGCGGGCATTGACCTTTGCGTCAAAGATATAAGAACGCATACAAGGCCCTACGCTTTTGATTATATTTTAGCGCGGCGCGACTGCCGGTTTGCGCCTGTTTACTCGCAGAGTTTTATCCGCTCAGGACTTTTAAAAGAGGGCGGCAGCATGGATATATACGCGGCATGGTTTAAAAACCAGCTTTCTTCCTGGCCAAAAAGAATTTTTTCTCTCGGCGGCAGCCATGAAATATTTGAAACTTCTTCTCCTTCAGAACAATCCGCTTTAATAAACAGCCGCGAATATTTTAAAACAGAAAATGTTAAAGATGATCCGGCTTGTTTTTGCAAAAGAGGAGCGGCTGCCCTGCTTCGCACGTTTGACGACAGCCGGTACTGTGAAAATTTGCGCCGCGAACTTGCGCCCCTGCTTTTTCCTGGTGAAAATTGCGCCGATATAAATGAACTAAAAACGGCAATTGCGGAAATCGCGGATCTTTACGCGAAGGATCCTCATGAATAGTATCATGGAAGCAAATCTTCTGGCCCTCTCCGTTTCCAACAGGGAACTCTATTTGCGGCTGCGAAGCGTTACGCCGTCAAAGCGTTATACCTTTATTAAATCCCGCTCTGGAGAAACAGTTCCCGCAAATCCCCTGCCGCTTCACTCAACTATTGATCCAAAGCGCGAAGCGTCCCGCCTTGTTCAGCCGGCGGACGCTTCTTTCACCGTGTTTCTGGGGCTTGGAGGCGGTTTTGCCCCCGAAGCGGCTTTACAGCTAACAGATACGCAGACTGTTATAGCGGTAGATTTTTGCATAGAAGATACCGCCTGTCTTTTTTCCGCAATTGATTACACGGCTTTATTAAAAAACGAAAAGTTCTTTTTATTAATCGATCCTTCGTTTGCGGAGATAAAAAAATTTATCATCGAAAATTATAACCCTTCCCTTTGCGGCGGCATAAGGACAATTCCCCTTAGAACAAGGACGGAACAGGACAAGCCGAAGTTTGAGGAAACAGCCGCCGCCGTACAGGAAGCGATAGAAACTGTCGGCGCGGACTATTCCGTTCAGGCGCATTTTGGTAAACGGTGGTTTTCCAACATTATACGCAACATCAAACAGGCCGGGGACTGTCTTGAACCTTTTTGGCAGGATAAAAAAAACTTTTCTGTTCCGCAGGCCGCGATTGTTGCGGCGGGACCGTCGCTTGATATGCAGATACCTTCCCTTTGCGAATGTAAATCGCGTAATGTTTTTATTATCTGCTGTGACACTGCCCTTCCCGTTCTTTTGCATAACGGCATTGAACCTGACGCGGTAGTGTCGATTGACTGCCAGCACATAAGTTACTATCATTTTTTTGGCTGCGATCTGCGCGGCATACCGCTAATCCTTGACATCGCAAGCCCTCCCGTGATCACGGGCTTTTCATCAGCCCCGGTCTTTTTTTCAAGCAGCCATCCTCTGGCAATGTACGTATCAGAGGCATGGAGGCCGTTTGCCCGTCTTGATACATCCGGCGGAAACGTAACATACGCCTGCCTTTCCCTCGCCGAAAACCTCGGCGCAAAGCACATAACGCTCTTTGGCGCGGACTTTTCGTATGTCCGCAGCCAGTCCTACGCAAGGGGAACATACGTCTATCCTTTTTTTACGCGAAAACAAAACCGCCTCTGTCCCCTGGAAGCCGGGCTTTCGGCTTTTCTCTACCGCAGTCCCTTCCTGCCCCGCGAAAACATTTATGAAAAAGGCGAATATTTCCAGACGCAGCAGCTTCGTTTTTACAGAAAAAAACTTGAGGAAAAAGCGTCTCTTATGGCAGCCGAAGTTTCCTGCGCGCGGGGACTGGGCGTTCCTTTAAACCTGCAAAAAATGACGGGCGGCGCGGCAGCAGAAGTTCCTCCATTTCCAGCGGCGCGGAGAGCGGAAAAAAGCGCCGCCGTTTTTCTTGAACAGTACAGCGACAGCGCCGCCTCCCTGCCGGAAGCCCGCGAAGGTGAAAACTACATGAAAAAATTAAACGCCGAACAAAGACGGATATTTGCCACCCTGCTCCCCTATGCGGCGGCGGTAAAAAAAAGAGAGCCTTCTCTTAAACTGAAAGATTTGATTAATGAAACAAAACGCCTCTGCGTTGATGAAATCGCCCGTGTACTTGCCCGCCAGGAAAACCTGCCTTCTGAAAGCGCTCCTTAAAAGCGGTTTGTCCGCAAAAAACTGGCTTTACTGGACAGATGACGTTCTGCCCAGTTCAAGGAAAAAATTATCTTCGGCAAATCTCATAAGATTAAGCGCCCTTGTTAAAACAGTCTTGAAATCCTGCTGATTCGGCACAAGAAGTTCAGTATTGATTGCGACGTTTCTTCTTCCTTCGGGAATATAAAACTTTGCGACCATCGAAAGCATATTCAAATTATTGGCAGCGGACAGCGCGGCTTCCCGTGAAAAAGAACCCAGGCTCACTTCCCTGTAAATCCTGAAAAACAAAGGGTTATTTTCATCAATAATGACAGGATCATCTTTATTAAGGATGATATAGTAGTGTCTTCCTGAAAACATGAAACGTATATCGCCGTCCGCGTCAGGTTCTTCATCAGGCGGATATCCTAACGCTCTTAGAGCCTGCATATACATATTTTGCAGATCAGCTTTAGTCACCCTGTTTCCCTGCGCCGTCGCCGGAAAGGCAAAAAAAACTCCAAAAATCAAAATTATCGTAAAAATTTGGGCAAATTTACTCATAATGGCTCCTATATCCTTCTATTTGTTGAAAAATCGTCCCTATTTATATTTTTATCTTAAATTCCGCCGTTGTCAAGTTTGCGCGTCCCGCAAATTTCAACAAAATTCCAAATTCCGCGCAAAGCTTCCGCGGCTCTTTGCGCGGTCTCGCTATCCGTAAAAACGCCGAAACAGGTAGACCCCGCTCCCGAAAGCCCCGCAAAACCCGCGCCCAACTCCCGCAGTCCGCCAATAATTTCGTTATACGCGGATTTTTCCCTATCCGGGAAAACTGGCAAAAAATCGTTTCTGAAAGACCACCGCGCGGGATCGGAAAATACCTCCTTCTCCCTGTCGAAAAATCTTCCGTGTTCTCCCCGGCTCCGTGCCTCCGCGAGAGGTATGTTAAATTTAACCCTGTATTCATCATGCAGACGGAAGGCGGCGGCGGTGTCGCTGGGGAAACCGGGGTTGACCAGAACAAAAAACAAACAGGGCGCCGAAAACTTCTTAATGATTTCGCCGCGGCCTGTTACATGGGCGGCGCCGGTTTGGTAAATAAAAAAGGGAACGTCGCTGCCAAGCTCTGCCGCCATTTCAAGAAGAGCATCGCGGCTTAACGGATATCCGGCCATCTCGTTCAGCGCCAAAAGAGCCGCCGCCGCGTCGGAAGAACCGCCGCCGAGGCCGCCGCCCGCCGGAATGCGTTTTTCTACTGTTACTTTCAACCCTTTTGCAAAGCCTGTCCTTTCCCTGAACAGGCAGATAGCTCGATAAATGATGTTTTTCTCAACCGGAAGGTCTAAATCAAGCCCTTCCATGGTTATTTCCGCTGTTTTTTCGCCCTCCGCAAGCTCAAAATGCAGGGTATCGCGAAAATCAAGAAGGGTTAAAAAGATACTTTCAAGGTTATGAAAACCATCCTGCCGCTTGTCCATAACCTCAAGATGAAGGTTCACTTTGGCTGGAGCCCAAACGGTAAGTCTTTTACGCAAATGATGCATCAAGGACAGGCTACCATAAAAAAAAAATTAAATAAACCAGTTGACAAGCATATAATTCCTCCCTTATGTTTCTAGGGGGAGGCTTTTTTGCCTCCTACTCAGTTTAGATTCAAGAAAAAAAGACAATTTTCGAGGGAGAACATTATGGTTCTGAACGGAGCTACGGAACATGAAGAATTGGCGCTGATTCCTGTTGACGGTTTTGACGCCGCTTATGAATCGGAGGACAATTCATTGCCGTTTTTCATCTTTAACGACGATGACGATGTCGATGACGAAGACGATTTTGACGACGAAGACGATTTTGACGACGAAGACGACAGCTACGATGACGATGAAATTGATGAAGATGAAGACGATGATTATGACGATGATGACGACGAAGAAGAAGATGACAGCTTCGACGAAGAGGACGAAGACGAAGATTGGAATGATTTCGATGAATAAAGGCAAATGAGCGCCGATCCGCCTGCCGGCCTTTGGCTGTCAGGTGCGGATTGGGGTCCAGAGTCTTTCAAGATCGTAAAATTCTCTTATGCGGGAAGTCATCAGGTGGATAATCGTCTGCCCCAGATCGATCAAACGCCATTCATCATCCGCGCTTTTTCGGGAGCTGCCAAGTATATCAATTTCATTTTCAGCGCAAAATTCTTTTATATGCCGCTCAAGTCCGTCCATGTGCGCGATGCTTGATACAGTGGCAATTATAAAAAAGTTTGTCCAGTTGTTTATTTCGCGAAGGTCCAGCATGGAAACATCCTGCCCCTTATGCTCGCGCAAAAGTTCGGCAATCCGGTTATTAATTGCCGGTAACATATCTTCCATCAAAATCCCTTCCAATGATCAATGTTAAATCCGCCTTGTATTCAAAGTCCTCAATATCGTCCTCAAATTCCTGCGACGGGATTAACTCGCTCCGTATATTTCCGCAGCCGATAAGTTCGGAAAAATCCTTAACCATGATTTCATCCGCGCTGCGGTGAATAATTTCCGTGCTTTCATAATTATTGCTGTCCGCGTTACCGATAGAAATTACATCATAGCCGAAACTCCGCAGCATTTCCGCCGTCCTTCCGGCAAGGCCGTTGATCGCGGTTCCGTTTAAAACCTCAATTGTAAGCGATCTTTCGCTAAAATAATCATCAACTTCACGGGTAAGCGTTCCCAGCGTTTGGCGCACAACTTCTTTTACAAGATTGCCGTCCCAGTGCGGAATTACCAGCATCTGGCCCGATACTTCACGGAGATTTCCGTCTACAGACCTGATGTTTGTGCGATCTGTGTCTATATAAACAAATTCATTAAAGAGAAGCATCAATGTACGCTGGTTCATATTGGTTCTGAAAAACGAATAGTACAATTTGGCAGCGTCAGGATTTTTCAGCCTTTCGTTCATCTGTATCTGCCGGTTAAAAAAGCCGAAGAAAAAGCGCTGTCTGCGAAACACTTCCATTTCCCGTTCCTCGTAATCCAGGCTGTATGTCGCGTAAACGCCCGCCTTGTCGCCGTCAAGAACCGTCATGCCGGATGGAAACAGGATAACCTTGCCGTCTTCCCTGTGCGAAACGGCGGAAGGAATAAAAATTTGCACGCCTTCAAGAAGATCGACCAAAGACACCAGATTTTCTTTTGTAATGACAATGTTAAAATTTATTTCCACTCCAAGTAGTTTTTCTATCTCATTTTCATAACTGCTTATCCTTGAAGGATCGTAAACCCTGTCGATTCGATCAACTCGGTTGATCCTTGTCAATAAAAGCCCGAGCTCTCCGGGTATATCGAAAATGGCGGCGCGCCGCGTCGCGGGATAGTACATCAGAACGTATGTGCTAAGTGGGGTCTTTTCATCTTCTATGACAAATAGCACGTTGATTACACGGTTGGCGGAAAGCGCGTCTTCTACAGGATTACTGCGGAACAATAAAACCGCAAATGTAATTCCCACGGCGATTATTATTAAAATTAAAAAGAGCAGGAAACGCGAAGCGTCGATTTGTGATACTCTCAAGCGTTTTTTCCCTCCATTTTGGCAAGCAGCCGCAAAGTATCTGCCGACAGTTCCAGTTTTTTTGACTTCAGCTTGCTTATTGTTTTGTTCAGCACTGCCAAAAGAATACTGTCAAGGCTGTCTTCATAGCACATTTTCCTTAAAGCGGGATCAATGTTTCTTGAAACCTCGGTTTTGTCGGCAATGTAGATCACTTTCGCAAGAGGCCCCATATTTTCGCTTCCCGACGTATGAACAGCGACGGCTTCAAGCACATCTTTATTATTAATGCAGAAACTCTCCTTGAGCAATACCGCCGCCGCTCTGCCGTGAAGAAGGTTCAATTTGTTCTTTTCAATTTCCGTAATTTCACCGCCGTCCTTTTCCGCGAGTTTTAGCATTTGTTTGCCGTCTGTCTGCTTTGCCAAATCATGGGCAATTCCGGCAAGGTAGCCGGCTAAGGGATCAATGCCGAAGCGGCGGCAGAGTTCCCGCGCAAGAAGCGCCGTATTCCTTGAATGGAGGAATCTCTCGGTACTGAGCGCCCGGCGCGCCGCCGCCTCAATGCGCAGGATATTTTCCTGAGTGCAGTCCTCGCTTGAGGGCGGGCGCGAGTATCCGTAAAGCTGTTTGTCCTCGATTATTGCCCTGACCCCGGAAGGCACAAGGGATCGCCAGCCGCCGCCCTCTTTTACCATCCGCCTTACGTCGTGCGACGAAATATTCATCACTTCGTTTTGAATGATCTTGTGCGCGAAGGGATAATCAACCGCGGCGGAATTAAGCCTTCGGGCGACGACAATGTCCGCCAGCTTCAGGAGCTTTTCGCTTTTGTGCCATTTGGGAAAATCCCCGGCAAGGTCGTCGCCTATAATTAGCGACGGCTTTCCCGAAGGCATATAGCGGGCGATAATATCTTCCAGCGTGTCTATGGTGTAGGAAACCCCTTCCCGCCGTATCTCGCAGTCGTCAATTGCCAACCGTACGTCGCCGCAGACAGCGGCGGTAAGCATCGCCATCCTGTCGTCCGCGCCGCTTTCCATGCCCTCCGCCTCAAGTTTAAACGGGGAACGGTACGCGGGTATCAAAACCACCGTGTCAAGTTTCAGGGTAACAAGCGCCATGTCGGCCAGAAAAAGATGACCCAGATGAACAGGATTAAAACTGCCTCCCAATATGCCAAGTTTCACTCTTCTTCTCCTTCAAAGCCGTCTGTTAATTCGCCTTCGCCTTCGTCTTTTATTTCCGCCTCTTGCGCAGAAGTAAGACGCAGAAATGCGCGGGAAAGTTCTTCAATGCCGTCCCCTGAAAAAACCGAAATGCCCGTTACTTCTTCTTCGGGGTATTTTGCTGTAAGTTCGGCGAGGCGTTCTTTAGTTCCTTCCAAATCGGTTTTTGTTCCCACAATCAGCCGCTTTTTTTTCGCGAGCTCCGTGGAAAATGAATTAAGTTCGTTAAGCAAAATATCAAAAGCCTCAAGGTAATTGTCGTCTGAAAGATCGATAAGGAAGGCAAGAGCCTGCGTACGCGAAATGTGTTTGAGGAAGCGGATGCCAAGTCCCGCGCCGCCAGACGCGCCCTCGATGAGGCCGGGAATGTCGGCGATGATAACGTCCCTGTCTCCTGAGGTCAGCACTCCAAGATTGGGGATTTTTGTAGTGAAGGGATAGGCCGCTATTTTCGGCCTCGCGTTTGTAAAGCGGTCAAGGAGGCTTGATTTTCCCGCGTTTGGAAAACCCACAAGACCGATGTCGGCCATTATCTGCAATTCAACCTTGAGTTTTACGTGCTGGCCGGGCTTTCCGCCCAGAGCTTTGCGCGGCGCCTGATTCACCGATGATTTAAAATGGATATTGCCCCATCCTCCGTTCCCGCCCTTTAAGAAGCGGAAATCATCCGTGTTACGCGAAAAATCCCGTATCAGCTTTCCGGTTTCCGCGTCGCGGACGAGGGAACCCGGCGGCAGAGGGATGATCACGTCCGCACCGTTGCGCCCGTAGCGTCCCCAGTTTTCACCGTCGCGTCCGTTTTCCGCCTTAAAGGAATGTTTATAACGCAAGTGTGCAAGGGTGCGCAGATTGCGGCGTACTGTGAACACAACGTCCCCTCCCCTGCCTCCGTCTCCGCCGGAAGGGCCGCCTTTTGGCACGTACTTTTCCCTGCGGAAAGCCGCGCACCCGTTGCCGCCCGAGCCTGAGGAAACCTCAATTACCGCCTCATCCGCAAACTT
>JGI24698J34947_10001296_pt1 | contig 13106 bp, 5 predicted proteins | sample TergutMp193P3_FD_34947 | JGI IMG/M metagenome (IMG submission 34947)
TCGTCTTTGGTACAACCCGCCGCCGCCATGGTGCGCGACATGGCTTCCCGCCAGATGTCGATGTCCTTCATGGTGTATTCGTCCACCACCGGCTTTCCCGTGGTGCCGGAGCTCATATGCACTTCCACGATCCGGTCGACGGGGCACGCCCGCAGGCCGTGGGGGTAATTATCCCGCAGATCGTCCTTGGTGGTAAAGGGGAGTTTTTGTATGTCGTCCAGCGAATGAATATCCGACGGCTTTATCCCCTCCCCGTCCATTTTGCCGCGGTAGAACGGAACATGGCTGTACAGCGTTTCCACCAGATTTTTGAGGTGGGCAAGCTGAAGCTTTTTCCTCGCCTGTATCTCCAAACATTCGCTTGCGGGATTAAATATCACGTAACACTCCTAAAACCAGTTAATCCTCATGCCAACGGTCATTCTGAATATAATTTTTTCCAACTGCTCCTCTTTTCCCGTTTTTGGATTTATATACTTGTCCGCGTCGGAAGAGGCGAACCACAGCTCCGGCTCCAAATACAGGGCGTAATTCCTGAAATATTTCCAGTTGGGCTTAAAGAACTGAAAATTAATATTGGCCACATCCCACTGCCCCACTATGGCGCCCATGTATTTCGGCGTCCTCCACTCGTCCATGGCAAACCACGAGAAATTCGCGCCCAGCGCGAAGTTCATTGAGTAGAACGCCCAGTCAAGCCCGAACAAATACGCGAAGGGCAGATGATAAATATTTGCCAGCAGTTTTATGCCGTACACCTCGCCTACATAACGCCCGCCCTCGGCGAAAGGAATATAGGGAAGCCTGTCCACATTGAGGGCGACGGCGATCCCGTCTTCCGGCGCGAGGCCGAACTGGAACTGAAGGCGCACGTTGTCGTTGAAGAAGCTTAAGCCCAGCCCCACGTCAAACCAGGTGGCGCCCAGCCCCTTAACGTCAAAGTACATTCCCTTTATCGCGCCCGGAACCGAGTAGAAGAATTTGTCGTGGGGGCGCAGGCTGATCTCCACGTCGGCAAGCTCGTAATTGTCGCCGGCGGTTCCAAAGACGCGGATATTGTCGCGGTGGACGCTGTCCTCCGGCGGAGAAACCGTTTCCACCTGCGGCAGTGTAGTGTCGACATTGAGCATTATGCGGCGAACCGCCTCCTGCCCGTTGACAAATATCGCCCGCACCAGGACCGGCTGCGGCCCGCGGGGAAGCTCGCTGGTTTCAAGGCGGACTTTCCATTCCTTGTCGCCCTTGGTCGAATGGAACGTGCGGCCGTTATCGTAACTGACGGTGACCGTGTTGATCTTGAGCTGCGCGGCCTGACGCGCCCTTTCGCCGCGGGAAAGGGGCGGGGCGTCTTCAGGAGGCTCGGGAGTGGCAACCCAGGCGCTGCCCGAAAGCCACGGCCGCTCCGTTATGACGTCGCCGTCCTGGTGGCTCTCTATCTGGAGGATCGGGCCGTAAGCGGAATAAAACACGGTATGCTCCGGGCTTGAGACAACGGAGCCCCTTTCGGCGTTGTAGGACGCCGATATTTTGTACTCCCCCTGTTCCGCCAGCATCGTTTCGGGAATATCGTAGCGGAATATGCCGTAGCGCTCCACCGGCACCATGGCCTGCACGTTGCCGTTCACCATCAGGCGGACTTCGTTCGGCTGGAACGATCCGGTGACGATACCGACAACATGAATGGGGCCCGCGTGAATTTCCCCGGGCAGGGGGTTATAAATGGCGATTTGCGCGTTGTCGTCGCGGGGATCATAAAATATCTTCCGCGAGATCAGCGTCTCGTTATCCGCAAGGTCTACCGCGACAATCCGCAGTATATACGCGCCGCGGGGGAAGCCGGACAGATCGATGGTATCCATAAGCACCTGCCCGATCTCCGCGTTAATAAGCCGCCGGTACCGGGGGTTTTCCGCGCTGATAATCTGGTATGACAGGCTTTTCAGCGTTATGTTGTCGGCCACCCGCCCCAATAACTGCATATTGGTTCCGACGTGCTGGCCGTTTACCGGCGATGTAAGGTACAGCTCCGGCGCCGTGTTGTCTATATTGACCATGGCGTTGGAAAAGGTGGTAATGCCGTACTTGTCAGCCGTCCGTATCAGCGCCGAATAAACCCCGTCGGTATACGCGGCGGTGTTAAGCGCTATATCCCAAGTGCCGTCGGCGTGGAGCTCCACCGTCTGGTAGGTATTGCCGTTATCCATTGAAATGACAACGCTTTCAATGGCGTTGGCGTCGCTGGAGAAGCCCCTGACCATAATCGCCTTCTGGTTGTAGCGCGTAATGATCGGCCACCGGACTTCCGTCACCGGCGGCGCGGTGCTGACCTTAATGGTGCGCGAGATCACCTCGCTCTGCATTCCGTAGAGATCGGCGGCGTACACTTCAAGGGTATATTCGCCGTCGGTGATCATTGAGAAGTCAACCGGTATCTGGAAATTCTGGTTTGTCAGCAATTGCCGGAAGGGCACGTCGGGATTCGCCTCGTAAATGGCGGCCCGCCTGCGGGCGTACTCGCCCGCCGCCCCCGTCGACAGGGATTCCATTTTGGGCCCCAGAATCCGCCAGAAAACGCCGTAAATGTCAACATCGTAATAGGCGAGGCCCGAAATTTCAAAGGGCTCGGTAATGACCTCCTGATCAACCGGAGTGTTAACGATGATGACGGGAATGGGCGGACTCGGGTGGAGGGAATATTCCGGAAACACCTCATACTCCGACCCGCCGGCGTCAATAACATAGAAAATAAGCCGGCCCCGTTGGTATTCCAGGGTGTTAAAATCGCAGAAATATTCGAACCACGCCTTGCCGTGGCGCGCGGTAAAGGGAATGTCGGTAAAATTCCGGCTGTTAATCGTGGCGGTAACCTTCTGAATCGGCACGGTATGCTCAATAACGCCCGTAACGGTCTTACTGCCATAAACAACCGAATGAGCCCCCGTCGGGGCGATGATCTTGATGTTTGGGCGATCCGCCGCCCAGTTAAAGGGGTGATAGACGGGATAATTTTCTTCGCCGTACCGGATCGTCCTCACTTCCAGATGTACCGGCCCCTGCGCCCGCCCCGTCATATTTACTTCCGCAAAAAAGCCGCCGGAAATATCCACCCTCATCTGGCGCCAGATGTCGTTGGGGTCAACGCGGTATTCAACCTGCGCGTTAGGCGAGTCGGTGATACTGCCCCGCAGTACGAAGGAAGTGCCGGACAGCCAGCCGTTTTTTGCGGGCATGGTGATGTTGACGCGGGTCTCGTCCTTTATCATGGATTCCGTTTTAAGGTAGCGCAGGCTGACAGCCGCCCCTTTGGAGCCGTCGGCGGCGACCGGCGCCAGCCTGAGGGTCTGCGGCCTCTTGCCGGGGAGGATCATGTAGGGATCGATACGGAAGCCGGAAACGGCCTCCACATCGTTAAACCCTTTCAGCGACACCGCCTGCGGGGCGGCGCCCGACACTATATGGCCGTATATCGCCGTAGTCGCGGGCATTCCCCCCTGCATCGCCGCCAGAGCATCCGGCGGCGGATAATCGATAACCAAAACGGGGTCTTTTATCTTGCGCCGATCTTCCAGCTTGACGTTAACGCTGACGCTGTTGCCAACTTTGTCGACCGCCACCACCTTGATGCTTTTTGGCGAATTTTTTTCCATTTTCAGCGGGACGCCCCAGAAGGGATCGCCGGAGCGCATTTCGACGCTCTGCCTGAGCCTGCCCCATTCAAAGTACAGCGCCGAAAGGCCGATTTTGTCATAGGCGCGGCCGGACAGGTAAAAGGTGTCGTAGACGTCCTCGCCCGGCGCGGGGCTGTACACTTCCAGCTCGGGCCCCTTATTGCTGACAAAAAACAAATAGGGCTTGACCGTGGCTATGCCGGTCGTATCCACAACCCGCAGATAGTACACCAGCGGGCCGTCCGGCAGTTTTTTGGTGTTTATCGACAGGCTGAATCCCCGCGACGCGCCGCCTTCCAGCTTCCTTCCGGGGATCAGCGTTTTGAATATTTTGCCGTCCTCGCTGTATTCAATCGACGCTATGCCGTTTGGATCGCCCGCCGCCCCCTTGATGTTGACGGAGCCGGTGATAATATCGCCGATGTGGTGGGAGAGCAGCTCTATCTGCGGCGCGGTCGTGTCAAGGATAAACGTCAGTTTTTGCTCGGGGCCGAGAACCCCTTTGGAATCGGTCGCCTGGACGCGCAGGGTATGTTTGCCGTCGGCGACATTCGCGAAATTAAGCAGCTGGTTCCAGTAGTCGGTGCCGGTGACGTCGACATCATCGCCGTTATCCAGCCGCGCCGTCACCCTCCCGATGCCGTAGCGCCCCGAAGCGACGCCCAGCACGTTGATGTTCTGCCGAATTATCGCGTTGTTTTCAGGATACAGCACCCGCGCGATGGGAAGGCCCGAGTTGGGGTCTACCTTTACGTTAAACGGGCCGGATACCGCCTCGTTCCCCGCGCGGTCGCGGGCGTACACGATAAAGTTATAAATGCCCTTCTTGCGCTCGGTAACGTCGTAGTCGTTGTCCCATACTTCGCCGCCTTCCGCGATCACCGTTTCAATTTGATCTTTCCACCCGCCGGCCCAGAGCGCGGACCCGCAGACGGCAAGCAGGAGGGCCGTTATAACAATCCGGTTATTATTCAAAATAGCTTTCATATAACCTCCTCCTAGAACAGGCTGATCCGCGCGCCAAAGCCAATGGTAAATTTGGTCGTCCACGCCTGATCGGCTTCAACATCCGAAGGGGCGAACCAAAGACCGGGCTCCGTATAGAGCGATATCGATTTGAAGTACTTCCACTTGGGGAAGAAGAAGCCCATATCGGCCTTTATCATCTCCCACTGGCCCAGCAGTTCGCCCATTACTACGGGAGATTCGCCTTCCGCCAGCATTCCATAGAAGTACGAGAAATGCGCCCCGACGACCAGGCTGGTGGTGTAGAATTCCCAGTCCGGCCCGAACCACTCGCCCAAATTCTTTTTATAAACATTTGCGAGAATTTTTCCGCCGAACGCCCAGCCGGAATAACGGGTGCCGGGAGACGCCTGCGACGCGTTGAACTGCACTTTGACATTGTCGTCAAAGAACGTCAAGCCAACGCCGGTCGAGAATATAAGCCCGCCCAGGACGCTCCCGTCAAAGTACAGCCCCTGAATAAAGCCCGGGACTTCGTAAAACATTTTGTCGCCCGGGCGCAGGCTGATCTCCACCGAGTCCATGTCAAAGTCGTCGCTGGAGGATCCGTACACCAGTATCGAGGTGCGATGGGAGCTGTTTTCGGGAGGGCCTATGGTGTTGACCACCGGAGGGCGGGTGTCGACGATCAGCATGATGCGGCGCACGGCGACGGTGTCGTTGCTGAAGGTCGCCTTAATGACAACGGGCAGGGGGCCGCGCTCCATCTGGGCGGTTTCCAGGCGGAATTTCCACTGCTCATTGCCGTCCGCCGTTTCAAAGCTGCGCCCGTTGTCAAAACTCAGCTCTATTTTGGTCGGGGCGGGCGGAAGGTCGTCTTTGCGGCTCCTGCGCGAGCGGGGGGGGTCTTCGGCCTCCTCCGCCGGCGCGTTCTGCTGGGGGATATAATAAGCCCTGCCGGAAAGATACGGGCGCTTCGTGATAACGTCGCCGTCGCTGTGGCTGTCTATTTCCAGCATCGGCCCATAGCCGCCTATTACCTTGACGCGGTTCTCGAAGGACATAATCTCCTCGCCGGAGGGGGTCAGGAAGAACGCGGAGAAAATAACCGGATTCTCGTTGGTAATGGCGTCGCCCGGCAGCTCCATGCGGAACACCCCGTAACGGTTCACGTCGATGCTGGCGTACGCCCGCCGATTCAGCAGAAGCGTCACCTTGTCGGGCACAACCGCGCCCGTGATCTTGCCGCTGACGATCACCGGCCCGTGGTGGACTATGCCGGGGAGCGGGTTTATTATCGCCACTTCGGACGCCGCCCGCGCCTTGAGTATGTTGAAGTTGCGGACTACGGACGTTTCATTGTTCGCCTGATCGTACGCCAGAACGGTGAGGGTATAATCGCCGTCGGGGAAGGCGGAAACGTCCATCGATTCCATAATGACAAAGCGCCGAGGCAGGTCGAAGCTCCTCTGCAGGTTGGGGTTCTCTATGTTGACCAGCTGAATGGCGACGCGCGTAAAGTCGATATTGTCATAAACCTGTCCGGTAATGGGAAGAACCACGCCAATGCGGTCGCCGTTGGAGGGGGAGCCCAGATCAATGACCGGCGGGGTGTTGTCAATATTGATAATGCCGTTGGAGAACGAGGATATCCCGTATTTGTCAACGGTGCGGATCAGCATGGAGTACACCCCGTCCGCGTAGGCCCTGGTGTTCAGGCTGATATGCCATGAGGACGCTTCCACCTGGCTGCTGACAAAGTTCGCCTGCTGGTAGCTGACCCCGTTATCCATCGAAATAAGAACATCGGCGATGCCGTTTAGGTCGAAGGCGGTGCCGTGCACCAGGACGTTGTTGCGGTTCCAGATATCCATGGCGGGCTCCGAAACCAGCGTAACCGGCGCCATGGTGCTGACCTTAAACACCCGCTGTATCACCTCGCTTTTTACGCCGTACATATCCTCGGCGTAAATTTGCAGGACGTTCTCGCCGTCGCGCACCTCGTACAGGCTGATGGGAAAGAGGAAGTTCTGCTCAATGTCGACGCGGTTGTATTCGACGTGGCGGTTGGAGCGCAGGGTCTCTTGAACCGAGTCCCAGGGGTTCCAGGGGGAAAGCAGGCGCCAGCAGATCATAACGTCCCCGTCGTCGTCGTAGGAGAGGCCGGATATTTCAAAATCCCCGGTTACCACCTCCCCCTCAACGGGGTAGTTCAGAATAACGGTGGGGAAGTCGGTGCTGTTGTCAAAATTATAGCTGGGGCTCGCCGTTATCCGGTTTCCCGCCCGATCAACCGCCCTTATAACCAGAGTCTGGCGGTTGGCTTGCAGGGCCGTATAGTCAAAACTTTCGCTAAACCACGCCCTGCCGTATTTGGCTATAAATTCCATTCTCTCATAGGTAAAGCCGTCTATCGAATAGCTGATGTCGCGTAACGGCACAAAGTAGTCGACGATGCCGGTGGTGGTGACTTCCCCGTGAATCGCGCCGTATTCCTCCTGCGGCGACAGGAACTGTATAACGGGCTTGGTTTCGAATTTGTTTATCGGCAGGTACACGGGGTAATTGGGCTCGCCGTTCTTGACCGTGCGGAACTCTATCGGCACCGGCCCCTCCGGCAGGTCGGCGAGGCTGATCTGCGCGGTAAACGCGCCGGTTCTGTTCACGCTGATCGGGCGCCAGCCGTCGTTCCAGCTGAGGCGGTACTCCAGAACCACGTCGGACGAATAACCCCTGACGGAGCCTCTGAACGTCACCGTGTCGCTGAACCAGCTGTACTCCTCCGGCGCGCTAATGTCTATCGGGGACTCCGTTATTTCAACGCCTTCGGGAAGCGGCGCCTTGTTAACGCGCAAGATGAAAGCCTGGCCGGTCACGTCCTCCTCGTCAATCGCCCACAGCCGCATCGTGCTTCTGCCCTCGGGGATAATCGACGGGTCAATGCGGAAGCTCGGCTGCGCCATGACGTACTCAATCTCGCCTTCAATCATGATGCCGTAGGGGAAAAAACCCGGCAGGATATGGCCGTAAATCGGCTGATCCGGCTCCAGATCCATTCTGTTCAAGCCGCTGGGCATGGGCGGATAATCGATAACCAGCATCGGCGTCCTGTTTTTGCGAAGGTCCTGGAAGCGCTGAGAGATGGTGGTCGTGTTGCCGCTCTTGTCGACCGCGGTAATGCGGAAGGGAATGGCGCGGTTGTTCGCCATTGATATGGGGACTTTTACCGACCAGTACGGATCGCCCGGGCGCAGGGGAATATCGGCCCTTTCGCCCGCCCATTCATAGTAAAATTCGGTCAGGCCGACGCCGGTAAAAATCTTTCCGCTCACCTGGGTTTGGCCGTAGAGGTCCTCCCCCTGCTTCGGCGAAATAATCTCAATCTGCGGCGGATAATTGTTCACAAAGAACAGGTACGGCCTCGTGACGGAGCTGCCGGTTTTATTGATCGCCCGAATGTAGCATATCAGCGGGCCGTCTTCGTGCTTTTTGGTGTTAACTGAAAACTGGAAAAATTTGCCGGGGTCGCCCCGTTTTGAGGAAAGGCTCAGCTTGGAAAATTTCTCTCCGTCGGTGCTGAGCGCCAGGGACTCAATCCCGTTGTCGTCATGAACCCTTCCCTTGATTTTTACCGAGCCGGCGATCAAATCGCCGATTTGATGGTTAATCAGCTGTATGTCGGGCGGCACAACGTCCAGGACAAAATGAATTTGAGAGACCGGCCCCACAACATCCTGATTGTCAACCGCCTTGACGTAGACCGTATGCTTTCCCTCGCCCAAATCCAGCGCGTTCAAAAAGAGGCTCCAGTATTCGCTGCCCCCCAGGTCTTCAAAGTCGCCGTTGTCAATTTTGACGAGAACCTGCTTTACTCCGTAACGGGCGGCGGCGACGCCGACAATGCTGACGTCTTCGCGGATAATCTGCCCCCTCTCAGGGTAAATGACCCGCGCCTCGGGAAGACCCGCCATGGGGTCAACCTTGAGGTTAAAGGGGCCGCTGATACCCTCGTTGCCCGCCGCGTCCCTGCCGGTGATAATGACGTTGTACGTCCCTTTTTTTCTGCCGGAAACGTCAAACTCCTGCTGCCATATATCAATGCCGTCCGCGGTTTCGGTGACAATCTGGCTGCCCCCTCCCGCAAAAACGCCCGAGGGAAGCGCGACAAAGACCACCAACAGCATGAGAAACCGACAACCGCTCCGGTATGAACCGGGCCGGTTTTCACCGGCTCTAAGAATCTTGCGCATTGAGTGCTCCTTGCCAAATAAATGAGCTTCGCAGCCATGCCATTTGGGACTCCCATGAAACGGTATTGTAGGGGACGCCTGACGGGTGCGCGGGGATCCATTCAAGGGTATTCGCTATATAGGTCTGCACAGTGGGGTCTTTCAGCCATTTTTCGGTGTCGGCAAGCTTTTTAAGCCGCCGGCCGGCGCCATACGTCTTCGCCCAGAGTATGTCCGCCTGCAGGCCAAAACGATTCCAGTGCTCCGGCTCGGGAAAGCGGGTGGCGTCCAGCACGCCGATTCGCGGCGGGGGCAGCGCCCGCGCCTGGCTCAGCGGGGCGTAGATCAAAGCGGCGCGGTCGCGAAACAGCAGTGGCCAGGCCTGCACCCATGAGTAGGTAAAGGCGCCGTTCTGAAAGGGGTACTCCCGCACGAGCGCCTCGCCTTTTTCCCGCCACAGATCGCTTCCCGGCGTAAAAACGCCCGGCTCCTCCTGCAAAAGCTGGCAGAGCCACGCCTGTATCGCGTCCTGATCATTGCCGGCGAGCAGGATACTGCCCCGCTCGTTGGCGATTTCCAAAAAAGACCGAACCGGCTCGGGGTCCTGGTGCTTGCGGAACATCATCCAGGGGTCAAGCGCCAAAACCGTCCAGCCGTCGTACTCCCGCGAGCGCGACAAGCCCCGGTAGAGCGCCACCGGCGCGCCCTCGACGCGCTCCCCTTCCGGGCCGACGCGGGTTACCATAAAGCCAAAACGCCCTTTGGGGAAGGGCGTGTCGTTCTCCCGCGCGACAACTTCGGAACGGGCGAACGGCGGGGTTTTTTCGCGTATAATCCGGTTCCAGGCGGCGGTGTAATCTTCGTCAACATACCAGAGCAGTTTGGGGCGGGTAAAAAAAACGGCCAGGCCGACAATAACGGCCGCGCCCAGGACGGCGGACCCTATGTACATAATACGCCTGAGATCGCGCCTGCTTAAACCCTTTGAGGCGTTTATCTTCCGTGCGGCCCTGCTTTTTCCCTGCTTCATTCTCCCAATCAACTTCTAACAATATTATAACACATTATAACCAGAAAGCAAACATTATTTTGGAGGGATAATTACCGCAAAGTACGCAGGAGCGCCCGTAATTCGGGATTTGCCGCCGTTTCCGGCGAACTGGGGGTACTGCCCTCAGCCCTGAACATGACCTCGTCCCCCGCTTCAATGCGGTCAAAAAACCCGTTGCGGGTCAAAACGCCGGAAGCCACTTCCTCGTCAACCTTGTCAATCGTTATTTTGCCGACAATATCGTCATTGGTGTAAAGAAGCCCAATGCCCTCATGGACGAGCTGAAAACGGTCTTTTTTGACCACGTCGTAGACGGCGCCCGCCTTGACCCCGTCCACCTTGCCCTTATCGATTAAGCCCTGCGACTGCTGGCGGTTAACCAGCCTGCCCCGGAAGGGAAGCGCCGCCCCTAATTGATCGACCATGCCCCGCGAGGCGTTGCGCAGGCGGTCGACACCGGTGCGGTAGGTAAAAAAGTTCCCCGCCGACGCGCCGGTTCTCCCCACAAAAAGCTCCCCCTTGAGGGAAATGTCGCGCTCGTTTTCCATGGCGGAGACGATCATGAAATAGTCCGCGCCCGCCTCCCGCGCCGCCCTGAACGCCGCGGCAAACGACGGCTGGCGCAGATCCAGATTCAGGGGGACAATGGAGCGGTCGTGGACTAAAATGTCCCGCATATACGCGGAGGCGACGGCACCGGCGTCCACATGGCGGTAGCTGGACTGTCCGGAGAGGGAAAAAACGGCTATGTTCCAGTGCCGCCCGTCCAATTCGATGGGGTCAACTTTCCAGCGCTGAAAGAGCGCGCCGGAAAGCAGGGAGCTGTACGCCTCCACCGCGTCGTTGAGGCTGCGGTCGGCGGCGCCCAAATCCTGCAGGAAGCGCAGCTCCTCGAGATAGCGGGCGGGGTAGCCCTGCACGCGCAACAATTCGGCGTATTCGCGGCGGTCGCCCGCGTAGGGGTTCAGCCGCAGGCCGCGGCGGTATTCAAACAGGGACTGCTCGACAAGGTTGCGGGTACGGTAGTCCCGCGCGCGGTTAAAGTGCCACGACGCCCACCGGCTCCGGCGCTGATCTTCGAGGTTGGTAACGGCGATAAGGGTGTCTTCGAGGGAGGCGCGGATAAATTCGTCGTTGGGGTCGATGGAGACGGCGGCGCCCAAAACGGCCAGGGCTTCCGCCGTCCGGCCCAGGCGGATATAGGAAAGCCCCTTAAGGTACCACGCCCCCATGTCGTTGCGGTCAGCCGCGATGGATTCGTCGGCAAGCCGCGCCGCCTCCGCGTACTGCCCGCCGCGGTAGCGGAGGTTCGCCAGCAGTGAGCGGGCGGGGCCGAAGCCGGGCCGCAAATTGAGGGCCTTCTCCGCGTAGGAAACGGCGTAGGGCAGGCGATCCCCCTGCGCGTTGATATAGGCGGCGTAGTAAAACACGCGGTAATCGTCGGGGTGCTGGGAAAGGGCGCGGTCGACAAACGAAAGCGCCGTTTCCTTGTCGCCGAGGGAGCCGGAGACCAAAGCCAGCGATATGAGGAGGCGGCGGTCGTCGGGGTAGCGGCGTACCGCTTCGCGGAAACGGAGCAGGGCTTCGGACGGCCTGCCCCGCGCGATGTCAAGCTCCCCGGCGGCAAACAGCGCCTCGCGGTTGTACGGCTCGCGCCCCAGGACTTCGGCGATTATCGCCGCCGCCGCGTCGAGCCTGCCCAGCGCGATGAGGGTGACCGCCTCCAGATTGGCGACCGAGGAGTTGTTGCGCGCCAGAATCCGCGCCTTGCGCGCCCAGCTCAGCGCCTCGTCAAATTCGCTTAATTCGTAATAACATTCGGCGAGGGCGGCGGTTCCCTCGGCGTGGGCCTGGTTCAGCCGCAGGCAGTCAAGAAAGGCTTCCGAGGCGGAGTACCAGTCCTCCTCCGCCATGAATGCCCTGCCCTGCTCGTAGAGCGCCGCCGCCTGGGCGTAGCTGTTGCCGCTTTGGGCGTTGAGATGCCCCAATCCGCAGAAAAACAGCAGTATGCACAGCGCATACGGAAATTTCAACTATGTCCCTCCCCCAAAACAATCTCTCGGCTATGGGTGTTTGCGACGTTCAAAGAATGTCGCAAACACCTGCGATAGACGACGTTGTACCAACGAAGTTGGCAATGTCGTCTATCGGGTAAGTATCCGCCGTTTTAATGGCGGATACTTACATATCGGCAGAATGACGGACTATTTTCACCGATTTGATCTTGTGGCCGTCCATCTCCTGCACAATCAGATCGATTCCCTGATACGCGGCCTTTTCATATTTAACCGGAATTTTGCCCAAAAGGTCAAATACAAAGCCGCCGAGCGTGTCAAAATCGTCCGTGGGGAACTCCAGCCCGGTCTCCTCCGCCAGGTCTTCCAGATTGACACGGGCGTCGCACAACCACGCCCCCTCCCCTATCGCCAGAATATCCTCGATCTCGTGATCAAACTCGTCCTGAATGTCGCCGACGATCTCCTCGATGATGTCCTCCATGCAGACGATCCCCGACACACCGCCGTACTCGTCCACCACCACGGCGATATGCACCTTCTTGCGGCGGAACTCCGCGAGCAGATCGTCGATATGCTTGGTAACCGGCACAAAGAACGGCTTGCGCAGCAGCGCCCTGACATCGAGCGGGGCGCCGTCAACCAAAACTTTTAGCACGTCTTTTACATGGAGAATCCCCGTCACCTTGTCGATGGTTTCCTCGTAAACGGGAAAGCGCGAATGACCGCTTTCGATGATGAGCGCGAGCGCCTCGTCGCGGGAAGCGGCGGCGGAAATAAACACCGTGTCCGTTCGGGGGACCATCACTTCCTTGACCGTCGTGCCGGAAAGCTCCACCACTCCCCGGATCATCTCCTGCTGATCCTCCTCAAGCCCTTTGATGGCCCTGTTGTTGAAAATGTCCGACAGGGGGCTTTTCATACATTCCCCCCCATAACGCGCTCCCGCGCGAGCTCGGTTAATATTTGCTCCTGAAACCGCAACATCGGCTCGGTCGCTTTATTGGTACGGTGATCCATGCCGTCCAGATGGAGAATGCCGTGTATCAGCAGGCGGCGCAGCTCCTCGTCCTCGCTGATCTTAAAACGGGCGGCGTTCTCTTTGAGCGTGTCAAGCGAGATAACAATGTCGCCGGCGGACACAAAGCGCCCGCGGGGCGCGGGGGGCCCCCCCCCT
>JGI24698J34947_10001297_pt1 | contig 13106 bp, 8 predicted proteins | sample TergutMp193P3_FD_34947 | JGI IMG/M metagenome (IMG submission 34947)
GCAAAGCGTGATCAGGGGCGGGAGAGTGAGCAAGCCGAATGACCCGATCATGGACGGCTTCACTTTCGCGGGCTGGTACACCGACAACGGCACCTTCAACAACGAGTGGCGCTTTAGCTACGCCGTAATGGAGGACACCACCCTGTACGGGAAATGGACGAAAGATGAGGACATAGTCATACCCGGCAGCTTCACCGTAAGTTTTGCCAGTAACGGCGGCGGCATGATCTCTACGCAAACCGTGACCGAAGGCGGGAAAGCGGACGCGCCGCCGCCTCCGATCAAGGACGGCTATACTGGCTACGCTTTTGAAGGCTGGTACTCCAATCCCGACCTTACGCTTACAAGCAAGTGGGACTTTGCTAGGGACACCGTAAACGGTCACACCACCCTGTACGCGAAATGGACGATTGAAATGGTGGGGGTTGACGGCGGCAGTTTCCAGATGGGGAGCGCCAGCGGCGGTAATAACAGTGAACGTCCGGTGCACACGGTAACGCTGACCGGATTTTCCATGAGCAAATACGAAGTAACGCAGGCGCAGTGGGAAGAGGTAATGGGGAAGACGATAGACGATCAATATGCTGTGGCTAATCCCACGCCCATCATTACCGGCAGGGGAAAGAACCACCCTATATACTTTGTAAGCTGGTATGACGCATTGGTTTTCTGCAACAAACTGAGCATAGCGGAAGGCTTAACGCCCGCGTACCGCATAAACGGTTTCACAATCCCTGCGGCATGGGGACCCATACCGACAGGCAATAGCCCGACATGGAACGCCGTTGAAATAGTCAGCGGTTCCACGGGCTACCGCCTGCCGACCGAGGCGCAGTGGGAATACGCGGCGAAGGGGGGAAACGGCTCGCCGGAAAACTTCACCACGTACGCCGGGAGCAATGACCCTGAAGAAGTGGCGTGGCATAGGGACAACAGCGGGGGTACCACCCATGAGGTGGGGACGAAAAGCCCCAACGGGCTGGGGATCTACAACATGAGCGGGAACGTATGGGAGTGGTGCTGGGACTGGTTCGATGAAAATTATTATACCAACAGCCCGCAGACGGATCCAGAGGGCGCGTCCTCGTCCTCGCAGTCTCATCGCGTGGATCGCGGCGGGGGCTGGAGTAACCCGCTTGATGGCGCCATCCGTTCCGCAGCCCGGAGCCACGACTTCCCGTACAGTCGGGACGGCTATGACGGCCTCCGCGTTGTCCGCCCCTAAATTAGGGAGGGGACTAGGGGAAGCGCAAGCGTCTTATTTTTTTCCCTTTTCATTTCTCATTTTTGATTGCACATTTCTCATTTAAGCCGCTCTACGGCGTACCCTGAATTTCCCAACTGCCGCAGCAGGCCGTCAGGCCCGTGCAGGTGCATGAGGCCGACGACTACGAAACAAACCGGCCTGTCGGCAAGGAATCTTTCAATTTGCGGCATCCACGCGGCGTTTCTGTCTGCCAGCAGGGTTTTGTAGATTTCAGGCCACTGCTCCCTCATTTCGCTTATTGCTTTTTCGGTGATAGAAGCGCTGCCTTTTTTCCATTCGGCCAAGAGCGTTTCGAGTTCCGTTTCGGCGCTTGCCATGTCTTGCAGGGAATAGCGCACAAAATCATTTTCGTATCCGTCTCCCATGTTCACCAGCATATCTATCTGAGTTTGCACCGTCTCCAAAAAATTAACCGGTTTGTTTTCAGTTCTCGCCTTTTCCAGATAATACGAGTCAACGCCCTGCAGCACAAATCCGTATTTTTGAATTTGAAATATGGTCAATATGTTCACAGCCATTGAAGGTTTGAGTTTGGAAACTTCGCTTATTGAAACCCCGTATTCGGCGTATGCCGCCACCAGGAGTTTGTACGTGTCCGCGTCCAGAATCGATTGCAGCGTTGTTTCGCCGGGCAGGAGCATTTTGCTTATCAGGTACTGCGCGACGCCTTCATCCGCCATCTGTTCGATGTCGGCCTCCAGCACGAGTATTTCCGATTGTGAAAAAGCGGTGTCGAATTCCTGGGGTAACGGGAAATCCGTGTTACGCAAAACATGTACGCTTCCGCCTAAATACAGGGACTTGCCGTCCCTGCTGATTTTCCATACGGAAGACCCGCTTCCAGCGGCAGCGGGGGACGACGCGCAGGATGCCAGCCCCGCGAAGATCAGCACGGTAACAATAATTGAAAAGATACGTTTCATTGTTCCAGCTTAGCCGGTTTCCGACGCTTTGACAAGGGAACGTATTGCCCCATAACGTTTACTTTGAGTCCTGTATACGGACCCCGTTTTTGAATGCGTTAAATTTGGTCCGGACATTATCTTCACTACGGGGGTTTTCCATAGACAGGTACATGGCATACCGCAGTTCAGGTTTTTGGGAAGGGGGCGTTAATACCGCGCCCATTGTGCCTTCATTGTCTTTGGCTGAAATAACGGGTATCCCGTTAAAGGGGAATCGTTCCTGATACACGTCGTTCCAGCTTTCCTGGGCGTTGGTGGGCATACGGGAGTCCGGCTTGAGCCGCTTTATTACCAATATACTTTCCTTCTGCCGGGAATCCAAGCTCAACATTATACGCCGTATGCCGAAACTGATTTGGCCGTCCAGCAGGTAGTGGCTTGGGCCGAGGAAGAGTTCCGAGTTGTTTGTCCAGTCGTAGACGCCGTTGTTCACGGAGAGGGAAATGTCCCCGCTAGTAAATGATATTTGTTTGGCGTTTTCCTGCCATCGGTAATTAAGGTTTTTTAGGAAACCGGGAACATAAGCCGTGGCAAGGAATTCGTTCCAGCCCGCAAATGTGCCGTTATACGAAGCCCAAACATGGTCGCAGGTTTTTCTGATGTCCCATTCGTATATATCCCGCGCGGAGCTGGCTTTTCTGACTGTAAGAACCGCAGGGCCGTTAGGCAGGGGCAGTATATACATGATCAATATTTGATCGGCAAATTGTATGAGCCACTGGGCGCTCAGCCATGTCCTCCCTAAAAAGTCCGTATAGGATGATACGGCATTCGGCTCGCCAAAAGAAAGAATACGGTATTTGTCATTGCCGAGAGTCCTGTCCAGGCGAATGTTCTGCAATATGGTGTCCATTATGTATGCAGGCTCGTAAGACTTTGCAAGCTCCACCGATTTGGGCTTGTTGAGCTTATAGAAATTCCAGTCGGAAATTTCAGAGTGCATCAGGATACCGTCATCCGCCATGTTATGAGTCCTGCTGGATAAATTGGATAGCGACCATTCATCGTCATCGGAATCCACAAAATCAATTTGGGGAAAAACCGTGCTTATTGTCGCGTTTAGAATCCACATATTGTTGGAGCCGGTCAGATATTCGGGAGAATCTTTGAACAGGCCGTTCATGGCAACATCGTAATCCGCGCGATACTCCGCGGTTAATTGCTCGCGGATTTTTTCATAGGATTGGGGCAGGGCCGACTGAGTTTCAAAGGTCCTCCGTATTGACTTGTTCATGAGGATCAGATGGTTGTAACCGGGTTTTAAACGGTAATCGAGTTTTGAACGGCTGCTGTCAAGAATTACCGACGCGGGAAGCGAATAGAGTATGTTGTCCTGACGGGAGCTTACCAGAGCAATTACCTTGCCATCGGGCGTTACCAGTGGGCCGCCGGAGTTGCCGGGGTTGCCGTCTGCGGAAGTCTTTAATAAATCCCAGCGCCCCGAATCCGCTTCGGGAATGGTTCCCAGCACGAGGCCGTTCCGTATTACAATGCCTTCGCCCAGCGCGTTGCCTATGCTGAAAACCTGCTGCCCCTCGCTGAAGTTTCTGTCAAATTCAAAGTAAGTATCAAAAGTTTTATTTTTTACGGTAAAGATGAGGAAATCTTTTTCGTTTGATCCGCCCATGACCCGATCTACCTCAAAGACTTCTCCGGCCCTGTTGCGGACCTGATACTTGTTATAGACCATGCTCTCGAATCCCAGATTGATGACATGAAAAGCCGTTATCAATTCGGTTTTGGAAATGGCAAAGGCGGTGCCGATTGAATTGTATTTATCGTTTCTGATGGAAAAGGGAACCGTAGACCAGTCGAGTTCCTTTTCGTAAACCGTCGCATCATCGACGGGCTTCAACTGTACTACTTCAAACACGGCGTTTTGCGCCAGCCTAAAAGCTGCCTGTGAAAGTACGGTATTCGGCATAGTATCAGATGCGGAAACCGATGTCAGTAAAATTGCCACCGCGCCTATGTAAAAAAGAGCTTTTTGTCTCATGCGGTACTCCTTTGTCCCGGTTTTTTAACGGCCTGCACAGAGGCTCTGGTAAAGCTAAGCGATATTCACGCTATTGCGTATTTTACCGATTTTTTCACGCCGTATCAAGCGTAACTACTCTCAATAAGCTCTAACATTTACCCGTCTATTATGCTATACTAGAGTCTGCTTTTACGGAAGCTGAGATAATGGGTAAAGAAGTACAACGGCGCAGAACAGACAAATTTATGTTGTTCCCCATCGGCATCAAGCTGGTGACAATAATCACCCTCATTGTGCTCATTTCACTGGGATCGATTACCGCTCTGGTGTCATGGCTGGTACGGCAGGATTTAAAGATTGCCGCGGAAGAAAACAATTTTGGAATAAACCATCGAACATCGGCGGAAGCGGAAGATACTCTTGCAAAAATACGCTCCGACTCCCTCATGTTGATTCATACAATTGCTTCTGTTGGAACGCAGGCTGCCCTTGCGCGTAGCAATGCGGAATTCTTCTTCACCCAAAACCCGCGCATAGCCGCCCTGTTTTTTACCGTACCGGGCGGGGGCTACGGTTTGCGGACTGCGGATTCGGCGCTTCAACCGCAGGCTGCTGAACAGGGCGGAGAATTCCTGATAAACGAGCAGTTCTTTTTTTCGCGGGATATTAACCGCTCCCTTACGGATTTATACCTGAACAACAACCAAATAACCTTGAGGCGTGCCATCGCAGGTGAAACCATAGTCTTGAACGCCACGCCCCTTTTTACAGTGCACCTTCTGGCGCTGTTCTTCCCCGGCGAAACAGGCGGCGTAATGGCGCTGTTCTCCCCGGAAAACCTTAACAACTCGTTTGGCGCGGGGACAAACCAGTCATGGATGATAAACAGTTCCGGCGACATCCTCATCTACTCCGATTTTGAACAGGTGCGCTCGGGCGCAAATGTCGCGGATAAAGATTTCATTCGGGACATACAGGAAAGTTCAAACCGGAACAGGCAGCTTTTAATCGAAACCGATTTCGGCGTTACGCGCACAAACACCGATGACAAAAATTTTTATCCGCATACATGGAAAAACCTGAAACAGTTTATTCTGCCATTTTTTGAGAACGTAAAACAATTCATTCTTCGCCTGTACAACGCCTGCGCCGATGCCGTGTGCAGAGTCCTCAAAATCGAAAGAAACGCGGCGCAAAATGAAATTCAGGCCCTGGACGAAAAACCTGAAACGGTGCGCCAATTCATGGCCTACACCAAACTGAGCATAGGCGGCTGCACCGTAATTACCGGCATAGAATACGACAAAGTTTTCGAGGGGATTGCGGCTACCACAAGGCGCAATATCTACCTTACCATCGCGGTTCTAAGTTTTTCGATAATGCTGATTTGGTTTTTCTCCAGAAGCATTTCCGACCCGCTCAAGGCGCTTGCCGCTGCCGCGCGAAAAATCGAAGGCGGCACATTCAACCTTGAACTGCCGCAGCCAAAAGGCCGTGATGAAATCGGCCTCCTAGCGCTTAGCTTCAAAAAGATGTGTTCCGCCCTGAATATTTTCGGCAGGTTCACCAATAAAGAGATCGCCATAAAAGCCATGCGTAACCAAATCAAACCCGGCGGCCTTCCGAAACACGCGACAATTTTTTTCTCCGATATCCGGGGCTTTACGGAAAAATCTGAAAACTTTACCCACATATTCGGCGATGCGGCTTCCGATAAAATCGTCTACTGGCTCAACGATTATTTTTCCCATATGGTGGACTGCGTGGAAAAAACCAGCGGCACTATCGACAAATTTATCGGAGACGCGGTAATGGCCCATTGGGGAACCGTCTATACATCGGGCAGCCCGGCAAAAGACGCTTTTAACTGCGTCGCGGCGGCTCTGCTGATGCGTAAGTCCCTCTACAAAATGAACAGGGAACGGAGAAAAGGCGATGCCGACAATCCTCCAATCCGTATCGGCTGCGGAATAAATACCGGCATGGTTACGGCGGGGCAGATCGGAAACGACAAGCGGATGGAATACACCATCATAGGCGATCCGGTGAACCTCGCCTCGCGCATAGAAGCGCTGAACAAACCGTTGGGGACGGATATTCTCATCAGCGAAGACACGTGGAAACTGGTAGGAAAACATTTCATCACCGAAGAAATGCCGGCGGTGACCGTGAAGGGGAAAGAGCAGCCGGTACGCATATTCGCCGTCATAAATTTTTCCGGCGCTGGCAAAGGCCCGAAAACCATCGCCAATGTGAGAAGGCTACTCGGCATAAAAGCGCCCGACATCTCAAAGGTTAATGTCAACGCCCATGAAAAAAAATATAAATTTGGCGCAGGCTGAAGAAAGAAAAATGAAACGTAAAGAGCGTAACAACAACAGGCGCTTCCGCTTCATAGACTTCCTTATAGTTATACTCTGCTTGCTAATTTCCGCGTACTTCTTCAATCTGTTCAGGCTCGATCTGTTTCAAACAATAAATTTACAAAACGTACAGCCAGTGGGCACCGTCACCGTAAAATACAATACGGTCCAGCGGCGCATTAGCGACCGCGTACTCTGGGACAGGCTTAGCGTTGAGTCGCCGGTGTACCTTGGGGATATGATCCATGTAGCGGAATTTTCCGCCGCAATGCTTAACATAAACGGACAGCATATTGATTTAAGCGAAAATACTTTGATACGCATACAGCCTGCAACGGACGGCAGCGGCGCCTTTCAAATAGAATTGAATGAAGGGAGTATCGGCGTTACAAGCGATGCTGAAAGCGGCATTCAGTTAAACCTTATGGGGCGCGTAGTTGAAATGTCTCCGGGAACAACGCTCTCCGCCGTTGCCGGAAAAGACGGCCTTTCGGTACAGGTAAGCGAAGGAAGCGCCGCCTTTATTGAGGAGGGGAAGAGCAGGGGAGTTTCATCTGGAGAGATGCTTGCCTTTGACGGCGGCGGCGCGGAAAAACTCATGCCGGCGGCGGTGGTAACGCAGCCGCGCCAAAACGCGCGTTACGTGAAAAGTACCGCGCAGCCCCTGCCTGTCCGCTTTGAATGGAACCGCATAAACCTCCAGCCCAATGACGCATTGCGCCTTGAAATTGCCGCAGACCGTAACTTTAGGCGCATTGTTCAATCAGCAGGAAATCTTGCCTCCTCCGCTGAAATTTCCCTTGAAGCCGGCCTTTGGAACTGGCGGCTGTCTTACGGGGGCACGGCGCTCTCCAGCGGGAGGCTTACCGTAGTGGAAGCGTCAAACATCAATCTTTTAAGCCCCGCAAAAGGCATACTGTTCCGCTATCAGGACGAGAAGCCTTCGCTGCGCTTCCAGTGGTCGGATGTCGAAGAAGCGTCTCAGTACGTCATAGAAATTTCATCAAGCCCGGATTTTGCCAGTCCCGGCATAACCAGGCAGATAGCCGCTCCTTTCTTTGTGGATTCCAGCCTGGGGCAAGGGACGTGGTATTGGCGCGTAAGGCCGGCATTTTCTTCCGCTTACGAAGGCAGTTCCGTTTTTTCGCAGGCATCTTTTTTTATTATAGAACAAACTGCCGCCGTTGAAGAAGAACGGGTGGTATTGGATTTTAAAAGCGAACAGCCAGTTGAACCGGAACCGGAAATAGCGTTAGCTGAACCGGAACCCGAGCCGCCGCCACCTCCTCCTCCACCGCCACCTGCGCCGCAGAAGCCATCATCGCCTCCTCCGCAGAAGCCAGCTTCTCCCCCACCGCAGAAGCCGCCGCCGCCACCTCCGCCGCAGCCTGTTCCGGTAAGGTTGCGCCTCTTGAGTCCGGCGCAGGGGGCGCGGCTGACGGGGCTTAGCGCGTTAAGGGAGCAAACCGTATTTACGTGGGAGGCCGCTGGGGAACTGCAAAGCTCCCGATTCGTTCTTTCCCGAAACAGCAATCCGCTGCGGGGCAAAGCTGCGGTAGAGATAGCCAACCCGGGCCGTAGCGTCCGCCTGAACAGGCTTGAAGAAGGGACGTGGTACTGGACTATAGAGGCGCGATCCGTGAACGGCCTTGTCAGCGCCGCGGAGCCTCGGCAGTTGCAGGTGCTTGCCATCCCGCTGCTGCCCGCGCCGGGGAACCGCCGCCCGTCAGACGGATACCGCATAGGCATTGAACAGCTTAGAAACCAGCGGAACATTGTCTTTGGCTGGTCAGGCGTACCCGATGCAAACGCATACATTCTTACGTTATACGAACAGACCGCCGGCGGGCGGCGGCAAATTAATCGCGTAACGGTAACGAGCGCCGGCTGGACGCTGGATGATGTCAGCACGCTGGGGCGTGGCACATTTATCTGGCAGTTGGAAGCGGTAAACAGAAACCGCAGCGGTTCTATAGAACAGCGCGGCAGGATAGGGGAAAACACATTTACCATAGAAGTTCCCGCTCCCCGCCCGGTGCAGATGGAAGATCCGGGGGTGCTCTATGGCCTTTAACAGGCGGCCTGCTTTCATCTTCATAACGGTTTTATTCCTCATGGGGCTTGTTCCCCTCTCAGCGCAAAACTCCGGCGATTACTTGGAAGGCGATTTAGTCCAACGCCTTAGATGGATCGGAGACGAATATGCCATGCGCTATGAAGTAATAATCGAAAAGGAAAAAGATGGAGTGTACGAAAGGGTATTGAGGGAATTTACCGCAGCCTCTTTCATAGAGGTTTCCCTGTCGCACGGGAAGTACCGCTATCAGGTAATCCCCTATGATTTTTTTAACAGCCCTGTTCACGTAACAGAATGGATGGACTTTGAAGTCCTCTCCGCTAATGACCGATTTAAAACAGCGGAACCCGAAATCGCGCTCGCGCCCCCCGCTGATGAAACAGGCCAGGCGGAGGTAAGCGTTCCTGACGCAGAATCACCCCTTATCGAAACAGAATCAAGCGCCACTGAAGAAGTAACGAGTATCGCGCGCCAAAATCAATTTGACTTATACCTGAGCGCGGCATGGCTGCCGCTCTTACCCGCATACGGAGTAAACCAATTCTTTGGCAATAACCTTTCTCTGTTCGGCATGGCCGTGAAGTTTGGCATTCTCTCGCGAAAGCAGAGTTCCCTCAAATACGGGCTGGAACTAAGCGTCTCATGGCGCATTTTTGAAGCCGAGTACGACGAACAGGCGGTGCAGTTAATAGCATTTGACCTTAACCTGCTGGCGCAGCTCAGTTCCCCGGGTAACAGGCTTGCCATTAATATCCGTCCGGGCGTGGGCGTTTCCCTGCTGCCGTTCACCCGCTTTGTACCGTCCGCTGACCAATATTTCATTTACGTGAATCTTGGCATATCGTTCCCGCTACTAATCACGAAAAGCTTCTTTCTGGAAACCGGCATTGAATACTCGCAATTTTTGGCATATGACCACTTCGGTTTTTTCCGCTACTGGATTGGGGTCGGCTGGCAGTTTTAGGGGCTAGAAGCCCTGATTAAACCCCTTGACACTTTTGGCTGTTTTGGGTATAAATACCCTACTTCGCAGAATTTGGAGATTAAGATGTACGCTTTAATTGAATTTTTGGGGAAACAGTACAAGGCTGAAAAGGGCGCCTCGCTCAAGGTTGACAAGATCGATGCCGAGCCGGGAACCGCAGTGAATATTGACAAGGTATTGCTGGTTTCAGGGGACACCATAACAGTGGGCAACCCCTATGTAGCGGGGGCGCAGGTGAGCGCGACAGTGGAATCCCACGGAAAAGGCGAAAAAATCATCGTTTTCAAGTACAAGCCCAAGAAGGATTACCGCCGCAAGCAGGGGCACCGACAGCAGTATTCCATCATCAAGATTGGGGATATTTCCGCTTAGGCGCGCGGGGCTTGCAAGCTGCCCGGATTTATCGGTTTATCAATGATAGGTATTGATATAATTGTTGATGAAACCGGCAATCTGCGCTCGTGCAGGGCAGCAGGCCACGCCGGGGCAGGGGAAACAGGGGCAGACATTGTCTGCGCCGCGGTTTCTGTTTTGATGCGGAGCATAGTCCGCGTCCTTTCCAAGCGAAAGGGCATAACGATACGGAGCGGCGCTCCCGAACCGGGGCGTTTGTGGCTGGAAATTGATTATACGGCGGAAGGGAGTGATTTCCTGTCCGCTGCCGGGGAATTTTTGATTACGGGGCTGCGCTCCGTAGCCGAAGAATACCCCGCTAATTGCAAAGTAACTATTGCAACTGAACGGAGGACTTAATATGGCACGGAAACGCGGCGGAAGCGGCGCAAAAAACGGGCGGGATTCGAATCCCCAATATCTCGGCGTCAAGGCGTCGGGCGGCACTTTTGTCAAGGCAGGAACCATCATCATCCGTCAGCGGGGCACTAAAATTCACCCCGGCGCCAATGTCGGCTGCGGCGGCGACTACACCCTGTTTGCCAAAACCGACGGGACAGTGAATTTCCACCAGCGCCGGGGCCGCAAGCTGGCATCGGTCATCGTCCAGGCGCAGTAAGCATCGCCCCGGCTGAGGGGTTTAGCAGTATCATATCAATATTTTCCCAGAAACTCCGCGTACTCTGCGGTAAAATTGGAATATTATTCGTGTCATTCGTTGACTCTTATTCCACCAAAAACCCATATTCATATACTTTCGGCTGGATTTTTTCTGCTAATACCAAGATATTTTGCCGTAAGTCTTTTATCAAAGCATTATAGGTTTCATCGTCGCTTTTGTTGTTCATTTTGTTGTTATCATTCCTGCCTTGAAAAAATTCCCTAATATCATAAAAAGAAGCGTCTACCGAAGCGGTGCGGTTATTGGCGATTTTTGAATGGTAATACTTCCACAGATTTCTACCTGTATTAAGAACTTCCTGCACTTCCGGGCTAAAGGTTCTTTCTTTCAAAAAGTTACTCATAAAGTTAGATTGGAATTTATCTTTGGCGTTTACTTCATGTTCTGTAAAAGGTATCCAGTGGTTTATGCCATCTGCTACAGAAATGCGGTTTTTATCTGCCAATAAAGCATAAATCAAACAATTGTTTTGAAATACTAAGTCCCCTTCCCATTTGTTATTGGGATACAAAAACTGGTCATTATGGTTTATCCATGTATGTTGGAATACGGAACGAACAGTAAAATAAATTGCTGTTTCAATTAAATTATGTTTTGTTACGATAAAATGAGAACCGCCGCCACGAGTCTGATTGATACAGAACCAAACGCCCTGATTGTTTTGAAAATCTACGCCTTTTGAATGAAGAACGGCGATTTCATCCTTTTTCTCAACAGCCTCAATATTGCGGAACCATGTATTAATATACTCTAGTCCGTTATAAAATTTTTTTACCCCATCTTTAGTTCCATCAACATTATATATATCCAGTTTAATTTTTGAGGGGAATTTTTTTTGTTTATCAAACTCCCAAATCAAAAAACCAACGGGAAATTCTCCGCTGACATTATCGAATGTGTTTGCTTTGCACATAAAACCTTTTTTAAATGCCGCTCTGAAAAAATCACGAAATTTTTGAAAATTATAGGAATTAAGATACTTTAGCGTTGAAAATATTGCTAAATGCGCGTTAGGCAAAAAGTAGAACGCCCGCGCCATAAACTGCGAAAAAAGCTCGTGGGAAGCTTTGCTTATACTCTGTAAAAAGAAACTGTGCGATTTGTGCTGTGTAACAACTTCATGCTTATTTATGCCTCCGCCTATTCCGGCACCGCTCTCAGCATAAGGAGGATTGATATATATAATAAGTTTCTTTCTTTTTTCACTGTCATTTATAATTTCCTGTAAACCTTGCGGTAAATTATCAAAACTATCATTTAAAAAGTCAAATTGGAAAATATGATTGGAGAGTAAATTCAAATTATCATCTATATCAATAAGGCTTTGCATTGTTTCAACATTGCCCTGTTCTATGTCGCTCGCCCATAAATTATATTTATTGGTAAGCCCGGCAAGCAGATTGCCAGTTCCTGCCGCGCAATCCCATATATAATATTCATCCTGCCAGTTATCGCCAAAAGCAGAAGCCATGTATTCTTTAGATTTATCAGCCCAAATTTTTGGCGTAAAAAAACTGCCTTTTACTTCACGGATATTTTGCGGGACAAGTAAGTCCCTTCTGTCGATAATGAATTGTTGATACACAGGTGCAGGTGGACGTTCATATTTATTCCAGAAACGGGTATAGGCTTCCCCGTTATCTGTAAAACCTATATCTGAGCTAAAAAGCCTGCCAGATATATTTTCCTGAAATTTGTAATTATCGTTCTTTAATACTATTTTTAGTTTTTCAGTTATGGTATTCCCGTCTGAACTCATCATATCGGCGCGGTAAAAATCACAATCAAGTATGCCTTTTTGTTTGAATTCTGTCCATTCGCCTTGGGGAATATTGACGTACGGCTTTACTTCTTTTACCCATTTGATAAAGATTTGTACGAAATTATCTTTGGTAATGGGGCTTTTTATAGAAGCAATACCGTCTGTGGCGATATGGGTCTTTATAAATTCTTTAATATCCCTGTCATCAGCACCGAAATTATAAATTACAATTTTCGCGCCGATTATTTCCCTTACTTTTGCCTTTGCTTTTTGAAAATCATCTGTTTCGTGATTGCTAGGCACTGTGTTCCAGTTAAAATCGGTAACGGAAAATATAGGCAAAATATCATGGAAGGCAACAAAACTAATCCGTGCTTCGTCAAAAGCGCCAAGCCACGGCGGAGCTAAATAGTCGGCTTTTTCATAAGTTTTTTTACAAGTAAGCACTAGTTGTGTAAATATATCAAAAATATCATGCGTCCCCTTTTTTGCTTCCGCCCAAAGGTAATGGCGCGAACTTTCGGGGCCATCATTGAATAATTCATTTCTTGCTTTTTTGTCGGTAATGACAAAATCTATATTATCAATATTTGGTTCATAACCGAATTTAGAGAAATAATCTTCATGCACAAGG
>JGI24698J34947_10001298_pt1 | contig 13104 bp, 11 predicted proteins | sample TergutMp193P3_FD_34947 | JGI IMG/M metagenome (IMG submission 34947)
AAAAAAATCAAAAAGTGATTGACTAATTCCTTATAATATAGTAATTTAGGGTAATAGTTCTTAATGGATAGTAAAATTTAGTAATAGAGGAAATATACTGCGCGGGTATGGGATTTGCTTTGAAATTTCGTCAAAAATTTTTAAATATTTTTTATGACATTTGTCATTCTTTTGGCGGTTTTGACAAGCACAATTCATCCCCGTGCCGTAATAGGTCAACATGGGAAGCCGGGAACGATCAGGTTCCGCCATCAAGTTGACGCGTAAACTTGTTGACGATGCCATATGTCCTGGCAGCAAACCATGCCCGGCGTTTTCGCCAACTTCGTTGGCGGCCGGATTATCCGATTTTTGGAGGTACGTATGAACAATCTCAACAGTGTTCTTATCGAAGGCAACATGGTTCGGGATCCCCTGATCCGTTCCACCCCGAAAGGCACACAGGTCTGCAATTTCTCAATTGCATCCAACCGCTTTTACCGTCAGGATTCCAACCTGGAAAAGGAGACAGGCTTCTTCGATGTGGAAGCCTGGGGGCGGCTTGCAGATGCATGTATCAGTCAGGGACGCAAGGGCCGCGGCGTGCGTGTTGTCGGGCGTCTTAAACAAGGCCGCTGGACCGGGGACGATGGTAAAAATCACAGCCGGGTTTCCATTGTCGCGGAGCATGTCGAATACAGGGCGGACTTCAAAAAAGCCGACGTACCTTCACCGGAAGTTGAAAGCGTGGCCGAAGCCGCTGCTTGGGACGAAAGGCCAGGGACAGGGAAAGATCTCTACGAATTCCCTCCTGCCTCACAGAAAGGCGTTCCGGTTGAGGAATTCGCGGTCACGTTCTAAATTAACCTTGTCCTTTCAGGGTGAGCTTGTTGTTTGAACGTTGTAAAAGCCGTTTTTCCAGTTAAAGCGGTTTGTACCGGACAGGGGCCGCACGCGATTCACCGCCTCCATGATAGTCCGGTACTCCGCTTTTTTTAATGGGCTTGAGGATAAATCGATTATAAAGCGGCTGAAGGCGGCTTCTTGCAAAAATGGGATCTTGTCCACAATGGAGAAGGCTTCCCAGGGAAACACAAAATTTCCTTCCGGTGCGGAGACGAGGCGGAAAGCCTCGTCCCTGCTGCCGGTAAAATTCTCAAAATTGTAGAATGCGCCGAGGTCTTGCCGTATTCGGAAAAGACTTGGCCTTGCAAAGATGGTAACAAAAACCCTGGATCGCCTGAATGGTTCTTGCCCCTCCAGGGGAAAGGTTCTTTCCAAATTTTGCCTGTTATTTTCAAATGGGGTAACGCAGTAATACGCACCGCATCCTGAAATGCAGTCCCAGGCCCATGCGTTAAAGGTATAGAGCCAGGGCCCCGCGATAAGTGCGGCATCTTTCCTTTGACGAAAGAATGAAAAATGCCCCAAATTGTTCACGATGAAATGCGTGTAGCCTTTTTCAATTAGGGCGGGAATTGCTTCGTCTAGCTCCTTGTCTTTCCCCTGGGGGAAAAAAGGGTCCAGCGAGATGATAATGTCATTCGCAGGAAAGGGGGGCCTTTGTTCCCCGTTGCCGGAAAGCCGCTTTGCGAGTTTCTGGCTATACGGCAGGATTGCCTTAACCGGCCTTGACGACTGGAGAATGTAGAGGTCTTCGATACGCGAGACCATTGCGTAGAGGCCGGCCGGGAAATCAGCCTGTTTGGTTTTGCCCTTTTTTCCCCGGGATTGTGTACCGGCTTGAACATTTACGTTTTTCTTTTTTAGCCATTCCGCTTTAGGCGGAGGCGCTCTTTCCCTGCCGGGACTGTGGCCGGAAGGCTCTCCCCTGATCACGGGGGGGTAGCGTTTTGTCATTGCCTTTGTTTGAATGAGGTAAATCGCGTCGCCCGGCTCGAAGTCCTCGGGGATGGAAATCCACCTTTCCCCATTTGGGCTGACTTCAACGGCGCTTATCTTGTGGGAAAGGCGCCCGGAATCATCCGCTTTGTGAAGCCGGATCGAATCCCCCTGTGAGGGTACAACGATCCCTGCCTGAATCAGGCCCATTCTTTTTTCGTCCCGGCCCCTTACACGGAGCAGCTTCCCCAAGGCAATGCCGGTTCCTCCGTTTTGTTTAGGATTGAGCCAATCAATTCCATTCTGTTTTTCATTCTCACTGGCGTTGACAAGGTAAACCGTCTTGGAGCGGGCAAAATCGTTTTTGAGTATTGCCCTGGCATCCGAAATTGCCTTGCGAAGCTTTTCTTCCCCGGCATCCATGTTGTCAATTACCATTCGGTATGCGGAAACCACGATCCCTACATATTCGGCGCTCTTCATTCTGCCTTCGATTTTAAAGGAATTGACCCCTGCCCTGGCAAGCGAGGGGAGCTGTTCGATAAGCTCAAGATCGGCCGGGCTGAAATAGTAGCCTCCGTTTTCGCCTTCTGTGTCTTCCAGGTTTTTCCCTTTGTATGCGTTGTAGAATCTCCTGCAAGCCTGGGTACACATCCCCCTGTTGGCGGACTTTCCACCAAGGTAACTTGAAAAAAGACAGAGCCCCGAAACGCTCACGCAAAGTGCCCCGTGGACAAAGACCTCAAGTTCCATGTTGGTGTTCGCACGGATATCACGTACCTCGTCCAGGGAAAGCTCCCGAGCCAGTACTGCCCGCGAGAAACCATATTTGGAAAGAAGGTTCACCCCACGGGCGGAAGCGACATTCATCTGGGTAGAGGCGTGGAGCTTAAGCGAGGGGAAATTATCCCGAGCCATGGCGATGATACCAAAATCCTGTACCAGGATACCGTCGGGCCCAAGGCCGGCAAGGTATTTCAGAAGCTGGTAAACCCTGTCCGCTTCCCGTTGTTCAAAAACCGTATTCACCGTTACGTAGAGCTTCCGTCCCATGCGGTGTAGGGAATTGAGGGCCCCCTCAAATTGTGAATAAGTAAAATTGGCGCTCCTCATCCTGGCGTTAAAATCCTTTAGGCCAAGATACACCGCGTCTGCGCCCTCCCCCATTGCAGCGTCCAATGCCTCGGGAGAACCCGCTGGGGCCAAAAGCTCAAGTTCCATTTCCGGCCAGTATAAGGCTAATGCGGGGTGGGGGCAATATAGGGACGGCGCATACGCCGGGCCAAAACAGTAAGGCTGACGATGATAAGAACCGCATAGAAAAGGCAGCTCCGGTAACCCCAGGCAGGCCCTGCCAGGCTGTTGGTGAGGCCTATGAGGTACTGCAGCCCGCTATTCAGGGCGCTGGCAATGACGATTACGGCGCTGGTCATCACCGGGGCATCGGGCCCGAAATAGACCATCGCGACCGCCAGGATGGTTGGCCAGAACACCGCGACGAAGAACCCAAGGGCCGGAAGGACATAAAGCCCCCTCGCCCCCAAAATGAAGCCTGTGATAAAAACTAAAATTGCCCCTGACACGGCAACATAAAGACTGCGCATATAACCTGCCTTTTCAATCGCGAAACCGCTCAAAAGGCGGGAAAGCGTAAAGAGGATAAAGAAGTTTGAGATAAAGGCGGCGCCGCTGGTTTTGGGATCCATCTGATACACGTCCTGGAAGTAGAGCCCTGACCAGTTCTCGGAACTCGTTTCCACCGTCACCATGAGGCCAAGTGCCACTGCAAAAAACCAGACCATGGGGGTTTTGAGGGCCGCAAAAAAACTCACCTTTCTCTTTCTTTGCGTGCCTTCAGTGCCGGAATCTTGTGCTTGAGCCTCGTCCGGGAAGCGGGCCAAAAGGGAAGCAATGAAAAACAGCATCACCAGGGGGACCGAAAGGAGGTAGACATAACGCCAGCTCATGATAGCCGCCAATGCGCCAGCCACCCTGGGGCCCAGGCTGGAACCCGCGCCATAGAAGAAGTGCATAAGGCTCATAAGCAGCGCCGCCTTCGAAGTGAATAACTGGGCAGCCAGGGCGTTGGAGCTTACCTCAAAAAGGCCAAAACACGCGAATACAGCCAGCAACGATGCTGTCACGTGCCAGAAGCCAGGCATAAAAACAATGCTTCCAAGGCCGGCAAACATGAAAACAAACCCCGCGATGAAAGTCTTTTTAACCCCAAGGCTTCCAATGAGTATTCCCCCAATCAGGCAGAACAGCATATAACTCAATGTATGAAGGGAAACCATCATGCCTTGCTGATCGTAGGAGATGCCGAATTCCGTTTTAATGAGGGGATAGGAAACGCCTTTGATATTCCCAATGAAACCGAAAATGAACATGGATCCAAAGAGGATGAAGTAAAGCAACAGGGTCTTTGGCTTAATCTGGGGTTTGGTCATCTATCTCATCTTCCTTACCATTGTTCCTTCCTAACATTCCTTCAATTCGCACACGAAGATCGGGAAGGCCCGTGCTCTTTATCGCAGAGACCGGAACGCTTTCCGGGTAGAGCTTTAACAGGGCTTCCAAATCGTCTTTGGATTCCAAACGGTCAATTTTATTGAGAACGTTGATCATCGGTATTTCCTCAGCCCCAATTTCCTGTAATACCGACAAGGTGGTTTTTAGCTGCGTATCTATGTCGGGACTTGAGGCATCAAGGACGTTTATGAGCAGGTCGGCGTGGCTTGCCTCTTCCATGGTAGATCGAAAGGCGTTGATCAGGTTGTGGGGGAGGCGCCTGATAAAACCTACGGTGTCAACCAACAGGACAGTCACCCCCGTGGGGAATACAAGCCGCCGCGAAGTGGAATCCAGCGTGGCAAAGAGTTTATCCTCCGCCAAAACCCCGGCTTTGGTGAGTGCGTTTAGGATGGTGGATTTTCCCGTGTTCGTATAGCCCACCAGGGCGCAGACCGGCACGCCTCGGCGTTCCCTCCGTCTTCGCTGAACCTGGCGCTGGCGCTTAACGTTCTCGAGCTCGTCCTTCAGCCGGTGAATACGCTGTTCCACCTGGCGCCGATCCGTTTCCAGCTTCGTCTCCCCGGCCCCCCTTGTCCCGTAACGGCCGCCTCTTTGCCTGGAAAGGTCGATATACTTGTGCTGCAGCCTTGGCAGGGCATAAACAAGTTTGGCCAGGTTTACCTGAAGCTCGGCTTCCCTGGTACGGGCCCTGCTTGCGAAAATCTGAATGATGAGTTCCTGGCGGTCAATAACTGGAAGCCCCGCCAGCTCTTCCCAGTTTCCCTGCTGCGACGGGGTCAAGTCCTTGTCGAAAATTATGCAATCCGCTTCCAGGGAAACGGCTTTCTGGGCCAACTCCTCTGCCTTTCCGGTCCCAATACCGTACTTGGCACTTTTATCCCTGACATGAACCAATTCCTGGGACGCGATTTCAAGCCCCAGCGTATCGACCAGGCTCGAAAATTCGGTTTTCAGGGAATCCAGCTCAAATGAGGATATTCTTTCTTCCCCGCCAACTTGATTGGCGACGCCTATCAAAAAAGCCCGCGTATTTTTCTCTTCTGTTGCAGTTGTTTCCCTCATGTTTCTCCTATGCTCTTATAGACTCTTATAGCATAAAACAGGATTTTTACATATTCTTCAATAGCGAATTGTGTCTTATGCCGATAATGAAAAGAGGCGGGACCTCAAGATTTATCCGGGGCGAAATGTGACTACTTCGCATAAGGCGGCAATTAGTCTACTCATTGCGGTTTTACTCTTTGGCGGTTTTTCGTTCTTTGCCTATGGCGGGCTATTCGATCTGCTGGAAACCCGATTCTATAACCCGTCCGTCACCGCGCATTTAAGCCGTGATATTACGCAGAATGCCGATGCAATAAACAAATTCTTCGCGGAGACGCGGGAGCGATTTTCCGAAACCCTGAAGACTGACGAGGTGAGGCGCAGTTTTTTGCTTTATCCAAGCGCCGATCTTGTCTCCGCCCGCTCAGGAATTTATAAGGTTCTATTTGAATCTTTCTACGGTGTTCAATGGGTTCGCTTTATCGATGCCGATGGGAAAAGGCTTCTTTTCTCATCCTATGGCCCGGATATTCTAAACCTTGATGAGGCTTTTCCGGTTTATGCTGACTACGACGAGCCGGATATCCCTTATGAGATCATAGCGGTTCCCGAAGACGGGATGCCGAAATACACTTTTGCCGAGAAGTCGCGGCGCATCCTTTTTTCATTTCCGTTATACGATTCCTTCGATATTTACTGGGGGACGGCCCTGTTTTCAATTTCGATAGACGCGGTATCCGCACGGCTTATGGGCGAAGGAAGGATCAAGCCCGGCGATGAAATAACTTTGGTCGCTAACCCGGCCGGACTGTTATTCGGAATGCCGGCTTCCGGTGAAAACGCCGTGCTTTCCCAGGTTTCATCCGGTTGGGCCAGGCTTGCCCTGTCTTCCCGGAGCTGGCCTGCGGTTCAGAAGACCAGCCTTGATCCGCCGCCTTCGGAATTTCCGCTGTTACCGGAGGGAAACCTCGACCCAATAGGACCCTGGCGGAAGGTTCTCCTCACAGCCAGGACTTCCCAGGGGTTCTTCGTTGGGCGACTCGTTAACGAAGAGGTCTTTCTGTTTCCGGCAATCATGAAGATCATTCTCCTTTTGGCTTTCTTTTTAACGATCTATCTCATCATCTTTTTATTGTTCAACCTCCGGCAAGACCCGCTTACCGTGGTTCAAAACAGGCTTATGCAGCTCCAGATTTCCCTTATTGAGCAGTTCTATGAACGAAAAAGCGAGGTGGACTGGGCACGGTGGATTAAGGAGCTGGAACATCGGAGGGAAGAGATCCGCGCCCTTATGAAGCGCGGCATCAAGACTGGTTCGGGAAGTGACAGCGGGGATATGGACATTCTGATAAACAAATCGTGGGACGAACTTTTATCAATTTTGGGCAGCCAGAGGAGTCTGTCAAGTCCGGGGGAAACAGGCATTGACGAGGAAAAGATCACTTCAATTATACAGAAGCTTCTCGAAGCGCGGACAGGCGCCCCATCCTCTGTTTCTCCTCAAGGAAAAACCGGCCTCTTGGTGAAAGCCGCATCAATCGCCGACGGGGTAAAAAATACCAAGTTAGCGGAAGAAATCGAAGTTCTCGAAGAACTGGACAATGCAGAGGATTTGGGAATTGCCGAATCAGATGTTGATGTCCTGGCCAGTCAAATAGAATTCAGCCCAGATATCGAAACCGAGGTGGCAGATGACGAGTTATTCAATGGAACAAAGTCCCAGGGGGAGCTGGAAATAGTGTCCCCCTTCTCCACAATGATGTTTGATTTTTCGCCCACGGACGATGCCGATGCCGGGAAAGAAAGCGCAAAAGAAGTTCAATTGAAAGAAGACAGTGACAACGAGTTGAACATAGACGCAGCTGAGGGGCTCCCCCTCATCACAACGCCATTTTCCGGCATCTCAAGCAGCATGGTGATCGAGACCCTGGAAATCTTCAACGGCGAAAGCCAGGCTAACGGTGATGGCGCCATCATAAGGGAAAGGGAAGGGGTTCACTATATAAGCAAGGATGTCCTGGCCCCTTCTCCCGAGTTCGCCGCGACCCTTAACCGGGAGTTTAAGGAACTGGTGGACTCGGTGACAAAATAAGGGAGTAGGGGAGCAAGGGAGTAGGGGAGTAAGGGTGTGGAGATGAAGGATGCTGCCCGAAGGGATTCATCGGCTCACGCGTGTATGTTTTTGTCAAACAAGGGGGAAGAGGCCTCGTTTAGCGGTATTGCTTAAAAAGGTGACTGTCACCGATCAGGCACTAAGCGCTTCGGACAATGTTAGATCGAGGCCAAGAGCTGTAGAAACTTTTATTAATGTAAGCAAGTTGAGGTGCAGGATGTAAGGTTGTTCCCGTCCGCGACACCACGCGAAAGCGGTACTGGGGCGTTACCCGGGTAGGTGAAATTTATTTTATAATTCGGTATTAAAAACATACCTTATACTTTCATTTATTTTGGTAATATAATTTTTGGGTAACATTGAAACTTGTTCGATAAATCTTGTTTTATCAACGGTGATAATCTGTGAAAAATTAATCACGGACGTTTTGTCCAATCCTGTATTGGATTTTTCTAACAAGATATTTCCCGGAACTTGCGCTTGTTTAATATTTGAGGTAATTACAGCACAGATTATAGTTCTTATATTGCTACGGTTAATTACATCATTTTGGATTATTAGAACAGGACGACGCTTACCTGGTTCTGAGCCATAAGGGTCTGAGGGTAGATTTGCCCACCAAATTTCTCCTTTAACCATTACCAATCTTCGCTTTCAAGCACCTCAGCTTGCGCCATTATATAGCACGGTTCCAGAGATGAATCTAACTCACTATAGATTTCATTGAGGCGAGCGATAATAAGATCGTCTTGCGAAGGTATTTCTTGTGTGAACTTTATTAGGTTCATTGAGGCCAAACTCCGCAATAGTGGTAAGACTGCATTATCAGCAATTTCAATAGTTATTGTTTGTTTCACGACTTTAATTTAGTACAAGCTAAACAAAACATCAAGGCGGTTGGGAATGTTCCCTATTCCCTCTTCCCCCTTACCGCATCAAAACCCTCGGATTCACAGTAACACCGTTCTTATAAACCGTGAAATGAAGATGCGGGCCGGTGCTCTGGCCGGTGTTGCCCACGTCGCCGATGCGTTCGCCGGTTTCGACGTATGCGCCTGCCTTGACGCGCACGAAGCTCATGTGGGCGTAAAGGGTGCGGTAGCCGGAGTGGTGGGTGACTACCACGTGGTTGCCGTAAGAGTCGTCGTAGCCGACCTGGGAGACGCGCCCGGCCATGGCTGCCTTGATGGGTGTGCCCTCGACGGCGCTTATGTCAAGCCCGGTGTGGAACTGGCGCGTGCCGGCAAAGGGGTCTGTGCGGTATCCATAGGAAGAGGTTATGCGGCCGGTAACGGGCCAGATGAAGAGATCGCCGTTAATCTCCTGCCTGTTCACCCAGTCCATTTTTGCGCCCGGGATAAAAAGCACTGAGTTGGGGCGAAGGGCATCGGAAAACAGCTCGTTTACAAAGCTGATGTGCGATGTCGTGGTGCTGTACTGCGCTGCTATGCTTTCCAGAGTGTCGCCCGCTTTTATGGTATAATAAACGCCGTCCTGATTGGGAATCCTGATGACCTGGCCTATCTGCAAAAGCCGTGTGTTCTTTATATCATTCACGGAAATAAGGGTGTCCTCGTTGAGGCCGGTCTTTATCGCTATATTCCCGATGATGTCTCCCTGCACAATCACTTGGGAAGTGAAAGTCAGTATGTGGGGGAGGGAGTATTCTTCCGGCTCGGGCATACCCAAAATCTCGAAGTCTATTTCCGACTGGACAGGCAAATGCTCCGGAAATATGACGCCGCCCATGCCATTTTCCGTCTCCAATGACGAATTTTTGGAAGCCGCCCCGTTTCCGATGGTTGAAAAAAACCTTGCTCCCGGGAAGTAAAGGATGAGGCAAGTTATCAATAGAAGTCTCAAAAAGGTCTTATACATCGCTTCGCCTCTTGATACTAAAATTATAACCTTATTTTTGGTTTTTTCCAGAGGAAAACTGATTTTCAGGGGAAATCTGAACGAACCCCTAAAACCCTCACCACGAACCGTCGAGGCCGCCAAGGAGGGCGCGGGCCTCCTTACGCAGCGGGAACCCGGCAGCCTCCGGCGCGGAAAAAGCCTCCCGGCTCCCGCGTATGTATTCCAGTCCCTTCTTGCGGGCCTCCTCCAAAACGCCCGCATTTCGCAACGTGTCGATGAACTCATCAACCTCCGGAGCGAGCGGCCCTTTGGAACGGGCCCCGTCAAAGCAGTGCGCGGCAAAATCCCGCTTCTCGGGGTACCTGTGGAGGTAGAGCAGCACGGGGAGGCTCTTCTTCCCCTCGACAATATCGTCCCCGCGCTTTTTGCCAGGAACCCCCTTGTCCAGGTTCTTCACGTCGTCAAGGATCTGAAAGCCGACCCCAAGCTGCTCTGCGGCGTTTCCAAAATGATCCGCCAAAAGGTGACTGTCACCTTTCGCCGACCCGATATATACCCCAAGAACCGCCGCAAGCCGGGCGAGGCAGCCGGTCTTAAGGCGGCACATCCGGTCATACTCGTCCAAACCCGGCAGGGCATGGTGATCGCGGTGCCAGGCAATGTCCATGGCCTGCCCAAGGTGAAGCGCCCTCATGTGGGAAGCCCAAATTGTCCAAATGCTGTCCTTCAAGGCCGCGTTAGCCGGGTTTTCCCAGGCGGAAAGGCAGGCCAAGGGCAGAAAGTACATAAAAGCGCCGGTATTAATAGCCGTGTCCGTGCCATAAAGCAGATGAACCGCCGGTTTTCCCCTCCGCTCATCGGAACTGTCCTCTATGTCGTCGTGAATGAGGCTGGCGTTATGGGGAAATTCCACCAGGGGCGTGAGGGGCAGCGCCGCTTCGGCCCCGCTTTCACCAGCAATGCTCTCCGCGACCAGCAGCATGAGAAGGGGCCGCCAGCGCTTGCCTCCACGGCTCAAGAGATCCTTGCCGGGCCGGGCAAGGGACGCCGCGAGTTCCGGGGCGACGGCCCCTGAAGCGCCGAACGCAAACGGCCCGAACACCTTTTCCAGCCAGGCGGAATCAGGCGCTTCCGGGAGCCATGTATCAAGTACGGCTTCTATTTTCTCAAGCCGTTGAGTATAATTACTTTCCATGAATGCAAGATATTATTGCATAATTCAGCTTTCTAATGAAGAGTCCAAACAAGATGATCTCTAAAGAACAGATTACTGATTTATTAAAATTTTGTAATAAACCCGTAAATTCGTTATTCTGGAGGGCAACGGCTATACGATTGATTTTATATATGAGAAATAAAAATAAAAACAGTGAAGAGCCAAATGGCCAATTACAGCAAACCTGATCACTTTGCCCTTAAAGCCCAGAAAGAGGGCTACCCCGCCAGGTCCGTATACAAACTAAAGGAGATGGACGAGAAATTCAACTTATTGAAGGGCAATTATTCATCCTTCAAGGTTCTTGATCTTGGTGCCGCCCCCGGAAGCTGGAGCCTCTACATACTGCGAAAAATCGCCGGACGGGCGTGCAGCAGTGCGGCTCCGCAAACGTCAGGCGCGGCGGTTTCCCTGGTTTCTGTCGATCTGGCGCCTCTCTCCCGCCAATACGACGAGGGCCTTTTTGACCAACCGGAATTCCTCTTTATACAGGGGGACTTTACCCATGGCGAGATACGGGAAGAGATCCTGTCCCGTGGGCCCTACAATCTTCTTGTCAGCGATGCGGCCCCTTCCACTACCGGCAACCGCTCAATAGACACCCTCCGTTCCCTGGAACTCGCGGAAACCGCCCTGAACTATGCCGAAAGCGCCCTGGCAAAAGGTGGCAACTTTGTGGTAAAGGTTTTTCAGGGGGGGGACACGGGGAACCTGCTTAAACAAATGCGCGGCTTATTTGAAAGCGGGAAGGGTTTTAAGCCGCGGGCGTGCAGGAATGAATCTTTTGAGACTTATTATCTGGGGTTAGGGAAGAAGTAAAAGCGCCCATAAATAATCAATATTCCCAAAATTCTCCTCCCAAATTCTCGCACAGAGGCACGGGGACACAGAGAAAGATGTGTTGTTACTAGCAAAGTTCTGGATCACTAATAAAAAACCAAGAAGAAGAGTCCGATTACTATTCTCAAACCCAATGAGAAGATTACCAAGTTCGTCAAGGTAACGTCGCAATCCCTTATAAACAGGTCAAAAGTATAATACCGAAAAATCACCCGTTTAACGGGCAGTTTCAACTCACGTCGCAATCCCTTGTAAACAGGTCAAAAGTCTAAAAACCCTATGCTAATGCCTAGCACACCGTTTAACCCATTGCAATCCCTTATAAGCAGGTCAAAGGTTTAAATGGCAACCAGCCTTTTATTATAGGCACTTATGGCAAGTCGCAATCCCTTATAGACAGGTCAAAAGTACAAACATTAATTGCGCATTATCTGATTTAAAGGTGCCGGGGTCGCAATCCCTTGTAAACAGGTCAAGAGTATAAATGCACGGCGTGTGAGACTACCTGGGCGATGTTATAGCGTCGCAATCCCTTATAAACAGGTCAAAAGTTTTAATTCGGAAAGGGCGACACTTTCCGTTTCTTTTATCAGTTGCAATCCCTTGTAAGCAGGTCAAATGTTTAAACGATATAATACCGACGGTATAAACCGGCTGATCAATTCGCAATCCCTTATAAACAGGTCAAAAGTTCAAATAATAGCAGGATTGGGCGCGTAGCTGGGGAGCTATAGTTGCAATCCCTTATAAACAGGTCACTGGCTTAAACATCTTCGCGATAAAAGCCAAAAATCCAATTTACACGGCTATTTTTTCACTTCCGGGCGTAAAATGATAGACCGCGTTTTGACAAAGATCAAACATTGCCCGATAAAATCCTGTAGACATTATATCATGGTTCTGCCTTTTTGGCATCCATATTTAAGAAATTTTTACCACGAACCAACACAAACCATCACGAACGGCGGGAGAATAGCGTAGTTTTAGATAGGATTCTTGCCCACCGCAATCCCTTAGACAGGTCAAAAGTACAAACAGCCCCGCTACAAGAGCCAAAAATCCCAATCCATACGGCTATTTTTTCACTTCCGGGCGCAAAATGATAAGCCGCGTTTTGTCAAAGATCAAACATTGCCCGACTAAATCCTGTAGGCATTATATCATGATTCCGCCTTTTTGGCATCTATTTCTAGAAAATTTTACCACGAACCAACACAAACCATCACGAACGACAGGATAATAACGGGGTTTTAGTCAGAATTCTTGCCCACCGTAATCCCTTATAAACAGGTCAATAGTACAAACGACGATTTGATCTTTGACTGCATGAACCCCAGAACATCGCAATCCCTTATAAACAGGTCAAAAATCTAAGTGCGAGTTCAGAAAACCATTGCTTATCTTAACTCGGATCGCAATCCCTTATAAGCAGGTCAAAAGTTAAGATTCTGCACCATCTGCATATTCTTCATGCTTTACGGGTCGCAATCCCTTATAGACAGGTCAAAAATCTAAGTGTGAGTTCAGAAAACCATCGCATATCTTAACTCGGATCGTAATCCCTTATAAGCAGGTCAGAAGTTTAATGTCGCCGTTCAGTAGAAATGAGCCCTGTTTCCGTTCAGTAGAAATGCTACCATGCGTTCAGTAGAAATGAGCCTTTCAAACTCCTTTT
>JGI24698J34947_10001299_pt1 | contig 13103 bp, 8 predicted proteins | sample TergutMp193P3_FD_34947 | JGI IMG/M metagenome (IMG submission 34947)
CGGAGCATATCGGAGTTTTACGAACAGGCAAAAAGGACATGGCTTAAATGGCTGAACCGCAGGGGCTGGAAAGGGAAACAGGATTGGAAATCATTTCTGGATTACCTTAAGGACTGGCCGTTACCGAAACCGAGGATAATGCACTCGTATTGTTAAGCGAAACTTTGACCGGAAGAACCGGATGCCTTAATTGGGCACGTCCGGGTCTGTGGGGGTTCCGGGTGGGCAACCGCCCGGTTCTACCCGGCTACTGTTTCAATCTCTCCGTGTTACTCCGTGCGCTCCGTGTGAAACTCTTGGGTTTGTGAGGTTCGTGGTAAAAATTTCCCGCACCCCCCCGTGCGATGCTCTTCTTCATACATTACCCTGTAATTTTATGCAGATAACTTGACTAAAATCCGGTTTTTTAGTATAAAAATACCGGACAAAGGCGTTCATCGGATGGTGCGGAGCGGTAAAACCAGCTTTTAGCCGGTCACCCGTTGTTTACCGCATCATGTGGTGGGCGTTTTTTTTGTAAGTGTGAGGAGGCTCTATGCTGAGAGAGGGGCAAGTAAGGATACCGGCCGGCTGCGCCATGTCGGGTGTTATCAATAAGTCGGGAAAGCGCATTTCAGGCGAGGCGATGATCAAGTCCATCGAGGTGATGCACTACCGGTCCAACGGCCTGGGCGGCGGCTTTGCGGCGTACGGTATTTACCCCGAGTACAAGGACTACTACGCCCTGCATCTGTTTTACGATACGCCGTCCGCCAAAACCGAGTGTGAAGAATTTCTGGGACGGCACTTTGATATTATCAACCTTTCAAAAATACCGGTGAGGAAAATAAAGGAAATTACCGACGAGCCTCTGATATGGCGGTACTTTGTTACCCCGCTGCCGACCAAACTCGCGTCCAGCCAGCTTGACGAGCGCGAGTTTACCGCCAGGTGCGTGTTCCGGGTCAACACACGGATTGACGGCGCGTATGTGTTTTCCAGCGGTAAAAACATGGGGGTGTTCAAGGCGGTAGGTTACCCGGAAGACGTGGGAAGGTTTTACAAGCTTGAAGAATATGAGGGCTGGTGTTTTACCGCGCATGGCCGTTACCCGACCAACACGCCGGGCTGGTGGGGCGGCGCACATCCCTTCGCGCTGCTTGATCATTCGGTGGTGCATAACGGCGAAATTTCCTCGTATGACGCGAACCGCCGCGCGATTGAAATGTACGGTTACAAATGCACTCTGCTGACCGACACCGAGGTCATCACCTATATAATCGATTATCTGCACCGGAAAAAAGGTCTGACGTATAACGAGATTACCTCCGTCATCGCGGCGCCCTTCTGGCAGACCATCGCGAGGATGCCGCCTGAGGAGCGGGAGATCTACGAGTATCTGCGAATCAGGTTCGCGCCGCAGCTCTTTACCGGCCCGTTCTCAATCCTTGTGGGCTTTGAGGGCGGACTGATGGCGCTTAACGACCGGCTGAAACTGCGGAGCATAGTGGTCGGCGAGAAGGACGACACGGTCTATATTTCGAGCGAGGAGGCGGCCATCCGTATAATCGAACCGAACCTTGATACGATATATTCGCCCAGCGGCGGAGAAGCGGTGATCACCTATTTAAACGGAGCGAATAATGGCAATTAATTATATATACCCCGAGTATGAAGTCACGAGAAACTACGACAAATGCATAAACTGCCGTGTCTGCGAACGCCAGTGCGCGAATGAAGTACATGAATACCTTGACAGCGCGGACAAAATGGTAAGCAACGACGCCAACTGCGTAAACTGCCATCGCTGCGTGTCGCTGTGTCCCACCCGCGCGCTTAAAATCGTCGCAAGCGGCAATACATACAGGGCGAACGCGAACTGGAAAGGCAATTCGTTAAATGATATTTACCGCCAGGCGGATTCCGGCGGCGTACTGTTGTCGAGTATGGGTAACCCCGAGGATTACCCGGTCTACTTTGACAGGATGGTTTTGAACGCTTCGCAGGTTACCAACCCGTCGATTGACCCCCTGCGTGAGCCGATGGAGACAAAAGTCTCGTTAGGCGCAAAACCGGAGAATATCGAGCGCGACTCGAACGGCAGGCTGGTAAACAACCTGCCGCCGCGGCTTTATCTTTCAATGCCCATGATGTTCTCCGCCATGAGTTACGGTTCCATCAGCTACAACGCGCACGAATGTCTGGCGCGCGCCTCGGAAGAGCTCGGCATCCTGTACAACACCGGCGAAGGCGGCCTGCACGAGGATTTTTACCGCTTCGGGAAGAACACGATTGTGCAGATCGCTTCGGGACGTTTCGGCGTTCATCCGAAGTACCTGAACGCGGGCGCGGCGCTGGAGATTAAGATAGGTCAGGGCGCGAAGCCGGGCATTGGCGGCCATCTGCCGGGCAGGAAAAATATCGGCGATATTTCCCGTACCAGGATGATCCCTGAGGGCAGCGATGCGATTTCACCCGCGCCCCACCACGACATTTACTCGATAGAAGACCTGCGCCAGCTTGTCTACTCGCTGAAAGAAGCGACCGATTACCGAAAGCCGGTCATCGTCAAGATAGCGGCTGTTCACAACGTCGCCGCCATCGCGAGCGGAATCGCCCGCAGCGGCGCGGACATCATTGCAATCGACGGTTTCCGCGGCGGCACGGGAGCGGCCCCGACGCGGATTCGCGACCATGTCGGCCTCCCCATTGAGCTGGCGCTTGCCAGCGTTGACAAACGCCTCCGCGACGAGGGTATCCGCGACAGTGTGTCGCTTGTCGTGGGCGGCGGCATCCGTTCCAGCGCCGACATAGTGAAAGCCGTCGCGCTTGGCGCGGACTGCGTTTACATCGGCACATCCGCGCTGATTGCGCTCGGCTGCCACCTGTGCAGGAGCTGCCATGCCGGTAAATGCAACTGGGGCATTGCCACCCAGATACCGGAACTNTTCAAACGNCTCAATCCTGAAATCGGNTATAAGCGTCTTGTTAATCTGATGACCGCGTGGCAGCGCGAGATCATGGAAATGATGGGCGGCATGGGGATCAACTCAATTGAAGGNNTGACGGGAAATCGTCTCATGCTGCGCGGCCTGGGTATGAATGAAAAAGAACTTGAAATTCTTGGAATTATGCACGCGGGGGAGTAACGCATGAAAAGAGTCTATGTAAACGAAAAGTGGTGCCTTGGCTGCCATCTGTGCGAGTATTATTGCGCTTTTGCTTCGGTAAGTTCCGCTGACGGTTCGGATGCCGCGAATAAAAAAATGGATATGGCGAGGGCGCTGAAGGATATAAAGATCAACCCGAAGATCAAGATTGAAGAAAAGGACGATATCAGCTTCGCCGTTTCCTGCCGACACTGCAAAGAGCCGTTATGCGTCAAGGGCTGCATCACCGGTGCGCTTTCCATAACGGACGGGGTTATAGTTATTGACCATGACAAATGCGTAAGCTGTTACACCTGTATTTTGAGCTGTCCTTACGGCGCGGTTTCCCCGTCTGATGACGGCGCGGTTCAAAAATGTGAGTTATGCGTCAAAACGGGAACTCCGGCGGCGGCATTCACGCCCCCATGCGTCGGGGGCTGCCCGAACGGCGCAATTGTTTTTGAGGAAAGAGGGTAGCATGAAACTTCGTTTCATGTTCGATATAATGTGCGGTCATTCGACCGCACGGGAAAGAGGTTAGCATGAAGTACGTTATCATTGGCAATTCGGCGGCGGGTATCGGCGCGGTTGAGGGCATTCGACAATACGACAAGCAGGGTGCAATTACTATTATAACCAACGAGTCCCATCATACCTATTCGCGTCCTCTCATTTCTTATTTCTTGCTCGGTAAAGTAACCGAAGAAAAAATAAAGTACCGGGATAATGATTTTTATACAAAAAACAACTGCACACTGTTGACAAATATCTCCGCGACGGGAATTGACACGAAGGCGAAGCAGGTTACCCTGTCAGATAACAGGCAGATTCCGTATGACAAGCTGCTTATCGCGGCCGGTTCTTCGGCGTTTGTGCCGCCGTTTGAAGGTCTGGACACCGTTAAGAAGCAATTTACCTTTATGAGCCTTGACGACGCGTTAAAGCTGGATAAAGCGCTGGACAAAAAAAAGCGCGTATTGATTGTCGGCGCGGGGCTGATCGGCCTGAAATGCGCCGAGGGTATCGCGAACAGGGTTGCGCATATTACGGTTCTTGACATCGCGCCGGGAATTTTGCCCAGTATACTGGATGAAGACGGCGCCAAAGTAGTGCAAAAACACATCGAAAGCAAGGGAATTGAGTTCAGGCTTTCCGCCAATATAAAAAAGTTTGAAAGCAATACAGCAATTTTGGAAAACAGCGAAAAAATCGGCTTTGATTTGCTTGTTTTGGCCGTAGGTGTTCGTCCGAATACCGCGCTCCTCAGTGAAATTGCGGCTATTGACAGAGGTATCGTCATAAACAACAAATCTGAAACTTCCACGCCGGATATTTTTGCCGCCGGTGACTGTACCCAGACGCTGGATATATCAAGCGGGCAAAACAAGATCATGGCGCTGCTGCCCAACGCCTACATACAGGGTGAGGCCGCCGGGGTGAACATGGCCGGCGGTGAAAAAACGTTTGACAAGGCAATTCCGATGAACGCCGTCGGCTTTTTTGATTTGCACGTGATCACTGCCGGCAGCTACACCGGTAATGTGTATAAGAGTCAGATGGCGAATAACAATGAATATAAACGGCTGTTCTACAGCGACAATAAATTGAACGGGTATATTCTTGTCGGCAATGTGGAAAAGGCCGGTATCTATACAAGTCTGATCCGCGAGCGTACGCCGCTTGACAGCATCGACTTCGCGCTTGTCTGCGAAAGGCCGGGACTTATGGCCTTTACCAAAGAGACGAGAAAAGAAAAATTGGGAACTGTGACATAAAGGAGTNACTATGAGTATTTCGGCACGTGAGTTTTCCGGTAAAGAATTAAACAGAAAGATAAAAGCGGCGGGGGATTATGTTCATATTGATGATTGTTTCGGGCAAAGATTCATCGCCTGCGGTTTAAAGGGGAAAAAAGTTGAAATAAACGGAACGCCGGGTAACGCGCTTGGAGCGTATTTGGACGGCGCTACTATAGAGGTAAAAGGCAACGCGCAGGACGCGACCGGTGACACGATGAATGACGGTAAAATTATCATTCACGGTAACGCAGGCGACGCGCTCGGTTATTCCATGCGCGGCGGAAAGATTTTTGTACTTGGCAATGCCGGATACCGGGCCGGTATCCATATGAAGGAATACAAGGATAAAATACCGAAAATCATCATCGGCGGACACGCCGGCAGCTTTTTGGGCGAATACCTTGCCGGAGGAATTATTGTGGTGCTGGGGCTCGGCGTGTGGAATGCCCCGAGGGGAGCGGGGAATGATCCGGTTGGAAACTTTACGGGGACCGGTATGCACGGCGGGAGAATTTTTATAAGAACCGACAAAGAGCTGGTCGCTTTGCCCGCGCAGGTTACCGCGGAAATAGCAGGAAAAGATGATTTACGTGAAATTGAACCGGAAGTCAGTGAGTTCGCGAATTACTTTGGCATAGACGCGCAGTCGCTTTTAAAAGATCAATTCTTCCTTTTAACGCCCAACGCTAAAAACCCGTATAAACAGCACTATACCGCGCATTAGGCGATATAGCAGCAGGGATTGCGTTATCACATTAGGGCTTCGTCAAATGGCCTGCTCCGCGGGAAGCCATTCTTTAAGAACTTCTTCCAGTTTCTGCTTGACAACAGGCTTTAATAGAAAGTCGTTGAATCCATTAGCCAAAAACATCTCCTTAACCCCGGGATCTGTATTGGCGGCTAACGCAATTACCGGAAGCTTTTCGTACTCCTTACCTAGTTTTCTTATCTCCCTGGTTGTTTCGATACCGTCCATTTCCGGCATGAGCTGATCCATGAACACAAGGTTGTAAGCGCACTGCTTTAATTTTTCAATAGCTTCGCTTCCGCTTGCCGCCGTGTCTACTTCCAGTCCGTATTTTGCCAGTTTTTGTTTGATAACGAATAAATGCATCTCCATATCGTCCACGACCAGGATCTTATCTGCTTTAAATTTTTGAGGAGCTTCGGGGACAGTGAATGTTTGTTTCGTACCGGTTACCAAAGGCTCTTTTTCTTCCCGTGCGCCGCTGAAAATAACAGATAACTTCTCCTGCAGCGACAGAAGTTTCTCTTTGAATTCAGGGAACCGCTGAGCGCAGAAATCAATGTCGCTTTTCTTTGAAGCCGTTTCCAGATCAAACGCCGCTTTTGACAGTTCCGCAGCTCCGATGACCGCGAGCATTGATTTCATCGCGTGTACGGAAATTGTAAAGCTGTTTATATCTTTAGCTTCAAGTAAAACTGCCATATTATCACATTCGGAGATAAGCTTTTTGCAAAATATTTCCAGCGTGCTGTAGTACATGCTTTTGTCGCCGGAAAGCTGCTCCAATCCGGTTTCTGTGTTAATTTCGTCTATTTTGCCGGCGTCGTCCAAAAAGCCGTCGTATGTATTATCCGTATCAATCGCTTTTTGTTCCGCGCGCTGTGTGATTTTTTCAGGCGGCATAAATTCTCTGATAATATCGTCCAATTCCTGCATAGCGATTGGTTTTGAAATAAAGCCGTTGAACCCGTTGGATAAAAAAACTTCCCTCATGCCGGAAACAGCGTTGGCTGTCAGCGCGATTATTGGAAGCTTTTCGTACTGAGTCCCCAGTTTTCTGATTTCACGCGCCGCCTCAATGCCGTCCATTTTCGGCATCATGTGGTCCATAAAAACAATGTCGTATTCATTGCGTTTGACCTTTTCAATCGCTTCGTATCCGCTTAAAGCGGTGTCGATATTCAATTCATAGGGAGCTAACATCCCCCTGGCGACATATAGGTTCATGTCCATATCGTCTACGACAAGAACCTTTCCGTCAGGTATCGCTTCGCGCATAATACGCGTCTTTTTCATTTTCGCTTCGTAACTGGAGCGGAAACAGCTGAGTTTTTCAGTAACCTCTTTACCCAGCGCTGGAGCGCCGGTATTGCCCTGCGGTAAACGTACGGTAAACAGCGAGCCTGAGCCGGGTTTACTCTCCGCCTGAATTTCGCCGTTCATCATGCGAATTAAATTTTGCGTAATGCTCATGCCAAGACCCGTACCCTCGATTGTTCTGTTGGCTTCAAGGTTGAAACGGGAATATTCGTCAAACAGTTTGGCAATCTGCTCCGTCGTCATTCCCTGTCCGGTGTCGCGCACTCTGAAAACAAGCGTTACGGCATTGCCTGAAAATTCCGCCTCCGCCGACAGTTCAACCTCGCCTGAGGCGGTGTATTTAAACGCGTTACTCAATAGATTATTCAAAATCTGCTTGATACGGAGCTCGTCGCCAAACAGCTCCGACGGGACATTTTCATCTACCTTGAGGGTAAAATTGACAGGTTTGTTTTCGTATTTAATCATGTTCAAAAATACGGTGTCGCTTATGAGGCTTGCGACGTCGTAGCGCGCCTGTATCAATTCTAGCTTTCCGGCCTCAATCTTGGACATATCAAGTATGTCGTTGATAATGCCGAGGAGCAAATCCCCCGAATTGAAAATCCTTGTAAAAGCTTCTTTTATTTCTTTTGGGTCAATGTGATCGTTTTCGTTTTGCATCTGGATTTCCGAGATGCCCAAAATTGCGTTCAAAGGCGTGCGTATTTCGTGGCTCATTTTCGCCAAAAACGCCGACTTTGTCCGGTTAGCGGTTTCCGCGGATTCTACCGCGGCTTCCAAATCTTTGGCGCCCTGTTTTATTACGCGGATTTGATTGACAATCTGTATTTGGTGTCTGACCCTTGATTTTACAATATTAACGCTGAAAGGTTTATGTATAAAATCCGCTGCGTCAAGGGCAAGACCTTTTTCCTCGTCTTCAACACTTTCAAGCCCCGTAATGATAATAACGGGGATGCCCTTTGTTTTTTCGGATGCCTTTAGCTTCTCCAGTACATCAAACCCGCTGATTTTGGGCATGACAATATCCAGCAAAATGAGATCGGGCATATACTTGTCTGTTATATCGAGGGCGGAAGACCCGTTTGTTGCCATATAAATTCTGTACTCCGGGCTTAAAATGTCGCGGAGAATCCTGATGTTCAGAGGCTCATCGTCTACAATAAGTATGCTGTTTTTCCCGGTGCTTTCCATATTCCCTGCCTTATATCAATTACACGATCTGAGTATACAGTACGATTGGAAGGCGGGGTCCATACCCCACTGCTTGCAGCGGTTAAGGTTACAGCACCTTACAAGAAGGTTAAAAACTGTAACTGGGGTATGGCCCCGCCAGTACAATAAATTTCCTGTCCAACGAAGATACCCTGCGGCTTGCCGCGGGATATCTTCATTGAAAATATCGGCAACTTCTGTCATTATGACAGGTATATCAATTGACGGCAAGGAGAAGGACATGGCAATCGAAATACCGGGATTGGACACAAACAAAGCGCTCGAATTATGCGACGGCGATATGGAAACTTATATAAGCACCCTGCGCCTGTACATTGCAAATATACCCCAGGCACTGGACAGGATGAGGAACGTCACAGAAGAAACCTTGCATAATTACACCATCGGTGTACATGGCGTGAAAAGCACAAGCGAAGTCGTCGGCGCCGAGGAAGCGAGAAAAACAGCCAGAGAGCTGGAGGCGATGGGCAAAGCCGGCGACCTGGCGGGTATCCTTGCCCGAAACGACGCTTTCATAAAATATGTTGAGGGTCTGGTAGCCGGCATACGAAGCTGGCTTGAAAAAAATGAGGAATGAGGATAGTTGTATCCTAACTCCTCCCTCCTATTTATTAATATTCTTTTTTACCCTCTCCAGCAGCTCGCTCTTTTTGCATGGTTTCTTTATAAAGTCAGCCGCGCCCATTTCCCTGGCGCGATCCATGTCCTCCGGATCTTCCGAAGACGTGTAAATCGCTATCGGCACCTTGTGTAAATTACTCAGATCCCTTATCTGTTCATAGGTGTCCCATCCGCTTACTCCGGGCATCAATAAATCCAATAAAACAAAACTGGGATCAAGACCCTGGTAAAGGAATGTAAGGGCTTGCTCACACGAAGCGGCGGTAGTAACGCTGTATTCTTCCTCCAGGTAATTTTTGGTCACTCCAAGATGGGTTGCATCGTCATCTATCACAAGGACAATTCTCTTTTCATGCCCGGTGGTTACCTTGAATTTTTCTGTCTCGAGTTTAAGACCTTCAAAGTTTTTATTGTTTTCCTCACTCATCTGGGATACATGTCCTACCGCGGTCTTTATCTCTTTCAGCGCGCCGTTGATAACGTCATTCATGCCTTTTAACGCTTCATTGCTTATCTTGATAAATTCACCCGTTTCTCTGTCCAAATCATCGCCCGATTTTGACATGTTTTCAGATCCTTTTTGGACATCAATGGTTATTTCCTTAAGGCGGTCTATAGCGTCCAGTATTTGTTTACTGCCGGCTTCCTGTTCTTCCATCGCGTTGCGGATATTCATTTCATGCTCGGCAACTGTTTTTACGCTTGTATCTATGGCGGTAAACCGGGCAAGAACTTCGTCGGAAGATCTGGTAATGTTGTCTATACTCGCCTTTACCTTTTTCAGCATGGTCGAGGTAGTTTTGGACTGCTGACCAGATGATTCGGCGAGCTTGCGGATTTCATCGGCTACCACCGCGAACCCTTTTCCCACCTCCCCTGCGTGCGCCGCTTCAATGGCGGCATTCATTGATAATAAATTCGTCTGGCTTGCGATTTTGTTCATTGCCGAGTTGATCTCCAGAAGCCCTTCCGAATCCTTCGCGATTTCCTGTATTTCCTGTACTACCGCCTGAACCGCAGACCTTCCCTGTTCCGACGCTTCCGTCAGGGTATCGACGTTCTTGCTGTTTTCCGCCAGCGTCTGACTCACCGAATGTATGTTAGCCGTCATTTCCTCAATAGCCGAGGATGATGCGTTTACACTTTCAGTTTGATCGCCTATCGTTTTTTTGAGAAAATCGATATTGTTTTTTATTTTTCCCAGCGCATTGTCAACCTGAGCCGTTTCTTCTTTCTGCCTTTTTTCCAGGTCCTGTATATCTTCAAAATTTGTCGAAATATCGCTTACCGCTTTTGAAGTTTTTTCCATATTGATCGAAAGCTCATAACCGGTATTCGTGAGCGCGTTTACTTTATTTTTTATTATGCTTATTCCATCGCCAAGATGCTCGCAAAAAGCGTTCACCATTCCTGAAACAGTGCCTATCTCGTCAATGGAACCGATATTGATGCGCCGCGTCAGATCCTTTTTTTCGGATGAAAGATTTTCCATTTGTTCGATTATCGAAGAGTAGAAGCCTGAGAGGTTCTTTTTTAGAACGAGCGCCATGGCTATGACGCATAATACGTTGAAGATAATCGGGATGAGTACAATGAACCAGCCGCTTGTGTTAATATTGTCGATAATATCTACGTCCTGGTTTATGCCAAGTATGGTAACGGCGCATCCAAAAAGCGCGGTCATCAAGGCGACAACTACGGGGACAATAAAGAATTTCAGTTCCTGCCGCCTTTCACGCAGATCACGGGGGTAACGCGTCAGCTTATTGCCTATCATGGTTTTAAAAACCAGTCCGTCGCCCATAACGTATAAAAAAGTTCCTATAAGCAGCCCGAAGGCAAGTATTGCAAGAAATAAAGGTGTTTTGATTGAGGGATCTGTTCCCAGCCAATTACCGGTAAAAAAGATGATTGCGAGGAAGAGCGTATGGATAGCTACGTTGAGGGCGATGAACCTGATAGGGATAGCGCCGATCTTTTTAAGACGGTTGACATATTCAGTTTCGGTTATGTTCTGAAAATAATCCGGGTTGAAATACTTGACGTTCAGCCCCAGGACAGCAGAATACACGATGAAAAAGACCAGGGCGGGGATGCCAAACCTGACGATGAGTACCGAAAAAGGATGTCCGAAAAAGAGCAAGATACCAAAATCTACAAGTACCAGGGCAATTCCGGTAAGGATTATAAGGGCCAGAAGGGAAACAGATTTTTTCATAGAAACTCCTTCGTTTTCGGTGGACTATGTGATTATGTCAATTACTCCATTTTAGTACCTATCTCCATTTTCGTAGTTTATCATAAAAAAAGAATAGTATCAATAGCGCGATAAATGAAGAGCAAAATTATAAATTGACCTTAAGTCATCGAGATATTATATTGACATACGCGGGAGTTGACCTCGCCGCTTTCATCCCGGCGTTAGGCGGCTTTCAGCGCTTTCTTTACTTTCCCCAACAGCTCGTCCTTTGAAACCGGTTTCTTTATGTAATCAACAGCCCCCATGTCTTTGGCGCGTTTTATATCGGCCGGATCGTTCGAACCTGTGAGGAACGCTATCGGAACATTGTGCAAATCACTGATTCCCTTTATCCTTTCGTAAGTAACCCATCCGTCCGCTCCGGGCATCACTATATCCAATAAAACAAAAACAGGATCAAGGCCCTGATAAAGGAGTTTTAAGGCGGCTTCACATGATTTTGCGCCGACAACGTCATAGTCATCTTCCAGGAAAGAACTGATTAGTTTCAGTTGGGTAACATCATCATCCACGGCCAGAATCTTTTTCTTTTCCTTCCCCGTAGTAGTCTTGAATTTTATCGTTTCACCTTTAAGGTCCTCAAAGTTCTTGTTGTTTTCGGCATTCATCTCGCTTACATGGCCCAACGCGACCGTTATCTCCTTGAGCGCGACGTTCACTATTTCGTTAAAGCCTTTCAGCGCTTCATTGCTGATCTTGATGAATTCGTTTGTTTCCTTGGCCAGTTCAACACCGGAGTTGGACATATCATCCGACCCTTTTTTGACAGACACGGTTACTTCCTTAAGGCGCCCTATGGCGTCAAGTATCTGCTTTCCACCGACTTCCTGTTCCTCCATCGCGTGACGGATATTCAGCTCATGCTCGGAAACGGTTTTTACCCCCGTATCTATGGCGCCAAACCGGGTAAGCACCTCGTCGGAAGATTTGGTAATGCTGTCTATTGAAGCCTTTATCTTTTTCAGCATGGCCGAGGTGGTTTTGGACTGCTGACTGGATGACTCGGCGAGCTTGCGGATTTCATCGGCCACGACCGCGAAACCCTTTCCTACCTCTCCCGCGTGAGCCGCTTCAATGGCGGCGTTCATGCTCAGGAGGTTGGTCTGGCTCGCAATCTTGTTCATTACCGAGTTGATTTCCAGAAGCCCTTCCGAATCCTTGGCGATCTCCTGTATTTCCTGCGCTACCGCCTGAACCGCAGACCTGCCGTGTTCCGACGCTTCCATGAGGACTTCGACATTTTTACCGTTTTCTATCAGTGTCTGGCTCACAGAATGTATGTTGGCCGTCATCTGTTCAATGGCGGAAGATGATGTGTTTACACTCGTAGTCTGATCTTCAACCACTTTTTTCATGGCGTTGATACTGTCCTGTATGGTTGCCAGCGCCTTGTCTACTTCGGCGGCTTCTTGTTTCTGCGTTTCTTCCAGGCCTTTTATCTTTTCAAAATTCGTTGAAATATTGTCCACCGCTTTTGAAGTCTTGTCCATATTAACGGAGAGCTCGTAACTGGTATTCGTGAGCGCGTTGACTTTGTTTTTTATCGCGCCGAAAGCGCCCCTGATACTTCCCAGGGTATTGTTAAAAGAGCGGCTTATGCTTCCGATTTCGTCCTTGCCCTTGGCGGCCAAAGCCGGGGTAAAATCCCCTCCGCCGATAACGGTAAAGACCGCCTCCATGGATTTCATGGGAGATGTAATGGAACGGGATATAAAAAAGATAACAATGCTGAGGGCCGCCAATACTACCACGCCAAGTACAATTAAGATTATGGTCATGCGGTAAACCGGCGCCAGGACGATCGATTCAGGCACAAGCATAGCCGTTGACCATTTGGTGCTGGCATTCCCGATGATAGTCGGAGTTGCTACATGCTTATAATTGGCTTTGAACGCGGGTGAGTAAAACGTCGATAACTTTTCCTGGCCGGTCTCTACCAGGTTGGCAAAAGTGGGGAGGAAATCCCCAACCATATCCCCCTCGACATC
>JGI24698J34947_10001300_pt1 | contig 13099 bp, 7 predicted proteins | sample TergutMp193P3_FD_34947 | JGI IMG/M metagenome (IMG submission 34947)
ATCACCGTCCGCTTCAAGGTAAAGGGCGGGGATGCTTCCGCAAAACACGGAATTCCGCCTAACAGTTATTTCCTGGCGTGGACAACCACTCCCTGGACGCTTCCCTCAAATCTTGCCCTCACCGTGGGACCGGGTATCGATTATGTGTTGGTGGAAGACCTCTCATCTTCGGGTCCGGAGCATTACATACTCGCGGAGTCGCGGCTTTCCGCCTATTACAGAAAGGAAAGCGAATACCGGGTTGTGTGGCGCAGGAAGCGGAACTCAAGGGCATTGAGTATGAGCCGCTCTTCCCCTACTTTGCCTGGGCTCAGGCGAATAACGCTTTCAGGATTTACCTTGGTGACTATGTTTCAACCGAGGATGGTACGGGCATTGTGCATACGGCGCCGGGTTTTGGCGAGGAAGACGCAAAGGTGCTTAAGGGGACGGGCGTGCCGGTGCTCTGCCCCGTTGACGCGGAATGCCGCTTCACCTCCGAGGTTTCGGATTACAAGGGGCTTTTTGTCAAGGACGCGGACAAGGCGATCATGGAACGCCTCAAGGCCGAGGGCAAACTTGTCAAGCGGGAACAGATACTCCACGCCTATCCCCACTGCTGGCGGTGCGAGAGCCCCCTCATCTATCGGGCGGTAGGTTCCTGGTTTGTCAGTGTAGAAAAGATAAAGCAGGACATCATCGACGCGAACAGCCAGATTTACTGGGTGCCGGATCACATCAAGACCGGGCGCTTCGGCAAGTGGCTTGAGGGGGCCAGGGACTGGGCCATTAGCAGGAACCGCTACTGGGGCAACCCCCTGCCCATCTGGAAATGCCCCGACTGCGGCAAGATGATCTGTATCGGGAGCAGGGCCGAGCTCAAGGAATACTCTGGGGAAGAGCCAACCGATCTACACCTCCACTTTGTTGACAAGATCACCATTCCCTGTTCCAGGGTTCACGTTAACGGCGTTGACGATGCAGAGAATGAATGCAGGGGAACCATGAGGCGGATTCCCGAGGTACTGGACTGCTGGTTTGAGTCCGGGGCCATGACCTATGCCCAGAATCACTACCCTTTTGAGAACAAGGAATTTTTCGAAAGCCACTTCCCGGCGGATTTTATCAGTGAAAGCCTCGATCAGACGAGGGGCTGGTTCTACACGCTTACCGTGCTTGCGGCGGCGCTTTTCAAGAGGCCGGCCTTCAAGAACTGCATCGTCAGCGGCATAGTGCTGGCTTCAGACGGCAGGAAGATGAGCAAGAACCTCAAGAACTACACCGACCCCGCAGAGCTGCTTGACAGTTACGGCGCTGACGCGGTGCGGCTCTTTTTGGTTCATTCAGCCCTTCTCAAGGCAGAGGATCTTCGCTTCAGCGACGATGGGGTGAAGGATGTTTTAAAGAGCATCATCCTTCCCATCTGGAACGCCTACAGTTTCTTTGTTACCTATGCCAACATCGATGGGATTACCCCGGAAGGTGCGCCGCAAGACCCGTCCAACCCGCTTGACAAGTGGATTATTTCGGAGGCGGAAAACCTGGTGGAAAAATGCTCTTCGGCCCTGGATGTTTATGACCTTTCCAAGGCCGTGGACCCCATTCTTCAATTCATCGAGTACCTCAACAACTGGTATATCAGGCGTTCCCGCCGCCGCTTCTGGAAGAGCGTGGGGCCGGAATCGGACACGGACAAAAACGAGGCCTACGGCACGCTTTACGCCGTGCTCAAAACCCTTATCACCGTGGCCGCGCCTTTCATTCCATTTACGACTGACGCCATCTGGCAGAACCTTCGCACCCCCTCGGACCCGGAATCGGTACACCTCGCGGACTTTCCCATACCCAGGGGAGATAGGCGGGATCGGGTTTTGGAGTTCAAGATGGCGGTGGTCCAGCACGCGGTTTCCATGGGAAGGGCTCTCCGCTCCCAGTACAACATCAAGGTCAGGCAGCCCCTGAAAAGCGTGGAGCTCGTTACCCTTAATCCCGACGAGAAGAAAGTGCTCCTCGAAATGGAGGAGATCATTCGGGAGGAACTCAACGTCAAGAACGTGATCTTCCGGGACAACGAGGAAGACCTGGTCGAATACGAGGCGAAGGCCAATTTCCGCGTTATGGGCAAGGAACTCGGGAAGAATATGAAAGCCGCGGCTGAAAAAATCGCCTCCCTCAGCCAGGGCGAGATTCAGGGGCTTCTGAAGGGGGCGACGCTTTCAATAGAGCTGGGGGGTGGAGATGCCGGTTCAGTGGATATCACCTCGGAAAAACTCGATATCAGGCGGCTGGAAAAAGCCAATCTGAAAGTGCTTAACGAAGGGACGCTCACGGTGGGGCTTGACACGGAGATTACGGCGGAGCTATCAAAAGAAGGGGATGTGCGGGATCTTGTCCGCGGGGTGCAGAATCTTCGGAAAGAATCCGGCCTGGATGTTACCGACCGGATTGTCCTTACCCTATTCGGCTCACCGCGGCTTAAGTCCGCCTGGGAAGCTTTTTCCGATTATGTGGCCTCCGAAACCCTTTCCTCGAGGATGGTGTGGGCGGAGCTTGACCCCATGACCCATATAGAGACCGGTGATGAAAAATGGCAGGTGAAAATTGAAAAAGCTTAACTTTAACACAAAAGAATTTAAACCACGGAGTTGCACGGAGTTTAACACGGAGTTTCACGGAGAAATGATAAGAGAAAAGAGAAGAGAGAAAAGAGAAGAATCAAACAACAGAGTTTTGATGTCCTGGCGGACTGCTTTGAGCCTTTCTTTTTCTTCCTCCGTGTTCCTCCGTGTATACCTCCGTGTCCTCCGTGGTTTGTCTCTTCTATTTTTTTTAGTCGGTATTATTTTTATTTCCTGCGCGAGTGGCCCAAAGGTTGCCCTCCCTGAGGGGGTCGATGGCATGGACGGGGGCCGGGAAATATACATGCTCCCGACCGGCGGCAGGGCCTACATCTGGATTAACACGGTGGAGGCCAGGCCGCTTCTGGACGCATTTTCCATTGGCGGCTTAAGCAACAAGGACATGGCGAGGATACTTGACAGTACCGAAACGGCCGTAGCCGCCGTGTTCCCGGAAGGGGGGGAGAGGCGTTTCTTTCTGGCCGCCACCGGGAGCTTCCCGGTGTTTACGGCCAACCTTTCCATGACTTTCAGCAAAAACTGGAAAAGGCAAAAGTCCCCCTCCGGAAGCAAGTATTGGTATTCCCAAAGCGACGGCATTGCCCTTTCCCTTGGATCAAACCTGGTCCTGGTTTCAAATATCGACCCTAACGCGGACTTTACCCCGGAAATTCCTCCCCCTGGTTTTGTCGAGTTCCGCCGGGACTTTGCGTTCGCCGGATGGATGCCGAATCCTTCCGGGACTGTTGACAGTATAATTGCCACCATGGGGGTTCCGTTGCAGATTCCGGCGGAGGACTTTTTCTTCGGCGCTTCCCATCTTTCATTGATGCGAACTTCAGCGGATGATGGCCCAATGGATTCAGGGCTTTGGGCGCCTGTCTTCAAAATACGGACCCCTTCCGCCAGCCATGCGCGTTCCCTCCTCGCCCTCTTTACGGTGGCAAGGCTTTTTATCCAGCGGGGGCTGGTAGTCCAGCGCCCCGAATGGACGGCCACTTTCATGAGGCCGCAGGAAGCCGCCTCGCTGATCTTCGCCAACTTGCCGGAACAGGATGAGGATTTTCTCACCCTCCATATGTCTTCCATCGACGCGGCCAGTATTACTTTACTTTTTCAGATGTTTTCGATATACTGAAAATGATACTGAAATTGAATAAACAAACTGAGAGAGAAGTATGCCAACTTACGAATACGAATGCAAGAGTTGCGGACACAACTTTGATGTGTTCCAGAANATAAAGGACGACCCCATTAAGACCTGCCCCGAGTGCGGCAAGGAGGTGCGTCGCCTTATCAACGGCGGGACAGGCGTCATTTTTAAGGGCGGCGGCTTTTATGTGACCGATAAAGGCGGGAGCGGCGGTAAGCCGGGTGAGAAGACCGGGGACAGCGCCAAAACAACGGAGACCAAAACACCCGAAAGCAGCCCCTGCCCGGCCTGCGCGAAATCGGAGACCTGCCCCAAGGCAGTCTAACCCTAGACGGCTAAAGAAGTGCCAAAACGAAAAAAAGCCGTCCTCGTAATTCCCCGCTTTTTCTGTGACAACTGCGGCACAGAAGTACCCCCAAACTCAAAAACCTGCCCCAGTTGCGGGAGGTTTTTCTCCTCCGTCCGCTGCCCCCAATGCGGCTTTGTGGGGGAAGAGGCCCTCTTTTCCAATGGCTGCCCGTCTTGCGGCTATTCCACTTCCAACGCGAACGCCGCAGGCAACGGCAAGGCTAAAACCAAGGCAAAGAAAAAGAAAAAGGAAAAAGCCCCTGCGGGAGGGCTCCCCTTGTGGGTGTACATACTCACCACGGCGATTTTTACGGCAGTGATGGCGGCGTTACTGTTCAGGGTTTTTTAGCCGCATGATTCAGGGCTTTTAACGTTGCCGCCCTTTTTAAGTAATCCGAGACATTGACAACCAAAAGACCACTGGATATCATAAGTTAAAGGTGGGATTATTATTATGAGAGATAATGCTTTTGAAAAAATCGCGGACGCCGCTGAAATGGTTAAGGGTATCAAAGAAGGGTTGGATATGACCTCATCAACCATCGAAAAAACAATAATAGCAGACAAGGAAAAGCTGTTTCCGGAAAATTTATGCAGGGAACTCAAGGAAATTATCGCCCGCATGGCCGAAGTATACGCGGATCTGCAAAAGCCTTGCCTGAGGCTCGCCTTTATCGGTCCGACTTCCTCCGGCAAGTCTACGCTTCTCAATGGGCTTATAGGACAGACAATCGCGCCCATAGAAGCGGCTCAGATGAGCGCGGGGGTGGTGCGGATTCGAAACGGGAAAGACATTGAAATGGAAGTCCTTGAAACATCGGATATGAAATGGGAAAAAGGGAAATACGATGTTCATTCCGTTGACAGGATTTATGAATTGAGTAAAGGCATCATGTTACAATACCACGATGCGGTCAAAGAGGATATGAAAATTAAAGCCCCGCGGATAGATATAAAACTCCCCATCGCGCCGAAAAACGGCGGGATTCCTTCTTCCATGATTAATATTCCTGACGGTATAGAACTTGAACTCATAGATCTTCCTGGGCTCAAAACGGTTGTCGATCCGTTGAACATGGAAGTCATACAGCAGAACCTTGTCGGGGCCTTTCTTTTGATTGTCCTGAATTACAGCGAGACCGACGACGACAAGATCAATAAGCTATTGTCTGAAATTAAAAGAACTGTTGACGCCATCTGCAGGAATAAAAAAGCGCTGCTCTTTATCCTGAACCGTGTTGACTTAAGAATGAGTACTGATAATCCTCTTGAAGAACGGATTAGCCGTTTGGAAAAAGAGATAAAGGAAAAATTGGACCTGCCTGAGGATCCGCTAATTATTCCCATGAGCTCGCTTCCTTTGTATTATTTACAGGTATCCTGGGGCGCGGAAGAAAAGCCATTGTTCAAAAGAGGCGGCGAGAAAGAATCTTTGAAGTATATTCAATCGTTTTTTGATGATTGTGGAAAAATTATAAGGCAAATGGAGAAATCGTCCAGTGAAAAAGAAGACTGGTTTGAACGGCACACCTGGCGCAACATAGATACATGGACTGATACCGAGATACAACAGCTCGTGTATTGGGTATATGAACACTCAGGGGCTTCCGAATTTTGGAGGGCTTTGCAGGAAAAACTTGATGAAAACATCGGCGCGGTAATCATTAACCCTGCCCTTAGAAATACGGTCAGCCTGTTGGAAGATTTTTCCAGAAGCGCGCAGGGTATTTTAGAGGTTCGCAAGCTTTCCACCGATACGGAGATAGTGCGTCAACTGGAAATAGTAAAAAGCCTTGCCGAAGAGATTAAGAAAAAGCTCAAACTCCATAAAGAGAAATTGCACAAAGAGCTTAAGGAAAGTGTTGAAAACTGCAAGGCAGGCCTGGTTCCGCCGCCTATTTCACAGTTCAAAGAGATGGAAACTGTTAGAATAAACATCAATAATGATGTTCTTGACAATCTTTTTACCCCTGTTTTTGATTGTATACTTTGCAATAGCGACGATGAAGCAGTTGAAGAATTAGAGAAAGGGCTTTCTGAGCATATCCCCCAGCAGATGGCAATTGATATAAGGCGCGCAATCAATAACCTCATTAAAGCAGATTATAAGGAATACGCAAAAGACGGGCATGAAATTAAGGTTGATGCAAAAAGGAGGAATCAGGAGATACTTGACAAGGTAGACAATCTGCGGAGGATACAGGAGCGGTTATTAAACGTCTATAAATGCGTTTCCGAGGCGGCTGAAATTCGCTGCCAGCTCCTGCTGCAGGAAAAGGTGAATTTTTTTATTACAATGATAAAGGATATAACTTCAGAAGCAATGAAGGATCTCGCAAAAGAACTCAGGGAGAACAATCTGGACAAAACCGATATAGCCTCCCTTTTAATTCCTCCGGCTCGGGGAGACGAGAACGAAAAAAAAGTCGATCTTACCGGTATAAAGGCTATTTCCAAGGCCTGGACTCAAGAACTTGACAAGCGGAAAAAGAATTTTATCGAGAAAATAAAGGATATTTTTGATAGATTACGTGGAAAACCTGTGGATCTCAGCAAGGAAGTTCCTGTCGTTATATTCAAGCTGCATTCGGTGGATGAGTCAAAAGCTCATTTAACGAAATGGCTGGAAGGCACACTGGAACGCATCTGGGAAATACTTGGTGACGAAGTTGGCAAAATTATTGAAGAGGAAATGGAAGATTATGGCAGATCCCTTGAAAAGAGCGAGGACCAGATCAAGGAGGCTTTGATGAGGCAATTCGAACTTATCAAGCAGGAACTGACGGGCATTTTAGCACAAACCCAGGAAACGGCGGATCAAATCAGCCGTGAGGAAACGCGCTATGAAGAATTTCAAAGGGAAATTTTGAAAGATTCATGACAACCGGTGACTTGACAGACGATGATAAGATAAAAGAAGGCTATGAATCGTTAAAAGGGTATTTTGGTGAAAACAAAGTGTCTTTAAAGGAGTTTGAGCGTTTTATTAAATTTAAGGGTTTTTTCGAAAACAAACCTGTACCCGAGGATGAACGTAGAAAGAAAAATCTTTTGCTTTCAGCGCTTATTTTGGTTTTACAAGAGGAAAATGCCATGAACTATAAAATTCCTGTGGGTGATGCCTTTTTAGAAGGAATTCCTGTGGATGAAACCCTCATTGAGAGAATTCCTGTGGAAACCCTTGCGGAACCAATTCCTATAGAAACCTTTGCTTTTGCGGAGAAAATTCCTTTGGGTCATTTTTTGTTAATACTAGGTATAATAGCCGCATTTATTGTGGGCTTTGTTCTATACCGTCGTAAAATTCTTGACCAGGAGTATACAACAGAGCTCGTGCCGCAAGAAGACACCCCAAAGCCTTCTATTCTGCTGATTGCCATAGAAAAGGAGAAACTGGAAAAATTCCAAAGTCTTGACAATGGCAATATTACCATTACCGATGAGAATAAAGGAGATTTTCTTAAAATCCCCAGGTATCTGCTTACGGAACCAAGCGAAAAAGATATTGAAGAGATAAAAGGCAAAAAGGATCAGGGTGATTTTATTGTTCTCAGCATAGAGCCTAAAGATAAGTCTGCTTTCAAGGTAGACGCTCCTCTTTATACACAGAAAGCCGGCTTTAACAGTCTCGTGGGAAGCAGCCTTACAATTTTAGGCCAGGCCGATCGGAACTTGCTGAGGGGAAAAGATTTTAGGCAGGCAAAGGTATAGTACTGTTATAGATACAGCAAACAAGGAGAAAAAAATGTCATTATTGGCGCACAGAGAAGGGCAAAGAACAGAACTCGGCAGAATGCAGAAAACGCTGCAAAATTGTTTAAGCGAACTTCCCGAACTGTTTAAGGAAACGGTTGATATAGAGGAGAAAGACGAGCGTATACAGGATGATATAGAAGAACTCTTAAAGCGGGTTAAACAGCGTTTTAGCCGTGTCCGCGAGGAAACCTGCCGGGTTGCCGTAATCGGGCTTGAAAAAGCGGGGAAATCCACTTTTATCAACGCGTGGTTCGGCGGCCAGGCCCTTCCTTCCGATACAAACCGCTGCACATGGGCAAGCACCACCATCAGAAAGGGTGAGAATTATGAAGCACACATTCAATTCGCAACAGAAGCAGAATTTAATGCTAACCTGGACAGATTATATGACGATGTTTTTGGGAAGGGTAGCAGGGGCAGAATCGGATTTCCACTGCCTGCGGACTCAGAGCTTGTTGATAAATGGGGACTCAAAGCCTTTGATATGAGAAGGCCTGAATTTCAGGATATTCGGGACCTCGGCGACTTCTGGAGTGATATTGAACCTCATCTTGATAAGCCAACTCATCTTATTTCCGGAAACTCTATTTCCGATTTACAGGACAAAGTTTTTCCCTACATTTCCCGTATTTCAAAAGCCGGGGAAAAAACAGGCAGTGCCTATGCCGTAAAGCAGGTTGATATCTATATACCCATGAAAGACGATAACCTTCCCAATTTTACCATTGACGATCTGCCGGGGACAAACGCGCCGGGTAATCGCGCTGAAAAAATGACCTTTGATGTTATCAGGGACAGTGCCGATGCGATTGTCTTCCTAAAAAACGCGACGGCCAATGCTTCCCTTGACAGAAATGAAGAAGCCATCTGGAAAGTTGCGGTTGATTCCGATGAATCCATTAAATTACGCGAGAAAATTTTTGCGGTTATGACCAATGCAGATATACCAAAAGATGAGAATAATCGTGATGCCCATGAAGAAAGCGCAAAAAATTTTGTGAAGGCTGGCGTTCCCAAAGATCGTATTTTCTATGGCTCTTCCCGGGCGGAACTTTTCAATGCCGTGAAAAAAGACCTTACGTTTGAATACAACAAGATTGACTATGAAAAGGACTGTAAAAAGGTAGGCGGGTATTTTGATAAAAGCGGATCTACCACTACCACGGGTTTTCCTGAATTCAAAAACGCGCTCTACAAGTTCCTTAAAGATGACTTTCCGGGCCTTGAACAAAGGGCGTTTGAGGAACTAAACCGGGACTATAATACAATCGCTGAACGGGTAAATAAAATAATGGCCGCTTGTTCCGATGCTGTCCTTTCCGAATCCGGCGCCAGTCGCGAAGAAAATGTGAAATTTGAGGTGTTATGGATGCCCAATGATGAGACCGAGGGTGAAAGGGGTTTGGGTACGAAGATCTATCAAAAAGTGAATCAGAAAGTTCAGGAAGTGAAAGAAACGCCCAAGAACCGTGAATATATTCTCAAAACAATCAGGGACACCATTAACGCTTCCAAAGAGCAGTTTCTTAAGGAAATTACAGAGGAAGGTTTTACTTCAATTATAAACAACCATTCTCCCAAAAACCTTACTGCTACGCGGTCTGAATATTTTGAAAAAAAACAGAAGGCGCTAAAGGATATAATTTACAAAAACCTGGCTTTTGGTATTTCCCATAACATCTCCGATTCTCTGCAGGATATATGGAATGTAGCAATGCAGGCGAAATCTGAAGAAACTGCAAATGGGCTTGAGGTTATCAACGAGTCTGACGTAAAAGAATTTTTGCAGAAAAAGCTGAAAGGAGAGAAAAAATCAAATTCCGCATTGAAACATCTTCCGTTTCTCAAACCCGATGAAGGGAAAATTACCACGGCCCAGATCAGCTTTGCCGCCCTGCTTAAATCCGTAGCACATGCCCCTGCGGAGTATCTTCTCAGCTCGGATATAGAAAGATACGAAGATAAAAACAAACAGCTTTTGCAGAAAGCTTGTATATACGAAACCCTGATCAACGATGAGGAAACAAGAAAAAAGCTTGAGAAAGCCCGCAATGAATTCAAGACGAATTATAAAGAATATGGTGCGGCGGAAAACAGGGACAAGGCAAATGGTATACTTAAAATGATCAAAGATAATGCCATGGCCATTGACATGGTACTTGACATTATTCTACCTGGCCCGGTAAGCACACTATCCAGTTTTCTATTGATGTACCTCAGCAAAGCAAAAGATCCTTCCAAACCTTTCGATGGTTTGAGTGAACAGAATCAGCCATTTAAAACCGAGAAAAAGCCTGTCAGCGATGAAGAGCACGCTAAAGCCGCGGTGAAAGATATCAAAGAGCGGGTAGAATTGTTTTATATTGTTCTGGAAGCCATGCTCTTTGATCCTGATTTCGGCTTCATCGGCTACTACTGCTCATTTTTGGAGGAATTCCGTTCTGACCTGGAAAAAGAACTGAAGGTTGGTGGTGCGATACAGGAATTGGCCTTTAAGTACCGCAATCAAATATGGCAGGGTGAACCGCTATTTCAGGGCGATGCCAGGCGCAAACGCGTTCAGGATCGTATTGCGAAACTCCTAAAGTTGTTTAATTAAGCCTTCTTTATGGAGCGCATGAGGTCGTTATCAATAACTTGCCTATTGAGGAGCCATTATGAAAACAACCGAAACAGGTAACCACGGGCTTTGCCCGAAGCGGCTTAAAAACGTGGATGCGTATTTACAGCGCATTGTGGAACAGGGCAAGGTTTCCGGCGCGGCAGGGATGATCACGCGCCGCGGTATTGAAGCGTATTGCGCCAGTTTCGGCATGAGGGATATCGCGAAGAAAGCGCCCCTGGCGAACGACGCGATTTACCGCATCTGGTCCATGAGCAAGACCTTTACAATAGCGGCGGCAATGACCCTTTACGAGAAGGCGCTTTTCAGGCTGCACCAGCCAATCGCGGATTTTCTGCCGGCCTTTAAGGATATGAAGGTCGCTGAGCATAACAAGCGTGGCGCAATCAGCCTCGTTCCGGCGAAAAGGCCCATTACTTTTGAGCACCTTTTCACGATGACTTCCGGCCTGCCGTATCCGGGCGAGGGTAGTTACTCCGCAATGAAGATGATGGAAATCCAAAGCAAGGCCGGCAAGGACGAAAAAATCGGCAAGCCCTGGAACACCGCCAAAATGGTGGACGAGGCGGCCAGGACGCCGCTCTGTTTCCATCCGGGCGAGCAGTGGCTGTACGGGTTTTCGCATGACGTTCTTGGCCGCCTGATTGAAGTCATCTCCGGCAAGACTCTGGGCGAGTACCTCAAGGAAACGATCTTTGAGCCGCTGGGACTCAAGGACACGGCTTTTTACGTGCCAGAAGAAAAGCAGGGCCGCGTAGTGACGCCTTACAGGCTCGGGCCAAAGGGCCTTGAGGAAATAAAGGACGATCATGACAACGCCTCTCCCAATCCCCCCGCGTTTGAGTCCGGCGGCGGGGGCCTCTGTTCCACTATGGCGGACTGTGAGCGTTACGCGCAAATGCTGCTCAATAACGGCAGGCTGGGAAACGAGCGGGTGCTTTCAAGAAAGACCATAGAGTTAATAAGAAGCAACCATGTTGAAATCCCCCTGCTGCAACCCGCGTACTTCCCGCACATGACAGGTTATGGTTACGGCCTGGGCGTAAGGACCATGCTGAACCCGGCGGAGGCCGGGCTTAACGGCTCTTTGGGCGAATGGGCCTGGGACGGCATGATGGGTACCTATTACTGTGTTGATCCGGCTGAGAATTTGACAGCGCTTTTCTTCATCCAGCTCGTCTCGGACATCAACAGCGATCTGCAGCGCGGTTTTGTCCAGACGGTTTACAGCGCTATCGATGATTAGCCGATATTAGGCTAAATATTTGACGGCTAACGGGAAAGCAGCTTTTGAATCATTTCCGAGGCGTTGTCATAGTCCATCACTATGACCGCGTCCTTTATCTCTTCTATCTCGTATTTTAACTCTTCATCCATCTCGAGGCTTTCCAGGTTTTGCATTTCATTGTTTATTTCTACGAATTCCATGCTGCCAAAAGCGTCTTTCATCCTGGTCAGAATAGGCTTCAGCTCCGGAGGAATAACCTGATCGCTAGTGTGGTGAACTTCGGAAAAAGCCTCTTTTAATTTATTGCCCAGATCGATAAGGGCATCCAGAAAAGGCTGCAGGGCGAAGACGCAAAAATTAACATCGCCCTTTCCGGATGAAATCTCGAGCTCATAGGCTTTGGATGAAAGGTCCATGGCGCCGAGGTTTGCCAGGGAGGTTTTCATGCTGTGCGCTTCAATCCTGAAATTGTCCATGTCATTGGAAGCCAGGAAAGCGTTCAGGTTCCTGACACATTTATCAACCTCTTTGATCAATAGTTTGAGCGCAGTCTCGTAAACGTCCACCTGGCCCGAAACCCTTTCCAGACCTATCTGCATGGAAATTTCATCAATTTTGTTTATTCGATCCCAGAACTCATTGTGTTCTTCGGAGCCGGTGTTAAAGTCCCCAGCGATTTCGGTTTGCGTGTGAATGAGCCGCGAAGACGGAACCCATTTAATCAGTATTGCATTTAACGCCTCTTTCACGATGGGCTTTGAAATAAAATCATCCATTCCGGAAGCCAGCAGCATTTCCCTCGCACTCGTAACGGCGTTGGCGGTAAGGGCGATAACCGGCGTGTCGATACCCATTTCGCGGATGATCTTCAGGGCTTCCACGCCGTCCATTTCCGGCATCATATGATCCATGAATACAATATCATAGCGGTTCTCACCAAGCATCCCTATCGCCTCACGCCCGGAGGTGGCGGTAAACGCGGTTATATTGCTTAACTGCAAAAGCCCGCATATCACGTTCAAATTTATCGTATTGTCGTCAACCACCAGTATTCTTGTATCGGGCGAGCACAATACCCTTTCATCCGAGCCTGTGCGGGGAATCTTTGCTTCATCACCCAGTACCTTGGGGATCGTTACACGAAAGGTCGAGCCCTGGCCNTATACGCTTTCTGCTTCAATATGGCCGTCCATCATATCAACCAACGCTTTGGCAATTGACAAGCCGAGCCCGGTTCCCTTTATATCGCGGTTTTCTATTGAGTCAATTTGTTTGAAAGCCTCAAATAGATCCGATAAATTTTCCTCCCGTATCCCCCTTCCCGTGTCTTCCACGGTAAAGCGAAGTTCGGTATCGGTAACGTCAAGGTGTAAGTGCACATAACCGGCTTTTGT
>JGI24698J34947_10001301_pt1 | contig 13098 bp, 7 predicted proteins | sample TergutMp193P3_FD_34947 | JGI IMG/M metagenome (IMG submission 34947)
ATTTAGCGGCGCAATTTTCCGCTTGTCATTCATTCAGGATGGTAATTTCCACCCGCCGGTTCCTTTCCATTCCCTCGCGGGTATTGTGATCGGCAATCGGGCGATCCGCCCCATAACCTATAACCGTTATTTCATCCGCCCTTCTGACGCCCAGCTCTATCAAATACGTGGCGACAGCCTGCGCCCGCTCCTGGCTTAGGCGCTGCCGTCCCGCCCTGGTGCCTGACATGGCCGTATGCCCGGTGATAAGCAGCTTTCCCGGAACGGTTTTGAGCGCATCGGCGACTTCTCTAAGCATGATCCGATCCGATTCCCTGAGAATAGCTGAATCGGGCATAAATTGAATATCGGACAGCGTGATGGTAATGCCCAGTTCCGTGACCTCGCTCTCAATTTCAAGCGGCGGAGGTGGAGGCGGAGGAGGCGGAGGAGGCGGAGGAGGAGGCGGAGGAGGCGGAGGAGGCGGAGGAGGCGGTTTAATACGTTTCGGTATGTCATAGCGGTACCCCCCCCACACGCCCGCGCCCCAGGCAACGGGGTAGCCGCCGCGGATTGCCGGCTCCACATAAAAGTTTTCTCCCAGGTTAAACCGCCAGCCTACGGTGAGTCCGCCATTAAAGGCAGGGTAAGCCACCCCCGATTCAAGCACATTGCCGTTTGCATCCTTATAGTCTTCAAAAAAAATGCTGACTCCTGCGTCAGCCTGTACAAACAAGCCGGGCGGCATAGGCAGTTTACGGGCTAGGGGGTAATAGCGGAAAAAAAGCGCCGGTTCCAGCGTGCCAACAGTAGCAATATTAACCATATTGTATTCGGGGCCGGGTCCGGCGACGCTGAACAGGGCTCTCACCCCTAGTGAAATAAACTGGTTAAAGTCCAAAGCGAATTCCAAGCCGCCGCCAAAAGCCGCGCCCTTGCGCGTGTTGGCGTTAGCCTCTGCGCCCAAACCGACAAACAGGCTGTCCAGCGCGTACAGGTTGCCTACTGCAAGCAGCAGTAACAAAATACACAGTTTTTTCATCTGCGAGACTCCTTCCATAAAAATAGTTATTCTCCCTGCCCTATGGGAAATTCCTGAAATTGCAGACTGCCGATTAAAATCCCTATTTTGAAGTAGAAAATTACGCAAAACTGAGGGCTTTTAACAACCTACCTACTATTATACTATTATATCGGCTTTTTAGTATTTTGCAATAGCATGGCTAATTTTTTTTTGCGGCAACGCGCTGGGATTTCGCAGGGCGCATGGCGGCGGCTACTCTAAATTCGGGATAAAAATGCCGCATTATCGGGAAATATCTGAAATAATAGGCGCAAATGGGTCAAAATCCCCTCTCCATGCCTTTGGGCAGGGGCGACTTGCATAGCGCATCCGGAATAACCCGCCTGCGTAAAAGCGGCGCGGTGGGAAGGCAGGCCGGAAAAAGCAGGCGGGGAAACCCGCCGGAGTCAGCCATAAGTATGGAAATAATCGCGTTTTTCAGCTATAATAAAACCCAATGTACCATCAACCGAAAAGGCCGCGCAAAAGGAAGGCGGCGCTTCATGGCAACTAATCCTCCCGCAAGCGCAGGAAAAAAAGCCGGAAATACGGTATTTCTGCAAGTGCTGTTTGTTGTGACGGCATTTGCCCTGATGGTTGCGTCAAGCGCCGTGCTTGTCAATAATATGCTGCGAAATCGTTTGAAAAGAGACACGATAGATATGCTCAATCAAACAAAGCTGAAAATAGAAACCGGGTTTATTGAGCCGCAAACCGCCCTGCTCGCAGTTTCGGAAATGATACGAGGCATGATTATGCGCGGGGACAGCGTTGATGATGTTCATGCCATGATGAAAAGAATCGGAAAGGAACTGAAAAACAAGCAGGGCGGCTTCACCTATAACGGCCTGCACGGTTATTTCGAAGCGTTTGGGGGCATATACCTTTCATCCATGGAATGGGAAATGCCGGAAGATTTTAATTCCACTGAACGACCGTGGTATAAAACGGCCATTGAAGCGGGCGATACAATAGCCATTACGCCGCTATATAAAAATGTCCGCATAAACGATTACATATTCACGTATGTGCGCCGCATCTTTGACGATGAAGGACAGGCCCTGGGCATCGTGTGCATGAATATGCCGATTGACAATATCAGGAATTATGCCGCGGATATGCGTATTACCGAAGGCAGTTACGGATTTATAACGGACAGCGCCTACAATATAATCGCCCACCCTATTCCGGAGCTTGTAGGCGCAAATATCGCTGATTCAAACAGCGTCATGCTGGAAATCGCGAAAAAAATTACGGCGGCTCCCGGAATTTATCAACGCGAGACGCAAAACCAGGCCGGCGTACACGCGGTGGTATTCGCGCAGGGACTCGAAAACGGCTGGATACTGTATATGCTGACTCCCAAAAACGAGTATTATCAGGAACTCCGGAATATGATGTGGATACTTGGTATTCTGGGAATGGTTTTTGCATTGGCGCTGAGCGCGATCCTGCTGCGCGTAGACAGGGCCAGAAGAATAGCTGACCGTGAAAACCGGCGGAAAAGCATACAGCTCGCGGAAATGGAAAAAGTACGGGAGGCGGATGAGCGGGCGCAGTTTATGCTCGACGCAATGCCCCTGTACGTCAACTACTTTGACAGGAGCCATAAAAACATAGCCTGCACCCAAGAGGCGGTAAGGCTCTTTGGGGCTGAAAGCAAACAGGAATACCTTGCCAAATTTCAGGAGCTTTCCCCGGAATACCAGCCCTGCGGCAGGCCGTCAAACGAAATGGCCGCCGAATACGCCGAAAAAGCATTTGCCGAAGGGCAGTCCCATTTTGAATGGATGCATCAAAAACTGGACGGCGAGCAGATACCGTGCGATGTAACGCTTGTCCGCGTACAGTTCAAAGGCGAGCCGACATTACTGGGGTACATCCGTGATTTGCGCGAACTGAAAACCGCGATCAGGGAGAAACAGGAAGCGGACGAACTGACGGAGCTTATGCTGAACCTGTCTCCGTTAGGCGTAAATTTATTCAATGGGAACGCGAAGATAATTGAATGCAATCAGGAAATGCTCAATCTGTTTGACATGCCGACCAAACAGGACATGTCCGATAATTTTTTTAAGCTTTCGCCGGAATACCAGCCCTGCGGCAGGCTGTCAAAAGAAATGTCAGCCGAACTGATCACTAAGGCATTTGAAGAAGGCTACCTGCGCTTTGAGTGGATGCACCAGAAACTCAACGGCGAGCCGGTGCCCTGCGAGGTAACCCTGGTACCCATAAAATACCGGAATGAATATGCAGTAGCGGGATACACGCGGGATCTCCGCGAGTACAAGCAAATGATGAACAAGCTGGAAGCCGCGCTCAGGGAAGCGCAGGAAGCAAATGCCGCAAAAAGCAAATTCCTGGCAACCATGAGCCATGAAATACGCACCCCGATGAACGTGATACTGGGCATTACCGAAAGTTATCTGCAGGAAGAGAAAATCGCGCCGGAACTGCGGGGCGGCTTTGAAAAGATATACAGCGCGGGCGATCTCCTGCTCCACATAATCAACGATATTCTGGATTTATCAAAAATAGAGGCGGGCAAGCTGGAATTAATCCCCGTATATTACGATGTAATGAGCCTGATTAACGATGCCGCCCATTTAAACGTAATACGGTTCCAGCATAAACCGATACAATTCAAACTGACGGTCGATGAAAATATTCCGGCTGAACTATACGGCGACGAACTGCGTATCAAACAAATTCTCAACAACCTTTTGTCCAACGCGTTAAAATACACGGAAGCCGGCGAAGTGGCGCTGTCCTTTGACATGGAAAAACCGGCGGATATAAATGAAAAAAATATTATTCTTGTTTTAAAGATCAGCGATACGGGACAGGGCATGACTGCGGAGCAGCTTGAACGGATATTTGATGAGTACACCCGTTTCAATGTGGAAAGCAACCGTACAACTGTGGGCACGGGACTCGGCATGGCCATTACCCGAAATTTAGTAACGCTTATGGACGGAGAACTGTTCATCGAAAGCGCGCCCGGCAAGGGAACTACTGTCACCGTCCGCATACCGCAGGGAATAAACGCTTCTGCGGCGCTCGGTAAAAAAACAGCGGAAAATCTGGAGAACTTTATCTTAAACGGCCCGATGCAGACAAAAAGCGTAAAAATCAAACGCGAGCCAATGCCCTACGGAAGGGTTCTTGTTGTGGACGATATGAAAACCAATCTTGACGTTGCCAAACTGCTGCTCAATCCGTATCAGCTCAGCATTGACACCGCAGAAAGCGGTTCTGAAGCGATTAACATGATCAAAAATGGCGGGGAATACGATATAATATTTATGGATCACATGATGCCGATAATGGACGGCATGGAGGCGACAAAAAAAATACGGGAACTGGGATACAGGCTTCCGATTTTCGCATTGACGGCAAACGTGGTGCCCGGGCAGCAGGAGATATTTTACGCAAGCGGATTCGACGGGTATATATCCAAACCCATAGATATACGCCAGTTGGATGGCGCGCTTAACAAGTATATCCGTGACAAAAACCTGCGCGAAGGCAGCAATCAGTAACAGGGGCGGAAATGCATGAATTGGTTTGATAACCTTACAATTCGCAGAAAACTTTTCCTCGCTTTTGGAGCGCTGATACTATTAATGATTATCCTGACAATGCTGACGGCGGCGCAGTTTTCCAGAATAGGCCGGTCATTCAGCAATTTAATAGAAGTTACCGTAAAGCGGCAAACCAACCTCGCCGACGCGCTTGGAACGCTGGCCCTGCTGCGGTTTAACAATATCTCCACCGCAATCGAAGTCGATGGCGATGAAATTGCACAATCGCTGTACGGCCTGCGCCATATCGACTATGAAAGCGCATGCCGTGCATTTTTAAAATATTTGAACGATTTTCGCGTTAATGCGCTAAACGATACAAGCATGACCCGCGATGAACTGGCGTTCCGCATCGAGTTAATAGACACGGTTGAAAAATTGTTCAGCGAATATTTCAGGCCCTGCTATTATATAATTCTGGCAGGCATAGATTCCGGCGATAGAGCTATGGTGGGTGAGGGCTTACAGGAATCATACGACTCCGCCACCGAGATGAATGAAATTTTGAACGGGCTGATGGAAACGGCGCTTGCCTATTCCGAAAGGGAAACGCAGCATATTTCAGCGCAATCGAAAAACATTGTATACACGCAATTTCTCATTGCCGCCGCGATTATTGTCATTTCAATTTTCGTGTCGTTTTTTATGGCGCGAATGATAGAAATACCCGTGTACAGGCTGGGAAAATCCGCATCGGAAATCGCTAAGGGAAACCTGTCCTTCCCCATTCGCAGCGACAAGAAAGATGAGATGGGAATGCTCTCGAACCGCATTGGCGACATGGTTGATTCGATGATAAAGGCAAATCAGGCAAAATCCGCGTTCCTTGCCAATATGAGCCACGAAATGCGAACTCCGCTGAACATAGTCGTGGGCCTTACCGAACTGCGGATGGAGAGCGATGGCCTGCCCGCCGGGATACAGGAAGATCTCAAGAAAATCTACAACGCGGGCAGGCTCCTTTTGGGAATTGTGAATGATGTCCTGGACATTTCAAAAATCGAAGCCGGCAAACTGGAATTAACGCCGGTTGCGTATAACACGGCAAGTATGCTGAATGATATAATCACGTTCTACATGATCCGCATTGACGCTAAACCCATCGTTTTTAATGTTGATGTCAGCGAGCATCTGCCGTCCGAACTTTACGGCGATGAACTGCGGATAAAACAGATACTCAACAATCTGCTGAATAACGCTTTTAAATATACAAACAAAGGCTCTGTTACGCTTCAGCTTAAATGCTCATTTAAGGACGCTAAGGATACGTGGGTATCTGCCTCCGTAAGCGACACCGGAATCGGCATACGCCCGGAAGATATTAATAAACTCTTCACCGATTATAATCAGGTTGATACCAGGGCAAATCGCAAAATTCAGGGAACCGGCCTGGGGCTGTCCATCACCAAAAGCCTTGTTGAGCTGATGGACGGCGAAATTTCCGTTGAAAGCGAGTACGGGAAAGGCTCAGCCTTCCATGTCACCATCAGGCAAGGCTCGGTCAGCGACAATACGATTGGCGCGGATACGGTAAATCGGCTGCGTAATTTCACTTACAAGGACAACAGGCAGGGGCCGGCATCAACGCTCGTGCGTTCCGATTTAAGCGGCGCACGGGCGCTGGTGGTTGACGATTTTCCGACAAACCTCGATTTGGCGGCAAGCATGCTGCGAAAGTACAATATGCACGTTGACTGCGTAACCGGGGGGCAGGATGCCGTCGAGTTGCTAAGGCGCGGGGAACCGGTTTACAACGCCATATTCATGGATCACATGATGCCGGAAATGGACGGCATAGAAGCGACCCGTCTGATTCGCGGCATGGATTCCAAATACGCGCGAAGCGTACCCATCATCGCGCTGACGGCCAATGCCCTTGAGGGGAACGAGCAAATGTTCATGGACAATGGCTTTACCGCGTTTTTATCCAAACCAATCAACATATTAAAGCTGGATTCAATTATCAATGCATGGATTAAAAATACCCCGTCTGAAGAATCGCGTGTTGATGAATCAATACCGGTATCAGAAAAACAAGAAGCTGAAAAACAGGAGGCAACAAAAATGCCGGCAATCAATATCCCCGGAATAAATGCTGATGCGGGGCTTGAGCTTTATGGCGGAGAGATGGATATCTACGCAAACATACTTCAATCCTTTGTTGAAAATACTCCGGCTGCCATAGAGAAGATGAAAAATGTTACGATGGACAATTTACCCGATTACGCGATTACCGTGCACGGCCTGAAAAGCGTGAGCGCGACTGTCGCTGCCCAGACCGTCAACGAAAAGGCAAAACGGCTTGAAGCAATGGCAAAAGCGGGCGATCTGGCCGGCGTTATGGCGCATAACGGCGAACTGCTCAGGGAAACGCAAATACTGGTAGACGACATCAGCGCATGGCTGGCGGCAAATGCCGGCAAGTAAATGCGGCTATTGGCTTAATGCCCACGCGCCGGAAGTAAAGGTGTACGTGCCCGGCTTCTTGCCGCCGGCGGCATAAAACGTATCAAAATTATTGGCCGTGGTGTACAGCACATTGCCGCCCTGATCGGTGTAATTGATACTGCCCTGTATGCGGCCACCGGCAGGACGGATATCAAAGGCCCTGCTGCCAAGCGTTTCCAGGGATGCGGGCAGGGTTACGCTGTTAATCTGATTATTGTAAAAAGCCCCGTCGCCTATTCGCGTAACGCCGCTTCCGATTACAACGGAAACAAGCCTGTTACCCGAAAACGCCCCCTCGCCTATTTCAGTAACGCTGTCAGGAAAACTTATCTCCCGTATCCTGTTGCTGAAAAACGCATAATCGCCAATTACGGTAACGCTGGCCGGGATGCTTATGCTCGCCAGGGCATTATCAGAGAACGCGCCTTTTCCTATGCGTGCAACGCTTTGCCCCAGCGTAACGGAGCTAAGCTTATTGCCGGTAAACGCGCCCTGCCCTATTGAAACCACATTATTGCCGATGCTGACGGTTTCCAGCATATTAAAGGAAAAGGCGCTTTCGCCGATTTCAGTAACGCTGTCCGGGATGCTAAGCTCAACCAGCCCCTTGTTGGTAAACGCCCCCCTGCCGATTACGGTGATTGGCTTGCCGTCAATTGTGTCGGGGATTGCCAGAGTCCGCGCCGTGCCGCTGGACCTGATAATGGTAAGCCCCGCATCATTATCCTCAACAATAATTTCCAGGCCTGTCTGACTGCCCGCCTGAGCGAAAACAGCGGCGGCAATAAACAGCATGAACGCTGCCGGGATTATTTTACGCATAATTCATTTTACTCCCCTAGCCCGGAAGATTCAAGGGTTCTGAATCAGGCAAACTGCGGCAGCGTAACCCTGAACACGCTTCCCCCGCCTTCGCCGCTGTGGGCGCTGATGCTTCCGCCGTGGGCGTGAACAATGGCGGCGGCTATCGACAGCCCTATCCCCGCGCCGCCGGTACTGCGGCTGCGGGATTTGTCGGAACGGAAAAAGCGTTCAAAGATAAGGGGGAGTTCCGGCTCCGCTATGCCGATGCCGGTGTCGGCAATGACGACTTCCCAATGGGCATTATCTGTTTCATTCACGCTGACGGTGATACTGCCGGAGTCCGTGTATTTAACGGCGTTTGATAAAATGTTCATAAACACCTGTTTAAGGCGGTCATGGTCGGCGGTGATTCTGCTTTCGCGCAAGTTCAAGTTTATGCTAATGCCCTTTTCGGCGGCGCTTGATTTGAATTGTTCAGCCGTTACGTGCAAAACTTGCGCGAGGTCGAACTCGGTTTTATTGAGCGGTATGCGCTCCCATTCAAGGGAAGCGAGGGTGTTCAAGTCCTGCACGAGATTTGTCAGGCGCATGATTTCTTCATGGCAGCTTGCCAGCCGTTCTTTGTCTATCGGGTACACGCCCTCGATCATTGCCTCAATGTTTACTTGCAGGCAGGACAGGGGCGAGCGTAATTCATGGGCAATGTCGCTGGTAAGCTGTTTTTGCCTGCGTTCCGCTTCTTCCAGTTCCCCTGCCAGGGAATTGATTGACTGGGACAACTGCGACAGTTCGCGTGTGCGGTACTGACAGGGTATTCTGATAACAGGGCGTTCCTGTTCCATGCCGACCGAATAGATTTGCGCTATTTTCTGTGCAGCCCCGGCGGCTGACAGAATTGGTTTTGAAATTGTCTGAGCGATGGCCGCAGACATTACAATACTGACAAAGATTAAAACCAGCCCTGTTATGAGCAACAATCGGTTTACCGAAGCCAAAAATTGCGTTTCATTCTCACTGTAAAAATAGGGGCCGTAAGTTTCAATGCTGACTGTTCCCACGCGGCGGTTCGCGTAATTGACAGGGTACAGGTCTATACGCATTTCACCTAACATATTGAATCGGCCTTCCATGCGGACGCTTACATCGCTTATCACATCCATGCATTGCTGCATATCGCATGAACGGGCATCCCAGACAGTATTCCCCCTCTCGTCCTGTACGGTGACAATATAACCTTCGTGAACAAAGTGCATCCCTATCGCTTCAACGGCGGCAGTATCAAAACCCATCCTGATGGGATTGTACAGCCACTCTATGACGCTGACAATTTCAACGCTTTTTACCGTGATGTTCTTTTTTATTAAGGCGTTAAAGAACACGCCAGTAAATAAATTGATTACAAAAGCCAGCATTCCCAACGCAAGGCAGATAAACAGGGAATATGTCAACGCCAAACTGTTTGTCAGGCTTATGGAAAATGCGCGTTTCATTCGTCCTCCGTTATGCGATAACCCATGCCGTAAACGGTTGTGATGTACCTGGGCGTTTTGGAATCGTCCCCTATTCGTGAGCGAAGGCGCTTGATGTGGCTGTCTATCGCCCGGTCGGAAACATCAAAGTCATCCCCCTTGACGGCTTCCAGTATTTCATCGCGTGTAAAAATTTTTTCCTGCCGCGACATAAGCAGGCTGAGAATATTGAACTCGTCACGGGTCAGGGGCAGCGTTTCCCCGCTTCTGCTTGCGATACGCTTTTCGGTATCAACCGTCAAATCTTTATATGCGAGTAACGCGCCCGGCTTTACCGCGCCCCTGCGCCTGAGAACAGCCTGCACGCGCGCCAGCAGTTGGCGCAGGCTGAAAGGCTTGGTCACATAATCGTCGGCCCCGATGTTAAGGCCGTGAACTATGCTTGCCTCATCAACCTTGGCGGTGATCATGATAATGGGAACGTCCGATGCCTGCCGCACCTTCTTGCAAAAATCCTCCCCCGAAAGCCCGGGAAGCATGAGGTCAAGCAGTATGAGAGAGACTCTATTCTGTTCAAAAAGCGCCAGCCCCTCAGTGCCTGTTTTAGCGCAGAGGACGGCGTATCCGTTCATATCGAGGAACGAACCGAGCGCTTCCAGAATTTTTGGCTCATCGTCAATCACGAGGATTGTCGCCTTTTTGTCCATATTGGCAGTATAGCAGAAGATTGTGGCAATTGCATGGCAGAGCGAAACGGTGATTGCGGAAGAAATAGCGTTGTTCTTTGCGCCAGTGTTTATAAGAGATTTTAGAGTAGTCCTTAGAAGGCAAAATGGCTTGCCTTGCCTTTCCACGCATCAGCGCCCGCCAATAACCATATTCAGAGCGGCAGTTAACCGCTCATACTCGCCGCTTTCATTTGTCTTGAAACGCTCATACGGCAATCCGTATTTTTCTAAAATTCCGTTTTTAATCTTATCGCGCTTCGCCTGCCGCGTACCCTTAGCGTGATACCTCGTTCCATCAACTTCTATAACGAGACGCGGAGTTCTCCCTATCTTGTCAAAGATGAGAAAATCGACATGGGTAAGAATGCTCTGAGCGTACTGTTTTTCATCTGCGGTAAGATCGTTCATATCCCGAAGAATCATTTTAAGCGGAACATGAACCGCGACATCAAATCTCATAAACCGTTCTTCTCCGAGTACCTTACTGATCAACCCATACATCAGGTTTTCGCTGTCGTATTCTGATATTTTTTTCTGTTTTTTCAAAAGTTCTTTTCTTTTTTCATAGTAACCTTTATACAGATAATCAAAAACTGAGTAAACCTTGCTTTGAACAATTTCTAAATTATTATATTCGATGTAGCGAACAAGGTCTCCAATATTTTTATCGCGCATATCATCGCCGCTGTTTACTACTAAAATAAGCTGCTCAATTGCGCGTGAAACCGCGACATTCAGGCGGTTCGCGTTATCGGTAAAATCGGAAATTTCGTTGTCTACGGTTGAAAGAATAATCACATCGTTTTCGCGGCCTTGAAACTTATCGACCGTATCTGCCTGTATGCCTGTTCCATCGAATGCCGCCTGAAGCGCATTAGTCTGATCACGGTACGGCGTTACAATACCTATGGAAATGTTGTCATCAACAAGATTTTGTTCCGCAATAATCTCGTTTTTTATCACGTCTATTTGCCGCTGATTGACGTGTCCGCGTGCATGGCTTCCCGGCACGGTCTTGTATACGATAAGGGGTTTGCGATCTGACTTCGGTTCGGTCAAAACAATTAACTGATCGTTGTAGAATTTTTGATTGCAGAACTCAATTATTTTTGGGTGGCAACGATAGTGCTCGCGTAACAGCGTACGCGGCGCGTCTGGAAACAATTCCGCAATCGCAAGCAGCAGACTGTGATTTTCGTACCGATAAGTTTCCGGCAGACTAAACTCCGCGAAGACCGCATCGGTTTTCCGCGCCGTTTCAGAATCAACTACATTGGGAAGCTGCTTCAAATCACCGACAATAACCGCTTTTTTCGCGCACGACAGCGCGAGCGCTCCTGTCGCAATGTCAACTTGCGATGACTCATCAATTATAACATAATCGTACATAACTTTATTTGAAAGGCTGCTGCGAAGCGAATAAGTAGTGCTCAAAATTACAGGATATTCCTCAATAAACGCCTTAGAATTTTTCCATAAATCGTCAAGTTCAAATTGCTGGCGTTCACCGTTTTTATATTTTTTCGCAAGCTGATCGCGAAACAAGTACGCCGATAATGCGGAATATTCTTCCATTCTTTTATCAAAATCAAAGCGGTCAAGCTCTGATTTGAGAAGCGAAACGCCTGCGGTAAATTTAGATATTAGCGCGGTATAGTAACGCTTTTGACAAATCGCAATCATCATATCCGGGCCAACGGAATAGAACGCTTTGTTTATAATTCCATGCACAGAACGGTTGATAAGCCGCCCAATGAAGCAGGGCATTCTCCTGCGCTTAATGTATTTCTCGCAGAGAAGCCACAGCTCAAGCGCTGCGGAAGAAGTGGCGGCAGGTTTCACATACCGCGAAAGAAGATCATCGCCGACAGGGAAATATTCGCAAAAGTGTTTGTATTCCAGTTCCAATTCGTCAAACTTCTGCCTAAGAAGCGACAACTTGTTTTTTTTCGCAAGCATCACTTTAAGTTCAGAATAAAGATTTTTAATTGAAAAAAATGTTGAATTTCTAATTTCCGCAGACAGTTTCCATGCAGACATATCCGGCAGAGGCTTTTGAGATTCTATGAATTTCGCTTTATTATCGGAGTTTCCGAGATATGCCGCGATAAAATCAACCTGATATTTCCTTAATTTTTCTTGAACATTTGCCGTTGCCGAATTGTTGCTTGATACAACCGCGACGCTCTCGCCGCGCATAACGGCGTTTGCGATTATATTCAAAATCGTTTGCGTTTTACCCGTTCCCGGCGGCCCTTCGACAATTGTAAGCGGGTTTTCAAGCGCATTATCAACCGCCGCTTTTTGACTCATATTAAAACCAAACGGGTAAATAACGGCAATCATGTTTGACTGCTTCGCCTTATTCAACTTCCCCATTAAAAACGAGGAAAGCATACATTCTTCGTCTAAAAATTCGATTTTTTCGTAACGGTTTGCTAAAATATTACCTGTACGAGAATCTTGTAGGCCGACGGTTTGCGCTATGCGTTTAAGATATTCAAAGCGATTCAATACTGTGTCATTTAACAACACAGGGCGCTTAATCTGTACATTATTTGCATTATACGAATAGATTTTACCGTTTGAATAGGTAATGTTGATTTTGCCGTCGTTTTCGCTCCATGCGCGTATGCTGTCCGTCTTGTCTTCGCCCTTAACTATTATTCGGACATTATTATTTTTTATCTGCGGTTGTTCTTTCATTTCCAATAATCAGCATAGCACAACACGGCAACTTTTCTCAATCGCCAATGGTTATCATTGCAAAAAGGCAGTTTTTCTCGATAAAGGGTATCATACCCTTCGTTTCCTCACTCGCTCAAGTCTCTCCGTGCAAGCACGGTCGCGATCTCGCTCCGTTCGTCAATGAACCTCCCCGCCCTGAAGGGCGGGGTATCCTGTTTGCGTTATAATAATTTTTCCGTTATTGAAATTGCTTCCGAAATCACGCTTTCGGGATAACCTTCTATTTCCAACAACCTGATAGCGTTGCGGTTTTTTAACTTTCCCTGTTTTATCAA
>JGI24698J34947_10001302_pt1 | contig 13092 bp, 6 predicted proteins | sample TergutMp193P3_FD_34947 | JGI IMG/M metagenome (IMG submission 34947)
AGATTGGAAAAATACAATGACATTTTCACGTATCTTGATGAAGTAGAGGGATTAATAGCAGAACTAAGAGAATAAATATAATGTTCTTAGAGGGACGCCTGTCCATCGCGCTTTCATTTTTGGGAAAATTAGCCGAGCTGGCACACAACCCCAATTATACGCTATAATCAAACCAACTATGACAAACAAAGAAAGACTATTTAAAGATGTTTTTGGTGCCTGTCACCCTCGCGCCACCAATTATATTATTACTTTTTTACAGTGGCGCTTAACATTGTGTATCTGGAATCCGGATTGACAGCGATTATCCAGTCAAGATATTCGCCGCAATCCATCTTCATCACTGCGTCAACTCTGGGTTCAAGTCTTTCGTTCATAAGGGTTAATCTGTTTCGCTCATTCCTCAATGCTAGCTCTTTTCTGCTTACTGTGCGGGGCGGACAAGGCGGAAACTGAAGTCATCGTCCCCGCCAGACAGGTAGAGGGTACTCCTCCGGAACGCGGAACGGGCGCTCTCAGCCGTATTGCCCCAGCCCCCGCCGCGAAGCACGCGGTTAGACCCCGAGGACGCGCCCATCGGATCGGTCTGCGCACCGCTTGAATAACTCCCGTACAAGTCCCAACACCACTCCCACATATTCCCGCTCATGTCGTACAAACCCAGGCCGTTAGGGGCTTTAGTTCCTACCGTATGGATGGTATCCCCGCTGTTACCGGAATACCACGCCACATCCCCAACAGTATTGCTCCCCGCATACGTGTAGTTCCCCGGCGATCCGTTGCCCCCTTTCGCCGCGTATTCCCACTGCGCCTCGGTCGGCAGCCGGTACCCCGTGGAATCGCTCACTATCGTTACGGCGTCCCACGTAGGGTTGTTGCTGTTGTTCGGTATTCCCCATGCCGCGGGGTCGGTGCTGTTGTTTATCCGGTACGCGGGCGTTAACCCCTCCGCTATGCTCAGTTTGTTGCAGAACACCAATGCGTCATACCAGCCTACATAATAAACCGGATAATTATCCCCAACTCCCTCATCCCCAACGGGATTACTCCCCATGACCGCCTGATACTGTGCCTGCGTTACCTCAGTCCTTCCCATGTAAAAGCCACTGAGCGTTACTGTATGTACCGGACGTTCATTACTTTGACCGACAGAAGAATCGGGATTCCCCATCTGGAAACTGCCGCCGGGCACGTACACCATTTCCATTTCCATTTCCAGTATCCATCGGGCATACAAGGTAACATCACCGGTAACCGTGTAAGAAGAACCGGCAGAATAGTTACTACCCGTGCCAGTGGCATTGGTGTTCCAGCCGCCAAAAGTGTAACTGCTTCTTGAAAATCCGCCCTCGCTAGGTATCGTAATGGTTGAGCCAGAGCTTACCGTCTGCGCGGCGGGAGTTGTCCCGGTTCCCCCATTGATGTTAAAGGTTACGGTAGCGGCGTTATATACATAAGGGCGGGCAAGACGGAAGCCGACGCCTTGGACCCGGTTGGACGGGATGTAGCTGCCCCGGTACGCGGAGCGAACAAACTCAGGCGAAGCAACGGTCCAGCCCCCGCCGCGCCTCACGCGGGCAGACCCCGAGGAGTCGCCTGTTGGATCGGTCTGCGCTTCGCTTGGGTAGCTTCCGTGCCAGTCCCAGCACCACTCATCCACGTTCCCGCTCATGTCGTACAAGCCCAGGCCGTTGGGCGCTTTAGTCCCTACCACTTTGGAGTTATAGCCGCTATTGAAGTAGTACCACGCCACATCGTCGACGGTGTCGCTTCCCGCATAAGTGTATCCAACCCACCCGGTAGCAAGTGGGTTTCCGCCTTTCGCCGCATATTCCCATTGCGCCTCGGTGGGCAGGCGGTAGCCTGTGGAACCACTGTCTATGGTAACGGCGTTCCATGTTGAGTTACTGCTTGTCGGTACGCTTCCCCAGTCCACCGGATCGGTGCTGCTGTTTATACGGTACGCAGGCGTTAGACTCTCCATCATACTCAACTTGTTGCAGAATACCACAGCGTCATACCAGCTTACCCTGTACACCGGGTAATTATACCCTACCCCATCACTGCCGTCTGGGTTGTTCCCCATTACCGCCTCATACTGCGCCTGCGTTACCTCATACTTGCCCATGTAAAAGCCATTAGTCAGCGTTACCGTGTGTACTGGCGTTGCATCGTTGCCGCTTCCGGTACCGAGATTCCTCCCCATCTCAAAACTGCCACCCGGCACGAATACCATTTCAGGTGCAGGTACACTATTCCACTTGGCATACAATGTAACATCTCTGGTAACCGTGTAAGAAGAACCGGCATTGTAATTGGTCCCCGTGCCGGACGGATCGGTGTTCCAGCCGCCGAAAGTATAGCCGCTTCTGGAAAACCCGCCACCGCCGGGTAGCGTAACGGTTGAGCCTGATCCTGCCGTCTGCACGGCGGGAGTTGTTCCTGTTCCCACGTTGATGTTAAAGGTTACGGTATAGGTGATATTCCATTTGGCATACAAGGTAACATTGCCGGTAACCGTGTAAGAAGAACCGGCATTGTAAGTTTCGCCTGTGCCGTCAGCATTGGTGTTCCAGCCGACAAGAGTGTAACCGCTTTTTGAAAATCCGGTACTATTCGGGAGTGTAATGGTTGAGCCTGAGTTTACCGTCTGGGTAGCGGGACTTGTCCCGGTACCCCCATTGATGTTAAAACTTACGGTATAAATGACAGCATCCCACTTGGCATACAAAGTGATATTGACGGTACCTGTGTAAGAAGAACCGGCGGTATAATTGATACCCGCGCCGGACGGATCGGTGTTCCAGCCGCCGAAGGTATAGCCGTTTCTGGAAAACCCGCCGCCGCCGGGCAGTGTAACGGTTGAGCCTGAGCTTGCTGTCTGTACAGTGGGACTTGTACCGGTTCCCCCGTTGATGTCAAAGGTTATCGCGTAAACCCACCTGGCATACAAGGTAACATTGCCGGTAACCACGTAAGAAGAACCAGCGCTGTAAGTTTCGCCCGTACCATCAGCATTGGTGTTCCAGCCGCCGAAAGTATAACCGCTTTTTGAAAATCCGGTGCTATTCGGGAGTGTAATGGTTGAGCTTGATGTCTGGGCGGCGGGATTTGTCCCGGTTCCCCCATTAATGTTAAAGGTTATTGTACAGACAGCCGGCCGCACAAGGCGGAATCCCTGGGAGTTGTTCCTGCGATATTGATAGTTGTTGTAACGGAGCACGGAATAAGAAAACTGCGCCGGATGGTACCAGCTCCCGCCGCGTATAACGCGGTCAGACCCCGATGAGGCGCCCACAGGATTGATCTGCGCTTCGCTTGAATAGTTTCCGTACCAGTCCTGGCACCACTCCCATACGTTCCCGCTCATGTCGTATATGCCCAGTTCGTTAAGCGCTTTTGTTCCTACCGCGTGGGTTGTGTTGCCTGCGTTGCCGCTATACCACCCCGCCTCGTTAGGGTTGTCGCTCCCCGCGTAGGTGTAGCTCCCCGGATTCCCACCTTTCGCCGCGTATTCCCACTGGGCCTCCGTTGGCAGACGGTAGCCGGTCGAACCGCCGATTATTTCAACGGCGTCCCATGTCGCGTTGTCTGATGTCGGGACGCTTCCCCAGTCATCTGGGTCGGTATTGTTGTTTATTCTGTACGCCGGACTTAATCCCTCCGCCATACTCAGCTTATTGCAGAATACCAAAGCGTCATACCAGCTTACATAGTACATCGGGTAGTTATCGCCCCTGCCGTAGTTAGTTGTATTTGTTCCGGCTAAAGCCTGCTGCTCTTCCAGTGTTGTCCACATCACCGCCTTATACTGGGCCTGGGTTACCTCATACTTGCCCATGTAAAATGCGCTCAAGGTTACCGTGTGTACCGGGCTTATGTCGTTGCCGCCGCCTGTCCCAAGGTTCCTGCCCATCTCGAAACCGCCGCCCTGCACGTAAACCATTTCATAAACAGGTATGCTGCTCCACACGGCAAACAGGGTAACATCGGCGGTAACGGTATACGGTGAACCGGAAATATAAGCTGTTCCTGTACCGTCATCCTCGGTATTCCAGCCCCGGAAGATTTCATCCTGTTTTGATAGGTTACCCGCTCCGGGCAGCGTTATACCAATACCGTAATCCACGGTTACGGCGGCAGGGGCCGCGCCGTCCGCACCGTTCGCGTGGAAGGTTACCGTGTACCTGTTGGCGCTCCATGTGGCGTAAAGGGTAAAGCTTTCGGTTACGGGTGTCGTGAAGTCGTAAGGTGTATTCATGTTCGAATCACGGCACCAGCCTGTAAAAGTATAACCGGCTCTATACGGGTCTGCCGGGCGTATCGCCAAAGCGCCGGATACCATGTTCTGGCTTGCTATTTCGTTTCCTTCGGTACTGTCAAAAGTTACGGTGTATAATGTTGTGCCGGCGGGATACCATTTGGCATACAGGGTAGTATCGCCTGTTACCGTATAAGTCGTTCCGGCGCTGTAAACAATGCCTGCGCCGGACGAGTCAGCGCACCATCCGCCAAAAATTTCATCACCGTTTGTAAGTCCGCTCCCTAAAGGAAGCGTTATGCCCGAAGCGATGCGGACACTTTGTGAGGCGACTGTTCCGCTCCCCCCGTTGCCGTCAAAACTGACGGTATATGTTTTTATATCTATATTGTCAAGATTTATTGGAATTGCCGCGTCTAGGGAAACAGTATCGGTAAACCTGTAACTGTAAAAGTTTCCCGCCAGAAATCGATCAGGAGAATTGGGGAAATCTTTGTAGTCCGTCCCGACCAGCAGGCGGTAGTCGGAACTTCTTCCCGGGCTGATGGTATACGGCGCTCTTTCTCCGCTGTTTACAACTCCAGAATCTGGAAAATTGTCGGGGCGGATCATGGAAACACCGCGGTGAAGTTGAAAAGAATAATTGGAATTATTTTGTATGGTAAGATAACTTTTTGAGGAAAGCACCTGCTGTTGGGACGTAACGGCTTCGTCAAGCGCCGGTATGGGAATTACCGTTCTTGTACCGGCGTCCAAACGTACTGCCCTTTGATCCTTTCCGATTGCGGGAACAAAGTCCACGAAAAAACCACTGACGCCTTTCAAAGATATCCTGTAAGCAAAATAAAAAGGTATAGATACGTTCGGCGTATATTCAAATTCGTCGGAACATTGACCTGCGGGAATTTCCGCGATTTTATCCATATCCCTTCTGCGGTAGTCGTCGTAAACCAGGGCGGTACAAATGCCGTAGGTATTGTCAAAAACGACAAGAGTTTTTTGGGAGGAATTAATCGGGATGACAGGATCGCCATTTCCCGGATCATTGGGGCAGGAAACAAAGACAAGCGAAATAACGATAAATGCCGTTACGCCAAAAAAAAGTTTTTTCATAATACACCCTCCATGTGCTTCATTTCTCTCTATTCCTTTGCATATTGTCTGACACTTATGCGCTTCCCATAATTAAAAAGCCCGTATAGGCAAAACTACATTTTGTACACTTTTGTTGTTAGTTGTACTAGAAAAGAGACTTGAGGTAAGAAGAATTTGCCTCGCTTCAGAAGAATCAAATTGAGTTGAACTCCAATAAGTATATCCTAGAAAACCAAATGCAGGATTTCGTAGCTCAGACAGCTCACTACTACTAGGAAGAAACCAGTCGGTCTTACCGTTCCTGCTGTAATCCCTGCAAGCTTTTGCAGCGGGCGCATTTGCATCTGCGGCAAGAATGAGAGCAGTGCTGTACCGGCCTGTACCCTTATTGCCAGTTGTTGGAATACCGTCAATATTATAGTTCACATATTCAGGTGATGCCCAAGCAAAGCTTCCTATAATAGCCGGAGCAGCCTCAAGGTAATGGCATATCTCACCGGTATCCCTCATGGTGAATCCATCTTCACTCTGATAAATGATTTTCCCTCCACCCGGGCCGGTAGTACCAAGGGTCACGGATGTAAGTGACCATTTGGCATACAAAGTAATATCAGCGGTAATAGGCGTGTTAAACGCAAAGACAGTGGTAAGAGCTATATCAATATACCAGTCGATAAATCCGCCATAGCCTATTACGTTTTTGACAGGGTCTGTAGGTTTTGTAACCATATTACCGTGGTTCACAATANCAGGACTAACATCACTCCCTCCATAACTGTCAAAGGTNACTNTGTAGGCGTCCCATCTGGCATAAAGAGTAATATCATTGGTANCAATATCAGTCTCGAAATTCCACTTGGCAATAAAACCAGCAGTATACCATCCCATAAAGNTGCGTCCGTNTTTGGAAGGAACAACGGGTTCAAAAACTGTCTCGCCATTGANTACAATTTGGGCATCAACAGTACTTCCCCCATTACTGTCAAAGGTAATAATACTGACTGGCAACCATTTTGCGTATAAAGTAATACTGTTATTAGCAACATCAGTATCAAAATCCCATATAGCAGTTAAAGCAGAATCTTTGTACCAATTATCAAAAATATAACCGGTACGAATGGGATCAGGCGAAGGTTTGAGTGCTTTCGCGCCAATATTGACCTCTTGTATTACTGGACTGGGCGCACCAGTATAGTTCAAGTTGAAAGTAACAGTACAAACCCATTTCACATACAAGGTAACATCGCCGGTAACCGTGTAAGAAAAACCGGCGCTGTACGTTTCGCCTGTACCGTCAGCATTAGTGTTCCAGCCGCCGAAAATGTAACCTGATTTTGAGAATCCAGTACTATTCGGGAGTGTAATGGTTGAGCCTGAGCTTACCGTCTGGGCTGCGGGAGTTGTCCCGGTTCCCTCGTTGATGTCAAAAGTAACGGTATAGAGTTCTATCCACTTGGCATACAAGGTGATATTGCCGGTAACCATATAGGAAGAACCGGCGCTGTACGTTTCGCCTGTACCGTTAGCATTGGTGTTCCAGCCGCCGAAAGCATAGCCATTTTTGGAAAACCTGTCCCCTCCGGGCAGCGTAATGGTTGAGTCTGAGCCTACGGTCTGGGCGGCGGGATTTGTTCCGGTTCCCCCATTAATATTAAAGGTTATTGTATAGGCAACCGGCCGCACAAGGCGGAAACCTTGGGAGTTGTTCCTACTATATTGATTATTGTTGAAACGGAACACGGAATAGGCGTACTGAGCCGAATGGTACCAGCTCCCTCCGCGTATAATGCGGTCAGACCCCGATGACGCGCCTGTAGGATTGGTCTGTGCTTCGCTTGAATAGCTTCCATTCCAGTCCCAACACCACTCGCTTACATTCCCGCTCATATCGTATAGACCCAAGCTGTTAGGTGTTTTTGTTCCTACCGTGTGGGTAGCGGAACCACTGTTGCCGCTGTACCACGCCGCCGCGTCAGGGCTGTTGCCCCCCGCGTAGGTGTAGTTCCCCGGCGAGCCGTTCCCTCCTTTCGCCGCGTATTCCCACTGGGCCTCCGTTGGCAGGCGGTAGCCGGTCGAACCGCCGATTATTTCAACGGCGTCCCATGCGGAATTGCTTGATGTCGGTACGCTTCCCCAGTCCGACGGATTGGTACTGCCCAGTATACGGTACGCCGAACTTAACCCCTCCGCCATGCTCAGCTTGTTGCAGAACACCAGCGCGTCATACCAGCTTACATAGTACATTGGATACGTATCGCCTCTGCCGTAGTTGGTTGTATCTGTTCCGGCTAAAGCCTGTTGTTCTTCTATCGTTGTCCACATTACAGCTTCATACTGAGCCTGCGTTACTTCATATATGCCCATGTAAAAACCGCTAAATGTTACAGTGTGTACTGGTGTTACATCACTGCCGCCGCCAGTACCGAGGTTTTTCCCCATCTCGAAACTTCCTCCCGGTACCCAGACCATTTTTATAAAACCGTCTATTTCGCCGGGCGGCGGTTCCACTGGATTCCACACCGCAAACAATGTAACATCGGCGGTAACGGTATACTGTGCGCCGGAAGCATAAACGTTTCCCGTGCCGTCATACTCTGTATTCCAGCCCCAGAAGGTTTCACCTTCTTTTGTTAGTCCCCCCGCACCGGGCAGCGTTATGCCAACACCGTAATCCACGGTTACAGATGCCGGAGCCGCACCGCTCGCGCCGTTCGCGTTGAAGGTTACCGTGTACCTGTTGGCGATCCACTTGGCATAGAGGGTAAAATCTTCGCTAACAGGCGCCGCAAAGTTGTACGGACTCTGCGCTCCTGGCTCGCTGTACCAGCCGCCAAAAGTATTTCCGGCCTTATACGGGTCTGGCGGGCGTATAGCCACAGCGCCGGCTACCATGCTCTGACTCGCCGTTTCACTTCCGCCTGCGCTGTCAAAAACGACCGTGTATAAGGTTGTGCCGGCAGGATACCATTTCGCGTACAGGGTAATATCACTTGTAACTGTATAACGTGTTCCGGCGCTGTAAACGACACCCGCGCCGGAAGCGTCAACACTCCATCCGCCGAAAATTTCATCTCCCTTACTAAGCTCGTTTCCGACAGGAAGCGTTATACCCGATGCGGCGCGGATGTTCTGCACGGTGGGAATCGTCCCGCTCCCTCCGTTGCTGTCAAAATTAACGGTATATGTTTTTATATCTATATTGTCAAGATTTATGGGCATCTGTGTATCCAGAGAAACATCAGTATTAAAAATATAGCTGTAAAAATTCCCCGCTATAAATCTGTCAGGAGAATCAGGGAAAGATTTGTAGTCTGACTCAACCAATAGGCGGTAGTCGGAGCTTCTTCCCGGATTAACCGTATACGGCGCTCTTACTCCAATATTCACAACTCCCGAATCAGAGGAATTGTCGGGACGGATCATGGAAACACCACGGTGTAATTCAAAAGAAGACGCGGAACTGTTCAGTACGGTAAGATAACTTTTGCGGGAAAGCAATTGCTGTTGGTTCGAGACGGCCTCGTCAAGCACAGGTATGGGAACCACAATTTTTGTATTGGCGTCTATACGCACAGCCTTTTGATCCTTTCCGACTTCGGGAACAAAGTCCACGGTAAAATCGTTTATGCCTTTCAGAGAAATCCTGTAAGCGAAATAAAAAGGCGTAGACGTACTCGCCGCCCGTTCAAATTCGGAGGAACATTGGCCTGCGGGAATTTCGGCGATTCTATCCATATCCCTTCTGCGGTAGTCGTCATAGACTACGGCGGCGCAGATGCCGTAAGTGTTGTCAAAAACGATAACACCTTTTTGGGTGGGATTATTCGGGATGACAGGACTGTCAACTCCCGGATCATTGGGGCAAGAAATAAAGACAAGCGAAATAACGATACATGCCGTTATACCAGAAATAAATTTTTTCATATTACACCTTTTTCTGATTGACCGGAGGCTTCTTTTTGTACTGAATTGTTACTAGTAGATGGGTAGGTTTTAAACTGCCGGCCTGACCTTTTATCTAACATTGTGAATATTATGCTGTTTTTAGGAAAAATTGTCAAGAAGAGAGGAACCTTCACCTTTTCGGGCTCGGTGGTGTAGATGACGCCTTTTTTAAATATATTTATTCGATAATTCCTTAAATCTTTCCTGTGATTTTGAATATCCTTTTTCTTTTGCAATAAAATTTTTTTCAAATTCTTCCGCTTCATGTTTATCTATTTCATACGCTTTTCCTTCGTCAAATATTCCTTCTATTCCATTTAGGGCATTTGGGTGTAATTCCAAAACCAATAATGCCGCAGGAAATTTTTTGTCCTTGTTTGTTATTTTAAATTCCTTTGATTCCTTAAATCCAAATCTTTTATAATATTCAGGGTCTCCATATATTATTATTGCTTTATAACCCATCTCTTTTGATAATTTTATGGTATGGTTTATCAATTTTTTGCCGATCCCGTTATTTTGATATTCAGGTAATACGCTTACCGGGCCAAATGTTAATATAGTATAATCAAAATCATTGTTTTTAATTTTTGCTTTGGCATACATAATATTTCCGACTATTTTTTTATCATTTAATGCCACAAAATCCAATTCTTTTATAAATACGTTTGTTTTTCTTAAATTATGAACAAGCAAATGTTCGTCAGCGCCGGGACAATGAACGTCCCAAAATGCCTCCCTTGTTAAATCCTCTACTATTTTAAAATCTTCTTTCTCTTCTAATCTTAATGTTATTTCCATAAAATTTATCTTAATTTTCACTTTTTATCAGTTAACATTTCAATTGATAATATTTTAATAAAAAATTCTCCTATATCCCCGCCGCAATTAAAGCCAAGCAAATATGTCTGCATATTGTTGGATATTTTATATTCCAATGTATAAGTTTGTCTTTTTGATGTTATAGTTATTCTTTCGTATGGATGCCAAACACGATCAGGGGCATTTTTATCGCTTCCAAAACATACAACTATTTCCCTTGTGCCAAATTTTGTCCATGCTTCAAAACTGTATTTATAAATACTGTTTTTAACGCCATTATAAGGAAACTCAACGCCGCATTTATTTTGCATTGTCTTTTCAAAAACGCTTACTTTTAAAATATCATCTTTTTCAACAGAAAAAGCAACGCCATCGCCCCATTTAGCCCAATCAATATTTTTGCCTATTGCTGCATCGGTAATATTTTTATCCTGCAGCTTTTGTTTTTGATTAATATACATTTTTATGGAATAATTTATTAATTCGTCGCGTGTCTGAGCTTCTTTTTCTGCAATTTGGTCTATACTATTTAGCAGATCATTATCCAATGTTAAATTTATTGTAGTATCCGCCATAAATGCCTCCTGATTAAATTGTTTTTTATTTTTTTCATTTTGTCAATTGTTCAGCGAATACTATCACCATTACATTCCACTGCGTTCATGGCCTGACCGCTTGGCTCAAGTGGTCAGGTAGCATTAAACCTGATTATGCGATATAATCAAAATAACTATGACAAACAAAGAAAGACTATTCGACGTTTTCAACAACCGGCCTGTAGACCGTGTGCCTGTGGGTTTTTGGTTCCATTTCCTGCCCAGCGAAGTCATGGATGACGCACTTGATAAACCGGAACTGGCACAAAAAAATATTGACGGGCATAAGGCGTTTATCGACACGTTTCATCCTGATTTTGTAAAAATTATGAGCGACGGATACTTCCATTACCCTATCGGGAAAGCGGCTCTGAATAACATTCAGGTTTGTAATAAAAACTCCCCTTGGGTGAAAGCTCAAACGGAACTTGTAAAATCTGTGGTATCATTGCAGAAGGACACGGCTTATTTTTACAATGTTTTCTCTCCATTAGGAAGCCTGCTGCGTTTCTTAGGGAACGAAGTTTTCTACACGTATCTCGCTCGGGAACCGGAAGCGGTCTGCAAGGCACTGAACGACATATCTCTGGGACTGCTGGCTCTTGCGGAACAGGTGATCCGTACAGGCGGAGCGGACGGCGTTTATTTCAGCGTCAGTAATCCCGACAGGGAAAAGCTCACAGACGAACGTTACATGAAATACATCGCTCCGTCTGAGAAACTTTTCTTGAAAGAAATAGAAAAAATATCTGAAAACAATATTCTGCATATCTGCGGATACGGGGGTAAGCGTAACAATCTGGAACTTTACAAAGACTATCCCGCAAAATCCGTGAACTGGGCGGTGAATGTGGAAAAGGTCCGTTTGGCTGATGGAAAAAAACTTTTTGGCGGCAGGGCAGTGATTGGCGGTTTCGCGAATACTCCCGGCTCGCTGATACACAAGGGTTCACAGGAGGAAATATCCGCCTTCACCCGCAAACTTGTCGAAGAAACGGGAAGCACGGGCCTTGCGATAGGCGCGGATTGCACAGTACCAAGCGATACCCCGCTTGAGCATTTTGAATGGGTACGACAGGCAGTACAATGACAATGGTTTTCAAATACGGTCTTGAATAATTATGCAGACTATAATTTTTGATATGTACGGCGTAATCCTGAAAGACCCGGACGGCGGATTGATGCCGTTTGTAAACCGCTTCTTCCCAAATTTAAATTTCGATGATGTGTATATATACTGGCGAAAAGCCAATGTAGGCGAAATATCTTCTTTGGAATTTTTTTCAATGCTTGGATTCAAAGGGGATATAAAAAAAATTGAGAAGGAATATTTAGACACAATAGAAATTGACGCGGCTTTTTATTCGGCGGCGCAAACGTTAGGTAAATATTACCGTTTGGCGATATTATCCAACGATCTGTCCGAATGGAGCGATTACCTGCGCGGTAAATTTGACATTAATAAATATTTTGACACTATTGTTATAAGCGGAGATGTTAAGCTGCAAAAACCCGACATCAACATTTACAGTCTGATGATTGACAGACTCGCCTTGCCCGCGTGTAACTGTACCTATATTGATGACAGAAGAAGAAACCTGTCCACAGCAAAATCTATCGGTATGGAGGCCATTTTGTTTAACAGCAGAAATGTTGAGTATGACGGTAAAACTGTTTATAATTTTAACGAACTTGTTGATGTATTGATTCAAAATAAAAATTGATTAGTTAAATTTATGTTATTCAAAAGATTCAGTTTATCATGCCGCCAAAGGGAGCCAGTTCTTCCCACCGGGAAGGTTCAAGAATGTCCCTGTCTATTCGGATAAAGATTTCCGGTCTGTAATCACTGGCAGGGCGCATGGCATTGTTTGCGTTCAGGTAGCCCAAATTGATTCCGGGAGCGTTCGGGTTTTCGGCAAGGCGCATCCTGATCATAGTGTCCGGATCGCGGGTGATTGCGTCCCAGGCGCGGGCGGATTCGGCATAATAAGACAGGGCTCTGGTGCGGTATTCGCGGTTTCCTGTCTGCTCCGCCAGCGCTTCATAGACAACAGCGGCGTTGTTTCTCGCCATCATCAGGCGTTCGCCCAGTTCCTTAAACTGAGCGTTGTCATTTGGCAAAAGCACAGGCAGACGGACTCTTTGGCTCTCCAGTAAATCAAGCAGGCGGTTGTAATAGCCCTGTGCCGCGAAATAATCGCCGCGTTTATAGGCGGCATTGCCAAGGGCGTAGAGAACCCTCCTGTTCAACGGCAACTGCGAGGACGCACTGAAAATATACTCAAGGGCATTTCTCCAGTCCTCAAGCTGGTAATATGCGGCGCCCATACGGTATTGAATTTCAGGCGGCGAGTGGCCGTATCTTTCGGC
>JGI24698J34947_10001303_pt1 | contig 13086 bp, 13 predicted proteins | sample TergutMp193P3_FD_34947 | JGI IMG/M metagenome (IMG submission 34947)
CGGTTTTGAACCGGAAAGCAGCGCTGCATGCTGACTTTGCCTTTTTCTGCCAGACATAATTGAATCATGTAACAACGCTAATATTTAGGGGAAGCGCTATAATCGCAAAACCTCCAGCTTTGCCGGAAACGCGGACGCCAGATCCGCATTTTTCAAGAATTGCACACTGGCGTGCGATATTTCCAGGAGGTTTTGCAATTACCTCACCTGATAACAAAAAACCGCCGCGTCCTCGCCATCAGCGTAATAAGCCTTTCTGACGTTTATCTGTTGCCATCCCAGAGATTCGTAAAGTTTTTGGGCGGGTATGTTGGAAGCCCTCACTTCCAGATGCAGCAACGCGCATCCATTTGCGGTGAGGTATTTTAAACATTCAATCACAAGGCGCTTTGCGATACCCGAGCGTCTATGGGCAGTCTCTACGGCTATGCGCAGCAACTCGGCTTCGCCTGTGTTTGGTATCTCGCGCCATCTTGCAAAGGCGCGCCTTTCCAGTATCCACATAAATTCAAACTCGCCCAGCGGCCCCCAGGACGAACCAAATTCACTGCACTCCAGCGCCTCAGCCCAATCTGGAATTAGTGAGCCTGGGCCAAGCGCTTGTATGGCCGTCATCTGATATACCCGCGCCTGTGCAGGTCTTTTAGGTGCGTTGAGGCGGCGGGAAAATTTACTTCAGCGTCAGTTTCCCTTAAATACATGGGAAGCAGCGGCGCCTCAGGCAGCCTGGCTGGACAAATCCGGCATAGCTCAACCAGAGCCTCCTGCGCAGCAAGCCCTTCGTCTTGAAGGGCTACCGGGGGGCGATTCGCATATGGCGCGGCAAGGGGGCGGAAGCGCTCTGGCGTCCACCAGTCGTTATCGCCTATGGCGGCGGACAATTCTGTAATTGGCGTTTTGGCCGCCGGTTTGAGAGGCTGTCGTTTTGCCATATCCCAAGGTTGTAAAAAGGCTTCTCCCCGCTGGCCGTCAAGAAGCACAAAAAGCATTTCGCGCGGCGCTATTTTCAATAGCGATAGCGCCCTCATCTCAAAGGCCGTAAAGCCCCATGCAGGAAGCCCTGCAACGGCAAAGCCCTCGGCTGTCGCAATCCCTACCCGCAGGCTTGTAAAGCCGCCAGGCCCAACGCAAGCAGCAACTCCACTGACATCGCCTCTTTCCGCGTTGGCTTCCCTGAGGAGATCATCGGCCAGGGGCAACAAAAGCATCGAGGCGTTATTCGTTGGTTTGGTCAATTCCCTTCGCGTCCAGGCTGACTCCCCCTCGACAAGGGCTAAGTGCAACCATTCGGTGGCCGTATCAATCCCTAAAATCATGTTATGGGATAAAGGGTGGGAAAAAGGCCATGCAGACCTTTTGACTTCGCCTAATGTATTGATCAGGCGTTCTTAATGACCTTGCCAGCTTGCAGGCACGAAGTGCAAACGCGGACGCGCTTTGGGACGCCGTTCACAAGGGCGCGCACACTCTGTAAATTAGGCAGCCAGCGGCGGTTTGTTACGTTGTGGGCATGGGATATGTTGTGACCAAATTGGGGCTTTTTTCCGCAAATTTCGCATTGACGTGACATGGATTACCTCATAATCGGGCAGGACTTGCCAAAGAACAATCAGACTAACAGAAAAAGCAAAAAAGTCAATAGTATGGAACTATGGATATTGACATATTTGCCCTTGCTTTTTCACTGCTTCATTGGAGCGAGGCCAGAAAGGCCGATGTCTGGGGGGAATACTGCGTAAACAATTCGCCTGCGCTGTCTCCGGAGGAGTGTAAAGAGTTGGAAGCTCTCTCCAACAAAAGACAATCGCTGCAAGACGAGGCCGTAAGCCTTGGGGCGAGTTTGGTATTGCCAGGCGATCCAAGGACGTCCCACCTGCATGAGGGACTGCCTTATCCCGTTGCCCTATGGGTGCGGGGCGCGTTGCCTCCGCCAACGACCTGTCTGGCTGTGGTGGGCAGCCGGGCTTCCAGCGAAGGGGGGCGCAAAAGGGCGTTTTGCATGGGGCGCGACCTGACTGAATCCGGCGTGGGCGTTATTTCGGGCCTGGCCAGGGGTATTGACGCAGCCGCCCACGTTGGGGCGGCGGAAGCGGGGCCGACGTGGGGAATACTAGGCTCCGGCCTCAGGAATCCGTATCCGCATGAAAACATCCCCCTGATGAATCATATCGTTAAAACCGGAGGAGGCGTCATAACTTGTTTTCCGCCGGACGCAAAGCCCCATAAATGGCATTTTCCCAGGAGAAATGTGCTCATGGCGGCCTGGACAAAGGGCGTGGTGGTCGTTGAGGCCAGCCTCAAGTCAGGCTCGCTCGTAACTGCCAGGCTGGCGCTGGACTTGGGTAGAGAGGTGTGGGCCATTCCAGGTTCGCCCGATGATCCGTATTCTGAGGGAACCAACGCCTTTCTGCGCGAAGGCGCCGCCAAATTTGCCAGAAACGCAAAAGACGTGCTGGAGGATTTGTCGTCGCTATTCTGATTGAGTTTCTAAAGCAGGCTCTAAATCAAGGGACGTTACCGTAAGAGGGAGGTAAACGCCGTGGTCAGAAGCCACCGAAAGCATATAGTTGTCCATGGTTTCAGAGCAAATATGCTTAGGCGCGGGCGCGTTCTTTGAAAACAGATGCAACCCGGCCAGCTTTAAGCTGGCCTCATATTGAGTCCAGCGCCTGTAAAAAACCTCCCTGACTGTAATTTGCTCCTTGAAAAACCAGGAGGACAGCCTGGCAAAATCGCGCTCCTTCATCAGTTCGGCGTCAATGCCGACGGGGTAAGCATCAACGGCCATGACAAACAGGTCGCCGGCGTGGGACATGCTGAAAAATACGGAGTTGCCCTTTATGTATGGGCGTCCGTTTTTTTCAACCAGTATCTCGGCATTTGGGCCGAGGGCGCGCCGACGCAACGCCCTGGAAACAACAAAGCGCCGCTGGGCTACGCCGCATAGCGATTCTGCTCTGAGACGCTCTGCCTCGCCCAGAAAGGGCAAACAGGCTTCAACGGCGAAAGTGGACATGTCAGCACGGTAGATTTTCATGACGGGTTTCAAAAGAGTTACCAGTGAGGTAATTGCAAAACCTCCAGCTTTGCAGAAAACGCGGACGCCATATCCGCATTTTTCAGAAATTGCGCACTGGCGCGCAACGTTTCCAGGAGGTTTTGCAATTACCTCTGGTTATCAGTTATCAGCAAAAGTTGACGCCGCGCTTTACCCGGCAACAATATCGCGGCCCAAAATGTCAAACGCTGGAGTACAGTGGCGAGCCATTGACTGAGCTTAGTATAAACTATATGCTATTCTTTGATTTTATCTGTGAGTCTAACGCTTGGGGGCTATCCGGAAACAAAACCTGTGTTCTGCGCCCCTTGAGGTTGCGGGGCAGCCTCAAGCGATGCAGATTACATGTTTTCTAAACATCGGAGGTGACATGAACCAAAATAGTGAACAGCAATTAGGCGGCGGCCAGTTTCTCGTCTGTCCCATAGGGGCTTTCCCGCAATTTACGCCGGAAGAACTGAGCGACGACGCAAAAGATATCGGGCGGGCCGCCAGGGACTTCATGGAAGCCGAGGTTTTGCCCAATGATTCGGCCATAGACAAGCTGGACCTTGAACTCAGCAGGAAACTCATACGCAAGGCCGGTGAAACGGGCCTGTTGAGCCTTGAGATACCCGAAGAATACGACGGCATGGACTTAGACAAAATAACCGGCTTGCTGGTTTTGGAAGAAATGGGCCGCCAGGCTTCTTTTTCCGTAACCTACGGCGCCCACACGGGTATTGGAACGCTGCCTATAGTCTATTTTGGAACAAAGGAACAATGGGCCGCCTATCTCCCCAAGCTGGCCTCCGGCGAGTGGATTGCCGCCTACGCCCTCACGGAAGCAGGCGCCGGTTCCGATGCCATGAATTCAAAAACCATCGCCACTTTAGATGGCGAGCACTGGGTGCTCAACGGCTCTAAGATGTGGATTACAAACGCCGGCTTTGCCGATGTGTTTGTAGTTTTTGCCAAGGTTGACGGCAAAAAGTTCAGCGCGTTCATCGTAGAAAAAACAGACTCCGGCTTCAGCCTGGGGCTTGAGGAAGCCAAGCTGGGCATCAAGGGCAGTTCCACCCGCGCCCTCACCTTTGAAAACTGCCGCATACCAAAAAACCGCCTGCTTGGACGCATAGGCTTTGGACACCGCATCGCCTTTGGCATACTGGCCATCGGGCGCTTCAAGCTAGGCGCGGGATGCAACGGGATAGCCAAGGAAGTCTTGAAATATACACTTAGATACGCCTCCGAGCGAGTTCAGTTCGGCAAGGCCATCAACAACATGGGCTTAATCCGCCAAAAGCTCTCAGATATAGCCATGCGGATATTTGTTGCCGAAAGCGTAAACTACCGCACGGTTGGGTATATCAACGACCGGATGCACAATATCTCCTGGACAGAAGAAAACGCCGCGAGCCGCAAGATGGACGTGATGGACGAGTTTCAAATCGAAGCCTCAATAATGAAGGTCTGGGATTCGGAAGCATTAGGGCTTATAGCCGATGATTCCGTGCAGGTATTTGGCGGCTATGGATTTTCAAGCGAGTATCCGCCCGAAAAGATATATAGGGACAACCGCATCAACCGCATATTTGAAGGCACCAATGAAATCAACCGCATGATCATCGCCGGTCAGATTTTCAAGAAGTGCGGCAACGGCGCGCTCACATTCAACAAAGACGCTTCAAGTTTACCCGCAATGGGCAACGGGCGCGATGGGCGCGACGGGCGCTTGGCTATGGCCTCTCACGCCCTGACCCTGGCAAAGCGTCAATTTCAATATTCCACGGCAAAGGCTTTGGAAACAGCGGGTCAAAAGCTAATCGAAAATCAGGAGGCGTCAAGCAGGGTAGCTGATATGGCAATGGAAATATATGCCATGGAATCAGCCATAGTCCGCGCCTCAAAGATGGCGGCGGCCTCACACAGGTGGTCTGACCTCGCCTGTAATCTGGCAAACGTGTTTGTAAATGAAACCGTTGGGAAAATTCGCAACAACGCCAGAATCCTGCTTGCGGAAGCCCTTGAGGGGCAGGCTCTGCAGAGCGCCCTTAAAGAACTAGCCGCCTTTGACGGCTGCACGCCTATTTCCAGCGCCAAGATCAGGGACTCCGTCGCAGCCGAGTTAATAGAAAAGGGCATATATCCGATAGAGCAGTTTTAGAGCTTATAGTAATTCAACCTGAGAAGCGGAAGTTCAAGAACCGCCAAGCCCCAGAGACAGCGCCTCAGAATAACATTCTGGGGGGCAGTTTTAATAAAGATGTTTTGCAATTAGTTTGCGACGTTTCCAGAGGTTTTGCAATTACCTCCTGCCTATTTCTTTTTGGCGTTTTTTGGCGTACCGTCCTGGTTTAGATACTTATCTGGATTCTTTTCCAGCTTTGGCCCGCACGGTTGGCAACAGACGCGGTATTGGCGGCCATTCACTACAACGGCTGGACTATTTTCGTTCACCTTTTGGCCCATGACGGGGCAAATGGTATTTTCGGCCGGTTTGGGTTGTTCATGGGCTATGGCTGTCAGCAGCGTGAAACAAAGGGGCAGTATCATTTTGGTCTCCCTGAAAAGCCGCAAGGCATGGCGGGCTGGGAAAATCATATCAGCAATCCTGAACTTTGCCCAGAGCGGTTCAGCTTTGAGATGCAAGCTATAGCATCAAATGTGACGTCCGCGTCCGTTTCGCTCCCCGCCTTTGGCGGCTCGCGGAACGAAAGGCGCAGATGCGCGCTCCGCGCGATTCAACTTTTTCAAAGTTGAATTTCAAAGTTGAATTGGCCTAATCAAATACCTCTTTAATTTTTTCAATCAACATCTTATCAAGGTGTTGATTTTCGGCCATATCGTCAATAATGCCCCAAACCTGCTCGGGCAACAATTTTGCCCTGTACGGCCTTTCTTCTGTCAATGCCTGATAAACATCGCAAATGGCCATTACTTTGTCAAGCTCACTCAGCTGGCAGCCTGCCATTTGATATGGATAGCCCGCGCCATTTATCCTTTCATGGTGATTGGAGGCATAATTGACAATTTCTTCAAAGCCTTCAATTTGCCCTAGTATTTTTCTCGTAAAATAGGCATGCTTGTTTATCTCAAAGCGCTCCTCCGGGGTGAGCTTGCCGTCTTTGTGCAAAATTTCAAGCGGTACATGCAATTTTCCAATATCGTGCAGCAGTCCGGCTATGTACATCTTGTTTTGGGTCAGGTCGTCATACCCTAAATGGGCGCTGGCGCTTTTTGCAAGTTTTGCTATTCCCATCGAATGATGAAAAGTAAATGAGCTTTTGCGGTCAATAATATCGGCAAAACAGAGGGCAAACTTTTCAACGTCTTCCATTTCATAACATACTTTGTCATCAATTACAATTTTGTCGGACAAAATATATTTGGTTTCGTGGTTAAAATAATCAAGTAAAAAATACTCTCGTTTGATCAGATTGGAAAATGCGTTAATTATTTTTTTTGAAAACAGCTTTCTGTTTATATCCAGCCAAGTTAATATTTCCAGAAACAAAGACATGTCATAATATTCATTCCTTCCAAATTTATCGTCAAACGCACTGGCTAAACATATTATTTGTGCGCCTATTGGAATATCTTTTCCCGATAATCTGAACGGGCCGGAAGCGTTGCAATACTCATGGTGGTAAAGGACATATTTTGGTATTTCACCAGACAACGGTAATTTTTTAAGTATTTCTTCGCCTAAAACGCAGTGCCGCTTCATCATATCCGCTTCATATTTTCTTGTAACGTGTTCATCGCTTATAGCTATATCATGGAGCAAGGCGGCGTAGTAAATGTCAGTTACCACTTTTTCATCCAGCCCTATTTCCCTGCTGATCATGACGGATAGATAGGCCGTGCTTTTTGAGTGGGAAAGATTATTTTTGCCGGCAATATCCAAAGCGTATGACAGGCCAAAAATGAGGGAATGCTTGCTTACGGTCATGCTAATCATTTTACAACACTTCTTTGCGTCTTGTGGATTCAAGGCGTTAGTTTCTTGTGGAGCATGGCTTTAGGCTTATTGGCCAAAAACCCGAAAAAAGTGCTATGCTTCACAAGACAAAAAATGTGGAGCGGCGATGACATATACTTCATGGGTCTGGCCTTAGACGAGGCGTACAAGGCGGACTACGAGTATGAAGTTCCGATAGGGGCGGTTGTAGTCTCCGAAGGTTTGCTGCTTGGGCGCGGCCACAACTGTCCCATTGGGACTAACGACCCATCGGCGCACGCCGAAATCAAAGCCCTGCAAAGCGCTGGGGCCTGGCTGAAAAACTACCGGATGCCATCAAAGACAACCGTCTATGTCACGCTGGAGCCATGCCTGATGTGCTTTGGGGCATTAATCCACGCCCGGGTTGACCGGGTTGTCTTTGGCGCGCCGGATCCAAAGGTGGGCGTGACTAATTATCTGAAAATGCTGTCCAACGCCCGCATCAACCATTCAATAGAATTCCGGGGCGGACTGCTGGAAGCCCAGTGCAGAGATTTGCTGCAAGATTTTTTTATGAAAAAGCGTTGATTCTTGAGCTAATTGCAAAACCTCCAGCTTTGCCGAAAACGCGGGGCAGACCCTCGTTTTTCAGTAACTGCCACGCTAGCTTGCAACATTTCCAGGAGGTTTTGCAATTATTCCGTTTCTGCTTCAAAATTGCGTTCCGCAATCTTGAAGCAGAAAGTTGTTTTAAAAGCTCTGGCATCACTTTTCCCTCGAAATAGCTCAAGTTGTACCGGCAGGCTTGAGCGCGGCGCGCTTCTCATCTCCAAACAAAATGGCACATTCTATGTAGAAATGGAATTACCTCAAGTAAAATTACTTTACTTTTTGCCCGCACAGTGGCAAACTAATTTTCTCCTGGGGCTATAGCTCAGCTGGGAGAGCGCTTGCATGGCATGCAAGAGGTCACCGGTTCGATCCCGGTTAGCTCCACCACTTCAATAATCCAATATAGTCAAATGCGTTCAATGCTGTCTAAACAGATTAAGCATTGGCGCGGCTTTGGATGATTTTTGGGCAATCTGGCAAACTGGCGTCTAATTACTTTTGGGGGCCTTCGGTGTCTGAAAAACAAAAAGGCCCCCAACAAGGAAAGATGACCAGGAGATGGACCTGTTTTTTATGTTGAATTGGCCATAATCCCCAGCGACTCCCATTTTTCATGGTCGTGAAACTTAACGCGAATCCCCGACCAGCTAACGCGTTGGAATGTGATTCCTGATGGCCACGGGGTTCGCTCCAGCCAAATTCGCAGGGCCGTTTGCAAGCGCCGCCGCTGTTCGTTTGTGAGGGCAATGTCGGCGTTAACCCACGCGCCGGGCCTCCTGGCTTTGACTTCTATCAGGCGCAGTTCATCGCCCCGGTACACAAGCAAATCCATCTCATAGCGGCCCACTTTGCAGCGCCAGGCCACCAAATCCCATCCCCGCAGCCAAAGAAGCCAAAGCGTAGCCCGCTCCGCCCATCGCCCATAGCGAAGCGCCCGCTTGCCTCGTTTAGAGGCGTTACGCTGAAAAGAAAGCATAGACTGCCACCATTGAGCAACAAATAATTTTACCATTGAGGTAATTGCAAAACCTCCTGAGAATGATGCGCGCCAGCATGCAGCGCTGCTTTCCGCTTTAAAACCGCGAGTACGGCATCGCTAACACTCATGGAGCAAAACGCGGTTTTGAAGCGGAAACGCTATATTACACTTTGAGAGATAGGATATGGTTTGTGTTATTATTAGATTGCTATAACTGGCCAAAAATCCTAACTCTCTGCCCATCCATCGGCCCTGATTCGGGCAATTTCAGGTAGTCCGATGTTTTATAATTTAATTGATATAAATCTAATTTATCATCGCTTGTTACATTAATTTCATAGTAAAAGTCATTATTGCTTTGCCTTTTGGGCGCTATGAGTCTTACACCTGAATCAGACCTGAGCAACAGCGCTATTTCGGCGTTTAACACGGTGCGTACAACTTTAATAGCCAGGCGGTCGTTATCTAACCGGGTCACCGTCCATTTAGGGTTTGGGGGATTAGGGGCGCTTGCTTCTGCGTTTTCTTTATGTAAGCTATTTGGCTGGCTTAATTCAATCGCTTCGTTTTTTATTCTGGCGCCGCTCGCAAATCCAGCGGCGTCCCTGCCTATGCGGCTGGCTTGTATTTCTGCACTGGCGCCGGGAGTATGGGGAGCGACTTTTAATGGTGAATGTTGAACGGGAGTTGGGTGCGTATTGCCTGAAACCGATGCTGTGCCTTCCTTGGCCGCCAATGGATTTTTTGCTAAATCTTCAATAAAAACAGCGCCTTCGTCAACAGGCGCCGTGTTTTTTTTTGCTATCTCGGCGGTCTGCTTTTCAATCGTGGTATCCCCTTGCGCCATGTCTTTTGCCTGGTTTTTTATTTTTTTTTTTTTGATTATTTTGGCTTATCGCGCCGCTTGCCTCTGGCGCTAAACCAGTTTCGGGGAGCGCTTCCAGTGCGTTGGGTTGGGCATGCTCTGCTTTTACAGGCGGCTCAAGCGGCAGCGGCGCTCCGCTTCTTTTGAGGGCGTAAGAAGTCATGAACACCAAAAACGCGCTGGCGGCCACGCCCATCCATAGCGGCTTTTGCCAAAAGGGGCGGATTTTTGCCGGCGGCGCTTGTATTGAAATATCAAGAGCGGCCATTACCCTTGCCCTGGATTCCGGGTTATCCAATATCTGTTTAAGGACGTTTTCATCCATCAGGGCGTTAAATATCTCCTGATTCTTAAGGGCGGCGCCGAATAACACCGACTTTTCAGCATCGCTCAGTATGCCCGGGGCGTATCCGCCCAGGAGTTTTTCGGGGTTAATGTTCTTCATGTCGCCCACCTCCCGCCGATGCGCTCCATGAGCTGTTTTCGGCAGCGATGATCCCATGTATAAACAGTATTAAGGCTCTCAATCCCCATCAACTTTTGAATTTCATTAAAACCTAAACCATTCAGCTTGTGCCTGAATAATTCCCTGCATTTTGGCGGCATCAGGGAAATGCCCTTTAAGAGCTTTTCTAATCCTTCCTTATATATGGCCGCCGTTTCAGGGTCTGGCTCGTTTCCTGCCAAGGGTATTTCATCGGCCTGAACCTGATCGTACTCGCCGCGACGGAACGATTTCCTCTGCCAGGACGCCATTTTGAAGCGCATAATCTGAAAAGCCAGAGGAACAAGCTCCTCCAGGCGCTCCACAGCACTGTATTTTTCATGGATGAGCATCAGCGTCTCCTGGGCAAGGTCTTCAGCCTGATCCCTTCCTGTCTTGTATGCCGCGAAGCCCACCATCCTTTCACGCAACTTGTTTAAAATCGCCTCTCTGGAGACGTCCGAGTCGGCCTGGCGCCCATTGCCAATCAGGCTACTGTCAGATGATGATGACATGTGAAAGAAATACCACGAATAGCCGATTTATCGCTCAACTAATTTCGCAATCTCTGATACCAGGCCGCTTTGCTGTGAAAATCAGCTATTCCGAGCCGTTATCATTTACCCCATAATGGTGCTATGGTAGTCAATCGCGCGCGTCTTGTTCTTGCTGTTTCGGCCTCGGCTCTGTTAGCGGCGTTATGCACAATCTGTTTTTTTGTTAATCACAGAGTTAAAGCGGCCATGTCGGCGGATGGCGGTGAAAAAAAGCCTTTGAGCTTTGTAACGCTGCCATTTCATGAATCCCCCGTGGAATGGCTTGGCGGCGGCGAAGTCAGGGCAGTGGCCGTATCCGCTGATTCGCTGTGGACAGCCGGCTCTTTTGGCGTCATGGACGGGAATGGAATTTACCCGGGCCTGCCGTCTCTGAGAGTTTCAGCGATGACGCTCTGGCGCGGGAGACCCCTGGTAGCTCTGGAAGCCGGCGGATTATTCCTGCTCAATGGCCGCCAATGGGATGAACTCAGAACAGGCTTTGGCGTCCTGCAAGCGCGCTGCTTAACAGAAGGGGTTGGCGGCGAATTGTATATTGGCGCGGCGCAAGGTCTTTTCCTCATCCAATGGGGCGGCAACGTCATAGAGCGCCTGCATGCCGCCCCCGTCCGCTCCATTGCCCTTGGCGCCGGAATAATCCTGGCCGGAGGGGAAGAAGGGCTTGTTCATATTTCCGGAGGGCGGGCCAATTCATTGGTTACGCCAGACCCCTGGATTGATTGGATAGGGATCAGGAACAACCAGATAGCACTGCTGACGGCGCGGGGCTTGGCTACAGGGCCACTGGACGGCAAGGGCGGCAAAGGCGGCGAAATACGCTTGACGCCCCAGGAAGCAAGCGGCGCGGCCCAGCTTGGAGACGACGTTTATGTCGTTGGAGAAAATTCCATTTTGAAAATGGGTCTGGATAATCGGTTTACCCAGGAATATCTCCCGCAAGCGCCAAGGCGCGTCTTTGCGTCGGGCGAAGCCCTTTTCGCGGACACGGACGCAGGGTTATTCAGGAAAGGGCCGCGGGGATGGATATTGGCAAGGCGCCGCGCCGCCGCGTTGCCGCCGGGACCTGTGCACGTAACGGCGCTGGCCCATTTTCAGGGCCAACTGGTTGTAGGCGCTTTTGACGGAGGGGTTGCCATTGGCGCATGGAACCAGGATGGCACAAGCTCCTGGCGGGCGCTGCCCGCAACCAACGCCTGGGGCGTAAACGCCATCCTGCCCTCCGGGGGCGCCCTCGCCATCGCCAGCCTGCGGGGAGCTTCGCGCATGGAAGGCCGGGGCATTAAGCCTCTAGCTCCTTCCGGCGCGGCATTTTCTCTTGCCCAAACGCCGTATGGCATTGCTGTTGGCTACGGCCACGGCGTTCATCTGCCGGGGGGCCAGTTTTTATCCGCCTTTCACGGTCTGCCAGGAAATCAAGCCCTGGCCCTGCTCCAGGACGATTACCTGTATGTCGGGACGCCGTCCGGTTTGGGGGCAATATCAGGGGCCAGGGTGGCCTGGCGCACCGTTGACGGCGACGGCCTTCTTCCCCATCCCTGGATAACCGCGCTGGCAAGCCATAAGAACGCCATTTACATCGGCACATACGGCGGCGGAATAGTCCGCCGCGCTCAGGAGGAAGGTCAGATTAAGGGCAGCTTCAGCAGCTTCCCTGAAACGATGGGTCTTAAGATAAATACAGGCTGCATAGCCGTCTTTGACGGATCGCTTTTTGTTGGTACTGAAGGAAAAGGCTTGTATCGTCTTAGTGAGGACGCTATGCGATTCGAGCCGATGGCCTTGCCTCTTCCCTCCAACAGCGTCACGGCGCTATTACCGGACGGCGAGTTTCTGCTGGTGGGGACGCTTGAAGGCATAGCAAGAGCGCCGTTGCCTATTCTTAAATCACGGGGTATTTAACAGCAATGAAGGCTCAAGTTTCTTTGGTTAAGTATCTGGTTTTCTTTCTTCTGGTTTGCCCATTTCTGCGGGGACAAGCGGGGCTGTTGATTCCGGCGATTACAGGGCGCCCTGACTACGAGGCGCTCTCGCTGAGGGAGATGAAGATAGATATATCAATAGCGCGGGGTTACGCGCGGGTCAACGTGGTCCAGGTTTTTGAAAACCACACGAGCGATGTTCAGGAAGGAACGTACCGCTTCGCCCTGCCCCCATCCGCGACCGTCGGCGACTTTGCCGTTTGGGACGGTCTTCAGCGCATACCGGGCGTAATACTGGAAAAAAGCCGCGCAAGGTCTGTTTATCAGGAGATCACGCGACAGATGATTGACCCCGGCCTTTTACAGCAAGGCGACGAAGACGACGACAGCCCAGGCGCCCGTTCGCTATTTTCAGTGACAATCGCGCCTATCCCCGCTTTAGGCACAAAAAGGCTGGAACTGCAATTCCAGCAGGAAGTCCCTTATATAACCTCAATAGGCGAATTTCGCCTCCAACTGCGGCCCCCCGCAGGCGAGCCGCCCAAGGCCGCGTATTTCACCGTCAATGTACACTTAGGCGATTGTAAGTATGAAGCCATGCAACGGGGAATACCGCTTACAAAAAAACAAAATAAGCTGACCTTCGCCGCCGAAAATTTCAAACTGGACACAGACCTCCAATTTCGCGTC
>JGI24698J34947_10001304_pt1 | contig 13085 bp, 7 predicted proteins | sample TergutMp193P3_FD_34947 | JGI IMG/M metagenome (IMG submission 34947)
ATCGAGGGGGACTACGCCTACGGTTACCTCAAAGGAGAAAGCGGCGTGCACAGGCTGGTGAGGATTTCCCCTTTTGACGCCAACGCGAGGCGGCACACTTCGTTCGCGTCGGTCTATGTGTTCCCGGTCATAGACGATTCCATCGAGGTGGATATCCGTCCCGAGGACCTCAGGGTTGATACCTACCGTTCCGGAGGGGCCGGGGGACAGCACGTGAACAAAACCGACAGCGCCGTGCGTTTCACGCACCTGCCGACAGGGATTGTGGTGGCCTGCCAGAACGAGAGAAGCCAGATTAAGAACCGCGCCATCGCGATGAGCATACTCAAAGCAAGGCTTTATGAGCATTACAGGCAGGAGAAAGAGAAGGAAAACGAAAGGTTTGCGAAAGAGAAAAAGGATATTTCATGGGGTAACCAGATCCGTTCTTACGTGTTTCAACCATATACAATGGTAAAAGATGCCAGAACCAAAACGGAAACGGGGAATATCCAGGCGGTTATGGACGGGGAAATCGATCCGTTTATCGAGGAGTACCTGCGTTTTGCCTGGAACGGCAGCCAATTAAGTCAGGAGTAGATTTGAATGAAAAGACGGCTTTTTTTCGCCCTTTTGCTTTTTATTTTTTTCACGGCCGGGACGGAACTTTTCGCTTTTGGCAGAAAGCAGGCCGAGGATGAGATAATTCCCATAAACCAGGAATGGACCCTTTCAATCACGGCCTTTGACGTTTCCGCGATGTCCCCTTCATGGCAGACGGCGGGAGACACGGTAACAAGAAACCTCGTGAGCGTTATGCAAAATTTGAGCTTTCGCAGCCGGAGTGGCGAGGAAAACGCGTATTATAGCGATTATGCCCTGGCAAAGTCAAGGGCTCAGGCAGCCGACGCTCTCGCGAGAAAAAGAAATGAGAGGGACCTTCTGCTTTACAGGGGGGATCCCGCGTGGAGGTACGAGAGGGATCTCAAAACCGTGAATGACGCGATTCTGAAGCTTGAAGAAGAATTCGCGAGGGCGGAGGCCTCTGTTCCCGTGGTTGAAGGGCTGCCGGTTTTTATTCTTAGCCCAAAGAACATAGCGGGGACTTTTCCCGATCCGCCCAAACCCGGCTACGAAAACCGTTTCTGCACCAGCGAAAAAGCAGACGCGTTCATCACCGGGAGGCTTTCGGAGTATTACGGCAGGATATACCTTGAAACCAAGCTGTATACCCGTTACACCGGCACTTACAGTTATGAGGATCGCGTGCTTTTCTCTTCCGAGGATTTTAATCAGGCCCTGGTTGAAATTTCTGACCGTATAGCCGCAAGGATTTCGGAGATCATTCCCTCGGCGATTCTCGTTCGCACCGTGCCGTCTGACGCAATGATTTTGATTGACGGCGCCTACATGGGCCAGGGGGAAGCTGAGGTGCGCTCACACTCCCCCGGACTGACTGAGCTGGCCGTGTACGCCGAAAATCACGCGCCTCTCTCAATTCCCCTGGAACTTAATCCCGGTGAAACGGCTGAAGTCTTAATCGATCTTTCCCGCATGAGGCAGAGTGTTTTCGAGGTGGACACCCCGGAGAGCCCCGGTTCCAGGGTTTTCCTTGGAAGCCTCTACGTAGGGGAAACACCCCTCACCCTTGAACTGCCAAGAACACAATTCTCCTATATCAGCGTTGAAACCCTCGACGGCGAAATAGGCTCAGCGATCATGAGGGATAACAATATGGTCAGGGGCAGCGCCCAATTTGTCAGAAATGACGAAGATTTGGGAAGGGCCGATATTTTGACAGCAGTTCCAACAACAAAAGAAGAAAAACGGGTGGAAAATACCCGCAGGAATTTTTATACATCCTACGGCGCTTTCTGGTTTATACTTCCGGCGTCCCTCTTGACGGCGGGAATTGCCGGAACCCATATCGCCGCAACCAACTCCAGTACTTCTTTCTATGGTACGCTCAGAACCGGGGCTTACGGAGCCATGATCGCGTCGTTAGGCGTAACATTCTGGCAGATTTTCAGGTATCTCAATGTTTCCGGCGGAGATTCCACGCCCATCAACAAAGCCGGAGCGAAAGATGAGGAATGACCCATGAATTCTTTCGCGGCTAAGCTGAAAAATATATTTGGGCGCGCCCGGAATCTATCCGAAGAAACTTTTGAAGACCTCGCGGATCTCCTTGTGGAGGGTGATTTCGGCGCGGCCGGGGCATATAAACTCACCGAAAAGCTTAAAAGTGTCTGCGGCAAGGAAAAGACAAGCGACGGAGAGGAAGCGCGGAAAGTCCTTGCCTCTCTCCTCACGGAGATTCTGCTCAAAACCGAATCCACGCCCGGCCTGGTTCCCGGCAAACTTGCCCTGATCCTTCTTTTGGGAGTAAACGGCGTCGGCAAAACCACTACCGCGGCGAAACTCGCGGACAGGTTCATGTCAACGGAAAAACGCCGTCCCATTCTCGCGGCCGCCGACACGTTCCGCGCCGCCGCGATTGATCAGCTGAGGATACACGGAGAGCGCCTGGGGGTAAGGGTTGTCGCGCATAAACACGGCGGGGATCCCGCGGCGGTAATTTACGACGCGCTTGAGGCCGCCCACTCCGGCGCAGGAGATCTCATCATCGCCGACACAGCGGGAAGGATGCACACCAAATCCGCCCTGGTAGAGGAACTTAAAAAGATTGACAGGGTAATAGACTCCAGAGCAGGCGTTTGTGACTATAAAAAATACCTCGTACTGGACGCGACAACAGGCAGAAACGCCCTTGCCCAGGCGGAAATATTCAAGGAGGCTGTTTCCCCGGACGGGGTTATTCTCACCAAATACGATTCCAGCGCCAGGGGGGGGACTGTCTTTTCCCTGGCCGAAGAGCTGGGGCTTCCGGTAATTTTTCTCTGCACAGGGGAAAAATATAAAGACATATCTCCCTTCGAACCCCGGCGTTATGCGGAAGAATTTGTCGGCATTGCCTAGGCGGCTGGCAGCCGCGCTTTTTTTTATCTCACTTGCCGCGGCTGCGAATCGCCTGTCCGCCCAGGATTCCGGGGAAGTCCGCTGGTTTCGTTCCAACTCCTCGGGCATGCTCATGGAGATGATCCCGTCGCGTGTGGCGGCTCTGCGGAACGAATACAGCCTTTCATTGAGAAGCACGCAATACCGGGAAGTCCCCGAATTACTTCTGCCTTATTACAATAATTCCTACAGTACAGAGCTGCGTATCCTCTATAAATACGGCGCGGTAAACCGCAGGCAATGGATTTTTCGCGACGGGTCGGGTTTGACACGGCTGACCGCTTCGGGAGGGGGCAGCCGTTTCGCCGTGAGAGGCGCCGGCGCGTGGGAAGACGGAGAGGACAACAACAGCGGCCTCATCGAAATCAGAAACAGCTCGGGGGACGTAACAAGGGAGATCCGGTATGAAGATGATCTTTCGGAATGGGATTACCGTTACACCTACCGGGACGGCGTATTGCTCAGTGCCGAAATATGGTTCAAAGCCGCTCCTCCGGACCCCGACGAAACGGAAGAAAACCCCGTAATAATAACGCCTGTCTCCGCCCTTGCCTACACGGATTCCTACCGTTATACGCGATCAGGTTCTCTCAGGGCAATAGACCGCACGCTTCACGAAGGAGCCGCGAATTATCAAAGGGTTGCCTTCCCAAGGCTCGGACCGGGCGTTCCTCCCGCCGAAGATGATATGATAACCCACGGCAGCGCCTATACTTCCGGCCATCTCATCGGCAACGAAAGTCCCGAGGGTCAAACCATAAACTACAATATCGACAGCAGGGGAAGGGTCCTGGGCGAAACATGGAGAGACGAGAAAGGCGCCGTGATCGGAGAATTGACAAACACATGGTCCGGGGACCGGCTGCTCTCCGTGTTATGGAAGACAAAAGACGAAAATACCCTTATCGAATATGAATACGACGAAGAGGGAGACCGCGTCGTTGAACGAAATTTCAATCATGGGGTATTGGAGCGGATTGTTTATATTCAGGACGACATGGAAATAGAAGACATTTTCATTAACGGGGTATTGATGCTGCGGGCATATTGGGAAAACGGAAAAAAAATAAGGGAAGAGAGGCCGAGGTGACCCGTAAAATAAACATCCGCTGGATTGGCTTTGTAGCCGCCCGTTATGTTTCACAGGGCCGAAGGAATTCTCCTTCGCCGGTACTCTCCGTACTGGGAATAGCGACAGGGGTTTTGGCCCTGACGGTTATCATCGCCGTTATGAACGGTTTTCAGCTTGGGTTCATTGAGAGCATTCTGGAAATCTCATCCTATCATTTAAGGCTGGAAGACCTTCCGCCCGAAAGCGGCGATGACCTCACCGCGAAGCTGCGTTCGCTTCCCGAGGTTCTCTCGGTTCTCCCTTTCCGGGAGCTTAACGTGCTGCTGCGGGGCAGGCAGATAAATCCCAGAGGGGCGCTTGTTCGCGGGGTACCCTCCAATGCCTTTGATCTGGACCAGGGTCTTGCGCGGCATCTCGAAATCGAAGAGGGGTTTTTTGATCTTGGCAGCCAATACAATATAGTGTTAGGCGCAGAGCTTGCCCGGCAGCTTTCGGTGCGGACGGGCGACCAGGTGAGCCTTCTCTCAATTACAGACGGCATACGGTTTGAAGAGGAAGGGGGCAATGATATTTATAAGGTCTCAGGAATTTTCCGCTCGGGATTTTATGAATACGACCTTGGCTGGGCTTTTGTCGATCTTGATAAAGCGGCGCAGCTATCGGGGTCCCCTTCGGGTGACCCCGTGGGTGTACCCGCGGGAGTACCTGATGTACCGGTGCTGGGCATAAAACTGAAGAACCGCTGGCAGGATCAAAAAGCGGCAGGTGAAATAGAAAAACTCCTTTCGTCGTCAGGCGCCGGCATTACATCCTGGCGCGATTATAACCGCGCTTTTTTCGGCGCGTTAAGAACCGAGAAGCTCATAATGTTCATCCTGGTGGGACTTATATTTGTGGTGGTGGGGCTCAACATATTTCAGGCCCAGCGAAGAATAGTGCTGGAACGGCGTGAAGAAATCGGACTCCTGCGGGCCCTTGGCGCCTCTGACACGGCGGTGAGGCTGGTCTTTGTATGTGACGGTATAATCATTGGCCTTGCGGGAGCAGGCCTCGGACTTGTAGCCGGCCTGCTGATAGCGTTTAATATTCCGGCCGTTTTTTCGTTCCTTGAAAAGGCGGTAAATTTTTTTATCTCACTTCTCAATACCCTTTTTGATTTTGTTGGAGCAAACGCCGGAGCCGGGGAATTTGCCCTGTTCTCTCCTCAAATCTTCTATATAAAAGAAATTCCCTCCAGAGTTATTCCACATGAAGTAGTTCTGATATTCCTGTTTGGTTTTCTTTCCGCCCTCTCCGCGGCATGGTTCGCGTCGGGAAGGGTTGCGGGCATCAAACCCGCGGAGGTCTTGCGTTATGAGTGAGCATATTGGCGAAAGCACAATTATTTGTGAAAACATGAATAACCATGAAAATATGATTATTCATGAAAACACAATTATTTGTGTTCGGGACCTGGTAAAGAACTATGTTTCCGGCGAAGAGACCCTTCACATTCTACGAGGAATAAACTTTGATGTTGAACGCGGCAGTACGGTCGCGGTTTCCGGACAGAGTGGCAGCGGAAAAAGCACTTTTCTGAATATTATCGGCGGCCTTGATCGTTTTGATTCGGGAACCGTGGAGGCCGCGGGCGAGGACATCTCGAATCTTTCCGAAAGCGATCTTTCGTCTTACAGGCAGCACAGTATAGGATTTGTCTTCCAGTTTCATTATCTTCTGAAAGACTTTACCGCCCTGGAGAACGTAATGCTTCCCGCCTACATGACGGGAATGAAGAAAAAAGACGCCCTGGAAAAGGCACGGCTTCTCCTGAGTGACATGAAGCTGGATGACAGGGTGGAGCATTTTCCTTCCCAGCTTTCGGGCGGCGAGAGGCAGCGGGTCGCCGTGGCCCGGGCCATGGTAAACGATCCGGATATTATCCTGGCGGATGAACCTACCGGAAACCTGGACCCCAGGAACAACGCCATGGTCGCGGAACTGCTCTTCGCGGGAGCGGAGAAATGGAACAAGACGCTCATTGTGGTTACGCATGACGAAACCATCGCCTGCCGCGCGAAGCTGCGTTATGCGCTGGAAAACGGCCTTCTCGGCCCGTGCCCCGCGGAACCCGCGGCGCTCACCAGCGAAGCTGTCACCGGCAAAGCTGTCACCAGCAAAGCTGGTGTTGGTGAAAGGGGATCCCCGTGAAAGCGGGTTCGGCTTTCTTTATCGCCTTGCGCTACCTTCTTGGCCGGGCGCGTGAGGGCGGCCGCTATCTTCGCGGCGCCGCGGCGGGAATCGCCCTGAGTCTCATCCCCATCGTGGTCACACTCATTGTCGCGGACGGCATGATCCGTGGAATCACCGATCGTTATCTGGAACTTGGTACAGGCCATCTGCAAATTTACAGTTATCAGAACTCGAAGCCGAGCGAGGAAATTCTGCCGCGTGTTATTAACGTTCCGGGTATAAAGGGCGCGTGGCCGGAACAAAGCGGCCTCGCGGTTTTACTTGGGCCTGACGGTTCAAAGGGCGCCACGATCCGCGCGATCGAAAAATCCTTTTGGGACGACGAAGGCTCAAGGAAATACCTCCGTATCCTTTCCGGTGAGGCGAAACCCGAAACGGACAGGGATGTGCTTCTGGGGGAAGAGNTGGCNCGATCCATAGGGGCCGANGCNGGCAGTACCGTCAGGATCATGACAATTCAGGTTTCCAGGACAGGACGCACAATTCCCAGGGTTACNCCTTTCACCGTCAGGGGCATTATCAGTTCCGGCTACCGTGAACTGGACTCACTCTGGTGTATTATGACGCTGGAAGCGGGGAAGCAGCTGCTTGCGGATTCCGGCGGAACGCATATCACGGTCAAGATCGACGATCCATATAACGGCGCCGAATCCATGGTTAATTCTCTTAATCAAATTCTGGGTATTGGTTACGGTGTCTATAGCTGGAAAACCCTTCAACGTTCCCAGTACAGCTCCTATGAATCTACCCGGCAGCTTTTGCTTTTCATCATGACGCTCATTGTACTGGTGGCTGCCGTTAATGTCTCATCCGCCACATCCATGCTGGCAATCGAACGCCAGAGGGACATCGCGGTCTTTAAGGCATCAGGCGCCAAACCTTCCCTGACAAGCGGCATTTTCCTGTGGGGTGCTTTTCTTACGGGGCTGGCGGGCTCCGTCTTTGGCATAACGGCGGGACTTGTTCTCGGCTGCTCCGTGAACGGCATCATCAGGGCACTGGAAACCGTGTTGAGCTTTTTCACGGGAATCTTTCACGCCGGCCCTGTCACGATTCTGGATTCGAGTTATTATCTTGAAACCATCCCCATCAGCGTGAACTGGAACGCGATTTTCCTTATCGTGTTTTTTACGATTTTGAGTTCGGTCCTGGCCTCGTGGTTCCCGGCCCGGCGCGCGGGGAAACTCAAACCGATTGAGATTCTGAGGAAGTATTAGGCGCAATTACCACAGGATCATCTTTCCCCGGTCTTTGACAAAACCGAGAGCGGACAGAGTGGAAAAATAAGCGCTCGAGGCCGCGGTCTTGCCGTTTATTTTTTCTATGGTTAATTTATTTTCCGGCTGTACCCTTCTTATTCTGGGAAATTTCAGAAAAGCCAGGGCCTTCCCTATGTCCGGATCGTCAGGTGAAATAAAAACTTCCAGATCCTTTCCGCCCTTGTTTGAGATCGCCAGGAGTTCCGCCCCCCGGAAACAGAGCCGGGTAGAGGGGACCCGTCGGACCACAGGTCCGTTAATCTTCGATTCGTTGATTGTCATTTCGCTAATCTTCTGTTCGTTAGGCGCAAGCCAATCGGCCAATATCCCCTGAACCGCAAGCCCGGCAGGACTTGCGGGGTCAACGGCGTTCATCCAGTAAACGCCCCGTTCCGTTTCCGCTTCTTCCAGCTCTTCGGCTATTCGCGGCGAGGCGAACTGCAATGAGTTAACGCCTTCAAAAAAGCGGCCCGCGACAAGTTCGCCCGCGAGTTCCATGCGACGCATGGCGGGAAGCAGCCGCGACCAGGACAAAACGGGAGCCTCACGCTCCAGCAACGGCCTTGAGAGGAGCCCCCAGCGATCCAGAAGCAATCGTACCCGTTCACGGTTGAGTTCTTCTTCTTCCAGGGGGTCAAATTGATTAATCGAATCCTTTGGATTAGTCGAATCCTTCGGATTCGACGTATCCGGTATATCCGAAAAATCGCCGCCAAGGGAAAACCAGTTACCCCTTACCGGCGGCCCGGTTCTCCAGCGTTCACGGATTGCCCTGGGTACGCGGAGGGAACGGCGTCCTATTGCGGAAATCTCCTTACCAGGCCGGCCCTCGGACAGGCGGGTGTTCACAGCGGATTCCACGTTGGTAAAGCCAAGCTCCAGCGCTTTGCGCATGGGGTCCCATGAATCCGCCGAAAGGCCGCCCTTCCAGACTTCTTCCCAGAGGGCTTCGGCGATGGAACCCATTTTCTCATCTATGGCGTTTAACGTATCTTTAATTTCCCAGAAACTCCGGGGGGTATCAAAGAATTCAGGGGGAAGCCTGCCGGAAAAAACCGAAACCGGTGAAACAGGCAAAACAAGGTCGAGATCTCCCGGCTCGCAAAAGGCGGCTTTTTCCTTCCCCGCGCCGTACCAGAGAAGACGGCCGTCCCGTATTTCCCTGTCAAGCGTTTCACCGGAATAGGAAGGACAGCGGCACGGAAAAAATTCCGTTTCCCAGAGTTTGACGGGCGCCGCTATACCGGCGAGGTGTTTCCAGGGTTTGCCTGTTTCAGTCGTATCATTCTCCTCAGCGGACTGGTTTAGCAAAATGCCCTGACGCCGCGCGAGGAACGGCACAAGGAAAGCGGCCGGCTTTTCTTTTATGATGGGCCGCTGTTTACGGCGGCTCAGTCTGAGAAGGAGTTCCAGGTTTTCCCGGTCGCAGACGAGATCCGTTTCGTTATACGCAACAACGTCCGGCACAAGGTTTCCCCGTTCAAAAAGCAAATGCACGGCATCTTCCGCTTCCGTCCCGGAAAGACCGAAAACACCTTCTATTCGTGAGAGGGAGACGGGCCCCTCAAAACGCAGCCATTGTTCAAGGCACTCTTCCGCAAGCCTTTTCCCTTCGGCTTCCCTCCATTTTTTTGCCCATTCCCGGTGAACAACCACGATTGTTTCGGCTTCATTGCGCCTAACGTACTCAAGTTTTCCTCCAAGGCTTTTGTCTTCACGCAGCGCGTCCGCAAGTTCCGGAGGGATACATTTTAAAAGTCTTTCCCATTCATCAGGATCGCCGCCGTCCTTGCCGTTCATTGGGATGGCTACTCGTTCTTTTACCCATTCGCAGAAGGTGACGGCGTCCTCGGGGGCCCAGCCCGGGATTTCCCGCCTGAGTCGGGCGCAGAAGTCGTCTGTCAAATCCGCCCTGAGAATGGGACGCGCAGCCGCGTTTCCAAGCGCTTCGGCAATCACCTGGTCCGAAACGGAAGGCCCTTGCGACGCGGGACCCATGAGGTCCGGCCTCTCGTCGTACTGGTACATGAGTTCATTGGTTTCGACCCAGGAAAGATCTTTGGAGAAGGGGCTGTTCCGCCGGGTTGTAAAAAAATCAATGGAGAGCGCGCCGGTTCTTATGTCGTCAAGAAGGGAAGAAAAACCTTCCATATCAAATTTATCAAGAAGGCAGGTTCTCCAGGCTTCGGCGGTGGCCGGGAAATCCCCGTAGCGCCTAACAACATCAAAGAGCCGCCTGGATTTCTGGCGCGTTAGCCATAACGGCATACGTTTACCGAACGGCGCGCGCGGCAGAACGAAGGCGCGTTCCGCGGCTTCCCTGAAAGCCGCGCCGAAAACCCCGGATGACTCAAGCCTCTCCCGGAAACGTTCCTCACCCTTTCCTCCCTCGCAAAGACGGTCAAGGGACTCCCTGATTATGGAAGCGGGATCTCCCGCAAGGGAACGCGGAAGCCTTATAAAAACCGCGTTATCATCAGCCGAGCCTTCAACCCTGAGATCGTAGCGGGCTTCTATGTCCCGGCCAAGCGCCAGGGAAAGGGGAAAGTTCACCCCGCCTCCCCTGAAGCTGTGGAAGACGACGAGGTAGGTGTCTCCCCGTCCGACAGGATCGTCGATGATCTCTATGGGAATGAATGACGGCCCCGGCAGGGGAATCCTCTGGGTTGACCACTGTGAATGAAGAAAATTTTCCAGGGCGCCTCTTGCTTCGTCGCTGAAACAGGCGAGCATTTTTTCAGCCTTCAATGAAGTCCAGCCCTTCGGGTAATAACCGTCCAGTATTTCCAGCATACGCCTGGAGATAACCGGACTGCGATAATCCCCGTCGCCATGCCAGAAGGGAACGAAATCCGCCCCCGCCGCGAGGGGAACCGCCTCCACGGCCTCGTTCCCTATGGCCGTTATACGCCACGATCGGTTTCCGAAATCGAAGCAATCCCCGAGCCGCCGTTCCCAGACAAACTCCTCGTCAAGTTCCCCTATTTTTGTTCCCGCCCCCGCCCCCCCATCGGACGGCCCGTTAGACGCTATCCTGAGGGAATAATAACCTCTTGACGCGATGACCCCTCCCGAAGTGTAAAGCAGGGGAAGCGCCCCCGGCGCCGCGCTGAGCGTCCCTGTTTCATCGTCCCGGAATATGCGCCGGGAAAGTTCCCTGATCCTGCTTCCCTCGTAGGCCCCGGCGAGCATCCGCACTACCCCGTCGTAGCCCGCCCTGGACAGATTCCTGTACACGTAAAATCCCCGGATGGTTTCGTAGAGTTCGTCCTCGTTCCGGTCTTTTTCGGCGCATAACGCAAGGACGATCTGCGCGAGTATGTCCAGGGGGTTTTCAATACATTCGACTTTTTCAAGTTCCCTTTCTTCCATCGCGCCTGAAACGGCCGCGGCCTGCAGCAAATCCATACCGTGAAAGGGGATGAGCCATCCCCGGCTCATCATGCCCACCCTGTGTCCCGACCGGCCTACCCGCTGCAGAGCCACCGCCGCCGAACCGGGACTCCCCGCGAGGATCACTTCCTCCACGCCGCCAATGTCGATTCCCAGTTCCAGCGAACCCGTGGCCACCACGCAGGAAATCTCCCCCGCGGCAAGGGCCTTCTCAACGCTCCGGCGGACTTCCTTCGAAAGGGAACCGTGGTGGGCATAGGACAGGGGCCGGCCCGCGAAGTCGCTTTCATTTTCGGCGGCCTGATTCAGAAGAAAACTTATTCGCTCAACCCTGCGCCTGGAATCGGTAAAAACAAGGACCGTGCCCTTTCGTGCCGCGGCCCTCACGCGTTCAATGATAAACCTGATAAGTTCCGCATAACGCCTGCCGTAGCGTTCGACGGTGGACTTTCCCGCGTCCGGTACATCGCCGCCTGCATTCACGCCGGCGGCGAATTCTTCGGAGTCCGGGAATATCACCCTGAATTGGATGTTTTTTTTGTCTTCGGGGGCGACGATGTGAACCTTGCGCTTTTCATAAACAGCGGCATGAATGCCGTCGGCATGAATGCCGTCGGTAATATTGCTGTTGGCTTCGCCATTGGCAATTTTCCGCAGGCCCCCGGCAAAATCCGCCGCCGCTTCAGGGGGTTTTACCGTAGCGGAAAGCGCGATGCGCTGAAACTCGCCGGCGGCCAGGGCCAGGCGGTCAATCTGGCAGGAAAGATAGCAGCCCCGTTTGCTGCCAAGGGCGGTGTGGATCTCGTCAAGTATCACATAACGCACGGAAGAAAGCACATGACGCCCCCTCGGATTGAGAAGCAGGATGCCGAGGCTCTCGGGAGTCAGCGCCAGGATCGAGGGAGGCAGGGAGAGGAAACGCCTGCGCTCAGACTGAGGGGTATCCCCGGAACGGGTGTCAACCCTGACGGCGGGGAAAATCTCCCCTGCCCTTTCAAAACGGGTTCTTATTCCTTCCAGCGGCTGAATTAAATTTCGTCTGATGTCTTCGTTCAGTGCTTTGAGAGGTGAAACATAGAGTACCGATAGCCTGTCCGCCGGATAGGTTCCGTCGGCAAAACGGGAAATGGCCGCGAGGAAACCTGTAAGGGTCTTGCCGCTCCCCGTGGGCGCGAGGGCCAGAACATGCACGCCTTTCGCGATTAAAGGCCATGCCTCTTCCTGCACAGGGGTGGGCTTTTCGTAAGTTTCGGTAAACCACGCGTTTATCAACGGGTGAAACGGAAGCGGCGGCATATCCCATTTATAACAGATTTTTGAAACTAATTCACTACATTAATTAACGACGTTGACAGGTTTCCCTTTCCTGGACATTTTTGCCTTTTTGCTCTGTTGTCATTCTTGCCAATGTCCGGTATAATTAATACAAAGGGCTATTTTATGGAAAAGACCGGAACTGATGAAACTCAGACATTCCGATTGTCAGAAGGAAAAACTCCAATACATAATATTCTATACCAGTGGCGCTGGTATACGCTTGGCCGTGAACAATGTCAGGAATGCATGAATAAATTATTAATCGATAATCTGCCTGCTCTGCGCCTGTCAAACAGAGTAGTAGCAGCTTTGACGAGCTTTTTATTTCTGTTCCCGCTTATTTATGAAAAAAATTTTCTCAAAGCCGGCCATTATTTTGCGACGGTCCTCATCGCGTTGCTGCTCGCGGCTTTCGCGAATTTCAAACTGAAACAGTCGAAGCAGGGAAAAACCATAAGTAAGCGGCTGATATATATTTTAACATCTTTATATTACGTGAATATTATATTGTTTGGCATATACCTGAGCGTGTTGTCGGATCCGGACAATTACGCCGTAGGCTTTATGTGTATTCTGATATGCGCCCTGTTCCTTTTTATCCATGCGCCGTTGTATAACCTCTGCATTACGTTAATCGCGATCGCGGTTTTCATCACATCCACCGTCCTGGTTAAATCATTTGAGAACTGGTCCATTGATATCGCAAACGTAATGCTTGCGGGCAGTATCAGCCTGGTTTTCAACTGGCAGATCACCAAGCTACGACTGACAGCTTTATTAAACGTCAGCAAGCTGGAAGAGGAACGCAACAGATA
>JGI24698J34947_10001305_pt1 | contig 13082 bp, 11 predicted proteins | sample TergutMp193P3_FD_34947 | JGI IMG/M metagenome (IMG submission 34947)
GAACTCGCCCTCTCTACGAGGGACAGGGTTCGCCGCTATATCCGGCCCGGAACCCGAAGCCTTGATTTAACCGACACCTACGAGCGGCGGGGCAACTACTGGGGATACGATTCCGACCGTTACGCGCTAGCGTTGATGCTCTTCCACGCGGTTAACCCCGATGACGATCAAACCGGCCTTCTTGCCTCCTCGCTGATCGCGCGACAACGCCGGGGGATATGGAACAATACCGCCTCCTCTTTCTGGGCGGCGCTTGCCTTTGGAATGTTAAGCGAAATGGAATCCGCCGGTACCGCCGTTAATGCCAGCGTCACCCTGGGCGGCGCGGCCCTGTTTAATGCGGAATTAAAAAGCTACGGAGGCGCTCCGGTTTCGTATAACGGCGCTTTTGCCGAAAAACCGTTAGTCGATCTGACACGCGACACCCTGCTCCCCCTGCGCATTGAACGGGCGCCGTTAGTGAACGGCGATGGAGAAGCGGGACGGCTTTACTACACGGCAAGCCTCCGCTACGGCATTCCCGCGGAGCTTGCCGGCGCGCGCGATGAAGGCATGGGCGTGTTTGCCGAAACCTTTGATTCCGACGGCCAGCCGGTTACCAACGGCAAACTTATCTCCGGCAAAACCTACACCCGCCGGATTACCGTTTCCAGTTCCCGAGACCGTACCTATGTCGCCCTGCGCGCCCCCATTCCCTCCGGCGCGGAAATAGTAGACGCCGCCTTTGTTACCAGTTCTACCGTCCCCCCTCCCGCGGAAAAGCCAACGGAAGGAGCGGGCAGGCAGGATTATCGGCCTCCTTATTTTTATCAGCCGTCGCCCGCGCGATTTATCATGGACGACGAAGTCCGCTTTCATTGGGACTTTTTCAGGACAGGCAGACAGCAGGTAGAATTCCGTTTCCGCGCGGTAATGCCCGGCATTTACCCCACGCCGCCCGCTTCCGCCGAATGTATGTACGAACCGGAAATTTTCGGCAGGTCAGCGGGCGAGTTGATAAGGATAGAGTAAAATGGAAACGATAGTCTATAGCTCGCCAAAAAAATATGTCATTATTGATATAAAAAATTTATTGAATGAAAATAATATACCTGTGTCCAGTATTCAATTATATATTACGGTCAATATGGACAAATATACAAAAGATGGAATATTTCGAGACACCAGAGAAAGACGCGGCGAATTAACGGTTCCCATTGAAGAATTCGATGAAAAATTAAATAACGCCGAAACATTTGAGATATATGTAGAAGAAGAATATTCTGACAAAGCGCTCGGCTTAATTGAAGAAATGGAAAATAATATTTTCTATAAACACTGTATATTTGAATCGTCCAATTATGATGAAGCGGATACTATTCAAAGATTATTGATTAAAAATGATATCCCGTGTGATGATGTTTATACCCATTTTCTGGATGATAATACGGAAGAATATTGGGTATGTCTTGATCCAGCTTTTCATGAACAGGCAAATAATTTGTTAAGGAGGAATTACCAGCCAAAACCAGAAATAATTGATACCTACTACAAAAAAGATAATAAAGTAAAAGTAAAAATGTACGAGCAAGAACAAAGAGAAAATGTTTCGCCCAGACATATTTTGATAATATTGTTAATAATTATAGCAATTTCTTTTTTACTGTATAGCTTCAGGGATAGCATACCGGTTGTTGACAAGATATTTAATGCCATATTAGGTCTATTTGCCGGAAAATCAGACGCCATTAAATATTGACATAATGGAATAAAAAATAATCAAGGATTGCGCGTAACCTGAACCCCCCCGTCCTTCATAACCGCGATACGGTCGCAAAAATAGCGCATCGCGCTGATGTTATGCGAAATGAAAATGATAGTCAGCCCCAGGCTTTCGCGCAATTCGCGGAAAAGCGTGATGATTTGCATACCGACAGAAACGTCCAGTGAGCTGATCGCTTCATCGGCGATGAGGATTTTTGAATCGAGCATGAGGGCGCGGCCAATGCAGATACGTTGTTTCTGTCCGCCGGAAAGCTCGCTAACCCGCCGCGTTTTGTATGAGGGATCGAGACCCACGCGGGAAAGCATTTCGTCAGCCTTGCGGGCGCGCTCTTGCGCAGTACCCAGGCGGTGTATGGTCAGCGGTTCTTCCATCAGCCAGCCGATTTTTTTTACCGGATTGAGCGAAGCGCCGGGGTCTTGAAAGACCATCTGTATTTGTCCGTCAACTCGAATTTCACCCTGATAGGCAATAAGCCCCAATATACAGCGGGCAAGGGTGGTTTTGCCGCAGCCCGACTCGCCCGAAAGGCCGAAAATTTCCCCGGCGGCAATCTCAAGATTGACATCATTCAGAACGGGCTTAATTTCTTTTTTCCCGAACAGGCCGAAGTTGCGGCTAACGTAAGTATTGGAAACATTGCGGATCGTAATAAGCGGGCGGGCGCTATCGCGGGAGACATTGGCAGGCGGCAGGTTATGGTTCTCCCCGGAAGGGATCGCTCCAATCAGCCCGCTGGTGTAGGAATGCGCGGGCGCGGCGAAAAGCGTTTCAGAGGGGCCCTCCTCAATAATTTTGCCCGAACGCATTATCAAAAAACGGCCGCAAAAATGCCGCGCGAGGGGAAGGTCGTGGGAAATAAAAAGAATCGCCGTGCCGAATTCGCGGTTTATTTGCTTGAGCAGGGAAAGAATATGCTCCTGATTTGCCATGTCAAGGGAGGTGAGCGGCTCATCGGCGATAAGCAGACGGGGGCGGCAAATCGCGGCAATGGCGATCATGACCCGCTGGCACATTCCGCCGGAAAGCTGGTGCGGCCACGCGTTGATAATTTTTTCCGGTTCGGGGAACTTGAGTTGGCGCAGCGTATCCAAAGCCGCCTCATTCGCCGTTTTTTTGTCCGCGCCGTGCAGTTCCAGAGTTTCGGCGATCTGCGCGCCAATTCTCATCAGCGGGTTGAGCGACTGCCTCGGCTCCTGAAAAATCATGGCGATCTCTTTTCCCCTGATGCGGCACATGGCTTTTTCATCAAGCAAGCGTAAATCGACAACTTCGCCGGAAGCGGTGTGATAGTGAATCGCGCCGCCGGTAACTTTAGGCGCCGCCGGAAGCAGGCCGGAAATAGAAAGCGCGGTCAGTGTTTTACCGCAGCCGGATTCTCCGGCAAGCCCGACGATTTCTCCGGCGTTAATTGTAAAGTTTAACCCAGCCACCGGCGAAAAATTTATCCGCTTGTTTTGAATGCTAACCGTAAGGTTTTGAACTTCCAGCAATGCCACGGCTACTACTCCCCAAACCAGCGGCGAAGGCCGTCGCCCAGGCAGTGAAACGCGATAACCGTCAGCATGATGAATATACCCGGCGCGAGGGCGCACCACGGCGCGTTCAGTAGAAAGTTTTGCGATTCGGAAAGCATTCTGCCCCAGCTTGGCAGAGGCGGCTGTATGCCCAGGCCGAGGTAGCTCATCGTCGCCTCGGCAAGTATCGCGTTAGACAGCCCCAGCGCCGAAGCGGAAAGAACCGAAGGCGCCAGATTGGGAAAAATATGTATAAAAATAATTCGGGCATGGCTTGCCTTCAACAGCCGTTCCGCCAAAATGAAATCCGCGTTTTTATACTGCAGCGCGCCGCTTCGCGTAATGCGGGTAAAGCTGGGGACAAACAAAATCAACAGGGCGATAAAGAGGGTAAACTGGCTGTTGCCCATCAGGGCGACCATCACCAAAGCGAGAAGAATCCCCGGAAAAGAACTAATCGCGTCCATCAGCCGCATGACAATTTCGTCGCGAATACCGCCCGAGTAACCGGCAAAAAGCCCCAGCATACTCCCCAATACCACCGCTCCGGCAACGGTGCAAATCGCCAGAACAATGGTGTACCTACTGCCGGCTATTATGCGAAACATCACGTCCCTGCCAAGGTTGTCCGTCCCCAAAAGGTGTTCCGGCCCCGGGGGCATAAAGCGAAGGTCAGAGCTTATCGCGTTATAATCGCTGGGGAGCCAGAAAAAACTTGTTAATACTATTAACACAATTAACAGTGATAGTAATAATCCCGCTTTTAATTCTCCGTTCATGCCCGCGCGTCCCCCTTGAGCCGTATTCGGGGATCAATCACCTGAATGGCAACGTCTACCAGCGTATTGGCAACAATGACAAGAAAAGCGATAAACACTACCAGCGTTTGTATTAACGGATAATCCCGCGACGTAATGGCGGCGATAAGCAGACGCCCCATTCCCGGAATGCCAAAGACCTGTTCAATGACGATACTGCCGGCAAAAACGTCGGCGACGATCATTCCCAGCACAGTAATTGCGGGAATAACGGCGTTACGCAGAATATGGCGGCGCAGGGTCAGAGAATGGCTTGCCCCCTTGCCGCGCGCGGTTCGTACATAATCGGCGCGCTGTTCCTTAAAAATTGATGAGCGCAAGAATTTTATCATAATTGCCGCGTTGGGAATCGCTATCGCCAGCGCGGGAAAGCACAGACTGCCGATAAAGCCGCCAAAGTTCGCGCGGTAATCAACGTACACGCCCACTCTGAACAGGCGCAGGATTATCCCAAAGACCCAGATGATCAGCACTCCCAGAAAAAAATTGGGAACGCTGATACCGATTGCGGTACAAATATTAACAGCACGGTCGGTAAGGCTGTTCTCGCGGCGCGCGGACAAGAGCGAAACCGGCACGGCGATTGACAAAATAAAGATAAGGGACAGCAGAGCCAGCGTAAAGCTAATCGGCAGGCGTTGCAGGATCATGGCGGAAATGGGTTCGCCCTGAAACCGCAGGGAATTGCCCAAATTGCCGGAGAAAAAATTACCGACCCACTGGCAATAGCGGGCGGGGACGCTGCGGTTAAGCCCTATCTCTTCGCGGAAGGCCGCGCGCTGCTCCGGCGTTGAGTTTATTCCCAGCACCAGACTCGCCGGATCGCCGCGAATGACGCTAAACGCCAGAAAGCTCAGCACCGACACCAGAAAAAGCGTAACGAGAGCGGTTCCCGCCCTTTTCAGCGCGAAACTATTTGCCATACATTGACGCAAAGTCGTGAACAACTAACGGATAGTTCAGCACCCCGCCGTAAACGCCGGCGCGGAACACCCTAAATTCCACAATGTCCTGTATAAATACATTGGCGGCGTTAGCTGAAATTATTTGCTGTGCTCCTTTGTACAGGGCAATGCGTTTTTCTTCGCTGGGTTCGGTCAGTATGATATTGTATATACGGTCAAAATCAGCGTTGGCAAAATTGAAAAAATTGCTGTTCTCGCTCGAGTAGTAGCGGAAAAGGAAACCCTTGGGCGATACATACAGGCTGTCTACCGAGATGACCGTCGCCTGATAATTGCGCTTCTGGTACACATCGGAAAGCCAGGTCGCCCAGTCAACCAGCTTGATACTGACATCGATCCCTATTTTGGCAAGCTGATCGGCGATGACCTGCGCGGTATCAACGTGCATGGTGTAGTTTGAGGGGACGGTAATTTCCAGAGAGAATTTGCGCCCGCCCTCGCCGTAACCGGCCTCGGCAAGCAGGGACATCGCCTCTTCACGATTAAGCGGGTAGGGATCGGCGAGCGATTGCTCATAATACACCGCCAGTCCCGGTATAATCGGGCTGCCCGAGGGTTTGCCCTTGCCGTAAAAAGCCGTGTCGATAATGGCCTGAGAATCAATGCCGTAGTTAATCGCCTGGCGCGCGCGAATGTCGTTTAACGGCGGCGCCGCGTTATTCAGGGCAAGCATCTGAACCATCGCGGAATTAGCGTGTATTATGTCAAACTCGTGGGAGTTAAGCTGCTGGGTCAACGCTCCGGTAAGGCTTGCCCCGTCAATACTGCCCCCGTGCAGGCCGAGGATAAGGGCGTCCGAATCGGCAAAAAACGCTATCGTTACTTTTTCCAAACGGGGCCTCTCAGCATGAGGGCCGCCAGCCTGCCAATAGTCATCAAATTTTCTCAGCTCCAGCGACTGCTGGATATTGTAGCTTTCAATGTAATACGGCCCCGTGCCAATCGCTTTTTTATCACGATTCGTACTGCCGGCCTTGACTACGCCGACGGTAAGATAGGGAAGAAATTCCGGATCGGGGTATTTGAGCGTTATGCGAATATCATAATCGTCGGCGATTTCAATTTTTTCTATCGCGGAAAAACCCACAAAGCCGGCGGCGGCGGCCGTATCCAGCGTAAATTTTACATCGGCCGCGGTCATGAGGGAGCCGTCATGGAAACGTACATTTTTTCGCAGTTTGAAGATATACAGACGCCCCGGCTGGCCCGCCACCGGCTCAATAGCCACCGATTCGGCAAGGCAGGGCAGAAGCCGCCCCTCGGTATCGGGCTTTACCAGGCCTTCAAAAACATTAAAGAGTATGCCCCTGCCGTCCGCCGTATTGGCGGGGCTTAAAGGATCGAGGGTGGCCGGTTCCGTGGTAAAACCGTAGCGCAGTTCGGTTGCCGGCTCTTGGGATCGCGCCCTTGAGCCCTGCCGGTGGCAGGACGCGAGAAAAAACGCCCCCATCATGACAGCTAACGCGGTCAGGACGCACAAGAACGGGGAAATGTGCATAGTTCTGTTTTGTCGCATAATAATCACAATATATAGAGAAAGTACGGGAATGACAAGGGTTAGTTGTACTGCCTGACAATGTACTCACGGCTGGCGAGGGCGGCGGCGTAGCCGGGGTCAATGGCGATGGCGCTGTCAAGATCGGCGAGGGCTTTGGCAAGATCGCCTTTGCTGTGCCACGCGTTCCCCCGGTTATGCAGGGCGAGGGCGAAATCGGGCTTGAGGGCGAGCGCGCGGGTAAAATCGGCGATAGCGCGGTCGTCGTCGCGCATTGAGTACCATGCGCTGCCCCGCCTGTTCCATGCGGCGCTATTTTCCGGCTCAAGGGCGATAAGCCGCGTGCAGTCGTCGATAACTTTTGCGTAATTGCCCATACGGTAATAAGCACGGGAACGGTTGGCGAGGGCGTCGGCGTAATTCGGTTTGAGAATCAACGCCTGACTGAAATCCGCGACGGCTTTTTCCGTTTCGCCGCGCTCGGCGTACACATAGCCGCGGGAGTTATACAGCTCGGCCCTGGAAGCAGAGCTTCCATTTGCCCTCAGGTTAATGGCGCGGGTGTAATCGTCAATGGCGCGGTTTGTGTCGCCGGACTTTAGCCACGCGTTGCCCCGGCCTTCTAGTACGTCGGCATAATCGGGCTTCAGGCTGATGGAGCGGCTGTATTCGGCGATGGCGTCCCGATAACTGCCTTCGCGGTATAATCTTTCCGCGGCGATGAAAGATATAAGATACGGCTCCATGCCCATTTGCCGCAGAACCGCGGGATCGGCTTTTTGATAATTAACCGGATTAAGCTCGCCAATGTTTACTCCAAATGCCGGCAGCGAAAGGCTTAAATCGCGCAGAGAGCGCGACGGCTGCGCGCTGATTGCCGGTTTACTCGGCGTATTGGGAACAGCGGCTTCCGATGAAAGCCCTGATCCCGCTTGAACTTCGCCCGCGGCTTCTTCGTTCGTATCCGTTTCCGACGGAATCGCCGACAGCGGCGTTTCCTGCGGCGCCTCCGGCATGGTTTTTTTCTGACAGCTAAAAATTGTTAATATTATTAACACTATTATTGTTAATATATTTAATGATAATTTCATTTTATTGGTATTGTTCCGCCTGATTTTCAGTTTCCGTTTGAACCTGCGGCTCCGGCTCAGGAGCTCTGGGAACGGTAAAATAAATCCGCACATTTTCAGTATTTGAGCGCTGGTTAATCTTTACGACCAGAATGCGCTCCTGCTCAAAATAGTACCAGCCCGAAGAATTGTAATAACTTTCAAAATCGACAGCCCTGCGCCAGCTTACCTCGTAAATTTGCAGAAGGGGGAAGGGCGGCACATTGTACAGCATCACATAATGGGTTTCGCCGACCGGAAACTGTATTGAGATGTTCATCACCGAATCGGTACGGGCAATGTTTACCGCAGTAGCGGCTGTCCATGCCCAAATGCCGTTTACTCCGGTTGTCGCCGCGTGGGGGAGATGATCGTTCTCGTTCAAAATCCGGTACAATCGCGCCGAGCTGATCCGTTCCGCCGTTTCGCCGCCGGTTTCGCCCCTCGTCAGAAACGCCGGAACCGAGCCGGTGTCGCCGCTCAGGGAAATAACGGAAAGCGCCAGCGAGCGCCCCACTCCCGCCCATTCATTATTGCCGGTTCTCTCTCCCCATTTTTGAATAGCCATTCCAAGGCGCAGATTGAATTCGCTGTTCGCGCGGGCATCGGAAAAAACAAAAACCCGTTCTCCGTCCCGGTACATTTCATTGGCGGCAATCTGGAGGGCCTGCTCCGCAAGGGGCGCAAAGGGATTGACTATGTCAGGACGCCATTTATACATATCCAGGCTGTTTTCCAGAATTCCAGCGGTCATTTCCAGAGTAATAACCGAGGGGTTCAGTTCCTGCGCGAACGAGAGAAGAATATCGAGCAAATCGCCGTGATCCCGTACCGCCAGAAATTCAACCAGATGTTTTTCGGTAAAAAGGCCGCTGTCTCTTTGCGCCAGCAATCGGGAAATTCGGCTGTGTTTTTCGCGCTCAAAAACGTCAACGGCCCTTGCCGCTCTTTCCCAAACGCCGATTCGCCGGTCAAATTGGTATACGGCGGATTCCCATGTGCGCTGAGGGTCGGAGCTGAAACTTATCGGCACGACGGCTGCCGCACTGCGGTAATTTCCCTGCCGTACCGCCTCGCCGCACCATGCGATGACCGTGTCTTCATCGGTTTGATTCCCCATCTGCCCCCACAGCTCGAAATTGCGGTTGATCCACCGCGAGAGTTCGCCGGAGAACGCCTGCGCCGTTTCCGCCTGCGGCACCATAAAGTCGGCGGGGTTAAATTCTTTTTTGTCGGTGACCGTTCGGTAAGAAACGGCCGGCGTTGAGGCGGCGAGAATCAGATAACCCGATTCAAAGCCCTGCACGGGGCGGCTGAATTGATAGCGGCTGCCGCGGTACAGTATCGTGTCACTGCCGTTGTCACGAATAATCGAAGATCGCTGCGTCCTAAAGGGAATCTCAATGGAGGATCCGCCGCTGGCGGCGACATCGTCCGGAAATTTTGCGCTTATCCGCAATTCGGGCGTATTGTCAGGCGTCCCGAAGAAAAGTTCGGTGTCATTGGGCAGAATAAAAGTCACCCCGTTTTCCGCAACGTTAATATATTCCGCGGAGGCGAGCCGGAATTCCAACCCCCCAAAAGCTACGTTTGCCCCCCCGTTCAGGGGCCGGACCGCCTGCGGCGGGGCCAACGCCTCGTCCGCTTCCAGAGAATAACGCCCGTTTACCAGCATATCGCCGATCCGGTAGGAGAAACTGCCGTTGCGGGTAAACTGCATGGCGACCAAGAGGATAAAAACCACGCAGTTAAGAAGCATAAACCATATAATACGGGGAAAAATACGCTTTCTCATCAGACATAAACCTTCCTATTAATATCGGTTAAGGTTTATGGTATCATAAGAGATTAAAAATTAAGAGGGGGGAAGGGGGGAAAGCCTCCCTCTGGGTGGCACTCCCCCTCGCTCCAGCCCGCCTACGGCGGTCTTCCGCTACCCCCCTCAGCGGGGGACGCCCCGACAAGCAATTGCGCCGCATAGCGGTGTAGATCACTAAAATTAACACTTCATAGGCTCAATAAATACTTCATCGGTACTTTTTATACAATAGTTTTCGAAAATATATTTATAACCATAACCGTTTGCTATCGAGGTTTGAATTCTTTGTATAACTTTATAGCGCGTTTTAATTGAGATTTAACTGTTATTGTTAATACCTTAAATGCAGGTTTTCCCATAAAATGAAACAACAATGTTTCAATATCAATAGGGCCATCAATTTCCATAATATTTTTTGCGCGTTTAATACGTGAAACAACGTCTTCGGCAGAATTTTTTGTTAATGATTTTGTGTTTTGCAACCATTCCCGAAAACTGGCGTAATCTTCATTCATTTTTTCCAACTTCGGTGTTGCAATAGTCAATAATTGCAAGGGCAACAAATTTAGCAAGATTGACAGGAACAGCATTACCTATCATTTGTTCAATGTCGGTTTTATTGCCAGCCCAAGCAAAATTTTTTGGAAATGTTTGAATTTGTGAACGTTCTAGTGTCGTCAATGGACGAACCGCCTCGGAAAGATTTACAGGATCGCCCGGGTGTCCCGGATAACCTTTTGGGATAGGGCGGTTTACGCCGCGGATTGTAGGGCTTGACTCGTCAATGGAATAAATAGCCCGCCGTGAATAATTGCGTGGGTGGCGGTAATAATAATTTGTGTTAATATTTTTTCCAAAATAATCACGAACGGTCATTTGTTTTTCTGAAATATTTTTATCAATGTAGGGCACTAAAACGTTATCAGGTTTATCCAGAATGCCAATACAAAAAAACCTTTTTCGTATTTGCGGACAACCGCAATAACTCGCATTTAAAATATTTTCAGTCAAGCCATAACCGCCAGCTTTTAGGATTTCTTTGGCATTTTCCCACACCTTGCTTTTGATAATGCGATCTACATTTTCCATTACAAAAATTTTGGGTTTTAAGGCAACGACAATTTCTGCAAAACACTTGGTCAACTCGGCGCGATCCCTTTCAGTCCGCTTGCCGGCGTGGGAAAAATCCTGACAAGGCGGTCCCCCAATAATTATATCGGCAGAGTGTTTTTTGAGTTCCTTAACCGCCGTTGAAACGTCCGAGAGGTCAAGCCTTTCCGCCTTGTGAGTAAAGTTCAGGTTATAAACATCTAAAGCCCGCTCCCAATAATCAAAACTGGCTAAAACAGGTATTCCTGCCTGTTCAAACCCTAGCGAGAGTCCTCCGACACCGCAAAACAGGTCTATTGCTCCCAACGGTGTTTTAGTGTTATACATAGGGAGAGCATATAGGACGGTTAAAAAGGCGTCAAGTATTTGACGCCAAAAAGGAGACGGTTTTTATGGAACCTACGCTCTACGGTATAGAACATTCAAACAGGGCTAAAAAAGACTTTTGGGGCAAGAACCAGTTTAACAGCGCCTTTCCTGTGGCTCTTGCCTGCTATATGCGAGATAAAGGCATAAAGCCTGTGTATATATCCCTTACCAGCGATTTTGAAATCACAAACACGGAAATATCATTTGATGATGTTTTCAAGACAACGCTTCCAAATAAGGATTTAAATTTTTGTTTTGAATCCAAATTTGAGCCGTATCAGACTTTTTCTCGTGAGGACATCGGCGGAATAGATTTAGTTGTGAAAGATACGCGCGACAATTTTTTAACGCCGCTTGAAATAAAATTGACCGTTTTACCAGATGACGGTACATCAAGATTAAAAGAGACAGAATGGGGCAGTGAATTGGTCATAAGACCTGCCACAACAAAATACGCCGCGCTTGGCATGGTTCAGTCTATACAAAAGCGGCTTGATGAAGTGCGTGAAATTTTCGAGCCAGTTTGCGCCGACATTCAACACTGGTCTAATAAGCACGAAATTGCCGACAAAACGCCTTCGCTGGTAGAAGCGCTAAATGCTTTTGAAAAGAAGTTCATAAAAATTCAAAAACCAATTTTATTGCAACCGATCTGGAAAACAAAAGGGAAAAGCCCTGCTTTAGATGACAATGCCTTTGATATTTTTGTTTGGAGCGATTTTGCGTTAAGCCGCCTTTTTATAGAATCTGCACAGGGCGATCCCACAAATATTTCTCGCACAACGAGAAGCACGGCACGGCTTGCCCGTATTTTATACGAAATAAGCACACAGCGCAAAACGAACATTTACCAAATTTATACGGAAATGGCTTTTGAACACCAGACCGACAAAGAATTTGCGATGAGTGGCAGGATAACTCGTAACTATATGAAGTCCCCTCGCAGACTGAACCCGGCAATGAAAAAGGACATTTTATCGGACATTATTTTAGGCGGTGGAGAAAAACTGTTAAGCCCTGAAAGGCGTTTTGACCAAACTATATACTTTACACTTGGGAACAAGATAAAAAATTAATAAACACCGTATATTTTCTATTGTGCCGTAAGGCGCATAACGTTTCGGCTGTTTACGACGGTTTTGCTTTTATTTAATTATATATCTATAACCAATTTCAAAAAAATATGAATTATAAATACCATAATAACTGTCTGATTTAATGTAACCAATTAATTTTACCGCATTCCTGTGCTGGACTCCCGCTCCTATAGTTAAATTATGAGATTTATAAAGCGGTATATCAATATTCATTTTTGCGTTGAGCAGGTAGGGAAAATGATTTAATAGCGCATATATAGAAGTCCCAAATTATGTAATTTAGGCTATAATAAATATTGCTTTTTGTCAAGTGTTTTTTAACAATCTTAAGCAAAACTTGCGCATACTATCCTGTTATGCGAAGCCGCGCCTTTTAACCGTTATATTTTTTATATGCTTTTTCCAATAATAATTTTATTGCTTCTTTTTTATTGGAAAATTCTTTTTTCGTTATTCTTATTTTATACCTACCTCTCCTGACATTATATTCCAATGTATCAAATTCGTTTTCTTCAATAATGGTATCTATTTCTTCATTTTTATCTAAAACATAATCTATTCTTAAAAATGACTTTTTGGGAAACATTATAACAAACCTATTCGGTGTTCCATTTTTTGACAATAATACGGCGCGTTTATTATATATTAATGAAAACCCATTTTCTATTTCATTGACAATATCACATATGCTTAAAGCCATTTCAATGGATTCTTTTGAACTTTTATTTTCCCAATAATTTTTATCCGCTGGTGTGTCTTCTCCATCATCATCATAACCATATTCTATTTTATCCAATATTTTTGTAAATATAATTGCAATTTTACCATTTACTTTATATGCTTTCATCTGGACTGCAATTAAAGGAATAAACCCATTAAACAACTGGACAATATTAAAAAATCTTGATGTAATATCTTCAGCAATAATCACAGCATAATGATCATATTGTGGATAGCGTTTCCGTTCTATATCCCAATATTCTATCGTCCTAATTATATGACTTTCGTCTGTTTTACCTAA